>Ga0335082_10000349_pt1 | contig 46744 bp, 27 predicted proteins | sample Lox_Sample_41_FD_206718 | JGI IMG/M metagenome (GOLD analysis project Ga0335082, IMG submission 206718) | Soil microbial communities from Loxahatchee National Wildlife Refuge, Florida, United States - Lox_Sample_4.1 | ecosystem: Environmental > Terrestrial > Soil > Wetlands | place: USA...
GCTGAAATCGAACAGGTCGGTGATCGGCGTCGCGTTGGCGTCGCGCGCGGTCAGCGCCGGCAGGTTGAAGCGCGTCTCGACGAAGCGCAGCACGGAGGTGTGGTCGTACACCTCGTGCGAGACGTAACCCGGGCGCGAGTACGGCGAGACGACGACGAGGGGAACGCGGAAGCCATCGCGGTCGAACGCGGCTTGTACGTCGTCCGGCCCGGTCGCCGGCGGGACGTCGTCGGGAAGGCAGGCCGGCGGCGGCGGCACGTGGTCGTAGAAGCCGCCGTGCTCGTCGTAGAGCAGGATCAGCGCCGAGGACGACCAGTTGGGGCTGGCGCGCAGGGCGGCATAGAGGCTGGCGACGAACTGCTGGCCGCGCTGGGGGTTGGTCGGCGGGTGCTCGTCGTTCTCGTTGAAGAAGAACGACGGGTCGACGTAGGCGACCTGTGGGAGCGTGCCGGCCGCGGCATCGGTGTAGAAATCGTCGATGACATGCGCGCTCTTGCCGAGCAGGAACGCGAAGGGGATGTCGCCCGCGTAGATCTTCCACGACACGCCGCCGGCCGACATGCGATCGAAGATGCTGGGCCGCGCGTACATGTCGAGGGCGTTGTCGATGCGGCCGTCCGACGTCCCGGTGAGGAAGTAGAACCGGTTCGGATAGGTCGGACCGAGTAGCGCGCAGAAGAAGCGGTCGCCGATCGCGAACGTCTTGGCGAGGCCGTAGTAGAAGGGCAGGTCCGAATCGTCCAGGTAGCCCATCGAGCGTTCCCCGCCCGGATCGTTGGCGACGACGAAGCCGTCGTTGTGCCCCTCGTCCCACTCCTGGTGCGTCCCGTTCCAGCCGTGCTCGACGTCGGGGATGCAGTACTCGGTGGAATGGTATGAGAAGACCGGGTTGCCGCCCGCGTCGGGGTTGCTCGCGTCGGGCGGCAGCCCGTCGACGTCGGCGTGTCCGGCGGCGGGAAGGCGCCCGAAGTAGTGATCGAACGAGCGGTTCTCCTGCATGATGATGACCAGGTGCTCGAGCGGAATGTCGTCGCCGCGCGGGATGTCGGGGTCGAGCGTGTCGGCGGGGAGCGCGCCGGCGGAGAACGCGCAGGCGCTGCGCGCGGCGGCCTTGCGGCGGTCCAACGTGGCGGTGGGCGTCGGCGATGCGGTCGCGGTCGGCGACGCGGTCGGGCTCACCGTCGCTGTGGGCGTCGCCGAGACCGTCGAGGTGACGGTCGCCGTCGGCAGGGGCGAGCGGGTCGCGGTGGCGGACGCCGTCGGCGTCGCCGTCGCGGTGGGCGTAGGCGTCGGCGCGGGATCGTTGCTGTCGCTGCAGCCGGACAGCGCCGCCCCAGCGAGCACAACGCCAAGAATGCCAATGGCTCCCGCACAGCGTCGAATCACACGCCCCCCGTCCGCGCGATTGTGGTTGGTGATCGTGCGATCTGTCTTAGCCACCGATTGTTAAGAGATCGTGACGGCAGCGTGATGCATCGTCGATGGATTTGCCAGACCCGGCGGTTTCAGGCCGGGACCCGCGCTCGCATGAGGTGCCCGGAGCCGCCGGGGTGGAGCCCGTCGCTACGATCCCGAAAGTAGCGCTCGAACGCCTGCTCGCCGCCGAAGTCCTCGATCTGCACGAAGCCGAGGTCGGTCAGCGCGCCGCTCAGCTCGGCGGGGTCGAAATGGGTGAGCCAGGGCTCGCCGCTGCCCGCCGCACGAGCCGCGATCGCCGAGACGGCCGCCTGGGCACGCTCGTTCATCAGCTCCGACGAGATGAGATAGCTGAAGACGACCTCGCTGCCCGGGGCGAGCGAACGCAGAGCCTTGAGCGTGCCCAACACGGCCTCGCGAGTCAGATACACCGTCACCCCCAGCCAGGAGACGAACGCCGGAGCGTGCAGGTCGAGCCCCCCGGCCGTCAGCGCCTCCAGGAGCGGCTGGCGCTCGAAGTCGAACGGGATGAAGCGCAGCGGCTCCGGTTCCTCGATCCCCGCGGCTTGCAGGCGCGCTCGCTTCCACGCCTGCGTGGCCGGGTGGTCGACCTCGTAGACTCGCAGGTCGGCCGGAAACGGATTGCGGTACGCGAACGAGTCCAGCCCGGCCCCGAGGATCACGTACTGCCGCACGCCGCGCCGCACGGCCTCGGCGAGGCTGTCCTCCGCGTACCGGCTGCGCAGCGCGATCGAGGCCCTCAGGTTGCGCAACGCCGGGCGCTCGAACGCCTGCGGGTTGGCACTGAGCTCGGCGGTCCGCTCGGGCGCCAGCAGGCGCATCACGATGGGATCCTCCAGCACCCGGGGCTGGTCGAAGAGCTGGTGCGCCGCGCGCAGTAGCGCCGCGCGCTCCGCGGTGGTGCTCGGCTGACCGGACTGCATGGCGCTTGCACGGCTAGCCAACCGGCGGAGTCCGGTCAACGACCGCGGGAGGAAGGATTTCGACGCGAAGACGCGAACACGCGGAGACTTTTATGCGTCAAATCACTGATTCTGCTGCCCCCTTTTGACATGTTCCGACTAGCGTCTTAAAGCTGGCGGCGAGTTGAGAGGGAGGGGACGGGGATGGCCAAGGTGTACGATGCCCTCAAGCGGCTCGAGCAGGAGCGCAGCAGCCGTGACACCCAGGTACCTGCCATGGCGATCGTAGCCGAGCTGCAGCGCAGCGAATCGGCGAGGCCGGCCTCGCTCTGGCGGCGCTGGTCGCGGCGCGGTGCGGCAGACCCGCGCGCCGAGTCGCGGACGGTTGCCGCGGCGGCCGACGTCGCGCAGGTGTTGAGCGCGCTCGACGAGATCCGAGAGCAGCTGCCACGTCTGCGGCAGGACCTGGTGCGCACGGTAGACGCCCGCCTCGCCGATCTGGCGGGCCGCGAGCCGGACGCGGACCCGCTGCTCTCCGAGATCGAGCACAACATCCTGCACAAGCTCGATGCGCGGTTCACCGCCTTCAGCGCCGAGCACGATCGCGGTGCCCAGGCCGCGGTCGAGCGACTTGCCGCACGGATCGAGCGCCTGCAGGCCCGCCAGACGCTGGTGCTCGTCGTCGCCGCGGCGGTTCTGCTGCTGACGCTGTTACACTGACCGCTGCGCACGCCACCAGGCGGGCGCGACGGGCACGTCAGTCCGGGACGGTCACGCCGACGGCACTGACGGCGCGGAAGCGCGTGGCGAGATCGCGCACGGCGCGCGGCGTGTCGAACGCGCAGGGCTTGGCGACCGGCGGAATGACCCCGCGCGCCGCCTGTCGGTGGACGCCCGCCTCGAGCAGCATGCCGAGGCAGCGCAGCGCCTCGTAGAACCGCACCGCGGTCAGATCGATCGGGCGCACCGCCGCGTAGGCCCGCAGGTAGCGGGCGACGAGCCACCGCCGCGCCGCCGCCGCCACACCCTGGAGGACGCCGGGCAGGGCCAGCGGCCCCTGCGTCATCAGCGCCACGGTTGCACCGACGTCCCACGCGGGGTCGTCGATCTTCGACCACGCCCAATCGAGGACCCCGCTCACGCGGCGCCCCTCGAGCAAGATGTTCAGGGGGTGGAAATCGCCATGGCAGATGGCGAGGCGTACCGGCGGCGCCGGTCTGTGCGCGCGCAGCCATTCGAGGCCGGGCGCGAGCCCGGCGAGCTGTGCCGCGGCCGCCTGCTCCTGCATGGCAGCGAGATCCGCGCTGACCGAGAGCTCCGCCGCTGCTGTCCCGTCGGCGTCGAGGCGGCGCCGCAGCGCCTCCGCGTCCAGCCCGTGCAGCCGCGCCTGCAGGGCCGCGAGCAGGCCCGGCATGGCGAGGACGCGCGGGCCGAAGAAGGCGTCGAGCATGACGCGCCCGGGAATGCGCTGCATGACCAGAAAGGCGCCGCCGAGCACGCCGCGATCGGCGCAGGTCAGCAGCACCCGGGGGATGGGGAAGCCGAGCGCCCCGACGCCGTTCTGCAGGCTCGCCTCGCGCCGCGCGCGCTGCGGCCCCTGGGCATCGCGGTAGACGCGCAGCACCAGCGGTCCCGCAAGCTCGGGCGGTGGATCGCGCAGCGCGAACGCATAGACGAGCGTGTCGAAGCCGCCGAGCATGCGGCTCGGCAGCACGGCGAAGTCGGTGCCGGATGCACCACCGGCGCGCAGATACGCCAGCAGCCGGCGCGCGACCTCCGCTTCGGGAGGCGCGTCGAAGAGCGCCACGGCATCCATGCGGCTGCCCATCGGGGAGCGGCGCGGTCCACCAGCGGCGCTAGCGACGCTCGAACAGCCGGGTGAAGTTCGGCTGGCCGGTCGCGGCGGTGAGGCCGCCGTCGACCACCAGCATGGCGCCGGTGATATAGGAGGCGTCGCTCGAGGCGAGGAACGCGATCGCCGCCGCCACCTCGTCGGCGCGGCCGATCCGTCCCATCGGGATGACCTCCTCGTAAGCGGCGACGAACCCGCGCTGGGTGGCGACGCGGCCGAGCAGCGGCGTGTCGATCGGCCCCGGGCAGACCGCGTTGACGCGGATCCCCTCGCGCGCGTGGTCGATCGCCAGCGTGCGGGTGTAGTTCACCAGCGCGCCCTTGGCGGCGTTATAGGCACCCAGGCCGTAGTCGCCGCCGAGGCCCGAGATCGACGCGGTGTTGACGACGCTGCCGCCGCTGCGCATCCGCGGCAGCGCCGCCCGGCATGCATAGAACACCGCATCGAGGTCGGTCGCGATGACCGCCCGCCACACCTCGGGCGACAGGTCCGGCGTCCGCCCGTAGCTGCCGATCCCGGCGTTGTTGATCAACACGTCGATGCGGCCGCAGTGCGCCGTGGCGGCGTCGACCCACTGCGCGACCGCCTCGCACCCGCGCACGTCGACGGCGCGAAAGGCCGCCCGCGGCCCCAGCTCGCGCGCCAGCGCCGCGCCGGCCGCGTCGTTGAGGTCACCGAGCCACAGGCGCGCGCCCCCGCCGGCGAAGCGGCGCGCGGTGGCCGCGCCGATGCCGGATGCGGCGCCGGTGATGAGCACGACGGTGTCGTCGAAGCGACCGGACATGGCAACGCCTCCTTAGATAACAAGAGATAACAAGCGGACGATCGGCAGTGAAAAATTTTCAACCGCAGCAAGACAGAGAGGCGGCGAGAATGCCAGCGCGGCCACGCGGCGCCCTCTGTGGCGAACGACATCCGGGGGCACCGCTGCCGTCAAAGTGCCACTGGTGCAGAAAACCGATGCTGCACTGCAGCAAGTTTGCGATCCGCGTCATCTTAAACACCAAAATGCCAGGCGCGCGGGGAGGCGCGCTGGCCAGCGGCCATGGGGTCCGCTGTGCGCAAGTGGAGCATGATGAGGGAAACCAACGCCGATCGTCGCCACGTCATAGCGGATGTCACAGCGAAGCAACACAACTGTCGATGAAACATAAGATCGCGGGAATATAAGTTGTTGACGACTCCAACAGACCTCCGCTATGTAGGTGCCCACTGTGAATTTTATCCGCGCCTCGATGGGGTCGGGCGGCGCTTCGTCTGCCCGCAGACCGACCGATCGGCTGGTCCCGGTCGCGTGGTCACAGACGGCTCAGAGCCCTTGTGCCGCAAGCTCTACAGCACATACGCGTCGGCAGGTGGGGACGCGGCCGGCGCGGTCGTGCGACGCGCGGCGGCGAACGAGCTCGGGCGGTGTCGCGCGACGCGCGGCCCGGCGATCGCCGGTGGTTCGCTACACAGCAGCATTACAAGTGAGGTAGCACGTGAGTTCTATACGCGGCGCCGGATCGATTACATTTCATGACGCACGGCGTCGCGTCGCGGCAGGCGCCGCGGAGGGCTCCATGCGCCATGCGCTGCGGCGGGCGTGGGGCGGCGCCGTTGCGGCGGCCCTGCTGGTGCTGGCGGCGGCCGGCTGCGGCGCCACCCGCGCGCCCTCGCCGGGCGACACGTCGGTGACCGACCTGATGACCGCGGGCGACCGCAGCCGCCTGCAGACCATCACCACCCAGCGCATTGCCCAGCAGTCCGATCCCGATCAGGGCTACCGCATCGGTCCCGACGACCTGCTCGAGATCAGCATTCCCGACCTGCTGGGCGCGACCGCCTTTCGCGGCGCCACGCTGACCGGGCCGCCCAGCCCGGCCGTCCCTGGCGTCGAGGCGGCGCCGGTCTTTCGGCAGGGGTTTCGGGTCAGCGCGCTGGGCGACATCGCCCTGCCCCAGCTCGGCACCGTGCCGGTAGCGGGGCTGACGGCGCGCGGCCTTGCCAAGGACCTCGCCTACCGCCTGCGCGTTGCCCAGGTGCTCAACAACCCCGAGGTCACCGTGACCGTCGTCGAGCACCGCAGCGACGTGGTGGCGGTGATCGGCAGCGTCGAGCGTCCGGGCCTGTATCCGCTGACCCGCCCCGAGGCGACGATCTCCGACCTGATCTGGGCCGCCGGGGGGCCGAACAAGGACGCCGGCCGCATCGTCCAGTTCACGCCCGCCACGCTCCCGCCGCCGGACGCCGACGGGGAGTGCAACGCGCCGGCCCCGGGGGCCGTGAAGGCGACGCCGATCCGCATCGATATGGACGCCCTGCTCCGCTCCGAGGAGGCCGGGAATGCCAACCTGAACGCGCCGGTGCGGGCGGGCGACGTCATCAACATCGCGCCGGCCGGCGTCGTGCTGGTCGACGGCTGGGTGCAGAAGCCCGGCTCCTACCCGGTGACCCGCAGCCTGACCTTGACCGGCACCATCGCCGCCGCGGGCGGGACGACCTTCCCCGCCGACGTCACCCGGGCGACGCTGAAGCGCACCCTCAGCCCGACCGAGCAGTACTTCATGACCGTCGACCTCCACGCCGTCGATGACCGGGAAGCGGCCGACTTCCCCATCATCGACGGCGACATCGTCTATCTGCCCGCCTCGAGCGCGCGCCTGGTGCCGTGGGGGATCTATCAGTTCTTCGCCAACGTCTTCCGTCTCGGCGCCAGCGTCGTGACCTTCTGAGGCGCCGCCTGGACGAGAGCGAGAGCGCACGCATGGCCGACCACCAACCCCTCCCAATCGAAGCCGACCGCGCCGTCGACGCGCATCGCGTCATCCCGGCACCGCCGCCCGCGCCCGAGTTCCTCGACGCCGAGTTCCGCGAGGTCCCGCCGCGGCGGCTGCTCGACTATCTGCGCGTGGTGTTCAAGCACCGCCGCCTGGCCGCCGCCTGCTTCGTCGGCTGCATCGCGCTCGCCGCGCTGATCACCGTGCTCACCCCCCGCGCCTATACCGCCTCGGCCCAGATCCAGGTGGCGCGGACGTCGCCGATCAAGCTGCAGCTCAAGGAGACCGTCCTCGATCTCGACGAGACGGAGCGCATCCTCAACGGCGTGTCGAGCTTCCTGTCTACTCAAGTCGAGACGCTGCGCAGCCGCGACATCGCCGACCGCGCCATCCGCACCTTCCACCTCGCCGAGAATCCCGATTTCGCCGAACCGGAGCAGGACGGCGCGGCGCAGGCGGCGGTGTCGGTCTCCCTGCCGGCGCTGCTGCAACCCCGCGGTCTGCCGGAGCCCGACCCCTCTGCGGCCGCGCGGCCGCCGGACGATGGTCCGGTCGCCCCGGAGTTGCTCGACCGCTATATGCGCTATCTGTCGGTGGAAGACGTCCGCGGCACCGATCTGATCGAGGTGCGCTTCACCGCCCCGACGCCGACGCTGGCCGCTTTCCTCACCGCCGCGCACATCCAGGCCTACCTCGACTCGGTCAAGGAATCGCAGGTGGTGACCGACTCGGCCGCCAAGGCGTTCCTCGCCCAGCAGTTGGCCGAATCGCGCCAGCGGGTCGACAGCTCGGGCGCGACCCTCGCCGACTTTTCCGCCGCGCATCCCGAGGTGGCGGTGAGCCAGGAAGATCAGCTGATCAGCAAGCAGGTCTCCGATCTGATCCTGCAGCTCGGTGAAGCCGAGCGGCGCCGGGCCGCGACGCAGAGCCGCTACGAGGTCCTGGCGTCGTCGAAGGGCGATGCGCTGCAACACCTCATCGACGAGAGCCAGGAGATCCCCAAGCTGCGCATCGAGTTGCTCGACGTCCAATCGCAGATCACCTCGCTGGCGCAGCGCCTCGGACCCAACCATACCCAGATGCGCGCGCTGCGGCAGGAGGAGGCTGAGACCCGCCAGCAGATCACCACCGAGGTGAAACAGCAGATCGCGGCGGCCCACGCCCGCTACCGGACTGCCCAGCTGCAGGAGGACGAGCTGCGCACCCGACTCGCCGCGCTGGAGACCAAGGCCGCCGACCTGCGCGCGCTCGCCGGACAGTACGATCTGCTCAAGGTCGAGCGCGACAATGCTCGCGCGCTGCACGAGTCGCTGCTCAAGCAGCAGACCGAGACCGCGGTGCACTCCGAGCTCGCGGCCTCGAACATCCGCGTCATCGAGCGCCCCGAGGTCCCGCGCTGGGCGGCGCGGCCGCGCAAGATCCTCAACCTCGCCGGCGGCGCCCTCGCCGGGATCCTGTTGGCGATCGGCGCGGCGTTCTTCCGCGAATCGCTCGACACCAGCGTGAAGAGCAGCGACGAGGCCGAGGAGCTGCTGCAGCTGCCGACCCTGGCCATCATCCCGAACTTCGGCGCGCCGCGCTCGGGCGGGTTCCGCCTGCGCGGCGTCTCCGGGATCCTCGCCGCCCGGCGTCAGCGCGAGGCAGCGCGCGCCGACGGCGACTCAGGCGCCGGCGAGTCGCGCGAGCTGGTGGTGCTCCAGGAGCCCAAGTCGCCGGTGTCCGAGTCGTTCCGCATGCTGCGCACCGCGTTGCTACTCTCCTCGACCGGTGTGCCGCCGCAGATGATCCTGGTCACCAGCGCGGCATCCGGCGAGGGCAAGACCGTCACCGCGCTGAACCTCGCCAGCACGCTCGCCGACACCGGCCGCCGCGTCCTGCTGATCGACGTCGACATGCGCCACCCCGGCTGTCACGCGGTGCTCGGCTCGGCGCAGAGCCCCGGCCTGTCGAACTACCTCGCCGGCGAAGTGGCGCTCGAGGACGCCATCCAGGAGATCGCGTCGCCGAACCTGGCGTTTCTCGCCGCCGGGCCGACACCGGCCAACCCCGCCGAGCTGATCGGGTGCGATCGCATGCGCGACGCGCTGGCGCTGCTGCGCACGCGCTTCGACTTCATCATCCTCGACTCGCCGCCGGTCCTGCCGGTCACCGACGCCGTCCTGCTGGCCCACCGGGCCGACGCCGCCGTGCTGGTGATGAACGGGCGCAAGTCGCCGCGCGAGTTCGTCCGCCGGGCGCGCGACCAGCTCGTCCAGGTCGGCGGCAACGTCATCGGCGTGGTGGTGAACAACGCCGGGCCGGACTGGGGCAGCGCGTATCTCTACAGCTACGACCGCGATCGCCGCGCACCGGCCGCGCCCGAGGTGACGGCCGTATGAACGCGCTTCCGTTGCTCGCGCTCCCCGCGGCGGCACCCGGCGAACAGTGGTACGCGGTGTGGACGCGCAGCCAGTGCGAGGGGAAGGTCGAAGCGGCGCTGCGCCGGCTCGGGCTCGAGGTGTTCCTGCCCCGGGTCCGTGAGCCGAGCCGGCGGCGCGACCGCCGTCTGTTGCTCGACCGCCCGCTGTTTCCCGGCTACGTCTTTCCACGCTTCGTTCCGGCCCGCGACACGTATCTGCGCGTGGCGAACACCGACGGCGTGGTGCGCCTCCTCGGGCAGCGCTGGGATGCCTTGCACGCGATCCCCGACGAACAGATCGACGCGGTGTGGCGGATCGTCACCGCCACCGACACCGCGCGTCCCTTCCCCTGGGTTCAGGTGGGGGATCGCGTCTGCATCGCCAGCGGCCCGTTGCAGGGCCTGGAAGGGTTCGTTCAGGAGTGCCGCTCCGGGCGGGCCCGCTTCATCGTGAACGTCGATCTGCTGCGGCGCAGCGTGGCCGTCGAGCTTCCCGCGGAGTGCGTGGAGCGCGTCTGACCGCCGGCCCTTCGGGGCCTGATCGCACACCGTGTCGCGGCAGCTGAACGGGTCTGGAACCCGAGGGGCGAAGCTATGAGGTGGTGGGGATGAAAGCCACAGTGTTGCTGGTCGCCGGCGCGCGGCCGAACTACATGAAGATCGCGCCGATTCACTGGGCCTATCGGAATGCGGCCCGGAGCACGCTCGCGATGGAGATCGTGCACACCGGACAGCACTACGATCCCAGCCTGTCGGACGATTTCTTCCGCGATCTCGATCTGCCCGCGCCGAGCGTGAACCTCGGCGTCGGCTCCGGATCGCACGCCGAGCAGACGGCCAAGATCATGGTCGGCTTCGAGCGCGTGCTCGCCGACAAGCGCCCCGGTATGGTCGTGGTGGTCGGCGACGTCAACTCCACCGCCGCCTGCGCGCTGGTCACCGCCAAGGCGCAGTACCCCGACGGCGCCCGGCCGCTGCTGGTGCACGTCGAGGCCGGGCTGCGCAGCCGCGACCGGACGATGCCCGAAGAGGTCAACCGGGTGGTGACCGACGCGCTCTCCGACCTCTGCTTCACCACCTGCCGCGACGCCGACGCCAACCTGCTGGCCGAGGGCGTGCCGGCCGAGCGCATCCGCTTCGTCGGCAACCCGATGATCGACTCGCTGGTGCGCTGCCTCGAGCGCGCGGCGGACGCCGCCCTGCTGCGCGACCTCGGGCTCGCGTCGCGCGGCTTCGGCCTCTGCACCCTGCACCGCCCGGCCAACGTCGACCACCGCGAGTCGCTGGGCGAGATCCTCGACGCGCTCGGCGCGATCGCGGCGGATATGCCCGTCCTCCTGCCGTTGCACCCGCGCACCCGCCAGCGGGTCGACGCGTTCGACCTCGGCGACCGGCTGCTCGGCCTCGCCCGGCCGAGCCGCGCCCACCCGAGCCGCGGGCTCTTCGCCATCGAGCCGCTGCCCTACTTCGAGATGCTGCAGGCGATGCAGCACGCCCGCTTCGTGCTCACCGATTCGGGCGGCATCCAGGAAGAGACCACCGCGCTCGGCGTGCCCTGCGTCACGTTGCGCCCCAACACCGAGCGACCGGTGACGATCACCGATGGCACCAACGTGCTGGCCGGCACGAGCCGCCAGGGCATCCTCGAGGGCCTCGCCGAGGCGCAGCGCAAGACCGCGCGCGCCACCGGGGCGCCGGAGCTCTGGGACGGACGCGCCGGTGAACGCATCGTCGCCGTGCTGGATGCGCTCGCGGCCGGCGCGGAGGGCGGACGCCGCCCGGCCCGCGCCCACCGCGCGGCGGCGCCCCTCGGCGAGGCCCGATGGAGTGACCAATGAGCAGCATGATCGCTGTCTTTGCCCTGTCGTTCGCGCTGGCGCTGCTGTTCACGCCGCGCATCGCCCGCGCCGCCATCCGCTGGGAGATTCTCGACCAACCCGACGAGCGCAAGGTCCACGCGCGGCCGATCCCGCGCGCCGGCGGGGTGGCGGTGAGCATGGCCTTCGCGCTGGCGCTCGGTCTGGTCCTGGCGGTGCAGAACTTCGCCCCGGATCCGCCCGACCTCGATACGCGCACCACCGCGCTGTTCACCGGCGGGTTCCTCATCCTCGCGCTCGGCCTCTGGGACGACGTGCGGCCGCTGCGGGCGCGCTGGAAGCTGGCGGCGCAGATCGGCATCGCCCTGATCGCCTACACGAGCGGCATCCAGATCGAGCGCGTCTACCTGCCCGGAGCGGGGGAGTTCACCGTCGGCCTGCTGTCGCTGCCGCTCACGGTGTTCTGGTTCCTGCTCATCCTCAACGCCGTGAACCTGATCGACGGCCTCGATGGCCTCGCCTCCGGCATCACGCTGTTCGTCTCGCTGACCTTGCTCATCGTCTGGGACACGCCGAGCAACCTGGTCGTCGCGCTGGCGCTGGCAGCGCTGGCGGGCGCCTCGCTCGGCTTCTTGCGCTACAACTTCTATCCCGCCTCGATCTTCCTCGGCGACAGCGGCAGCTACTTCCTCGGCTACAACCTGGCTGCGCTCAGCATCCTGGGATCGCTGAAGAGCGAGGCCGCCGTGGCCATCCTCATCCCGATCATCGCCCTCGGGGTGCCGGTCATGGATGCGCTGTGGGCGCCGGTGCGACGCTTCATCCTCGGCCAGCGCATCTTCACGCCCGACCGCGACCACATCCACCACCGTCTGCTGAAGCTCGGCTACACGCACCGCCGCGCGGTGCTGCTGCTCTATGCGATCAGCGTGCTGATGGGGGTGGTGGCGCTGTCGCTGGTGCACGCCCGCGACGACCGCGCCGCGTTGGTGCTCGCGCTGGTCGGCAGCGGCGTCATCTTCGGGATCCGCTGGCTCGGCTACCTGCCGTTCATCCACCGCGAGCGGGTGCTCGGCTGGCTCGGCACCGTCAGCGACGAGCTCGGGCTGCGGCGCAGCCGGCGGTCCTTCCTCGAATGCCAAGCCATGATCGCCTCGGCCGCCGGCCTCGACCAGCTGTGGGCCGGAATCGCGGCCGCGGCGCAGTTTCTCAAGCTCGACGCGTGCGAACTGCGCGTCGAGCCCGGCCTCGCAGGGCGCGAGCCGCGCGTCCTGCGCCACCGGCGCGACGGCGCCGCGCCGCGCGCCCAGGGGGCGCTGCGCACGCTGCGCATCTCGCTGCCGGTCATCGACGGGCAGGACGGCCTCGGCGCGTTGACCATCCAGCACGAGCTGCGCGTCGGGCTCGACGACCGCTATCTGCTGCGCCGCGTCGATCAGCTGCACGGCAGCGTCGCCGAAGCGCTGCGCCGTCTGCGCCGCGCACCGGCGGAGCCGGCGCCCGAACCGCCCGCGCCGCGCACCAACATTGTGTTCCTCACCCACTACTTCCCGCCCGAGGGCAATGCGCCGGCGAGCCGCGTGCACGCGCTCTGCCGGCACTGGGCGAACGGCGGCCAGTCGGTGCGGGTCGTCACCTGCGCCCCGAACGTCCCCGACGGCACGGTGTACGAGGGCTACCACAACGCCCTCTGGCAGACCGAGGAGATCGACGGCATCACCACCCACCGGGTGTGGACGTACCTGGCCGCCAACCAGGGCACCACGCGCCGCATCCTCAACTACCTCTCGTACATGGTGTCCGCGTCGGCCGCCGCCCTGCTGCTGCCGCGGCCCGACGTGGTGGTCGCCACCTCGCCGCAGTTCTTCTGCGGCTGGGCCGGGGCCATCGTGAGCTGGGCGCGCGGTGTGCCGTTCATCCTCGAGATCCGCGACATCTGGCCCGAATCCATCGTCACCGTCGGCGCGATGCGGAATGCGCGCCTGGTGCGGGCGCTGGAGTGGCTGGAGCGGCGCCTGTACGCCGCCGCCACGCACATCGTCACCGTCGGCGAGGGCTACCGCGACCAGCTCTGCCAGAAGGGTGTCCCGAGCGAGAAGATCAGCGTCATCTCCAACGGCGTCGACCAGGAGGTCTTCCAGCCGCGCGCCGCCGACGCCGCGCTGCGCGCGGGCTGGGGACTCGGCGACCGGTTCGTCTGCGCCTACGTCGGGACGGTCGGCATGGCGAGCGGGCTCGAGGTCGTCTTGCGCGCGGCGCGCGCGCTCAACGAGCGCGGCCGCGACGACATCCACTTCCTCATCGTCGGCGACGGTGCCGTGCGCGCCGAGCTGGCCGACGAGGCGGAACGGCTCGGCCTGCGCAACGTCACCTTCACCGGCCGGCTCGACAAGGCGCGGATCCCCGCGGTGCTGGCGTCGATCGACGCCTGCCTGGTGCACTTGAAACGGCGCGAGCTGTTCAGCACCGTGATGCCGTCGAAGATCTTCGAGGCGGCCGCCATGGCCAAGCCCATCGTCCTCGGCGTCGAGGGCAACGCGGCCGAACTGGTCCGACGCGCCGGCTGCGGCGTGTGCATCGAGCCAGAGAACGAGGACCATCTGGTTACGGCGGTGCAGACGCTGGCCGACGACCCGGATCTGGTCGAGCGGCTGGGACGGGCCGGGCACGACTACCTCGTCCCGCGCTTCGACCGTGTCGCACTGGCCTCCGACTACCTCCGCCTCATCCAGAGCTTCTGCGACGCGGGCACGGCCGCGGCACCGGCGCCGATCGAGGACAGCGCGGCCGGCCGGCCGCGGACGCGTGAGCTGGCGCTCGCCTCGGTGGTCCGCGACGCACCGCGCGCCGAGACGTCGCGCGCCGCCGAGCGCGCCTGACATCCGGCGCGCGCTCGCCACCGCAGCCCGGCATGCACGTCGACCAACCCATCCCCGTCGCAGCGCGTCCAGTGACGTGGCGCGAACCGCGCCCGCCGCTGGCACCGCTGCATGCCCGGGCGGCGCGATTCGTTCGCACCGCCCGCTACATCCCGCTCGCCCAGCTCGCGGCGCGGGCGGAGTGCATGCTCCGGCGCCACCTCTACGCGCTGGCGCCGGCTGCGCCGATTCTCTCCGCCCGGCGCCTGGCCGCCGGCACGCGCGAGGCTGCGCCGTTGCCGGCGCTGGCGCTCGCTCTCATCGCCCCCGAGGGGCTGGACGCGGTCGAGCGACGGGCCGCCGCGATCGCCCGCGGCCGGTTCGCGTATCTCGGCCGCGAGGTGGACTACTCGGCGGGGGTGCGCTGGCACGACCCCGAGGCCTCGCCGCTGTGGGCGTTCAACCTGCAATACCTCGGTGCCGTGCTCGACCTTGCGCTGACGCAGCGGACGGCCGAGGCGCAGCGGCTGGTCGGCGACTGGTCGGCGGCGTGCGGGCAACGCTGGGATCGGGTCGCGTGGCATCCGTATCCGGTCTCGCTGCGGCTCGCCAACCTCTGCCTGGCGGCAGGGCGCCTGGGAAGCTTTCGAGCGCTCGGCGACGGCACGCTGGATCTCGCCGCCACGCACGCGGCGTACCTGCTCGGGCATCTGGAACGCGATCTGCGCGGCAACCATCTGCTGGAAAACGCCTTCGCCCTGCTCCTGGCCGCCGCCTGCCTGCGCGGGCCGCTGGCGTCGCGCTGCGACCGCGTCGCGCGTGCGCTGCTCGCCACGGAGCTGGACGAGCAGGTGCGCGCCGACGGCAGCCACTTCGAGCTCTCGCCGATGTACCATCTGATCGTCATGCAGCGCTGCCTGCAGGCCATCGCGCTGCTCGATCCCGGCGACGTCCTGGTGCGCGACACGCTCGCCCCCGCCGTCCGGCGCATGGCGGATTTTCTCTCCGGGATCCTCTGCCCGGATGGCGACATTCCGACCCTGGGCGACGCGGCGCGCGGCGCCGCCGCGCCGCCGCGCGCGCTGCTGGCGCTCGCCGAGCGCCTGGTCGCGGCGCAACCGGCACCACCCGCCGAGGGCGTCACGTCGTTCGCCGACGCCGGCCTGCACGTATTCCGGAGCGGCCGCCTGTGGGCAGTGTTCGACGCGGGACCGGTCTGCCCCGACTACTTGCCGGGTCACGGTCAGGCCGACTCGCTCACCGTCGAGGTCTGGTGCGACGGCGTGTGCGTGGTCGGCGATCCGGGCGTCCACGAGTACACCGGCCCGGAGCGTGCCTGGGGCCGTTCGTCGCGCGCACACAGCACCATCACCGTCGACGACGCCGACACCTCCGAGGTCTACGGGAGCTTTCGGGTCGGCGGGCGCGCCCGCATCGCGTCGGTCGCGGCCGAGTCCGGCGCCGTCACCGCCACGCTCAAGCCGTTCGGCGTATCGGCGCGCCTCACCCGGACGGTACGGCTGAACCGCGCCGCGGGCGCGACCCTCGACATCTGCGACTCGGCCACCGTGCCGGCGGGACGCACGGCGCGCACCCGCCTGCACCTCCATCCCGCGGTTCAGCTGGTCGGCGGCCTGGCCGCGGACGGACACCACGCAATTGCCCGCAGCCCCGCTGGCCTCATCCGCATCGACAGCGCGCAGCCGCTCGAACTGGAGCGCGGCCGGTCTTCGCGGCAGCTCGGCCTGATCGAGCCCACCACGATCCTGGTGCAGCCCCTGGCCACCACCGCGCACCACGGCGGCGGCGCCTGCACGGCACAGTTCTCCATCGCCCCCCTGGACCGCGTCGGCTGACGCCGGCGCCAACACGAGACGGAGCCCCCGATGTCCAATGCTCAGAGTGCAACCCGCAACCCAGCCGCCGGCGCCAGTGCGGCCGCCCCGGCGCCGATCGCGACGGCGGCGCGCGCCACCGCGAACCGTGGTGGCGTGCGCCTCGCGGCGCTGCGGCTGCTCGCCGACCGGTGGGCCGTGCAGATCGACGCCTATGCGTGGCGGCGCTACGCGCTGATGAAGCCGTACCTGCCGCGCGGTCCGATCGACGCGCTCAACATCGGTACGGGCGGCGGGGTGGAAACGCTGCGGCTGCTGCGGCGGGGCAACCGCGTGACCACCATAGACATCAATCCGGTCACCGCGCGCCGCGTGCGGGCCCGCGCCGAACGCTGGGGCTACGGCGACCGCCATCGGGGAAAGGTCGGACATGTCCTGCACGCCGACGTCGCGGGCCCGTTTCAACTCGTGCTGATGGCCGAGGTCCTCGAGCACATCGCGGACGACCTCGGTGCCCTGCGCCGGATCGCAGGCTGGCTCGCTCCCGGTGGCCGGCTGGTGCTCTCGACCCCGACCGCGTCGTACGGAATGCTTCCTGGCGATACGCTGTCAGCCGACGAGGACGGCGGCCACGTCCGCCCAGGCTACGACGGGCCCGACCTCGACGCGATGCTGGCCCGGCTCGGGCTGGTCACGCTGCAGCGCATCTACCACTGCGGTGTGGGGTGCTGCTGGCAGCACCGCTTGGAGCGCCGCCTCCGCGGGCGCGCGGCCACCCGCGCGCTGGGATACGGCTTCGGACTCGCCTGCCGCCCGCTGATGCCGGTGCTCGACCTCGGCCGCTATCGGCCCTCGGACCAGATCACCATCGCCTCGAAGGTGCCCTGAGTCATGCCGCCGATCAGCTACCCGGCCACGCTGCCGCTCAAGAGCCTCCTGGTGAAGTCGGAGTTTCTGCTGCAGAGCGTCCTCAAGTACGCGCAGACCCCGCGCTGTCCCCACTGCGGATCGGCGCGACAGACGCGGATAGCCCGCAAGTACGGGGTCGCGCGCATCGTCCGCTGCGTCGAATGCGGCCTCTACTTCTCCCGTCCCGTCTACCGCAGCTGGGTCACACCCAACCTGTACGACGGGCTGTACACCGCCGGCTTCGCGACCGACCTGCCCGGCGACGCCCAGCTCGAGCAGTGGATCGCGACCGATTTTCGCGACATCGGACGGGATGCCAGCCGGGTGCTGGAACACATCCGCTCGCACGTCGCGCGTCCGGCGCCGACCCTGCTCGAGATCGGCTGCTCGTGGGGTTACTTCCTCTATCAGGCACGCGCCGCGGGGTTCGAGGTCGCCGGCGTCGAGATCGGCGCCCGCCGCCGCGACTTCGGCAGCCGGCGCCTGGGCCTCCACATCGTCGGCGACCTCGGCGAGCTGCCCGCGGCCGCGCGCTACGACGTGATCTACAGCTCACACGTGCTGGAGCACCTGACCGACCTCGGCGACCTCCTCACACACCTCGCTGGCCGGCTGCGCGACGACGGCGTGCTCTTCATCGAGGTGCCGAACTTCGATCCGCGGCAATTCGGCGCTCGGTGCTTTCCCGTCGTCGGCGCTGTCCATCCACTCGGGTTCGACAGCGAATTCTTCCGCACCAACCTGCCCCGCCACGGCCTGTCGCTGACCGGCATCTTCGCGACCTGGGACGATGTGCCCGACCACCCGGTCGAGGTGTCGCGCACCAACGTCATCATCGCCCGCGCCGAGAGATCTCAACGCGCAGACGCGCAAACGCGAAGCCCGGAGCGGTGAAGACCAGACGACATGTCTTCCACATCTTACGAGACCTCACCGGCGAGACACGGATGATCCAAGAGTTGTCTCCGTGCCTCCGTGTCTCCGTGGTGAAACGCCTTCCTAAGAGCTGATGCGCATCGCCATCGTCACCGCCAGCCGTTTCTGGGTCTGCGATCTCGCCCGCGAGCTCGATGCGTGCGGTCACGACGTCGCCCTGTACTCGCTGGTGCCGCCGTGGCGCACCCGGCGCTTCGGTCTCCCCGACCACTGCAACCACTGGCTGGGCCCGTACCTCGCCCCCGTGTACGCCGTGTATCGCGCCGCCCGCCGCGCCGGTGCCGCCTCGACCGCCAACCGCCTCCTGTACACCGCCGTCGACCGCCTCGCCGCCCGCGTGGTCGGACCGTGCGAGGTCATGATCGGCATGTCGCAGATGAGCGCCGCCTCGATGCGCAGCGTGCGGCGGCGCTACGGAGCGCGGACGGTGCTCGAGCGCGGCAGCCGGCACATCGAGTCGCAGCGGCAGATCCTCGCCGCGCTGGCCGGCGCCGGCACCAAGACGGTGCCGAGCTGGGCGGTGCGGCGAGAGCTCGCGGAGTACGAGATCGCCGATCTGATCGCCGTTCCCTCGAAGCACGTCGAGCGCAGCTTCGTGGAACGCGGCGTGCCGCCCGACAAGCTCTTCCGCAACCCGTACGGGGTCGACCTCGACATGTTTCCGGCCACCGCGATGCCGCCGGCGGGCTCGCGCCCGACGATCATCATGGTGGGGACATGGTCACTGCGAAAAGGCTGCGACGTCCTCACGGCGGCCTGGCGGCGGCTCGCGCCGCGCGGCGTGCGTCTGCTCCACGTCGGGCCGCTCGGCGACGCGCCCATCCCGACCGATCCTGGGTTCGAGCACTGCGGCCCGGTCGACCAGCGCGCGCTGACGCGCTACTACGCCGAGGCCCACGTCTTCGCCCTTGCCTCGCGCGAGGAAGGTCTGGCGCTCGTGCAGGTTCAGGCGCTCGCCAGCGGCCTGCCGGTCGCCGCCACCGATCGCACCGGCGCCGACGACCTCACCGAGTGCCTCGAGGATCCGCGCGCCATCGCCATCGCCCCGACCGACGACGCCGGCGCGCTGGCGCAGGCGCTCGAGGCCCAGCTCGCCTACGCCCGATCGATGACCGGCGTGCGCGACCTGCTGCGCTCGGCCAGAGCGCGGCTGAGCTGGCGCGAGTACGGCCGGCGCTACGACGCCATGCTGCGGGCCGCCTAGATGACGCCGAGACGGTCCACCCCGCGCCGCCGGGCCCCGCGGCGGCCGCGCCTCGAGCAACCGCGCTGGCTGATCGTGCCGATCGCCGTGACGCTGACCGGCCTGGCGGTGCTCATCTCCCTGGCGACCCCGCGCGAGCACCTGCTCGGCACCGTGCTGGCGTACGTGAACCTCGTCATCGTCGGCGCCGCCGCCGTGCACTTCGTGCAGCAGCGCACCCTGCAGGGGCTCATCCCGGTGCTGTTCCTCGTCTGGTTCGCCGCCGGGTGGCTGCTGCCGACCATCTACTTCGCCACGCTCTACCCGGAGGCCGTCTACTACCCGATGGGGGACAACCGGAACATGCTCTTCGGCGCGGCGTGGGTGCAGACGGTCGCCTTCGTCTTCCTCGCCACCTACCTGGGCACGTTCCTCTTCTTCCAGGGGCGCCATGCGCCGTGGACGTTCTCCGAGGTCAACAAGCGCACCGAGCGCCGCATGGGCGTGATGGTGCTCTGGATCGTCACCGCCGCGATCACGCTGCACGGCGTGTCGCAAGTGGTCGCGCTGCCGGCACCGCTCGTCTACATCGCCTCCGGTTCGTACAACTATCTCCACGGCCTGATGCTGATGGTCGGCGTGCTGTTCCTGCGCCTGCCGATGCAGACGCGGCTGCGCGCGCTCCTCTTCCTGTTCATGGCCGGGGCGTTCTACCTGCTCGGCAACGCGCGCGGCCTGGCGGTGCTGCCGGCGACGCTGTTCGTCGTCGGCCTGATCTTCCTGAGCGAGGTCGAGCAGCGCTACAAGACCTGGACGGTCATCGCCGCCTGCGCGGCGCTGCCGATCGCGCTGGTGATCGGCAACACGACGCGCGTGCTGCTGGGCTCGATCGGGTTCGAGGACATCGGCGCGCGCCTGAACGCCCTCGGGCAGTGGCAGGAGGTGTTGAAGCGAACGCCCATGCTCGCCGCCACCTTCAGCCGCCTCTTCTTCGTCGGCGGCCACAGCATCATCGCCTACACCCCCGAGTACTTCCCGTACGTCAAGTTCACGTGGTCGCGCTACGCCTACGAGTTCTTCACCCGCCTGCTGCCAGGCAAGCTCTTCTTCGAGCCGTTCTATTCGTCGAACGAGCGCCTGCAGCTCTACGGCTTCCTGATCACCGAGGAGACCTCGTACCCGATGTCGCTGCTCGGCAGCTTGTACCTGCTCGGCGGTGTCGTGCCGGTCGGGCTGGGCGCGCTGGCGATGGCGCTCTTCCACTGCGGGCTCGCCCGTATCATCGGCGCGGTGCGCCGGCGGTCGCCCTATCTGGGCCTGTTCATCTTCTCGATGATCGCCTCGACGTTGATCTGGAGTCAGAACGTCGACCTGATCACCAACGTGCGCGTCACCGCCTGGCGGGTGCTCACCGCGTTCGTGCTCTACGTCATCATCCTGCGGCCGTTCGCCGAGCTGCCCGCGGCGCGCCGGCCGACGCGCCGGCGCGTACCGCCGCGGCGGCGCCCGTACCCCGCCGACCAACGCTTCGCCCCGCCCGCGTTGGCGCCGGCGGCCGCCCCGAGGCCCGACCTGTCATGGACGTCCAGAGCCTGACCCACGCCAGCGCATTCCTGCGGTCCGCGCACCCGCACGCGGGCGACGTGGAATCGCCGGCCCCGTTGGCCGGCGGCCCGCTGCGGCTCCGCATCCTGTACGTCGGCGATCTGGCGGCCGGCGCGACGTCCCTCCAGCGCCTGCACGCCTTCCAGGACCTCGGCTGCGAGGTCGCCGCGATCGACACGCCGTACAGCCGCTCGCGTTGGGGATCGCTGGGCGCCAAGGGCACCGGTCTCGGGCCCGTCCGCACGCTGTGGGAGCGTGTCCGGCGCCGGCTGCGCGGACCGCGCGACTGGACCGCCGCCAACCGGCAGATCGCCGAGTGGACCGGACGGTCGGCGTTCGACGCCGTGTGGATCGACAAGGGGCTGACCATCACCGCCGAGACGCTGCGCCAGGTGAAGGTTGTCCAGCCGCATTGCCAGATCCTCGGCTTTTCGCCCGACGACATGTACCAGCGGCACAACCAGAGCCCGCAGTTCCGCGCCCACCTGACGCTCTACGACTGCTTCTTCACCACCAAGAGCTTCGGCGTCGCCGAGCTGCAGACCATCGGCTGTCCGCGGGTGGTGTTTCAGGACAACGGCTTCGACCCGCACACGCACCGCCCGCTCGCCCTCAGCGACGCCGAGCGCGCGGCGCACGGCGGGCCGGTCGGTTTCGTCGGCTCGTGGGAGCAGGCACGCGCCGACTCGATCCGCCACCTCGCCGCGGCCGGCGTGCCCGTCCGGGTGTGGGGCACTCGCTGGGCGAGCCAGTGCGCCCCGCACCCGAACCTCCGCATCGACTCGCGCGAGCTGCCCGGGCTCGACTACACCCGCGCCCTCAACAGCTTCGACATCAACCTCTGCTTCCTGCGCAAGCTCAACCGCGACCTGCAGACCACGCGCAGCGTCGAGATTCCCGCCTGCGGCAGCTTCATGCTGGCCGAGCGGACCGACGAGCATCTGATGCTGTTCCGCGAGGGCGTCGAAGCCGAGTTCTTCGGATCGAACGACGAGCTGCTCGACAAGGTGCGCTACTACCTGGCCCATCCCGAGGTTCGCGCGCGCGTCGCGGCCGCCGGGCGCGAGCGCTGCCTGCGCGGACGCTACAGCTACCGCGAGCGGATCCTCGACATGCTGACCGCGGCCGGCCTGGTCCGCTCGGACGCCGCCGCACAGAGCTGACATGCGCATCGCCATCCTGACATCCGGACGCTTCCACGCCTGCGACCTGGCGCGCGAGCTCGCCGCCAGAGGGCACGAGGTGGCGTTCTACTCCCTGCTGCCGCGGGCGCGGACGGAGCGCTTCGGCCTTCCGCCGCAGTGCAACCGCTGGCTCGGCGCGGCCGTCGGCCCGCTCTATCTCCTGACCCGCGTGGCGCTGCGGACCCGTTACGCCGAGCAGCTCCTCGTCCTCATGTCGGTGATGCTCGACCGCGTCACGGCGCGGCGCATCGAGCCGTGCGACCTCTTCATCGGCATGTCGCAGATGTCGCTGCGCACTATCGCCACCGTGCAGCGCCGGTTCGGCGCCCGCGCGTTCCTTGAGCGCGGCAGCCGGCACATCCTCTCGCAGCGCGAGATCCTCGAGCGCCTGCCGCGGCCGCCGGCGGCGGCGCAGCCGGTCCCCGACTGGGCCGTGCACCGCGAGCTGGCCGAGTATGCGCTGGCCGACGTGATCGTCGTCCCGTCGCGTCACGCCGAGCAGAGCTTCCTCGAGCGCGGGATCCCGGCGGGCAAGATGTTCCGCAACCCCTACGGCGTCGACCTGTCGATGTTTCCGCCCACCCCCGCACTCCCCACCGACGCGGCGCCGACGATCATCATGGTCGGCACGTGGTCGATGCAAAAGGGCTGCGACGTCCTCACCGCGGCGTGGCGACGCCTGCGCGGCGACGGCACGCGGCTGCTGCACGTGGGCCGGGTCGGCGACGCGCCGCTCCCCACCGATCCTGGCTTCGAGCACCGCGAGCCGGTCGACCAGCGGCGCCTCACCGAGCTCTACTCGCAAGCGCACGTCATGGGCTTCGCCTCGCGCCAAGAGGGGCTCGGCCTGGTGCTGGCGCAGGCGCTGGCCAGCGGCCTCCGCGTCGCCGCCACGGAGCCGACCGGCGCGGGCGATCTGCAGGAGATGCTCGAGGACCGAAGCGCGATCGCGCTGGTCCCCACCGACGACGTCGAGGCCTTCACCGCCGCCCTGACGGACCAGCTGGCGCGCGCCCGCAGCGACCGCGGCACGCGCGATCGGCTCGGCGCGGCGCGCGGACGCCTCACCTGGGACGCCTACGGCCGCCGCTACGACGCGATGATCCGGCTGCTCGAACGCCGGGCGCGGCCCGCCGCGCCTCCCGCCAGCGCGCGCAGCACCGAGACCGTGCGCCGCTCCGCCGACTTGGTCTCGATGGACGCATGATGGCGACCGACACCGCGCGCCCCGCCGGCCGCGTCGCGCAGATGCTCAAAGGACTCTTCGCGACGCGGACGTTCCACGCCCACGTCCTGCTGACCACCGGGAGCAACATCCTGCTGGCGCTGCTCGGCGTGCTCACCGGGGCGCTGGCCGCCCGGTTGCTCGGTCCGAGCGGCCGCGGACAGCTCGCCGCCATCCAGATGTGGCCCAACTTCCTCGCCGTGATGGGCAACCTCGGCCTGCCCGAGGCGCTGGTGTACTTCTCGGCCCGCTCGCGCGCGGAGTGCGGCCGCTACGTCGGCTCGGCGGTGTCGCTGAACCTGCTGATCAGCGTCGCGGTCATGGCGATCGGATGGGTGGCGCTGCCGATCCTGCTGCGCGCCCAGGCACCGGAGGTGGTCAGCGCCGCGCGCTGGTACCTCCTGCTGCTGCCGGTGCAGGCGCTCTACCTGCCGCACCATGGCTTCCGCGGGCTGAGCGACTTCACCGCCTGGAACGCCATTCGGTTCCTCGCCGTCTTCGGCTGGTTGGGGCTGCTGGTGTTCGGGTCGATCACCGGCCACAACACCCCGGGGTTCCTCGCCCTCGCCTACCTCGCCGTGCTCGCGGTGCTGGCCATCCCGATGCTGGCGTTGGCGCGGCGGCACATCGCGCCGCCCTACCGACCCGATCCGCGGCAGTGGGGGCCCATGCTGCGCTACGGCCTGCCGTCGGTCACCAGCGGCGTGCCGCGCACGCTCAACCTACGGCTCGACCAGATGCTGATGGCCGCGCTGCTGCCGGTGCAGACGCTCGGCCTGTACGTCGTCGCCGTCACCTGGAGCAACGCCGTCGGGCCGCTGCCCAACGCGCTCGCCAACGTGCTCTTTCCGCAAACCGCCTCGCAGCGCGATCCGAACGCGCGTCACCAGGTGTTCGCCACAGGCATCCGCCTCGCGGTGTTGAGCTCCGTCTCCGTCGCGGTGCTGGTCGCCATCGTCACGCCGTGGGTCATTCCGCTGCTCTTCGGCGCCGCGTTTGCGGGCGCGGTCCGCCCCGCCCTCGTGCTGGTTGTCGCGGCCGCCGTCGACGCGGTCAACATGGTCCTCGAGGAAGGGCTGCGCGGGCTCGGGCGCCCGGTGCGCGTCCTGTGGGCCGAGCTCGCCGGCCTCGTCGTCACCGCGCTGTCGCTGCTGCTCCTGCTCGGGCCGCTCGGCATCATGGGCGCCGCGCTGGCCTCCGTGTTTGGCTACACGGCGGTGCTCATCACGCTCGTCATCGCCAGCCGCGAGCTCACCCACTGCGCCGTCGCCGCCCTGCTCTGTCCCGGCCGCGCCGAGGTCGACCGGATCTGGTTGTCGATTCGGCACCTGCTCACACAGCTGTCCCCGCGGCCGGACGCCCAACCGGCCACCGAGTGAGCGCCCCGAGACGCCATCGATGACCATCCTCGTCTTCGTCCCCTACTACCTGCCCGGGTTCAAGTCCGGCGGACCGGCGCGCAGTATCGCCAACCTCGTCGCCCATCTCGGCACCGATCTGCACTTCGTCATAGCCACCGCCGATCGCGACTCGGGCGATCCGGGCCCGTATCCCGGCATCACGCCCGGCGCACGGCACCGCGTCGGCGGCGCGGAGGTGATCTACCTGAGCGCCGCCCAGCGGCGCCCCGCCGCGATCGCGGCGCTACTGCGCGAGCTGCGGCCCGACGCGGTATACCTGAACAGCTTCTTCTCGCGGCCGTTCAGCCTCAGTGTCGTGCTGCAACGGCGCCTCGGGCGCATCCCGTCGGTGCCCATCGTGCTCGCGCCGCGGGGCGAGTTCTCCCCCGGCGCCTTGCAGATCAAGGCGCGGCGCAAGCGGGCGTGGCTGGCGGCATCGCGCGCCCTGCGCCTGCACCGCGACATCACCTGGCAGGCATCGACCGCGCTGGAAGCCGCCGACATCGCCCGCGCCATGGGTCGGGTCGAGGACGACGGGCGCTCACGCGTCGTCGTCGCGCCGATCATCGCCTCGCCGGAGCCGCCGGCAGCGGGCCGCGTGCGCGACGCCGCGACCCCGCCACGGCGGAGGAAGGAAGCCGACCATCTGCGCGTCGCCTTTCTCTCCCGCCTGTCGCCGAAGAAGAACCTCCTCGGCGCCCTGCAGATCCTCGCCGGCGTACAAGGCAGTCTCGAGTTCAATATCTTCGGTCCGATCGAGGACGAGAAGTACTGGCGCGCCTGCCGCGTGGCGATCGACGGCCTGCCGGCCAACGTCCGTGCGACCTACCGCGGCGCGGTGGTGCCCGATCAGGTGCCGGCGGTCTTCGCCCAGCACGACCTGTTCTTCTTCCCGACCCTGGGTGAGAACTACGGCCACGTCATCCGCGAAGCGCTGGCCGCCGGCACGCCGGTGCTGGTGAGCGACCAGACGCCTTGGCGCGACCTGTGCGCCGCGCAGGTCGGATTCGACCTGCCGCTCGACCGGCCCGAGGCGTTCCGCGCCACCCTGCAGACCTGCATCGCCATGGACGCGGCGAGCTTCGCCGATTGGTCGGCGCGCGCCGCACGCTACGCGTGGGCGCACGCCAGCGAGGCGGGCACCGTCGAAGCCAGCCGCCGCCTGTTCCGCCTCGCCGCCGGCACGGCCGGCGGGCGCGCCGGCGCCGAGGCGACACCGATCGCCACCGAACCACACGGGACGACGCGCTGATGCCCGAGAGCCGGCTCGAATCGATCTACTACGAGCTGCCCGTCTGGCTGCAGAACGGCATCTTCAGCTTGTACGGCCTGAAGCTCGCGCGGGTGCGCTACAACCCGCCGTTCCTCGCCATGCTGCGCTCGCTCAAGGAAAGCGAGTGGTGGTCGCGGGAGCAGATCCTCGAGCATCAGAACGATCGGATCCGCACCCTGGTGCGCCATGCCTACGAGACCGTCCCGTTCTACCGCCGCTGGTACGACGAGCAGGGCGTCGACGTGCGTGCCGTCAACACCGTCGACGATCTCGACCGGCTGCCGATCCTGAGCAAGCCGATGGTGCGCCAGCACCATCATGAAATGGTCTCGACGTCCTTCCCCCGGCGCGACCTCACCAAGGGGCTGACCAGCGGCACGACCGGCACCCCGCTGACAATCTACCAGACCCGAGAAGGCGCGGCGTTTCAGTGGGCGATCTGGTGGCGCCACAAGGCGCGCTTCGGGTTGAACGTCGGCGACCGCCACCTCGTGTTCGGCGCCCGCGTGCCGGTCTCGCAGCGGCAGACCGAGCCGCCGTACTGGCGCCATGACCTGTTCAGCAAGCGCGTCTACCTGAGCACCTATCACATCTCCGGCGAGACGGTCGGCGCCATCGTCGACTACCTGAACAGCACCCACTTCGACTTCTTCACCGGCTATCCCTCCGCCATGTACGCGCTCGCCAAGTTCATGGAGCAGGCGGGGCTGCGGCTCACCAACCGGCCGAAGTACGTGGTCGCCGGGGCCGACGCGCTGACGCCGGAGTTCGAATCCGAGATCCGCCGCACCTTCGGCGTCCCGGTGACCGAGCAGTACGGCATGGCCGAGTTCGCCGGGAACATGTCGAAGTGCGAGGCCGGCAAGCTGCACCTCGACTTCGAGTGCTGCCACCTCGAGCAGCAGTCGATCGCCGGCGGCGACAATCAGTACAAGCTGCTCTTCACCGGCTGGGGCAATCCGGCCATGCCGTTCATCCGTTACGAGGTCGGCGACGTCGGCAGCGCCGCCGTCGACGGCTGCACCTGCGGGCGGGCGTCGGTCTGCGTCGACCGCATCGACGGCCGGCTCGAGGACTTCGTCATCACCCCCGACGGCCGCAAGGTCATCGGCATGAACCAGGTCCTCGAGTACGCCTCCAACGCGAAGATGATTCAGGTGTACCAACGCGAGGCCGACGCGGTCGAGCTGCGCGTCGTGCCCGGCCACGGCTTCGGCGCCGACGACGAGCGGGCGCTGGTGCGCGAGCTGCGGCGCCGCGTCGGCCCCGGCATGGCGATCAACATCCGGCTGGTCGATCAGTTCACGCTCTCGCCGACCGGCAAGTTCCGCGCCGTCATCTCGGAGATGGCGCGGGACGGAGAGGGTCGAGCGTGACCGCCACGCGACGTTGTGCCGTGGGCGCGGCCGTGTTCGCGGCGCTGCTGCTCGCCGACGCGCCGGCCCGGGCACAGCACCCCGCCGTGCTGGTGGTGTCGCCGCAGGGAACCGCCAACGGCTGGGTCGACCTCGGCTATCTCGGCGACCTGCACCGCGCCAGCTTCGAGGTCGACTATACGGACAACCTCAGCGAGCTGAGCTGGGACCGCATCCGGCAATACAATGTGCTGCTCATCTTCACCTGTCCGCCCGACCCGGGCGTCGATACGTGGCTGTTCTCGGGCTCGCCGTCGATCGCGAAGGAGGCGTATCTCGACCTGCTCGAGCGCTTCCTCGCCGCCGGCGGCGGCGTGTTCGTGATGGCGGTGGAGACCCAGATCCGCGCCACGCTGACCCGGCCGCTGCTGTCGCGTTGGGGCGCCGACCTGCCGCTCGAGCGCATCGCCGACGATGCCGACACGGCGTTCATGACCCGTATGCCCCAAGTCCCGCTCGTCTACACCGATCAGGTACTGCCCTCACCGGTCAGCACCGGCGTGCGCGGGATCTGGTATCCGTCGCATCCGCATTACAACGGGGCGCACACGCTGCCGCTTGCGACCGACGGGAACTGGCAGGTCGTCGTCCGCGCCATGCCCGGCGCGCGCACGGTGCCGGTCGACCGCGCCTCCGCGGCGTACCCAACGCCGCCCAACGCGTTGGTGCGTCCCGGCGGGGTGAACGCGCCGCCCCTGTTCGCCATCCGCGAGGCAGGCAGCGGCCGCCTGGCACTGGTCGCGCAGTGGCCGACGTATTCCGTGGGCGCCGGGACGCACTGGCTGTACGACCGCGAGGTGCTCGCCAAAGGCTTGCAGGGCAAGCCGAGCGACTTCGGCCGCCTGATGCAGAACACCTTCCACTGGCTGGCGACACCGAGCCTCGAATCGGGCGCGCTGGGGGGTTATCGCACCCAGCCGCAGCGGCTGCAGCCGCCGAACGCGCGCGAGCAGGTCAAGAACGACTTCCGCGAGCGCGGACCCGGCCAGGCGTCCGTGCGGACCGCCGACCCGGTGCTGCTGCGCGGCATCATCGGCGCCCAGACGCGCGCGAGCGGCGGACAGGGCACGGTCGCCGACTACGCCGACGCCGCCCGCCAAGCCGGCCTCGACTTCGTCGTCTTCCTGGAGAACTTCGCCGCGCTGGACGCGGCGGGGTTGGCGCAGCTCAAGGCCGATTGCGCAGCGCATTCCGACGCGCAGCTCACCCTCTATCCCGGCTATCGGATCGACAACAACATCGGCAACCACATGTTCCTGTTCGGACCGGGCGTCGTCGCGCCACCGCCGGCGCTGCTGACCGGCCCGAACAAGACGACGTTCATGCTGCAAGGTGAGTCGTCGCCGGGCGTGTTCGGCCCGACCCCGCCGCGCCCGATCGACTTCCTGCTGAGCCTGAACCGCACGACACAGATCGGCTACTACGACTTCTCCCACAGCGGCAACGGGATGCCTCTGCACGACGCGCGCCTCTACGCGATGGCCGGCATCCGCACCTACCGCAACGGCACGCTGATCGACGACGCCACCGACGACTACCTGGCCACCGCGCAGGGCACGATCAGCCCGGCACCGGCCGCCATCAACCTGGTGAGCTCGCCCTCGGCGCTGCGCGCCGCGGTCGCGGCCGGGCGCGGGCTGACCTACGTCGCCGTCCCGGCGCGCGCCCAGCTGTGGAACGCGCTCGGCTACACCGATCAATACACCTGCGCGAACGTCTTCGCCTCCGGCGGCCCGCTGATCAAGCGCTGGCCGGCCTGCGTGCGCGTCTCGACCTACGGCGCCGAGCCCTTCGTCACCGGACGCGGCCGCATGGACGCGACCATCGACGTCGCCTCCGACAAGGGCCTGCGCGAGATTCGGATCTACGACGGTCAACAGCTCTACCGCCGCTTCAAGCTGAACGGCGAGCCGCGCTTCGAGCAACTGCTCCGCCTCGAGGGCAGCATGCAGCACAACCTGGTGCTGGTCGCCGAGGACGTCGCCGGGGGCCGGACGGTGAGCGGAGCGCGGCGATCGTGGAAGGACGGCTCGCTGGCGCCGGTCTTCTGCAGCGACCGCATCAACGACTGCGGCAACATGTTCCTGGCGCACGGGCCGTATCCGCCCCCGGTGCTGCGCACCCCGGAAGTGGCCGACCCCGGCTACACCTGGGACGGCGGCCCGCGCGGCATCCTGACGCCAATCGATTTCGAAGGCTCCCGCCCGCGCCTGCAATCCGAACAGGGGATCATCGACGGCGACCAGTACGACCAGATGCCGCTGCTCGAGTTTGCCGACGAAGGCGCCGTGGCCGTGCGCTCCGAGCGCAACGAGCTGATCGACCCGCGCGTCCCCGCGGTGAACCCGTGGAACACCTACGGTCCGCGCGCGCCCGCGCCGTGGCTGCACTACGCGCTCGACTACGCGCAGTTCGACCGGCCCAGCATCGGCGCTCCCCCGGTCGGCTGGGCGGCGCCTCCCCTGCAGACCGGCTGCAACGCCGCGATGTTCCGCGGCGCGATCAGCTTCGACCAGCCGCTGGCGGTGCGCGGGCTCCGGGTACTGCGCAACTGGAACTGGACTCCCACCCTCAACCTCCGGCTGGTCGTCGGGCGGCGGCAGCGGATCATCGACGAGGTCGACCTGTCGACGATGCAGTCGCGGCGGCGTCCCGGGCTGGATCCGACGCGCAGCTATCGCATCGGACGCGGCCAGTGGTTCGGGTTCTACAGCCCCGACACCGGCAACAGTCAGCTCTTCGTCAACCGCGGCCGTCCGCTCGACCTGCGCGTCTCCACCCCGCCCGGCGATTGGGTCTCGCTCTGGGCGCCGCTCCGTCACGCCGCCGCGGGCGACGTGTATTCCTACGAGCTGTTCTCGGTCGGCTGCCCGGTCGACGCGGCCGCGCGCAGCGCCGACGCCTTGGCGGCCACCTTGGGCTACCTCACCGACCCGACCGGTTTGTCCGTGACCCGCGGCGCGCGGTTGCCAGCCGCCGGACTGCTCGCCATCCGTCCGGCCAATCAGGCCGTCCACCTGGCGCTGCCGCGTCCGGCGGCGGTGACCAACCTCACGGTGCCGCTGCTCGTCGACGGGCTCAATCGGCGCTGGAGCGTGGGCCTCTGGCAGTTGAACGGCTACGTCAAGGGCGACTACGGCAGCGGCAGCGACCGCTACCGCCCCGTCGGCGTCGACCTCGACGGGCGCGCGTACATCCCGCTCTATCCGGACCTGGCCGAGCAGACCGAGATCGAGGTCGGCCATCCGGTGGTGGCCGACGCGCGCGGCAGCGAGCTGTTCCTGCAGGTCACGGCGCTGAGCGGGGGGACGCGCGACTACCCGGACTACCGCTGGCAGGTCGACGTCAACAACCCGACCGACCAACCGATCACCACGGTCGTGAGCCAGAACATGGCGCTCCCCGGCCTGCAGTTCGCGGAGCGCGAGATCACCTTGGCGCCGGGTGAGTATCGGGTGCTGTGCTGTGAGAGCTCGGCTGCCGCCCCCGAGGGTGAGGCGGGCGCGCGCCCGGGTGCCGCCGGATGAACGAAGCCGAAACCATCCGCTACTTCGACCGCCTGGCGGGCGAGTGGACCGAACGCTACGCCAGAAGCGCGCACTTCCGCCGCCGGCTCGAGACCGTGCTCTCCTGGGTGGAGTGCGAGCCGTCGGGTTGCTCCGTGCTCGACTTCGGATGCGGGAGCGGCGTCATGGTGCGCGCGCTCGCCCAGCGCGGGTTCTCGGTCACCGGCGTCGACGCCTCGTCCGGGATGATCGCGGCGGCGCAGCGGTACCTGTGCGCGGCTCCGCTGGACGGCTACCGCTTGGAGGTCATCGGCGGCGTGAACGGCGAGGGCGAATACCGGCGCGCGACCTACCACGGCGTGCTCTGCGTCGCGGTGCTCGAGTACGTGCACAACGCCGACGCCCTGCTCGCCCAACTCGCCGGTTTGATCGACGTCGGCGGCTTTCTCATCCTGTCGGTCCCGAATCAGACCAGCCTCCTGCGCCGGCTGGAGTGGTTCCTGCACCGACACCGGCGCTTCTTGCATGGCGCCGCCGCCCTGGCCGGGCTGGCGGGGTCGGACAGCTACCTGCACCTGCAGACCCGGCAGTTCACGCTGCATACCGTCGATGAGCCGCTGCAGGCGCTCGGCTTCACGCTCGAGAACATCCGCTATCAGGTCTCGCCGTCGGCGCTGCGGGCGCTCGAGAACCACCGCCGCATCGGCATGAACACGCTGTTGAAGTACCGCAAGCTCGCGCACGCCGATCAGCGCCTCTGCAGCGCCGAGCGTGAGCGCATGAAGCAGCTCGGCTGTACCACACGGACCGCAGCGGGGAACGCGGTCTAGCACAGGAGAGGGAGAAGCATGTCCCATTTCCGCATCCGCAGCTTCACCGATGCCCAGATCGCCGCGTACGCGCGGGAGTACGCGGCGGCGCGGCCGTTTCCCCACGTCGTCATCCCCGACGTACTGAGCGCCGCGCCGGCCGACACCCTGCCGAGCTTTCCCGCCCTCGATGCCGCCTGCTGGAAGCGGTCGACGGATGCCTACCAGCGCGGCAAGCTGACACTCAGCGACATCCAGCTGGTCGCGGAGCCGCTGGCTACGATGCTGCGCGAGCTGATGGAGCCCGCGGTGCTGCAGTTCGTGGAGCAGATCAGCGGCGTCGCCCAGCTGCTGCCCGACCCGTACCTGCAAGGCGCCGGACTGTTCTGCAGCGGCGCGGGCGGGTACATGGCGCCGCATACCGACAGCCACGTCAACGAGCGGCTGGGCATCTACCGGCGGGTGAACATCCTGGTGTACCTGAACCCGGAGTGGAGCGAGGCGGACGGCGGCTGCCTGGAGCTCTTCGACGAGGCGGACGTCGGCACGCCGGTGCGCACGATCGTGCCCGGCTGGGGCACGATGGTGCTCTTCCGCAGCGACGCACACTCCGTCCACGGCTTCACGAAGCCCATCGCCGACTCCGGCCGCGTCCGGCGCGCCCTGGCGATGTACTACTACACCGCGGTGGATACCGCGGCCTTCAACGGGTACTCGCTCACCGACTGGCGGCGCCACGACCCGTATTGGACGAGCCCCACCTCCGTCCTCAGCCAAGCCCGTCTCCAGCTCTACCGGGCCTTGCGTTTCAGCTCGAAGGCGCTCGCCTACCTCGCCCATCGCGCTGGCCCGCACCTGGCCAACTGAGGACACCGCCGCGTATTCGCGTGTTCGAGTCCTCGCGTCGTCATGTTGGAAGTTCTTGCCTTCGCAAAGCTGACACGCTGGCTTCCGTGATGCCCCGCCCGCTCCGCCTCGCCGCGCTGGTCTCGCACCCGATTCAGTACCAGGCGCCGCTCTTCCGCAGCCTCGCGGCGCGCGTCGACATCGACTTCACCACCATCTTTCTGAGCACGCACGGCCTGCAGCCGAGCTTCGATCCCGGCTTTGGCCGCGTCATCGCGTACGACGTGCCGTTGCTCGAAGGGTATCGCTCGCTCATGGTCCGCAACCGCGCCCCCCATCCGCACACCGACCGTTTCTTCGGCGCCTTCAACCCGGGGCTCGTCCCCGTCCTTGCCCGCGAGCGCTTCGACGCCCTCTGGGTGCACGGCTATGCCCAGGCGAGCAACTGGATCGCGTTCGCCGCCGCCGCCGCGCTGCGCCTGCCGGTGCTCATCCGCGGCGACTCGCAGCTCCTGGTCGAGCGCCCGCTGCACGTCCGCGGCACGCGTCGGGTCGTACTCGGCGGCCTGTTCCGCGCCGCCCGCGGCCTGCTCTACATCGGCGAGCAGAACCGCCGCTTCTACGAATGGTTCGGTGCCGCCCCGAGCCAGCTGTTCTTCGCGCCCTACGGCGTGGACAACGCGTTCTTCGCCGAGCGCGCGCAGGCGGCGCGGGCCGGCGGCCAGCGCGAGGCCCTGCGCCAACGCATCGGCGCCGCGCCCGACGACGTGGTCATCCTGGTGGTCGGCAAGCTGATGGGCTTCAAGCGGCCGGTCGACGTGGTCCAGGCGCTCGCCCGCCTCGACCGTCGCGCCGTCGTCGTGTTCGTCGGCGACGGCGAGCTGCGCGGCAACGTGGAGCAGGCGCTCGCCGAGACCGGCGTGCGCGGCACCGTCACCGGGTTCGTCAACCAGTCCGATCTCCCCGACTGGTACGCCGCCGGCGACGTCGCCGTGCTCGCCTCCGATTTCGAGAAGTGGGGTCTGGTGGTCAACGAAGCCATGGCCTGCGGCCTGCCGGCCGTCGTGTCGGATCTGGTCGGTTGCGCTCCCGATCTGGTGCGCCCTGGTGAGACCGGCACCGTGTTCCGCGCCCGCGACCCCGCGGCGCTGGCCGCGGCGTTGCGGCCGCTGATCGCGAAGCCGGAGGCGTGTGCGCGGCTCGGCGCCGCCGCGCGCCGACTCGTCGCCCGCTACGACGTCACCGCGACCGCGGACGGGATCGTCGCGGCGGCGCACGCCGCCGCCGGCCAGACGGCCCCCGCATGGACGGCCGAGGCGGCGCGATGAGCGGCAGGCCTGCCCGCGCCCTGCCGGCCGAAATCCAGGGCCGGTACTACACCGAGACCGCCGCCGCCTATGACGCGATGCACGGCGTCGAGCACGACGGTCACCAGATCGCGTTGCGGTACATCTCGGGCGTGGTGGACCAGATGCGGCTGCGCAGCATGCTCGACGTCGGCTGCGGGACGGGGCGCGCCCTGCGCCACTTCCGCGCCCACCACGCCGGGCTGCGCGCGCTCGGCGTCGAGCCGGTCCGCGCGCTGGTCCAGCGCGCCGTGGAAGCGCACGGCGCCCAGGCCGGCGACCTCGTCTACGGCCGCGGCGAATCCCTCCCCTACGCCGACGCGAGCTTCGACGCCGCGTGCGAGCTCGGCATTCTCCACCACGTGCCCGACCCGAACGCCGTGGTGCGCGAGATGCTGCGCGTCGCCCGCCGGGCGGTCTTCCTGTCCGACGCCAACCGCTTCGGGCAGGGATCGTGGCCCGGACGCCTCGCCAAGCTGGCGCTGTCGCGCCTCAAGCTGTGGCCGCTGGCGAACTACGTGAAGACGCGCGGCCGCGGCTACACGCTGAGCGAGGGCGACGGGCTCTTCTATTCGTACAGCGTCTTCGACTCGTACGATCTGCTCGCCGACTGGGCGTCGCGCATCGTCCTCATTCCCACCAGCGAGGCGAGCGCGAGGAGCTGGGCCCATCCCCTGCTCACCGCCGGCCAGGTGCTCGTCTGCGCGATGCGCGACTGAGAAGCTCTCCCCGCGGAGACGCGGCGGGGAACGCTGTCCGTCGGGCGCCCTTCGACAAGCTCAGGGCGAACGGAACATTTCCGAACTCAATGAGGTCGTGCGGAGCTCGACCTCTTGCGCTGCAGAACCCCTCCGCGCCTCCGCGGTGAAAACTCTTCGACCCGACGTCAGCCGACTCGTTCCCGCCGCTCGCTCTCACCGCCCGCCGCCGCCCCGTTCCCTCCCAGCACCTCCGCGTACAGATCCGCGTATTGGCTCGCAACCGTCCGCGGCCGGAAGCGCTTGACGTTCTCGAAGCCGCGCTGCACCAGCGCGGCGCGGTAGGCAGCGTCCTCGATCACCTGCACCACGCCGGCGCGGATCGACGCGACGTCGAAGGGGTCGACCAGACAGGCGCCGTCGCCCGCCACTTCCGGCAACGAGGACGCGTTGCTCGTCACCACCGGACGGCCCACCGTCTGCGCCTCCAGGACAGGCATGCCGAAGCCCTCGAAGGTCGAGGCGAAGAGCAGCAGATCGGCTTCGCCGTACGCCTCCTGCATCTCGGCTGCGCTGAGGTTGAAGCCGTGCGTGTACTCGACCTGGTGTCGCCGCAGCCATTCGTGGTGCATCGGCTCCAGCTTGCCGACGACGCGCAGTCGGCACGGCACGCCGGCCAGCGCTTCGACGTGGCGCAGGAAGTTCTTGTTGGGCGCCAAGCCGACGTGCAGCACGCAGGGACGCTCGGACAACGGGCGCGGTGCGGCGCGCCGGAAGTGCTCGGCGATGACCGTCGGGATGACCCGCACCTTGCTCGGTTCGCAGCTGCTGTTTCGGAGAATGTCCTGCCGGGTCGCCTCCGACACCGCGGTGATCGCCCGGCAGCGGCGCACCGGCCAGTCGAGCCAGAACGAGCGCAACAGCCACCCCCGCAGGCGCGGCCGATCGTACAGGAAGCCGCAGTCGTGGACGGTCAACACCGTGCGCCGGCGGGGCAGCGCCAGGGCGAGAAAGTGGACGTCCCCGGTGATGTGATAGACGTCGGCCTGCAGACGCCCGACCGCCCTGAGAGCGCGCAACCGCGACAGGATGCCCTTGCTGTAGAACGGGCAGACGACCTTCTCGACCACCCATCCTCGCTCGGCCGGAAAGCTCGCCAGCATCTGATCGAAGGAGATCTCGATGCTGAAGTTCCGACTGTGCCAGGGCTTGCGGTAGAGCAGAATGACTTTCGGCGGCCGTCCCGTCGTCACCGGGCGGATGATATCGGAAGGGCGCGGCCGTGGCGACGCCGTTTCTAGGCGACGCCGTTCTTCTCCAGCCACTCTTCCAGGACCACGAGCACCCAGAGGCGCGACCAGGAGATGGTCGGCCGGCCCGACAGGAAGTCGTCCCACAGGCGCTGCACGGTAGCGGCGTGAAAGTACGGGCGCGCGCCCAGCGCGTGCAGGCGGACGGCGCAGAAGTCGCGCAGCTCGTTGGCCATCCACTCCTTGAACGGCAGGGTGAACCCCATCTTCGGCCGGTCGACGATCTCCCGCGGGAGGAGATCGCCGAGGCTCTCGACGAGCAGCTGCTTCGGCGTATGCGGGTACTTCACCGCGTCGGGGATCCGCAGCACCAACTCGACGAGCTCGTGGTCGAGGAAGGGGACGCGCACCTCCAGCGCGTGCGCCATGCTCATCTGGTCGGTGTCGCGCAGCAGGACGTTCTGCATGTAGGTGGACATCTCGGCCACCGAGATCTTGCTGAACAGCGGCAGCGCGTCGAACTCTGCGCACTCGCGCCAGCCGTTCATTTGTTCCTCGACTGCATTCGGCGGCAGCGGCGTCGTCAGCAGGTCGGCGAGCTGGCAGGCCGCGAACACCTGCCGGTTGTAGCGGTACGCGCTCAACGCCGACACCTCGGTATCAGCCAGCACCTCGCCGATCTTCTGCGCCGCGATCGACGGGCGGAGGCGGTTGATCAGCCGGCTGCCCGAGCGACGCGTCGCGGCGGGCAGCGCGTTGAGCCAGCGTTGCCATCGCTCCAGTTGCGCCAAGCGCGTGAAGACGGGGTACCCCGCGAACAGCTCGTCGCCGCCGAGCCCGGAGAGCGCCATGCTGACCCCCGCCTCCTTGGTCGCTTTGGAGACGATGTACGTGTTGGGTCCGTCGCCCGAGGGATGGTCCATGGCGCCGAGCGCCTCAGGGATCAGCGCCAGGAACCGCCGCGGCGACAGCTGGATCTCGTGGTGCTCGGTGTTGAACGCGCGCGCGACGATGCGGGCGTAGTACGCCTCGCTGTACGCGTGTTCGGAGAACGAGACGTTGAACGTCTTCACCGCGGCGCCGGTCTGGGCCATCATGGCCACGACGGCGCTCGAGTCGATTCCTCCCGACAGAAAGGCGCCGAACGGCACGTCGGCGACCAGCCGCTTCTCCACCGCGGCGCGGAAGACGCGGAGCACCTCGCGCTTCCGCTCCTCGCGGCTGCACGCGACCGGCGGCGTCGAACGCAGCATCGACCAGTAGGCGTGGGTGGTGATCCCGTGCTCCGGCCGGGCCAGCAGGTAGTGGCCGGCGGGCAGCATGCGGACGCCCTCCAGGATCGTCCGCGGCGCGTGCACGGTCTGGTAGCGGAGGTAGTCGACCAGCGCGAGCCGATCCAGGCGGGCGTCGACGAGGCCGCTGCGCAGCAGGGCACGGATCTCCGAGGCGAAGACCAGCCCGCCTTCGTGCGCGCAGTAGTAGAGCGGCTTGATGCCGAGCCGGTCGCGGGCGATGAACAGCGTCTGCGCCGTGCGGTCCCAGAGCGCGAAGGCGAACATGCCCTGAAAGCGGGAAAGGCACTCGACGCCCCAGCGGGCATACGCGGCGAGAATCACCTCGGAGTCGGTCTGCGACCGATACGGGTAGTCCGCCAGCTCTCGGCGCAGGGCGCGGAAGTTGTAGATCTCGCCGTTGTAGACCAGCACGTAGCGGCCATCGGCCGAGTGCATGGGCTGATGCCCGGCGGCCGACAGGTCGATGATCGACAGCCGGCGGTGCCCCAACGCGATGTGCCGGTCGTGCCACACACCGTCGTCGTCGGGCCCGCGGTGCGCCAGGGCGGCGTTCATCGCCGCCACCTGCTGGTCGATCGCCGGCGCGGAGGCGGCCGAGGTCAGTATGCCCGTGAGGCCGCACATGCGGACCGGTCGAGGGAGAGAGCCAGGACGCGGAGCCACGCGGGCTCCGCCGAGGAGGACTTCACCACGGACGCGCGGGGACGCCGCGCGACGCGCTCAACGAGGGATCGGGCGCTTGCCCGCCGGGATCACCCCGGAGCCCGCCGGCCGCGGGAATCAATGATGAGGGTCCTGCAGGTCATCGCTCCTGCATCACCACCCTGACGCCTCCATCTTCTCCGCGGCTCCGCTGTGAGGAACTTCCGTCCGATCAGCGTCCAAGACTGCCACCGCCGGTTCGACAGGGCAAGCTCGAAAACCCCAAAGCTTCGCGTCGCGGACGCGCGGCGCGCTACGGTGGTGCGCATCGTCCCTGCGATCTGCCACCGCGCGGTGCAGGATGCGACCGTCGATCCGCCGATCTACGCCGGGGTCGGGGTCGGTATCGGAATCGGAATCGAGGGTGACGCTCTGAGCTTGGATTCCGATACCGATTCCGACCCCGACCCCACTGCCGACCTACACCACCAGTGGTCAACGTCACGGCACCGGGCACACGGACACGGCGGCGGAGTTTTTGGCCTGAAACACGCCGGTTTTCCCGCTTGTCGCTTGCGTGTCCTTGAGTACGGAGGCGGGCGGGAAGTCGGCGCAGAACGACGGCGCGGCCACAGCCGGTCCGACCGTCAGGCGGATCGCCAGGTGGCCCTGCGGAGAGTCGTTCAGCGCAAAGCCGATCTGGGCGCCCGAGCAGGTCGCCTTCACCATCTTGTGCGGCTTCACCAGCACCTTCTTGCACGGCCCGGCGCTCAGCAAGGGATCCTTGTACTTGTAGCCCTTCGATCCCGGCGGCTTGCCCAACGGCGTCCAGTGGTCGGCGGGAAGGTCGATGGTGGCGCTCGTGTGACTGATCGGATTGAGCACGCGCAGCTGCGCGCCCGCTCGGCTCGGGTCGCCGTCGCCGCCAGCCGACGGTACGACCACGTTGGCGTCCTTGGCCAGGAAGACGAGCTTGCGGGCGCTCGGATCACCGTCCTTGTCTTTGATGAGCAGCTTCTTGCCCGCGACTCCCTGCACGTCGCAGGCGTCGCCGACACCGTCGCCGTCGCGGTCGTCCTGTCCGGGGTTGAAGATCGTGGGACAGTTGTCCTGATCGTCCGGCACGCCGTCGCCGTCGGTGTCGGTGGGCGCGCTGACGGCGACGATCGTTTCCGACTTGCACGTCGACCCCGCCGGGCAATCGGACGGCATGTGCCCGACGAGACAGGTCGCCGGCTGGCGCAGGATGCAACGCCAACAGTTGGAGTCCGACGAGCAGGTGATGCCGCTATGTAACCGACACGAGCCGGTGGCGACATCGCAGGTATCGTTCGAGCAGAAGGCGCCAGTCGGACAGAAGTCGAGGCCCGGGAGCGGGAGGCACGGGCCGCCCACATCGCAGCGGCCGGCGGGATTCAGGACGACCTCGCCGGGCGGGTTCTGCGGCACGTCGCCGCCGATGCTGCCGATGGGAGTCACGCGGCCGCTACAGAAATCGAACACCTGCTTCACGATGTCGGTGAGGCTGCCGTTGCCGTTCAGGTCTTGATTCACGCCCTGGTCGGGCTCGTAGGTCAGGAACGTGACCATGCCGCCGACGACCTTGTACGGCTGGCGTGGGTCGCAGGCATCGATCGCGCACGGCGTCACCGCCTGGCCGCTGTTCACGACCTGGCGCGAAACGAGGTCGTAGACCTGCAGCACGTCGTCGCTGGTGTCCGTGTCGCCGGTCGGCTGGCCGTTGCTGGTCGCGTTGAGTTTGGTACCGCCTTGCGCGGCCTCCGAGGTTCGGAAAGCAACGAGCTGCACGTCGCCGCACGCCGTGGTGACGCGGTCGCCAACGACGAAGTCCTCCGCCGCCTGGCCGACGTTGGTCAGCTTGCCGGTGCCGGCGTCGTACACCTGTAGGACGCGATCGTTCGTGTCCGCGTCGCCGTTGAGCGACCCGGCTCCCTGATCCGCCTCGGGGGTGAGGAAGACGACGGCGTTGCCGACCACGGTCAGCGTGTCCGCCACCTGCTTGAGGTTGGTCCATGCTCCGGCGCTGACCGGATGGATCTGAACGATGGCATCGGTCATATCGTGGTCGCCGTTGTAGTCCACCCCGTCGCCCGCCTCGGAGACCAGCGCCGCCAGCACCGTGGACGACAGGTCCACCGCCGTCGCGGCGCGGCCGAGGTTCTGCGCCGCGCCGCCGGTCCACAGGTGCACGACCTCGTCGTTCGTGTCGCCGTCGCCGTTCAGATCTCCGGTGCTCGGGGTCGGAGGTGGCGGGGTCGGAGCTGGACAGTTCGGATTCCCGGACGCGAAGCCGGCGGCTTCAGGCCGCAGGAACGCCGCCTTGCCGGCGGCGACGGCCACGTCGTCGGCCGGGCACAGCGTGATCGGGGTCGCGCTCGGGATACCGGTGTCGAGCACCTCGAGCACCGTGTCGTCGAGTTGGCCATCATTGAACAGGAGCCCGTCGATGCCGAAGGCATCGGGGGCAACGCCGGGCCCGCGGACGTAGATATCAATTTTGCCGTTCGTGTCGCCCGCCGCAATCAAATTGGTCGCCAAGCTTTGGAACGCGACGACTCGCCCGCCCGCGGACAACGAAATACCGAGAATGTCCCCAGAGTTCATGTTTCCCGCGACGCCGCCAGGTCCGACGCTGACGCGCTCGGTGATGCGCGTCTGCCGGTCGTGGAGGTACACGTCGAAGGGCACCGCGGAGTCGCCTCCAGGCCCGAGCAGGTTCGACGCCGCGCTCATGAACGCGACGAAGCGCCCCTCCGGAGAGATCGCGCTGTACAAAGACGGGCCATCCGCCTCCAGCCCGGCCGGCCCCACGCTGATGCGCTCGGTGGTCGCTGTCAGCCGGTCGCGTACGAAAATGTCGATGGTCGAATTGTTGTCGAGTCCGGGGCCGAGCAAGTTGTCCGCGCCGCTCAAGAACGCCACGAACCGCCCGTCGGCCGAGATCGACGGATACAAGTTGGCGCCATCCGCTTCGAGCCCGCCGGGCCCGACGCTGACGCGCTCTGTCACGTGTGTCTGCCGATCGTGGACGAACACGTCGTAGTCCGAGTTCATGTCGACGTCCGTGCCGAGCAGGTTGGTCGCCTGGCTGTAGAACGTCACGAAGCGCCCATCCGCCGAGATCGACGAGCCGCTCAGCATGACCGAATCCTTGTCTGTCTCCAGGTTGCCCGGCCCCACGCTCACGCGCTCGGTGATGCCCATCTGCCGATCGTGAACGAACACATCAACGAAGCCGTTGGTATCCGCCCCCGGCCCGAGCAGGTTCGTCGCCGCGCTGAGGAACGCCACGAAGCGCCCGTCGGCTGAGATCGATGGCGTATTAGAGTCAAGGTCGGCTTCCAGCCCTCCCGGCCCGACACTGACGCGCTCAGTGGTACCCATCTGTCGGTCGCGGACGAACACGTCGGCAAATCCATTAGTGTCAGCGCCCGGCCCAAGCAGGTTGCTCGCGTCACTGGTGAACGCCACGAAGCGCCCGTCGGCCGAGATCGACGCCTCGAAAGAGCCTGCGTTCCCTTGAACGCCCGGCCCAACGCTGACGCGCTCGGTGATACCCGTCTCCCGATCATGGACGAACACGTCCTCGACCCCGTTGGTATCACCGCCGATCAGGTCGGTCGCATCGCTGCTGAACACGACGAAGCGCCCATCTGCGGAGACGCTTGGATCGCGCGAATGGTTGTTTGCCTCGACGGGGCCCGGACCTCCGCTGGCGCGTTCCGTCACCCGCTTCGCCATCGACGCCTCCGAGCTGCGCACGAAGACGCGGCCGTTCGAAACCGCCAGCGGAAGGCGCTGCGTCGGTGCCCACGCCGGCGCGCCGGTGAAGCGGCCGAGGCCGATCGGCGGCCCGGCGATCTCGGGCGCGGCATCGACGGCACGTAGTCGGCTGCCGTAGGTCACCTCACCGCTGCCCAGGCGAAAGACGCGCAGGATGTTGTCGGCGAAGTCCTCGTCGCCCGAGGCGAGCACATCGCGGCCGTTCTCGAAGCAGCGATTCTCCCCCGCTTCCGATTCGAGGAACGCCAGCACATCGTTCTCCAGCGCCGCTCCGGGAAAGGTGAACGGCGGCTCGTGGATCTCGACGACCGCGCGGCCCTGGGGCGCCGGAGAGCTCGTGATGCCGGCGCAGCCCGCCGGGGCCCCGAGCGCCTCGCCGACTCCGGTCTGGCGGTCGCGCAGGGTGATCACCGTATCGAGCGTGTCGCCGTCGCCGTTGCGGTCCTGCCCGTCGAGCGACTCCCCCGTGGTGAACCCGCGCACGACGTCGGTCTTGAGCGTCAGCGAGTCGAGCGCGATCGGCGACTGCGCCTCGAGCGCGTAGGAGACGCAGGGATCGCCGCCGCCGCACGGCGACGAGGTGCAGGTGGTGTCGCTGGCCTGGCACACGCCCGTCGCGATGAACGGCCGCGGCATGACGAGCGGGCCCGCGGTGGCGAGAAACGAGAAGTCGAACAGCGTGCCGCAATGGTCGCCGGGGGCGCAGTCGGTGTCGTCGCCGCACTGCGTGCCCGGCGCGGCGACGCAGGTGGTCGGGCAGGTCCCGCGCGGGCAATCGAGCGCCGAGGCGCAGCGCTGGCCGGCGTTGGGGCCGCCCTGGCAGGTGCCGTGCCGGCGGGCGATGCGCAGGATGGTGTACGGCGCGTCGACCGAGCCGAACAGCGACACCACGTCGGGTGCCATGCCGGTCGGATCGATGGTCGGCTCGAAGATCGGCGGCAGCTTGCCGCCCTCGGGTGTGAACGAACCGGCGAACACCTGGTCCGGGATCGAGAACGGCAGCGGCGACTTGAAGCGCGCGCGCAGCAGCCGCGGGATCGGCACCGGGCCCGGGATCAGGATGTTCTGCCAGGCGACCGGCAGGAGGAGGTTGCCGTCCTTGTCGAGCGCGAAGCGCAGGCCGGTGGCGTTGGCGGTGCACGGCCCGTTCGGCGGCGGTCCGGTGGTGGCCTCGCTGAAACAGTCGTCGGCGTAGTTGTTGGGCGGCGGCAGGGCGGTGAAGTGGTCGAAGGTCGGCTCGGCCACCGCGGTGCCGCAGGCGCCGTCGCTGGCGAAGAAGTCGTCGATGCAGGCGACCAGGCCCGTCTGGGCGGCGCAGCTCGCGGTCGCCAGGCCGCACGGGAGCGGGTCGCCCGGGGCGGTCACCGCGATCGCCGCCGGACCGGCAAAGGTCAGGTCGTCGGTCGGCGTGCCGAACTGGGCGTCGGTGTCGGGAAAGGTGAAGCCGAGGAACGACACGCCGTCGCGGTTGACGAGTTGCAGGTTCGCCGCCGCCCCGGCGACACAGGTGGTGCGCCCAGCGCCGCCGAGCAGTGCGTCGCAAGCGGCCTTCTTGGGATCGATGTTGGTGGAGCAGCTCGCGTCCGCGGTCAGCGCGACGGCGTGCGGCGGCGCGCCGTTCAGCGGCTGGAAGACGACGGTGATGACCTGGTTGCCGGCCAGCGGCGCGGTCGCATCGCACGGCCGCGTGCGCAGCTCCAGCCGTTCACCCGGCGCCGCGAAGGGACGGTTGGTTGCCCCGAGGGTCGCGTTGAACGTCTTGGCCGTGCCGGGAATGAGGTTGCAACCGGCATGCGCCGGCGGCGCACCGGCCGCCGCGGCGGCGACGGCCACTGCGATGGTCCACAAACTCGTGTTGCGCGGCCGCGAAGTTGCGGTTCCCCTCGGCTCTAGCATGTGCGCTGTCCTCCCCGATCAGCGAACTCGAAGCGCAGCGCCGCCGAGCAAACGCGTGGCGAGCCCCGCCCTGCCTCTCCTGACCCGAAAATCTCGGCTGAGCGTTGCGAGACTTCGCCGACCGTCCCCTGATCGGCGGCTGAGGACTCGCGCCTCCCCCCCGTGCTCGATCCTATATCGCGACGCGGGGTGTCAGGTAAATTGGGGATTTCCCTAATCACGTGACCGGTGACCGGCGACCCAGTAGTCGGTCCCCAACCCCGCTCCCATCGGACACTGGTCGGAGGGCTTTGGACCAAGACTCCTCTCATCCGGTCCTAGCCTGAGCCTTAGCGTCACGAAGCCCGAGGCTTCAGGCTCGGCCAGACTGAGGCTGGAGCTTACGTGCAAAAGCCCGGTCAGCGATGCCGGCGATGGACGCGACAGTGCGCATTCTCCCTGCGATCTGCCACTGCGCTTCGCGCAAGATGCGACCGCTACCGACGCGGCGTTGACGTTCGTGCGTCGCATTGATTGCCGGCGGCGCCGGCGCCGTTTCGGGACCGGGGCACGAGGTCACCGCCGGCGGTGCGCTCCCGCTGGCATCCGCGTTGCTCTCTTGCGCGTCAACCAGCAGGGTCCAGCGGCGCGCAGATGTCTGACGACGCTCGAGGACTGCCGGCTGGCGCTCTGGGGCGCTGAGGCATGGATGTGTAGGCGGAAGCAGTCGGGCAGAGCCCTGGCGCGAGCCTGGGCGGTCGCTGCGCTGCTCGCCGCGCTCCTCGCCGGCGTCGCCAATGCAGCCCAGCAGCCCGCCGTCCTGGTGGTGTCCCCGCAGGGCGCCGACGGCGGATGGGTCGATCTCGGCTACCTCGCCGACCTGCGCACGGCCGGCTTCCAGGTCGACTACACCGCCAGCATGGCCGACTTCACCTGGAACCGCATCCGCCAGTACAACGTCCTCGTCCTCTACACCTGCCCGCCGCCGCCCGGCGTCGACGCGGGGCCGTTCCACGGCGCCCAGCCGATCTACTCGGCCGACTTCATCGCCCTGGTCGAGCGCTTCCTCCAACAGGGCGGCGGCGTGCTGCTCATGGCCGCCGAGCAGCAGATTCGCATCACCTTGGTGCGCGACATGATCACGCGCTGGGGCGCCGATCTGCCACTCGAGCGCATCGCGGATCCGGACCACCAGGGCGTGATGAGCCGCATGCCCACCGTGCCGCTCGCCTACACCAACGCGGTCGCCACCTCGCCGGTGAGCACCGGCGTGCGCGGCATCTGGTATCCGACCGACGCGTACTACAACGGTGCAAAGACCGCCCCGATATACGTCGACGGCAATTGGCAGATCGTGGTGCAGGCGATGCCGAGCGCCCGAACAGTGCCGGTGAACCTCGCTGCCGCCGCGAACCCCGGGCCGCCGAACCCGCTGATCCGCCCCGGCGGCGTCACCGCGCCGCCGCTGTTCGCCATCCGCCAGTATGGCGCCGGACGCATCGCGCTGCTCGCGCAGCTGCCCGTGTTCTCGATCGGTTCGGGAACGAAGTGGCTCTACAACCGCGAGATCCTCTCCGCCGGAGAGGGCGGGACGCCGAGCGATTTCGGCGTCCTGCTCGCCAACAGTTTCAGTTGGCTCGGGGCCCCGAGTCTGGCGTCGCGGGCTGTGGGCGGCTACGTGACGCCGGCCAACCGCCTGGTGGCGCCGAATCGGATGCCGGGCGCCGCGAACGCCTACGCCGAGCTGCCCTACCACCAGGACGATCCGCGCCTGCTGCAGCCGCCGACCAACAGCGTCATGTTCACAGGCCTGATCGGGGCGCAGACCAGCCTGACCGGCGGCACCGGCACGGTGGCCGACTGGGCCAACGCCGCGCGGGCTGCCGGCCTCGACTTCCTCGTCTTCCTGGAGGACTTCACCCAGCTCGACGCCACGAAGCTCGCCCAGCTCAACGCCGCCTGCCAGCAGAACTCCGACGGCCAGCTGACGCTCTATCCCGGCTACCGGCTCGACAACAACATCGGCAACCACATGTTCCTGTTCGGCAACAACCTCGCGCTGCCGCCGGCGCAGGTGCTGACCAAGCCCGATCAGCAGCGCTTCATGCTGCAGGGCGAGACCGCGCCCGGGGTGTTCGGCGTCACGCCCACGTATCCGATCGACTACATTCTGAGCCTGACCGCAACCGCCGAGGTCGGCTACTACGACTTCTCGCACAGCGGCATGGGCATGCGCGTTCCCGACGCGCGCCTCTACGGCATGGCGGCGGTGCGCACGTATCGCGACGGCGCGCTCGTCGACGACGCGACGGCGGACTACCTGACCACCGCGCAGGCCACCAGCGTCCCGGCGCCGATCGCCGTCCACTTGATGAGCGATCCCGCCGGCCTCGACGCCGCGGTGCGCGGCAACCAGGGCGTGACCTACGCGCAGGCCCGCGCGCGCGCCTCGCTGTGGAACGACGCGCTGCGCTACAGCTCCCAGTATGACTGCCTGAACGTCTTCCCCTCCACCGGGCCGCAGATCGTCCGCTGGCCGGGATGTACGCGGGTGTCGACCTTCGGCGCCGAGCCGTTCGTCACTGGGCGGAGCCGGATGGATGCCCCGCTGTACGTGACCGCTGACAAGGGCCTGCGCGAGATCCGCCTCTACGACGGCACGCGGTTGTTCCGCCGCTTCGTGCTCAACGGCCAGACCGTGTTCAGCACCATGCTGCACCTGGAGGGCAGCGTGCAGCGCAACCTGGTGATGGTGGTCGAGGACGTCGCCGGCGGCCAGGCGGTGAGCGGCGCGCGCCGGGCGTGGAAGGACGGCTCGCTGGCGCCGGTGTTCTGCAGCGATCGGATCAACGACTGCGGCAACATGTTCCTCGCTCGCGGACCCTATCCGATGACCGTGCTGCGCACCCCCGAGCTGCCGGACGCCGGGGTGACCTGGGACGGCGGACCGAAGGGCGTGCTCACGCCGATCGTGTTCGAGGGCTCGAACCCGATGCTGGCGTCCGATCAGGGCGCCGCGAGCGGCGATCAGTACGACCAGACGCCGCTGCTGGAGTTCGCCGACGAGGGCGCCGTGGGCGTGCGCTCGGAGCGCGAGGAGCTCTTCGACCAACGCGTGCGCGCGGTCAACCCGTGGCAGACGTACGGGCCGCGCGCCCCGGCGCAGCTCATGGACTTCTCGCTCGGATACGTCGAGTGGGACCGTGCCTCGGTCGCGGCGCCGCCCACCGGTTGGGCCGCACCGCCGCAGCAGACCGGCTGCAACGCCGCCGTCTTTCGCGGCACGGTGACGTTCAGCAGCCCGCTCAACCTGTCGAGCCTGCAGGTGCTGCGCAACTGGCACTGGCTGGCGTCGGTGCCGATGCACCTGGTCGTCGGGCGCGGCACGACGGTGCGCACCGACGTCAACCTGGGCACGGTCGGCAAGGGCACGCAGAGCTTTCAGATTGCCGTCGGCGACTGGTTCGGCTTCTACAGCCCGCAGGCGGCCAACAGCCAGTTCTTCGTCAACCGCGGCGGGCCGCTCGAGCTGCGCCTGACGCAGCCGCCCAACAGCTACTGGCTCACGCTCTGGGCGGTCATCGGCCAGCCGGCGCAGCAGAACGGACAGACGTACACCTACGAGCTGTCCTCCGTCGGGTGCCCGCTCGACGCCGCGGCGCACGACGCGGAGACCCTGCGCCAG
>Ga0335082_10000350_pt1 | contig 46732 bp, 43 predicted proteins | sample Lox_Sample_41_FD_206718 | JGI IMG/M metagenome (GOLD analysis project Ga0335082, IMG submission 206718) | Soil microbial communities from Loxahatchee National Wildlife Refuge, Florida, United States - Lox_Sample_4.1 | ecosystem: Environmental > Terrestrial > Soil > Wetlands | place: USA...
GAAACGTAATGTTGCCGGAGTTTGTCCGGATTTTCAGCACCGGGCCGCCGCCATTCAGCTGGCCTTCAGCGGTTACCGTCTTCGGCCCCCACTGTCCACCTTCACTACTGACGTGGATGTCGGGGAAATCGTTGGCGCGGATGCTGTGGCCGTTGGCCAGCTCGATGGCCGCGCGAATGGAGACGGAGAGATCGCCGGAGAGATAAACGGTCACATCGCCGGCGTTGGTCTCGAGCACGGAATCGGTGCGCTCTCCGGAAGCCAGGAACTTGGCGACAATCCCCCCGGCACCGGTTTCGGCCCGGGCTGAGGGGACACCATTCAATTCAATGCAACCGCCGCCCGTATCCGCTCGCACCAGGCCTTTGGCGGAGCCGAGGCGAATACTGCCGCCGCCGGTTTCGATGATCGCACTGCCGCCGAGATCGCCGAGATCGACGCTGCCGCCGCCCGTGGTGACATGAACGGGTCCCTGACAGCGTTCCACCTGAATATTGCCGGCGCCGGTTTCGACCGTGGCTCCCTGCTGGCAGGAAAGCACGGTGACGGTGCCGCCGCCGCTCTCCGCTTCCAACTTGCCTTTAGCCGAGGCGACTTTGATATTGCCCCCGCCCGTCCGGAGGTTCACATTGCTGCCGCCATTGCCAACATCAATGGTCCCGCCGCCGGTTTCGGCGTCGATGGAGCCAGCGATGTCATCGAGGCGAAGATTGCCGCCGCCGCTCTGTAGTTCGACACGTCCGGCGATTCCAGCGGCCCGGACGCCGCCGTCCTCGGTTTCGATTTTGGCGAGTTCGAGATTGTTGGGAACGGTGATGACAAAGTCTCCGGAAAACTTGCGGCTGTGGCCGCCTTGCCAGTCGCCGACAATCCAGGCGGTATCGCCCCTGGCGTAGGCGCTGATTTTGTAGGACTCGAATTCGCGGCGGGCCTGCTGCTCCGAGGAGGTATAAGCACGACTATGAATGACGTAGGTGATCCCCGGTTGCGAACTGCCCTCGACGCGGACGGCGCCCACGTCAACTTTGACATGCAGAGACTTGGCGGCGCCCAAGGTTCCCGTGATTTCCTGGACCCAGTTGCCGCCTTCGCGATAGACGCGGGTGTCCTGGCCGAAGGCCAGGGCCGCCAGCGCCGCGAGAACTGCGACCGTGCTGGCGAGTTGGAAAATGCGTTTCAAAGAATTTGTCTCCTTCAAATAGTCGTTGGTCGTTGGTCGTTAGCAAAACCGTTGCTTATTACAGGCCGCCGAACGATTAACGACCGACGACCAACGACTGTCGCTTAATCCATTTCCGGTACCTGCGCCAGCATCGCCCGGGCTTGCGAGCGAATGGAGGCGTTTTGATCGGACTGCGATAGTTTCGTTAACACGGAGCGGACGCCGCTGTCCGCTTTCAGAGGCTCAACCAGGTGCAGGGCCTGGTTGCGCACGCCGAGATTGCCATCGTTGACCAAAGCCAACAAGACCGCATCGCGCACGCGCACATCCTGGCGAACAAAGCTGCTCAGGCCGTCGAGCGCTTTGAGACGGACGCCGGGGTTGGTGTCGTTCTGCAGGGAGTACATCAGCACTTCGCGGACATTGGTGTCATTCGGTGCGTGGGTGAGCTGGTCAACGGCATCCATGCGAACACCGGGATTGAAGTTGTTGCGAGCCGCGAAGAGCAGAAGTTGCTGGATGTTCTGATCGTTGAGTGAACCGTGGGCTTCCTGAGTGGAGAGGGTGTTGAACTTGATGTCGACCTGGTCGGAGCCGGGCTGCTGCGTAATGGACTGAATGCCCGTGATGGTGGAGGCGTTGACCGGAGCTGGCGTGTTCGGCGCAGGGCCGAGTTGGCTGACGTCGGTGATGGGCTGCGACTTCATGAAGTTGTAGGTGGCGCCAATGCCGCCACCGAATCCGACGATGAAAATTGCGGCGACCAGCGCGGGGGCCATGCGGACCTGGCGCAGCCAGGCGCCGGGATCGAAGATCAGGCGCTGCCAGAATCCACCCTGCGCGGTGGTTTCGAGCGCCTCCTGGAGGCGCATGCGCGACGCTGCCAGGAGGTTCGGGCTGGGCTCGATAACCGGCTCCTGGGAAAGCGTCGCGTGGAACTTGCGCGTGGCCTTGAGTTCGGCGGCGCATTCCGGGCAGCGGGCCAGGTGCTGCTCGACCTCGTAACGGGCGTCGTCTTCGAGCTCGTTATAAACGTAGAAAATCAGGTTGTCTTGTACCCAGTCACATTTCATAAGTGTCGTCCATCTCGTCGTTCGCTGTTCGCATTTCGCTGTTCGCACAACCAAATCTTTGCGATCAGCGAACGACGAGCAGCGAATAGCGCTTTCATCTCATCTCTGACAGTGCGCTACGCAGTTTCTGCGTGGCGCGGAACAACGTGTTCTTGGCCGTTTCTTCCGTCGTGTTCAACATCTCTCCGACGGTTCGTAATTTGAGCCCGTGATAGTGCTTCAACTCAAAGACCATGCGCTCGCGCGGGGTCAGCTTCGACAGGGCTGCACTGATCTTGCTACCGAGTTCGCGGCGCATCAGATCGCGTTCGGGATTCGCTCCGGCACGGGCATCGGCAACCTGGTCGAGCAGGCTGTATTCTTCGCCGGAACCGTCGACTGCGACGGGCGCGTCTTCTTTCCGGACGTTGCGCTTGCGCAGGTGATCGAGGCACAGGTTGGTGACGATCCGGTAGATCCAGGTGTAGAAGGAGCACTCGAAGCGGAAGCTGCCCAGATTCTTGTATGCCTTCAAGAAGGCATCCTGGTGGATGTCCTGGGCGTCGGCTTCCGATCCGGTAAGGTGGAGGGCGAGGCGGAGAACCGACTGATCGTAATGACGGACGAGAACCTCGAAGGCGGCGCGGTTTCCGCGTTGCGCCTCCCGAATCAACGTCGTGTCGTCGATGCGGCTGCCCTGTGCTGCCACGGAGCCCCTCAAGCTGGGGTTCTGGGTACCGCTTTGTCCCGCAACCCCACTATCGGGAGTTGCGGAAGCCCTGCTGCCCTGTGTTCCCCGGGCCCCGTGTGAGCGCCCCGGACGGGAAAGATCGCCAACCGGAATTGCTGCTGCGAACGAATCGGCCGGCATTTTGCGTCTAATTCCTCTACAAGTGGACCAACCTTGCCTTGCGTGGAAATAGACGGGGCAGCAGCCAGAACGTTAGCAGATTATAGTGACTTGGCCCTTTGTTTGCTTTGCATTAAAACAGGTGCAGGCTGTCGAGTCTGGGTGCGATCAGACAAGGCGGAGACGCATCTCGTTGGTGGGAGCGAATCCGAGCGTTTCATAAAGATGACGGCCTTCGTTGCTGGCGTGGAGGTAGACGGCGCGCAATCCCTGTTCCTTTAACCATCTGATAATAAACAACATAAGCTGCCGTGCGATTCCATGGTGGCGGAATTCCGGCTCGGTGAAGACATTCTGGATCAGGGCGTGGCGGGTGTTCGGGTCGCCGGGGCGGGCAGGCCAGGGTGAGATCAGGACGCCAGCCCCGGCCACGATCTTGCCGTCGGCGGTGTGGGCGAGCCAGGCGCGGTAGGTACCGTCGGCGAGCGCGCAGGCCAGCCAGGGCGCGGTGGCTTCGACCATGGCGTCGAGTTCCGCGTCGGTGCCGTTTCCCATGTCGCGGAACATGCCGCGGCGCTGGTGCAGGATCGTGGCGCAGTCGGATGGAATGGCGACGCGAAAGTGAATGTTGGTCGAGGGCATGGATGCTCCGGACGAAATTCAGTGCCTGGTTTTGAAAGCGTACAATATGAATTCAAGATTCATCGCTGCTTCAAGGGGATTCATGTACGAAGTTACCGTCGAGGACACATTTGCAGCAGGACATTACCTGCGCAATTACAAGGGTAAGTGCGAGAATCCGCACGGACACAACTATAAGGTGCGGGTGACGCTGGCGGGGCAAGAGCTCGACAAGGCGGGGCTGCTGCTGGATTTCAAGGATCTGAAAGATGTGATGAAGCACGTGATTGACCGGCTGGATCATCAGATGATCAACGACCTGGAGCCGTTCACGGTGCTGAACCCGTCGGCGGAAAATCTGGCCAAGTATTTCTTCGACGAGACGAATACCCGGCTGCGCAGCGTGACTAATGGGCGGGTGGTAGTGAGGGACGTCACGATTTTCGAGACGGATACGACAACGGCCCGCTACTCGGAATAAGAGCTTGCGGTCGCCGGCCGCCAGTTGCCAGAAATCAAGAGATGCAGATCACAGAAATCTACAAGTCACTGCAGGGCGAATCCACCTATGCTGGGTTGCCTTGTGTTTTTGTGCGCCTTACGGGGTGCAATCTGCGGTGCTCGTGGTGCGACAGCGAGTTTAGTTTTTATGGCGGACGGAAGATGCCGCTGGAAGACGTGCTGAGTGAGGTGAAAAGACTGAATCCGGGGGGCGGGCTGGTCGAGATTACCGGCGGTGAGCCGATGCTGCAGGAGCGGGAAGTCGTCCCGTTGATGGAACGCCTGATCGACGGGGGCTACAAAGTGCTGCTGGAAACGAGCGGAGAGCGAAAGCTTACGACGGTGCCCAAGCCAGTGATCAAGATCGTGGATGTGAAGTGTCCGCACTCGGGAGAGGCGGATACGTTTGCGGTCGAGAATCTGCAGGCGCTGCTACCGCACGATGAGGTCAAGTTCGTATTGAGCGATCGCACGGACTACGAGTTTGCCCGCGATTTCGTTCGGGAGCACGGGTTGGGGAGCCGGGTGCATGCAATCTTGTTCTCGCCTGCGTTTCAGAAGGATGCCTCCGGTGTTCGTGACACGTCGCATTGCATGCTCGATCCACAACAGCTGGCGGAATGGATGCTGGCGGACGACGTGCCGGCGCGACTCAGCCTTCAGATTCACAAGTTGATTTGGGATCCGGCGGCCAAGGGCGTGTAAGAACCACGCGGGTGCGACTTCATTTGCGTTTGTTCGCTCCGGAATCGCCAATGGGACGAATGAAGTCCTGGTACTCCGGTTTGAAGCCAGTGGCCTTGATCGCCGCCTCGAGCGCGGCGCGAGCTTCGTCGGACTTTCCTTGCGCGCCCAGGTCATGGACGAGGTTGTAGTGGGCGTCCACCAGCAGGGGATCGTATTGGACCGCCTTACGGAGAAGCGGTTCGGCTTCGCGCAACATTCCTTTCTTCGCCAGCGAGACTCCGGTGTCATTCATCAAGGGAGCCAGTGTGGCCGGATCGGAGCCGAGTTGCACGGCGTGGTCGAAACTCTGCATGGCGGCGGGATAGTCTCCGATGCCAAGTAAGACCAGAGCCAGCGTTTCCGCGACAGACTGATTCTGCGGGGCCAGGCGGGACGCAATTTGTGCCTCCGCCAGGGCCTGCTGTGGACGGCCCATCTTGCCGTAGAGATTCGCCAGGTTGTTGTGGTGGGGGTAGGCGTCGGGCGCGAGATGGATGGCGGCGAGGAGATGAGGTTCGGCTTCGCTGAGGCGTCCGCGCTGGATCAGGTAGGTGGCGAGGTTGTCGCGGATGTAGTCGCTATCCTCAACGGCGATGGCTCGAAGGAACAGGGACTCACTGTCCTTCCAGTAGCCGATCTGGCGGATCGTGAGGAGCGCGAGCGCGATGAGCACGGCACAGGTTCCGAGCACAGCCGCCTTGCGACGCCAGGGTACGGTTGCGGCCCATTCCGAGACGGCCCAAATCAGGATGATCACGATTCCGACCATGGGCAGTTCGGTGAATCGGTCCGCCAGCGCTTGTCTGCCGGCCTGGACGATCCCGGAATTCGGCAGCAAGGTGATCACAAACCAACTCCAGCCGACGAGGAGCCACGGCCGGCGGCGGCGCTGCAGAATTGCGAAGGCGGTGATGGCGAGGAGCACGACAGCCGAAGGGATGCCCCAGCGAATGGCAACCTCGGGATGAAATGGGTAGAAACAACCGAGGTCGAGCGGCCAAGCCATCTTGCCTAGATACCGGATGTAGGAAAAAGCGGCGTTCGCCAAGCGAATCGGGAATGAGGCCACCGGTGTGAGCGACATGGCTTGCGACTGTCCCTGCACGGCGAGAAACGTAACTGCTGCGGCGCCTGCCGCGAGCGGGACTTTCTCCAAGCCAAGACGGAAGAGCGAGGCCTGACGCCGCTGCGGCCAGAAATCAAACAGAAATAGGACGATGGGCAGACTGACGGCCGTGGGTTTCGACATCAGGGCCAATAGTCCGCAGCAGGTCCAGGCGGCATAGAGTTTTTTTGACGGCTGGGTTGCGTATTTCAGATAGACGGCGACCGCGGCGAAAAAGAAGAAAGCGCACAGCACATCTTTGCGCTCCGCGATCCAGGCGAACGACTCCACGCGGAGAGGATGGAGCGCCCATAGGAGGCTTCCCAGAGCTGCCGATATCAGGCCCGCGCCGAGACGAGTCAAGATGATGTAGAGCACGGCGGCAGCGAGGGCGTGCAGCAGCACGCTCGTGAAGTGGTGACCGGGCGGCGCAGACCCAAATAGCTCCGTGTCCAACTCATTGCTGAGCCAGGCTACTGGATGCCAATACATGGGGCTCACGGAAGTGAGGGCGAAGACTACGGCCTGTCGCGTCAGACCGTCTGAAGCGGGCTTTTCGGACACGTAGGGTCCGTCGTCGAGGTCGACGAAGGCGTTACGAATGGAGGGAAGTCCGACCAGGAGAACCAACCCGGCAATCAACACGGGGAAGAAAGTCGATATCCGCCGAAGCGGGGGTTTGGCTGCGTCCGGTTCCCGCGATGTGGAAACTGGCGGGGGCGCATTCTCCATTGGAGTTTTTGGTCGCCTGCTTTGACGTCGTGAACGCGCCATCGTCCGGCTCTGAGAGGGAAAGTTCGTTAAAGCACATAGCTTAGCCTAAGACCGGAAAGTCGAGTGGAATGCGAGAAGCGATTGGCTGGCAACTGGCATAAAATCTAAGGACGGACGGCAATTGATCTCGTGGCGCGAGCGATGTCATATACGTCAGCAGGCAAACGGGAGCGTGCCGTCGTACTGCTCAGCGGCGGCATGGATTCGTGCGTTTGTGCGGCGCTGGCGGCGCGGGACTATGACGCGGCGGCGGTACACGTCAGCTATGGACAGCGCACGGAGGTCCGGGAACGACGTGCGTTTGAGGGCATCTGCGACCGTCTTGGAATTCGAGACCGCCTGGTCGTACGCAACGAAGCGCTGCGCGCGATTGGAGGATCGGCGTTGACGGACGCCACGATCGCCGTGCCGGAATCGCATCAAATCGGCGCCGACGTTCCGGTTACGTACGTGCCGTTCCGGAACGCGCATTTCCTCTCGGTCGCAGTGAGCTGGGCCGAGGTGTTGGGGGCGGAGAAGGTGTATATCGGGGCGGTGGAGCAGGACAGTTCCGGGTATCCGGATTGCCGTCCGGCATACTATCGGGCGTTTAATGAGGTGGTGAAGGCTGGCACGAAGGAAGGAACGATCGAGGTGGTTACGCCGCTGATCGCGATGAAGAAAGCGGGGATTGTGACGCTGGGCCTTGAATTGGGCGCGCCCTTCGATTTAACGTGGTCATGCTATCAACGGGAAGATCGCGCTTGCGGCGTCTGTGACAGCTGTGTGTTGCGATTAAGGGCGTTTCGCGCGGCCGAGGCGGAGGATCCGATTCCGTACGCGGAGATGGCGAGCCGGACTTAGAAGTTTTCCGTTTTTCCGTTGCCGAGGAGGCTATCTGGTGTCCTTGGCAGTCGAAAAGCGGAAATCGTAAATTCTGAAGCATTCGTGCCGGGAGGCAAGGTATGAAGAAGCAATTCATTATTCCCCTCATGCTGGTGCTGATGGTCGGACTGTGCGCGCCGCGGGTATTTGCGCAAGCCATGGGCACAGTGAAAGGGGTTTGCAAGGACGCGAACGGTCAACCCATCGTCGGAGCGACGGTGGAATGGGCCGGGACGGAAACCGGGCGTAAGTACACCCTGAAAACCAACAATAAAGGTGAGTATTTTTCTCTCGGCATCAGCCCGGGCAAATACAACCTCAGACTATTGAAAGATGGCCAACAGCTCTTCTTCTTGAATGGCATTCCGGTTGGAGTAGATGAGGTTGTGCAAGACATCGACCTGAAGAAAGAGGCGGAAAAACCACGTGAGGGCATGACCGCCGAGCAGGTGAAGCAGGCACAAGAGACGCAGGCGAAAGTCACCAAGGAAAACACCACCATCAAGGCCTTGAATGAAAAGCTGGTGGCCGCCAAGACGGCGAGCGACGCGGGCGATTTCGAAACCGCGATTGCGACCCTGACGGAAGCCAATCAGATGGACAACACGCGCTCCCTGATATGGTTCCGGCTGGGCGATGCCTACCGGCTCTCTGCCACCAAGCAAACGGACCCGGCCGAAAAACAGAAGCGGCTGGAATCTGCGGTCACCGACTACCAGAAGGCGATCGAATTGCGGAAAGGCTCGGAGGCGGAATCCAAGGAAGCGACCAACGCCAGCACACTGGCTGCGTACTACAACAACCTGGCGGAGGCGTATTCCAAGGCGAACAAGGTTGACGATGCCGTGGCTGCCTACAGCAAGGCGTCGGAAGCGGATCCGGCCCATGCGGCGCAATACATGTTCAATACGGGCGCAGTGCTGACCAACGCCGGCAAGGTCGACGACGCGATTGCCGCGTTTGACAAGGTGATTGCGGCGGATCCGAATAAGGCCGAGGCCTACTACTGGAAGGGTGTAAACATGATTGGCAAAGCTACGCTGAAGGGCGACAAGATGGTGGCGCCCGACGGTACGGCCGAGGCCTTCCAGAAGTATCTCGAACTGCAGCCCACGGGTACATTTGCCCAGCCGGCGAAAGACATGCTGGCCAGCATCGGGGCCACGATCGAAACGGGCTTCGGAGGCAAGAAGAAGACGGTCAAGAAGTAGACGCGGTAGCGGCCAAGGTTGACGAAGCGGCTCTTGGGAGCCGCTTTTTCTTTTCCCTTCAGTTACTTAGGTCGCATGGCCTAAGTGTCCTACGCAGCCCACGGTAAACCAGCTACAGTAGTTTCATTCGTGCCTGCGGCTTTGGGCCGCCTCCCACCTGTGGGCAATCCAGTACGGCTGGAGATCAAAATGGCTGCTCCGGGGAACTCCCCGATTGCAATTGCTTTTGAGGGCGCGAGCGGGTCGGAACTGATCCCAACGCCAGTCTTGCTGGCGGCGATGCTACGCGCCTCGGAGAAGGTGAGCGACCTGGTGTTCTCGCCAGGGCGTCCGCCGCAGGTGGAGATCCACGGCCAGCTGACCTCGGTTGAGATTCCGGGCGCGAGTGTGTTGAGCGCCGACGACACGCGGCGCATCGCCGCCGACCTGATCGGGACCAACAAACAGGCAATCAATACGCTGCGCGAGCAAGGCTCGTGCGACGTGTCGTACGGGTTGCCGGGCATGGCCCGGTTTCGGGTCAATGTTTTCATTCAGCGGGGCAGTTGCGCGATCGTGATGCGGGTGATCCCGACGACGATTCCCAGCTTCGCTTCGTTGAAGCTGCCGTCGCAGTTGGAAGAGGCGGCACAGGTTCGGAATGGAATCGTGCTGGTGACGGGCGGCAGCGGGTCGGGAAAATCATCGACTCTGGCTGCTTTGCTGGACCGGATCAACAGTGAACACAGCTATCACATCCTGACGGTCGAAGATCCCATCGAATTTCTGCACAACCACAAGAAGTCGACCGTACACCAGCGCGAATTGCATAGCGACGCGCCGAACTTTGCGCTGGCGCTGCGGGCAGCGCTGCGGCAGGCGCCGCGAGTGATCATGGTGGGGGAGATTCGCGACCGCGAGACACTGGAGATTCTGCTGGAGGCGGCGGAGAACGGGCACCTGGTTCTCTCCAGCATGAATACGATCGATGCATCGAAGACGGTGGAGCGGATCGTGTCGACATTCCCGGCTCCCGAGCATCAGTCGGTGCGCGACCGGCTGGCGAAGACCTTTCGCTACATCATTGCGCAGAGGCTGATTCCGCGGGCCGACGGTGGCGGACGGACCGCGGTGGTCGAAATTCTGAAGTCCAATTCGCGCACGCGCGATTGCGTGGAACAAAGCGAGCGCCCGGGACGCACATTGCTCGATGCCATCAAGGCCAGCGAGAACGAAGGCATGCAGCACTTCGATGGCGAGATTGCCAAGCTGGTGCGGTCGGGGGTAGTGGATCTGGAAACTGGGCTGTGCTTCGCCAGCAACGCGACTGTACTGGGCCAGGAACTGGCGCGGAACATGGTGTAAGGACGCCACGTTGTTCGTCAAAGAGCTCGGGGCAGGCTCGCGATTGCCGGCCCAGGACCCGGCGGTTGACTCGTGTTCCTGCGCATCCCGCTCCCCATACCGAATACTCTCATTTCGGCCATGTATAGCGTGGCCGGTATAACCCCTCTGCCAGTGCCAGCGTGTCCCGTAGCAGTTGGGCGACGCCGTCGACTGCGGCGAGAAGGTCCGACGGAGAAATACCCAGATTGGCGAGAATCTTCTGCACCCGCGGCCCGAACTCTCGTGGGGCACGCTCGAATTCGGCAATCTCCGCCAGGGCCGTCTTGTCATTGATCAGATACTTGCCGTTCAAGGCAAACAGAACGAGCACTAACTGGTTCACGGCCCGCGTCAGGCAGGCAGCCGTTCCATAGACATCGGCACGGCCCGCGAACTTGCCGGCGAAGGCGGCGAGTCCGAATTCAGTCGCCCAGAGATAGTCCTGCACCACGGCGCACCGGAGGGCGTCGGGGTAGTTAGCGACCCGTCGTTTCAGAGGGTCGATCCGCCCTTCCGGGTCAAACAGCGGAATGGAAACTTCGATCTCAGCGAGATATGTGCCGCTGAAGAATCCAAAGGGAGGCTGCTGGGCGTAGTCCAGCTCGTACCGGCCAGCTTCCGACTCTGCGATCACTCGCTCCACATGTTCGAGTGCGCGATAGATGAAATCGACACGCTGCCCGCCGATGATCAGCCATGCACCTCCATTGACCCAAGGTCCCCACTCATAAAAGTCCGTAACTACCGGTCCCGCCGTGTCGTTGACTCTGTCGGCGAAGTCCCGAACACTCTGGATGGAAAACGGAGCCGCCTCCGAGTAGAGAATGCCAAGGTCGATGTCCGATCCTGGCAGAGCGCGTCCGCGGGCGTGCGATCCGCCCAGCACGATGGCCTTGACTCCGGGGATCGCGCCTAGCCCCGTGGCGAGCGCCGACACCAGTTCGCGTTGTTCCGGCGAGAGTTGTTTCACACGATGCCTTTTTGAGATGAACGGGACGCAAGGCTAGACCGGGTGCAAGGTTCCGTACCCTTTGCCTGCTCTAGCCCAAAACTCGACAGTCCGTTGCAGAGAGTATATGTTGCAGGCTCGTCAGTAGCCTTCCTGAATTCTCGCGAAGAGCGTTTCTGCGTATCATCGCATCATGGCTCCAAGTTCACCGACGGCGGGAGTGGTGAGTTTCGAAGAGGCCCGGCACATTGTCGAGGAACACGCCAGACTTGTATCTCCCGGCGAACCGGAAACTTCGGATCTTCTATCCAGCATGGGCCGCGTAGTGGCCGAGACCATTCCCGCCGATCGCGATTCCCCTCCGTTTGCTCGCGCTGCGCGGGATGGGTACGCGGTGCGGGCGGCGGACGTGGCCCAGGTTCCAGCGCGGCTGGAGATGATTGGGGAGATCAAGGCTGGCGAGGTTCCCGACACGCTGGGGGTGAAGGCAGGTCAGGCGGCGGCGATCATGACTGGAGCGCCTCTGCCGGCGGGCGCGGATGCGGTGGTGATGGTCGAGTACACTGCGCAATCCGGAACCGCGGTTGAGATTCAGCGCAGCGTGAAGGCTGGCGAGAATTTCGTCCCACGCGGCTCCGAGGCGGGAGCCGGGCAGGTGTTGCTCGAGCGTGGAACCCGGCTGGACCATGCGGGGATCGCGCTGGCTGCATCAGCCGGGAAGGCGCAGATTGAGGTGTTCCGCAAGCCGCGAGTGGCGGTGCTGGCTACCGGCGATGAGATTGTAGAGATTGATCAGAGGCCGGGTCCGGCGCAGATTCGAAATTCGAACACGTACTCGCTGGCGGCGCAGGTGCAGCGCGCGGGTGGCGAGCCGGCGTTGTTGCCGATTGCTCCGGATGAAACGCGACGGTTGCGAGAGCTCATTGAAGAAGGACTGAAATTCGACCTGCTCCTGTTGGCGGGCGGTGTTTCCATGGGCAAGTACGATCTGGTGGAGCAGGTGCTGAGTGAACTGCACGCGGAGATTTATTTCACTGGAGCGCAGATTCAGCCGGGGAAACCGATCGTGTTCGGGCGCTGCGCGCCCGGGCGGGCAGGAATGCCCGCCCCAAACAAATACTTTTTTGGGCTGCCGGGGAATCCGGTTTCGACGATGGTGACGTTTGAACTGTTTGTGCAGGCGATGATTGCGGCGCTGGCCGGCGCGCGACCGGAGGCGCTCATTTTTCCGAGGGCTCGGCTAAAGTCGGACGTGCGCACGAAGACCGGGTTAAAGCGGTTTCTCCCGGCCATGCTTTCCGGGGAGTATGAAAATGCCGAAGTCGAGTTGGCGCGGTGGCAGGGGTCGGGGGATATCGCGGCGCTGACGGCGGCGAATTGCTGGCTGGTGGTGCCTCCGGATCGGGAGATGATTGCGGCGGGGGAGTGGGTTTCGGTGATGATGCGATAGGATTGCTGGATGAATTGGGGACTGAGGGCAAACTCGCGAATTGCACCAATCGCTGCATCGTGAGAACTCCCTGACGCGAGGTCAGCAAACGAGAAGGGGTAGGGGTCCTTCGACTTCGCAGGAACTCCGCTACGCTTCGTTCCTGCTTCGCTCAGGATGACATGGCTAGAAAGTCACCGATTTGGAGCATGAAATTTTGCTGCATGAGGTCCTGATGCTGCCTGCGGTGGCAAGTTGCCGCAGCGACCGCCGGCGAGACGCCAGCGCTACACTCGATGCCTAAGAAGCTCTCTCACTACGATGCAGGCGGCCGGGCGCGGATGGTGGACGTGTCCGCGAAGACAAAGACTGCTCGCGAGGCAGAGGCGAGCGCGTTTGTGCGGATGAAGCCGGCCGTCCTGCGGGCGCTGCCTTCGAATCCGAAGGGCGATCCGCTGGAAGTGGCGCGGACGGCGGGCATTATGGGCGCGAAGCGGACTGCCGATCTGATTCCCATGTGCCATCCGCTGCCGCTGTCGCACATTGCTGTGACCTTGCGCGTGTGCGAAAATGGCGTGGCTATTACCTCAAAAGTAAAGACTACGGCGGAGACGGGCGTCGAGATGGAAGCGCTGGTCGCTGCCGGAATCGCGGCCCTCACGGTCTACGACATGTGCAAGGCGTTGGATAAGGGAATTGAGATCCGCGAACTGAGATTGGAACGAAAGTCGGGAGGCAAGAGCGGCGACTATCGCCGCCAGCACAAGTAGATCTCTATGCCGAGCAACGTCAAGGTTCTGCTGGTGGATGACAACCCGATGGTGCTGGGCATGCTGAAGCAGACGCTGGCATCGATGGCGGAGGTTGCTACGGCGGGTGATGCGGCTGACGCACTGCTCAAAGCTGTGGACGACACACCGGACCTGCTCATTTGCGACTTTCGTATGCCGGGGATGGATGGGCGTCAGCTGCTGGAGAAGCTGAAGAGCCGTCCGGCCACTTCGGGGATTGCGGTCATCCTCATGGCGAGCAAGTCGGACGTGAGCGAACACCTGTCGCACCAGGAGTCGGTCGAGGATTACATCGAGAAGCCCTTTTTCCTGAAAGACGCGACCCAACGCATCAAGCGCGTCGTTGACCGGATTGCCCTCGAAAAACTGGCCAAGGCGGCGCCGTCGGACGGCATTTTGCGCGGCAGTCTCTCGCAGATGAACGTGGTCGACCTGGTGCAGTCGTTGGAGATGGGCCGCAAGAGTTGCTCGCTGACCATGACGAACGGCGACGATAAGTGCGAGATGTTCTTTGTCCAGGGGCAGGTGAAGCACGCCGCGTACGGGTCGATTACAGGCGATGAAGCGGTTTTCAAGGTGCTGCGCTGGACCGACGGCAATTTTGAAGTCAACTTCGACGGCAAGACCACGAAAGAATCCACCTCTCTGAATACCCAGGGCCTGCTCATGGAAGGGTTGCGCCAGCTGGACGAAGCCCATCGGGATGCAGCCGAGGGAGAAGATGTCCTCCTCGACACGTGAGCGGATCCCTGCCGCCGTGCTCACCGTCAGCGACTCCTGCTCGCGTGGCGAAAAGACCGATCTTTCCGGACCTGCAGTGGCCGAAGCGCTGGAGCGCCGTCATTTTCGGGTGGCGGTGCGCTCGGTCGTGGCGGATGAAAAGTCTGCGATTCAGGACAAGCTGATTGAGCTTTGCCGTTCGGCGCGGCTGGTGGTGACGACCGGCGGAACGGGCGTCGCGCTGCGGGATGTTACTCCGGAAGCGACTCGTGCGGTTTGCGATCGGCTGGTGGAAGGAATTGCCGAGCAGATGCGCGCCGAGGGAGTGAAGAAGACGAAGTTCGCGGCCCTGAGCCGCGGTGTGTGCGGGACGCGCGGGACTTGCCTGATCTTGAATCTGCCAGGCAGTCCGGCAGGGGCGGTGGATGCGTTGGCGTCGGTGATTGAACTACTGCCGCATGCACTGGATCTGCTGGAGGGGAAAACGGAACACTGAGGCACGCCATTCGCTGTTCGTCCTTCGCTGTTCGCAAGATTCGGGCGAGCGACCGCCTTGCGAATAGCGATCAGCGAACGACGAACAGCGCTTCACTCACGTAGAGTGCTCCTTTACATCTCTTGAAAACCATCAAGCACATCATCAGCGCGTACGGGAAGTGGATCTGGGGATTGCTGGCTCCGCTGGGGATCTGGGGTGTGTTTGCCATTGCCGCCGTCGACGCGGCGTTTATGGGGCTGCCCATGGATGCGATCGTGGCCGGGTACATCTACCAAGACCCGAGCCGGTTGCTGCTCTACGTATTGCTGGCGTCGGCTGGATCGGCAGTAGGGAGCATAGTCGTCTACATCATCGGATACACGGGCGGCGAAGTGCTGCTGCGAAAACGGCTGTCGCCGGAACGCTTCGAGAAGATCCACGCTTCGTTCGACAAGCATGAATTTCTGGCGCTGATGCTGCCGGCGATGCTGCCGCCGCCGACGCCTTTCAAAGCGATCGTGCTGTCGGCGGCAGCGTTTGAGATGAGCTTTGTGCGGTTCCTCCTTGCCATCTTCGCGGGCCGATTCTTCCGCTTCCTGATTCTCGGAGTCCTGACGCTTCGGTTTGGCCCGCAGGTGGTGCAGTTGGGAGGAGAACTCCTGGCTCACCGCTTCCGGTGGGTGCTACTCGCCCTGGTCGTGGGGCTGGTGGTATGGCTGTGGTATCGGCGGAAGTCGAATAAGAAAACCGCAAAGGGAAGCCCGACAGCGAATTCCCCGGCAGACACGGGGAAGTAAGACGCATTCAAATCTGCTCCTGCCCGGCTACGGATCAGGCGGCTGCTGGTCCTCCGTGGGGCTTGCTGATCCAACGTGAGATCGCAGCGGCTGCGACTGGGAGTCCGAACAGCACGGCGGTGAAGAGCAGATCGCCCGCCAACCCGCGGCGGAAGAATGGCAAACCGGCGGCGTAGCAGGTCACTAGACCGGCCCAAGTTTTCGGATAGGTGGCGTACGCGGCCCAGACTCCGAAGTTGCTGATCAGGAAGAACGAGACGGAGCCGGTGAGGGCAGCGCCGGCGATCCGCCAGACTTTCGAGTCCTTACGCAGAGCGGTGCCGAGCCACAGCATAGCCGCGTACCATGCCCACGTCAGCAGCAAGTCCCATGAAAGCGGGTACGCGTAGAAGAATTTGTCGAGGATCACGTCGGCGGCGATCAGCAGGCCCAGGGGCAGCCACATCATCCGGCGCGAACCGCGCGCGCCGAAGTAAAGCAATGCGGCGGTGACGGGAGTAAATCCCCAGGGATGCGGGACGGACGGAATGCGCATGAACAGAGCGAAGAGGATGTAGACGAATGCCAGCATGATCACCTCGATGTGAGAAGTACGATTGTGGCGCGGATAGAGGGGGACGGTCAAGCGAGGGCAGAAGCTAAGCGAATTCGCTTTAATTCACGACCTTCCCGAATGGCGCTCCGCGGTATGGAGTTGGAACCAAGAAGTTGTGCCTCCAAACGGACTATGGCTGGCGAAGTCCGGAACGGGAGGCAAATAGCCACTCTGAATTTCTGTAGTCTCCTGCATCCAGCGTGGATTGTATTGAACTCGCTGTCCCACTTCAAACCAGCGGCATGCGAGTTGTCCTGTCTCGGTTTGCCATGCTCTCATTGGGCTGACCTCCGACGTTCCGCCTGACTCTATAGTGTGCCACAGATCGGGTTGCAGCGAACTCCTCTTGAGATTCGAGCGTCTCCTCTTAGGCGGCCGCACGTCATTTCAGCTGGTGCACCAGGAAGAAGAACACGAATAGCAGGCCGTCGGTGAGGGCGGTGATGATCGCGAGCCACAACAGCGCGATGAGCCATTCCTTTTCAGGTGGCGGCGTGGTGATTCCGACGGTGATGTGAAGGGCTTCGAGCAGTCCGGCGTAGAGGCTTGGGGGCAGGATTCGGGTGGCGATGCCAGCGGCCAGCAGAATCATGACGGCGTTGAAGATGAGTATGGCGGTCATTGGCCTCTTTCAAAGCCATTCTCTACCACGGAGACGCAGAGGCACGGAAAAAAACTAGGGGCGACTTTGATCCGCCCGCGCGCTTCGCATTCCGAACCGTTCGCTGAGCACTCGCAGGTCGCCGCTCAGAAATACCATGCCACCGAGGACGGAACGGGCGCTGCTTCCCGGATAGACGTAGCGTAGGTCCCGGAAGCGGACGATGTATCCGGTCGAGCCGTCGTCTAGTGGGATCTGCTCGGTTTCCGTCACCGGATACTGTGCCCAATCCAGGTAGACACGTCCGAGGTAGGTCTTCTTCGCGGCCAGGGTTGCCGACGTTTCTTCCGGCTTATAGCGAATCTGCAGGCGGTCGTCAGGATCGGCTTCGGGCGTGAGCGAGTCCACGTTCAACCGGGCAAAGCCCTCGGCGGTTTCCGCGACTCCATACCATTGAAAGGGATTGAGCATGTACGGGTACGCCGATACGCGCAAGGGGTCCAGGCCGTTGTAGGTGCGAGTGTCGAGCAGAGCCACGGCGCGACGGTGTTCGTAGTCGCGAAATCCCCAAAAGGCGAAGACCGCGATCAGAGCGACGGTCGCAGCGAAGCGCCCTTGAGGTCCCTTGCGTCGGGCGCCGATCTCTTCGCTGATCAAGGAAAACAGGCCGGGCACGATCAAGCCGAAGATCAGGATGGCGAGCAGCACGGGTTCGATGATGTGCACGATGTCCCAGGAATACCAGCGCTCGGAAAAGGGCCAGAACGGACGCACTCCGTAACTGTTGGTGAAGTCGAGCAGAATGTGGCTCAAGCCCGCCAGGTATGCGTAAGCGAAGAGCAGTCCCCATTTCGGCGGAAGATTGGGATCGCGGGTGCGGCGGCCGCGCAGCCGCCAGATGCCATACATAAATGCGACGACGACGGCGGACACCAGCGGCAGACCAACGAAAGAATGGGTGAATCCGCGATGATGCTCGAATCCGAAAGCGGAACTGCCGAAGAAATGACCAAAGACATCGAGGTCGGGAGCTTCGGCGGCGAGGGTGAGCGTGGCGGTGGCTAACGCCGTCTTGCGGTTGAGTCCGGCGCGGCCCATGGTCGCGCCAAAGAGGAAGTGGGTGATGGGTTCCACGTGCGCTGACCAGAGTTTAGCTGAAGTCAGAGGTTAGAAGTCAGAATGCAGAAGTCGTAGGTCAGAGGTTAGAGGTCAGATTGCAGAGGTGAAAACCGCGATGCGATCAGGCGGAGACGATCCATTGCTGCATGGGGTGGGCTTCGCCGCAGTCGAGGCATTTGGTCCCGGGATATTGTGCGCCGCAGTGTGGGCAGGTGCCGTGGCTCTGGAAGGTGTCGAAGGGGTGGCCGCACTGTCCACACCGCCAGAATTCGCCGATGGGGGGTGCGGTCTTGCAGGAGGGGCAGGCGAAGCCGGCGTGGCGCGGCAGTTTCGCGATCCGCGACAGCTCGCGCGCGTGCATCAGGCCTCCCCAGCAGTTCATGAGCATGAAGACGGCCAGAATTCCATACCACATGGACTGTCTCCACAGGGCCAGCGCGAAGAAGCCGATGACGCCGACGAATCCGAGTATGGAGGCGACCATCAGGCTGCGGGCGCGGCCCAGCACAAACCACAGCACAGAGCGGAGAATCTGGCCGCCATCGAGGGGATAGACGGGCAGCATGTTGAAGGCGAGCAACACGAAATCAATAAAGAGGACGGCCTGAAGCAAAGAGTAGACATCGGGCATCGTCTCTTGCCACCCGAGGGATCCGGCCACAAGATAGAGACCGCCGAAAACCGGCAGGAGCGCTACGTTGACAAGGGGGCCGGCGGCGATGCTCCAGAGCGTGGCGCCCGGACGAGGAGGCGGATTTACATACGCGACGCCGCCCAGTGGCCACAAAACAATCTGGTTCGCTTCCCCGCCCACCTGCCGGCAGGCCAGCGAGTGGCCGAACTCGTGCAGCAGGACGATCAGAAAAAGGGACAGATACTCCAGCACATTCCAGGCGAGCGAAGAATAATTCCCGACGCGGCTCCTCATTTCGTAGAGGGCGAACACGAACCACGACCAGTGCAGGAAGACATCGATGCCTTTGAATTGGAACAGGCGGATGGAACCCTGGCGGCCAGTGGGCATGTGGGATGGTTATAGCACAGCGCTGGAATGCAGAAGTCAGAATGCAGAATGCAGAGTGAATGCTTCGAAGTGCGGGCTGCCGGCTGCGCGCGAATAAAGAGCCCTGACCGCGGAGGACACGGAGATCTCCGGAGGAAGGCAACGGCCGACAGCGACTGAAGTGTGATAGCGAAGACTTGACCTTGCAGGGCATCTTGCGGAATGGGGTCGCTACTGTCAGGCAAACCCTTAGGCCCATGTTCGGCGCAAAGGCTGGTGAGAGGGCGAAGAAGCGGCGCAAGCTTGTGCTAACGCCTGATTTCGACAGTTGAGAATCTCGATCAGTGGCAGGGCCTACTCAAGATGATATGTTCCCCACTCGAAAGTGAGCTTCGGATCGCAGTTCTTCGACTTCACTTCAATAGTAGTCTTGCCAGATTTCTTGCCAGCTACATAAGGCAACAATGCCGAGAAGTAGGAGCCATCCGCCTGAGCAGTGCTTTTGTCATGGTGTTTTTCGCCACAGCTTTCGCCATCGATGGTTAGCTCCGCGTTCGGCTCAAACCCACTTCCTTCGATAAACGTCAGCTCACCGTTAGGACTCCCGATGATGGATTCCAACCTGCAACCCTTGTCAGTTTTCGCATTGGGGAAAGGGACGACAGCCACAAATCCTTTCGCATGCGCGTCGTCATCGGAAACCAACCCGAATCGTTTAGGCTCCCCCTTGCCCGCGTAAGCGACCAAATCAATAGGGTCGTTGGGACCATCGCCCTTACATGTGCCCTCCCGTCCGGCGCAGATGGCCTCACCATTACTGTTCAACGTCACACCTTCCATGACCTTTGCCATGGTGCCGTCAAGCTGCACTTGGATCAAGGTGTACGTAGTGTCTGGAGGAAGGCCGACCCCATAAAGACTATAGGTAACCAGTGTTCTGTCCCCGGATCGCGAGCGATTTGTCTCTTTCAGAGAGAGTTCCACGCCCGGACTGTTCATGTCCTTGCCAAAGTGTTTTTGAAGTTTGGCAAGTAGTTCAACCTTTGACTTCTGGTCCACTGTTAGGTCTTGAGCAGTGTTGCGAGCTGATGGAGGAGTCGCTTGATTGGCCTGTTGAGCGATGGCAACTGTGACCAAAACCAGAACGGGAAACAAGTAGGACGGGCGATGTCCCATGCGCGTCATTGTACTCCCGTGGTTGTTGTAACATCCCCATTTCACCAACTTCGCCCCGACAGGGGTTCTGAGTGAAATTGACTGCTAGGATGTTCGGCATGCGGAAAGCAAACAATCGTGTGCGCGCATTTGAACTAGTAGACAAGGCGATCAGGTTACAGTTGTCGGACGATGGCGATCCATCCGAGATTGAGAGACTTTTCGAGAAGGCTCTGAGCCTTGACGCAAACAGCATCGAGGTTCTCCAAGAAGCCGCTCACTTTTACGACGCAGTAATGCCAAATAGACGGAAAGCGCGACAACTCGCTGCTTCTTGCCGGACCAAGGCTGTTAAAGTGGCCGCTGAGATGGATTGCATCATCAAAGGGGAGCGGTAGTTGGCGTAATATCCCCATTACGCTCATTGACGTGAGGTTTTGGTGAAGTTTAAGCGGGAATCAGTGCACGTTGAAGGATGCGTGCTCGACGATCGTCCACTTGCCTCTGCGCTTCTCTAGCACGATCAGGTATCGACCAAGATGTACTTCCTGACCGACCAGACGTTTGGTCCGGCCAGTTCCGTAGGCGATAGTACTACCCGATTTCTCCCGAATGGCAGTGATCGACTCAAGCACGCTGCCCTGATCAAATGCGATCTGTAGCCATTTGCGGATTTCGGATTTTCCGCTAAACACACCGGCCTCGCTCAGCAGAACGGCATCGTCCGCATATAAAGCCAGAACCGACTCGGCATTATGCAAGTTGTAGGCCTGCCGATACTCATTTCGTATCAGGCTGACTGGCTCCTCGGCTCCCGCCCTATCCTGCGTCGAGGTAGTGACGATCAATGCGGCGCAAAGGAATAAGCAACGGCTCCTCATATCGAACAGCGTACCTTCGTTTCTTGAGGGGGAATGTGATTCCCGTCACTGATCTAACAAAGAGACCGAGTACCAGCATCCGACGTGGTTGGCGATACATCGCCATTGCACCCACCATCCCGCAATCGAAGACCAGTCTCTGTCCGATACGTAGAAACTCGCCAAGGCTGTCCGTAGGGACGGGTGCAAGCTATTACAGCTGAAGACTGTGGAGACTATAATGACGAGCGCGGATGGCTCTCACCTCTGGTACCAAGCTTGGGCCCTATGAAATTGAATCGCCCGTCGGCGCGGGCGGCATGGGCGAAGTGTATCGCGCGCGCGACACCCGGTTAGACCGCACGGTCGCGGTCAAAATTCTTCCCGATCATCTTTCGGACAATGCTGCCGCTCGACAACGCTTCGAGCGTGAAGCTCGCGCCATCTCTTCGCTGAATCATCCGCATATCTGCACTCTGCATGACGTCGGCAGCCAGGATGGGACTTCCTATCTGGTGATGGAGTTTGTGCAGGGCGAGAGCCTGGATGCGCGCCTGCAGAAAGGGCCCTTGCCGGTGAAGCAGGCGCTGGAGTGCGGGGAGCAGATTTGCGATGCGCTGGAAAAGGCGCACCGGGCCGGGATTGTGCATCGCGACCTGAAGCCGGGAAACATCATGCTGACGGCGTCGGGGGCAAAGCTGCTCGACTTTGGATTAGCGAAGCCGGCAACAGCGATGCTGGGGGCTTCGGCAACGAGCGAGAAGGGGCTCACTCCGTCCACGCCTACGATGAACCTGTCGGCCTTGGCGACCGCGAAAGCGCCGTTGACGCAGCAGGGGACGATCGTCGGCACGTTCCAGTACATGGCGCCCGAGGTGCTGCAGGGCCAGGAAGCGGACGCGCGCAGCGACATCTTCAGCTTCGGCGCGGTGCTTTACGAAATGGTGACGGGCAAGCGCGCGTTCGAGGGGAAAAGCCAGATCTCGGTGGCGTCGGCGATTCTCGACAAGGACCCGGAACCGATTGGAAAGATTCAGCCGATGGCGCCCGCCGCTTTGGATCATGTGGTGAGCGACTGCCTGGCGAAGGATCCGGAAGCGCGCTGGCAGAATGCGGCTGACATCGCGCGCGAGTTGCGGTGGATCGCAAGTAGCGGATCGAGTGCTGGCGCCGCGCCGGTGGCAAATGTTCGCAGGAAAGTCCGCGAGCGCCTGTTGTGGGCAGCGGCCGTTGCCGCACTGGCGGTACTGGTTGCATGGTTGAGTCTGCGACCGCGCGAGGCGGTGCAGACTGTGCGTTCGTTCCTGACTCCGCCGGCGGAGATGAGTTTTGATTTTACCGGGGACTTTTCGGGTCCGCCGGTGATCAACTCGGATGGTACGGCGATCGCTTACTGCGCCCGCAACCAAAAAGAGCGCGACTCCATCTGGGTGCAATCGCTGAATGAGTTAAGTCCCAGGAAACTGGAGGGCACAGAGGGCGCATCATTTCCGTTCTGGTCTTATGACGGCAAAATGCTGGGCTTCTTTGCCGACGGCCATTTGGAAAAAGTGCCGGCAGCGGGAGGCCCGGTGACGGTTCTCGCCGATACGCCCAATCCGCGAGGAGGGTCGTGGAACCAGGACAACGTCATCATCTACGAGCCTGATTACCGCGACACGTTATGGAGAATCAGCGCTTCGGGCGGAACGCCAGTGCGGCTGACCAGGTTCGAAGGCGCCAAACACACCACCCATCGCTGGCCGAGGTTTCTGCCCGACGGCAAGCATTTTCTGTTTTTCGCAACGAATCACTCGGGTGGATCGGAACAGGGGATTTATCTCGGCTCGCTGGACGACGGCTCGTTCAAGCATGTACTGGACGCGGATTCGGACGCGCAGTATGTGTCTGGGTATCTGATCTACCATATGCAGTCGGCGTTGCTGGCGCAGAAGTTTGATCCCACCAGCGGAACGGTGTCGGGAGACCCGCAAGCAGTGGCCAACGTGGTCGAATACGACACGGGAACCTGGCATACGACTTTCGCCGCGAGTCAGAACGGGCTGCTGGTGTACGAGCCCGGATCGAAAACGCTGGGCACGGATTTGTTCTGGCGGGACCGCACGGGAAAAGCGCTGAGCAGGGTGGGGGATCGGTTTTTTTATAAAGGCAGCGGCCGGATTTCCCCGGATGGAAAGCGGCTGGCTGTCGCGATGGGAGATCCGCAAGCCGACATCTGGGTGTTCGACCTGGCGCGGGGAACAAGAACGCGGCTGACGTTCGGCGGTGCGACGCACCTGCAGCCGGCCTGGTCATCGGATGGCGAGCGGATCCTGTATGTGCGGCAGAACGGCACGACGCTGGTTACAGGAACGTCGATTCGTTCCCGCCTGGCCAATGGCGGTGGACAAGAGGAAGTACTGATGGAGGCGGACCTAAGCGGGCCGGCGCGCACGCTGCTTTCTCCGCAATGGTCGCACGACGGGCGGTATCTGGTTCATATGGAGCAAGCCGGCCCCAGCGGTGGCGGCATTTTCGCTCTGCCGCTGGATGGGGACAAGAAGCCGGTACCGATCGTGCAGCCGCAGTCGCCGCAAGGGAGGATTGTTCAGTTCAGCCTGTCACCCGATGGACGATGGCTGGCGTATAGTTCGACCGACTCGGGCCGCGAGGAAGTGTACGTGACCCACTTCCCCAGCGGCTCCGGAAGATGGCAGGTTTCCCAGGCGGGAGGAACGTTTCCGCTGTGGCGTAGTGACAGTCGCGAGATCTTTTTCATCGGGCCTGAGGGCGCATTCAACGCCGCAACGATCGATTCCAAGAGCGGAGAGTTCGAGCTCGACCAGGTGCACACATTGTTCCAGGTGAATTACATCAGCCCGGTGGGAGGCCCCTATGACGTCTCGCCAGACGGGCAGCGCTTCCTCTTCGCTACATACCCTGAAAATGTTTCGACTCCGCTGGTGCTGGTGACGAACTGGACGGGCGAGATGAAGAAGTAGAGACGCCTGCGGATCGAACATGCTGGCGCCGGCCCCATCAACCCCTACGGTTTCAAATTGCTCAGCAGAACGATATCGGCCTGGCCTTTGCCCACTGCGGCGTAAATAAATCGGCCATCGGAAGACCAGGAAACCCTTCGAGAAATGAACGTGGCTTGACGGCCGAAGTCGGTGATGCGGCGCATCGGTCCTCCCGCCGTCGGCTGCGCCCAGATCTCTGTAGTCGGGCCGTCGGTCAGGAGCGCGGCGAGCCATTTGCCGTCAGGAGAAAGCACCGGCTGCATCAGGAGCCAGCTGGACTGGCGCGATCCGGAAATGAGAGCGACCTTTTGCGCCGGCCCGGCATCCGGGTTGGCAACGAGGATCTCCATATCGGACAAGCCGTTGAGGGCGGGCAGAGTGAGCACGAAGAAGAGCCTTCCTTCCGCATCAACTGCGGGTTTCTGTCCCTCCGGGCGGACCAGGATGTTCGGTCCACCGGAGGGCGAGGCTTTCTCGATGCGAAACCCGTTCTGGCTGGGCGGAGAAAAATAAAGCCACCGGCTGTCCGGAGACCAGCAAGCCCAGCCTCCCCCGTCGGAAACCTTGTGAGCGTCGCTTCCGTCAGGGTTCATCAGCCAGAGGTCGACGTTCCAGGCATTGAGACCGCGCTTCACGTAGGCAATGTACTTCCCATCCGGAGACCAGACGGGCACGCCGATCGTGACTTGGGGATCGTGCTCGAAGGTGACCTGGCGATTCTGCTGATTGTCGAGGTTCACCACCCAGAGATTGCCATGGCCTCCGCTGTCGCTCAGGTAGACGAGTTCATGGTCTCCCGGGCCGGGCGACGGCGTTTGCACGTTGCCGGTCTGATGGGTGATCTGCATACCGCGGCGGACGTTCTCTTGCGGGTTGCCGTCCACCGGATAGCGCCAGATATCGAACTGGATTTCGCGACGGGTGGCGATGATGTTGCCCTGCCGATCCACGTCCGGAGAAATGTAGGACGTCTCGCCGAAGGTGAGCTGACGCAAGCTCTTTCCACCCGTCTTCACCGACCACAGGTTCATGGTTCGCAGGTAGAGAACGGTATCGCCGCGGGAGGAGCTATAGACGACACCTGAGCCGTCGGGAAGCCAGGCAAAACCCGCCAAAGGATTGCCATCCTTTGTGATCGGTTGCACGGGGCCGCCTTCGATGGGGACGTAGAACACGTCGTAGTCAAAGGTTCGGCCGCGCTGAAATCCCAGCTTGCGGTCGTCCGGCGACCAGCGCAAGTCGGAATAGGTGTATTCGGTGGGAAGAACGGCGACACGGTGGAAATTGGAGCCGTCCGGATCGGAGATATCCAGTTCGATTTCGCCTTGATTGGAGTGGAAATACGCGAGGTGTTTGCCGTCGTGGCTGAGATCAGCACCACCCAGGCTGCTGATGAGCGGCCGAGCCGCTCCTCCGAGTGCGGGAATCTGCCAGATTTTTCCCTGTCCATCCGGTTCCTCGGAAGGAGAAAAATAGATCAGCGACGAGGAATCTGGCGACCAGCGCGGATATTGATGGTCGGCATCGTCATGGGTGACCTGGAGCGGCGTTCCGCCGACTAGCAATCGCACCCAGACCTGTCTGCGTCCGCCGATGTCGGCCGTGAACGCCACCGACTTGCCGTCCGGCGATACCGCGGGAAATTCTTCCATGCCCACAAAGTCGGTCAGTCGCATCAGGGTCACGGGAGCAAAGCGTTCCGCAGGAGGCGGGAGTTGGCGTAGCGCCAGGAATCCGAGCCCGACAGCCGCCAGCACGCAGACCGCTGCTACCAGCCACATGCGGCCCTTCCTGGGCGCGAGTGGCAGAGCCGCGCCGCTTGCCGCCTCGTCGCGACTCAGTAACTCCAGATTGAAGGCGAGATCGCGGGCGGACTGGAAACGTTCGGACGGGTCCTTTTCCAGACAGCGATGCACAATCCGTCCCAGAGCCGGAGCAAGATTGCGGCCCGTGCCGGAGAGTTCGGCAGGCTCCTCCTTGAGGATTGCGCTCATGGTGTCGGCGTTGGTAGTGCCGCGAAACGCTCGCCTGCCGGAGATCGTTTCGTAAAGTACAGCACCCAGGCTGAAGATGTCGGAGCGATGGTCAACGGCTTGTCCGCGCACCTGCTCGGGTGACATGTAACCGACCGTTCCGAGGACGACGCCGGGTTCGGTGACGGTGGCCGTGGCTACCGAACTCTGCGGTCCAGCGGCCTCACGGCCCACGAGTTTGGCGAGACCGAAGTCCAGGATTTTGACGACTCCATCGCGGGTGATGAAGAGATTTTCCGGCTTCAGATCACGATGCACAATGCCTCGGCTGTGCGCTGCCGCCAGGCCCAGCGCCGTCTGCAAACCGAACTCCGTGGCCTTGCGTACGGGAATTCCGCCCTGCTCCAGCCGCTCCCGAAGGGTTTGGCCTTGAAGCAGCTCGGTGACCAGATAGGGGGCGCCTTCCTGAGTCGTACTGAAGCCGTAGACGGCAAGGATGTTGGGATGATTGAGCGCCGCCGCCGCCCGCGCCTCCTGCTCAAAGCGGCGCAACCGATCCTGATCGGCGGCCAGCGCCATGGGCAGGACTTTGACAGCAACCTCGCGATTCAGGCTCTCATCGCGGGCGCGGTAGACCTCACCCATCCCGCCAGTGCCGAGCGGCGCAATAATCTCGTAGGGTCCGAGTTTGGCACCCGGAGCGAGGGCCATGGGCCGTGATTATAACCGTGACCTCTTTCTCAGGGGGCAGGACGCATCGGGGAACTTGACAGCACCACCCGCGAGAGCGCATCCGGCTGCGTGGTTATACGGACCGGGATGCGGGCGTTTAAATCGAGTGTGAGGTTTCTCCGTGCGGAGTTTTCTTTTGTTGTTGATCGTCTCGCCGAAGCTAGAACGCGATCCGCAACCCGAGCTGAATCTCGCGAGGGGTTCCCGTCCCCGTCGGGCTGACCGGGGTCGTGGTGTTCACCGTGTGAGCGATGCTGCCGAAGCCTGAAGCGGTGATGTCGGCTTGCGGCAATCCGTACTGAGGATGGTTAAAGATGTTGAAGAACTCGGCGCGAAACTCAAGGCCGACGCGCTCTGTTACGGGAATGTGCTTTCCGATGCCCATGTCGATTTGCCAGGCCCCCGGTCCACGTCCCACATCCCGCGGCGTGTTGCCGAATGTGCCGCCCGCCGGGATGGCAAACGCCGCGGGATTGATCCATTGCCCGATGCTGGAGCCGCCCGGCGGGGTGAGTGAAACGCCAGGTACCAGATCGGGGCGCTGACTGTTGGTGTTGCCATCGGGCACAGCCGAAGACGAACGATCCACCGTGACGTTGATCGGGAATCCGGTGCGCGCCACAACCATGGAACTCATCTCCCAGGAACCGAAGATGGCGTTCGAGATGCCGGACTCGTTGAGATACGGTTTGCCCCGGCCGAAAGGCAGCTGATACACGGCGCTGGCATTCAACACATGGCGCACATCCCAGATCCCGCTGGCACGCTCACAGGACTGGCAAGCTACATTTTGGGGCACCAAAGAATCGCCATCGCCGCTGCCATTGGAGCCATCGTCGATTTCGTGTGCCCACATGTAGTTGGCCGAGAATAATAAGCCGCGTGCAAAGGAACGCTTCACCGCAAAGGAGAGTCCCTCATAGTTGCTGTTGTTTCTGTTGCCTCGCCAATTCACTTGCCCGAAGGCCGGATAAGGGCGCGTTCCGGTGGCCGGGTCAACAACATTCACGACGGAAAGAGTGAGCAGATTCGTGCCTTTGCTACCGACGTATGAGAGGGTGCCCACGAATTCCGCCGGCAGAGCTTGCTGCACCGAGAGGCCCCATTGCATGACATAAGTGTCCTTCCGCTGCCGGTCCTGAGCGCGTGGGGAGACGATCCCGACTGTGTCCGCGAGAAATGGATCAATGGGATAGGCAAGGTCCGGGATGGTCTTGCTCGACAAGGAATACGCATTGACCTCGTTGGAGCTCGGCAGGTTCTGGTCGTCCAGTTGGCCGTCTTCGTGATAGATGCCGAAACCGGCGCGAAGGACGGTGCGGTCGTTGTTGCGCGGCGCCCAGGCAAAAGCGATGCGCGGGTCGACGTCTCCATAGTTCGGTTGACCGAAGCTGGCCCCCGCTCCGCAAAACCCTTGCGCTCCGCAGGTGGCGAAATCGAAGGGATTGGAACGTCCCAACACTTCATGAAAAATGTTGAAGAAGCTGTAACGCACACCGAGGTTTACGGTCAGGTTCGGCTGCCACTTGAATTCATCCTGGATATAGCCCAAATATTGCGTCTTGCGCAGGCCGTTGACAGGCAGGGCGTCGGTGAGAGTGGCTGTGCTCACCTGGTTGGCGTCGAAGGCGTCGAAGGACGTGTACTTCACAGTTCCCGCGGAGCTGCTTCCCTGGTTCATCTGGATGCGCCGAATCTCTACTCCAGCTTTAAGAACGTGGCGGCCTTTGATCCAGGTCGCGTTGTCGATCCAGCCAAATGAGTTTCCCACGCCGGTGCTCAACTTGTTGTTGTTCAGAGTGGTGAAGCTGCCGGTGGGATCCGACACCGAGAATGTGTAAAGGGCTTGCGTGTGATTGATGTTGGTCGTGTAGGCGGTGCTGCGATTGAAACCGAACTTAAACTCGTTCACGAAGGTCGGAGAAAGAATATGCAGCAGTTCAATGCCGACGTTCACCGGGTGAGAACTGAGCTGCTGTTGGTCGAGCAGATAGTTTCCAGAACTAGCGAGCGGTTGAGTGTTGACCACCTCATCGAGGTTGGCACGGACGAACGCTGTCGTCCTCTGGGAGAAACGATGGTCGAGACGGAACATGCCGGAGTTTTCATTGACCACCTGTGTGCCTTCGCTGGCGAATTGGTCAACGTTGGGATTGCTGGTTGGCGTCTGCCCTTCGGGATACCCGCTGACAATGGAGGCCAACTCTGGCGAGTCTTCCACTACCTGGGCACGGAACGGATCGCTGGGAACGAAACCCAGCAGGGGGAAACCCCAACGCTGCCGGTATCCTTCATACGCGACATAGAAAAACGTCTTGTCGCGAACGATGGGTCCACCGAGGGAGCCTCCAAACTGATTCAGACGAAGAGGCTGTTGCGAGGTGATTACCGTCTGCGCAGAGTTAAAGAGAACAGGCTGCCGGGCGTCGAACACGTTATTGCGAAGAAACTCGTAAACGTTACCGTGAAAATCGTTCGTGCCGGAAGACGAGGCCACTGCTAACTGTCCGCCTCCGGTTCCCCCCGCCTCAGCGGTCGCCAGCATTGGGCTGACGTGAAACTCCTGGATGGCATCGAGAGGAATGGCCAGCCGAACATAGGCCTGCTGCGCCTGATTGATCACATTGGTGGCGTCGATGCCGTCGTAAGTAAAGTTGTTATCGTCGCGGCCTCGGCCCGCAAATCGAACCGAACGCTGGTTGCTGCCACCGGTATCGACGGCGCTGGGCACCAACGCCGTGAGATTGGCCCAATTGCGGCCATTCAGCGGCAACATGTCGGCCTGGGCCTTCTCGATGCGGGCTCCCAGGGTGTTGGAGGTTTCGTTCAGTTGCTCAGTACTGGCCGACACCTCGATTTTCTCCCGAGCGCCCAAGACCGGCAGGAACACGTTCAGCGTGCGGGTCACCTGAATGGTCTGGATCACATTCGTATACGTAAGTGTCTCGAAGCCCTCGTGACTGAAAGTGACCGTGTATATCCCGATCGGCAATTCGGGAATGTCATAGGTTCCCTTGGGAGAGGTGGTGGTTTCACGGCGTAGTCCGGTGGCACTGTGCACCGCCGTGACATGGACCTGCGGCAACACGCGACCCGAAGGATCGGTGACCGTTCCGTTCAAACCCGAGCGGTCGACCTGCGCCGGCAACGAAGACAGCAGACAGAGGACAACGCCGACCAGGCCGAGGCATTGAGAGGCTTTCAAAAACAACTCCTGGGGCCGCCTGAAATCAGAAACGTTCGAAGGGGAATCGGCGTCTGCGAAATTGTAATGGAGTGTGCAGCGTTTCATAAACCTTATCGAGCGAGCAGCGCGAGTGCAGCGGAGGAGCCGCGCTCTCGCGAAGGAGAGGAGAGCAGGCGAGCACTGTTGAAGCGATGTGGCATCGGTGTGAATTCGCCCACCGCCATGCCACCGAATACTGCTGACCGAGACTGGGGAAGCCCGATCTCTACGGTGTCGCTGCCGGCACCACCAGGGACAGCGCATCCGGTTGCATCGTCATGCGGACGGGGAGGCGGCCAAGAAGTTCTCCGTCGGCTTCCACGTAAACGCGGTCGCCGTCGGCGGGGAGCTGGCAAGTGATCTCGGAGGCGCTCACCAGATCGATGCCGTCGATCTTCCGGCGCCATCCGAGAAGCGCACCCGCGACGTACTGCAAATAGGCATTGCGGCTGTCGGTATGGCACATGACCGCGCGCAGGTGGGGATGGTCGAGCGACGCACCCGGCACCAGTTCCCGCAGAATATTTCCGAAGAAGCGGATACGCACAGCCAGCAGTTCGGTGAGCGTGGCTTGAGATTGCGCGCCGGTGCCATTGGCGTATTGGACGTCGAACTTGCGCATGCGATGCGTGGCCCAGAGATTCCAGGCTTTCAGGTAGTAGGCGGCCATGCCTGCCTGTTTCTTGAGATCCCGATTCAACTTGTAGAAGAGGTGGGCATCGACGCCGACTCCGGCGGCTACGGTGAAATAGCGGTGCGCCGGCTTGCCATTGAAGTCGTGATACTCGATGCGCCCGAGCGGAATGCGGCGGACGTCGCCGTTGACCAGAGCGCGCGCAGCGGCGCTGGGGCGGAGCGGAATGCCGAGGTCGTGGGCCAGAGCGTTGGCGGTGCCGAAGGGGAGAATGGCGAGCGCCACGGGCGTGCCGGCAAGGGATTGAATCACGTCGTGGATCGTGCCGTCGCCGCCGCAGGCAACTACCGTGTCGCTGCCGGCGGCAACTGCGTAGCGGGCATGGATGGTAGCCTCTTCGCTGGAGCGGCAGACGGTAAACTTCATGTGGATCCCGGCGGACTGCAGGATCGTGATCGCCCGGTTCAGCTCTGTGTCGCGGCGCCGAGGGCCGGAGTTGGGGTTGAAAAGGATGGTGGCGTTCTGCATGCGGAGTCTCGGGGGGCTTACTAAGAGTTTAGATCATGCCGGGCATTGGGTCTGCTGAGCAAGTCGGGAGCGAACCACAGGGAGCACAGGGGAGAACATTTGGCTGGCTTCACTCTCGACCCTGAGACTCTTGACGCGGAGTGGGGGTGGTGCACGCCCACGATTGCGGGCGGGGCGGCGGCGCTACGGTCTCTTGCGGGCGGGAGTGGTCCTGCACTAAGCTTTCGCCAGGGTTGGGGTCGCTTCCTTAATCCAGGAGGCGGCGTTTCGTTGTCGTTCCGATTTGGAGGAGAGGCGATATGAAGTGGCTGACGGCGGTTTGTGTCGTCTTGTGTCTGGGCATCAGTGCGGCCGCCCAGCATCACGAGATGGCGGCGGGCTCGCGTCCGGTGACGCTCGTGACCGGGCTCGGCGATTTGCATCATCCGGTCTCGACGAAGAATGCCGAAGCGCAGAAGTTCTTCGATCAGGGATTGCGGTTCATCTATGCATTCAATCACGACGAGGCGGCGCGGTCGTTCCACAAAGCGGCGGAGCTGGATCCCAAGCTGGCCATGGCGTGGTGGGGCGTGGCGGAGGCGGTGGGACCGAACTACAACGATCCGGCGAGCGAGGAACGATTCAAAGAGGCGCATGACGCCATCCAGAAGGCGTCGGATCTGAGTGGCGGGGTGTCGGCGAATGAGAAGGCCTACATCGCGGCCATGGCGCTGCGCTTTCCGGCAGATCCGAAAGCGGATCGCCAGAAAGCAGCCGAAGCTTACCGCGATGCCATGCGCGAAGTAGTGAAGAGCTATCCAGATGATCTCGACGCCGCGACGCTGTTTGCCGAGTCGGGGATGAATCTGCATCCATGGGGCTTGTGGAATCATGACGGCACTCCGCGCGAAGGAACGGAAGAGATCGTAGCCACGCTGGAGTCGGTGATGAAGCGCGATCCCAATCATCTGGGGGCGATCCATTACTACATTCACGCGGTGGAGGCGTCGAATTCACCGGAACGGGCACTGGCGGGCGCGAACAAGCTGGCAGCATTGGCGCCTGCGGCGGGACACATCGTGCATATGCCGGCGCATGTGTATATCCGCACCGGCGATTATGCCGCGGCGGTAAAGACGAATGAAGAGGCGGCGGCGGTGGACCGGGCGTACATCAAGGCGAGCGGGGCGCAGGGCATTTACCCCATGATGTACTACTCACACAATCTGCATTTCATCGCTATGTGCTCGGCCATGAATGGAAACTACGCGGAAGCCAAGAAAGCGGCCGACATGCTGGCGGCGCACGTTGGTCCGGCGGTGAAAGACATGCCGCCGCTGGAGGGATTTATGACCATCCCGATGGCGGTGGATGTGAGGTTCCACAAGTGGGATGACATTCTCGCGATGAAGAAGCCGGACGAAGCGATGAAGACGACGACCGTCTTCTGGCATTTTGCGCGCGGGATGGCGTTGGCCGGCAAGGGAAAGACGGACGAGGCCGAGGCGGAATACAAGATTGTGTCGGAGGCCGAGAAAGCGACTCCGCCGGACATGATCTTCCAGATGCCGATCAACAACAAGGCGAAGGACATCATGAAAATCGCCGAGAACGTGCTGGGTGCGCAGTTGGCCCTGGCCAAGAAGGACAATGCCGGTGCGGCGAACATGTTGCGCGACGCGGTCGCCATCCAGGACGGTCTCAACTATGGCGAGCCGCCGGACTGGTTCTTTCCGGTACGGGAGTCGCTGGGCGGCGTGCTGCTGATGAGTGGCGATGCCGCAGGCGCGGAGAAAGTTTTTCGCGAGGATCTGGAGAAAAATCCGCGGAATCCGCGGTCCCTGTTTGGGCTGCGGGAAGCGCTGAAGGCGCAGGACCGGAGTTACGACGCCGGGTTCGTGGAGAAACAGTTTAAGGATTCGTGGAAGGGCGGCGAGGTCAAGGTGGAGGATCTGGTGTAGCGCTGGCGTCGCGGCGGTGCGATCAGCCACCGCGACGGCGGTGCGCCGCTGCGCCGGCGCTACTGCCGGGGCTTCGCTACTGAATACACGCGGTGACGCTGGCCGCGCCAGGTGATTTCTTTCCAGATGGTCATGCCGTTGCGCTCGGCTACTCGCTGGGAGGGGACATTCTCGGGGCGGATCAGCGAGATTACGCGATCTGTTTTCAGATTGGCAAACGCCCAGTCGCGGCAGGCTTGGGCGGCTTCGCTTGCCAGACCTTGTCCCCAGTGATCGCGGCGGAGGTGGTAGCCGATTTCGTAGAAGTACTCCTTTTCGACCAACTGGCGAGTCACGCCGCAGTCGCCGATCAGCTCGCCGGTATCTTTCAAAACCATCCCCCACAGGCCGACACCGTCATCTTTGCAGCGCTGGCGGTTGCGGGCGATCCATTGCTCGACTCCGGCGCGATCATATGGGGCCGGGTAGTAACGCATGGTCTCGGGGTCGGAGAGGACTCGGGAGAGAGCGCCGGCATCATCGGGCTCGAATTCGCGCAGGATCAGGCGGCCGGTTTCGAGGATGGTCGGCACGAGTTCAGTCTATAAGCTGATCAGCTTGGGCGCAGTCAGAAGTCAAGTTGAAAGACAAACCCGGCAGGCCGCCTGCACTCAGCTCAGGGCTGCTAGACTCGATCCATGCAAGAGATGGGCCGGATTCTGTTGATCTTCGGCGTTGTCCTTGTGGTGATTGGCGGCATCGTTCTGCTGCTGGGACGGACGGGCTTGCCCCTCGGGCGTTTGCCGGGGGACATTGTCTACAAGGGCAAGAACACCACGTTCTATTTTCCGCTGGCGACTTCGATCGTGCTGAGTGTTGTGTTGTCGCTGGTCTTCTATGTGATCGGGCGCTTGAAACGCTAGACGGCAGCGATGCCGTCCCATCCGGGACTCGTTCGTCGTTCGGCTGCTCACCCGGCCTTCCCGTGCTCGAGCTTTCCCCTCTCGCCTCTCGGAGGCTGCGTTGTTGTTTACGGGGCCAAGGTACACTGAAGCCTCATGGAGCCGGCGGACCAACTCGGGTTCCAATTTCGTCCACCGGAGCGGCGCGTCTGGACGGTGCGGGCGCTGGTGTCGGCGGTGCGCACGCATCTGGAGCGCGAGTACTCCGACTGCTGGGTCGAGGGGGAGATTTCCAATCTGCGCAGTCCTGATTCCGGCCATCTTTATTTCACGCTCACGGAAGAGAACGCGCAGATCAAGGCGGTGATGTTCCGGTCGTCGGCGAAGCTGCTGCGGTTTCGTGCGGAGAACGGGCTGCATGTCACCGTGCGAGGGCGCATCACCGTCTACGAAGACAAGGGCGAGCTGCAGATCTCGGCCGAGTTCATGGAGCCGCAGGGAGCCGGGGCGCTGCAGCTGGCTTTCGAGCAACTGAAGGCCCGTCTGGAGGCCGAGGGCCTGTTCGATTCCGGGCGGAAAAAGGCAATCCCTCCCTTGCCGCGGCGGATTGGGGTCATTACTTCGCCGCAGGGCGCGGCGATACGGGACATTCTGAACGTTCTGGCGCGCAGGCATCACTCGGCGAATGTGCTGATCTATCCGGCGCAGGTACAGGGCGAGAGTGCGTCCATCGAAGTTACAGCCGGAGTTCGGCATTTCAATCAGGCGCGAGATGTTGAGGTCATCATCATTGCGCGCGGGGGCGGGTCGGCGGAGGATCTGGCCGCCTTCAATCATGAAGGGCTGGCGCGAGCCGTTGCCGCTTCGAAAATTCCCGTGATCTCGGCGATCGGGCACGAGACCGACTTCACGATCGTGGATTTCGTCGCCGACTTGCGGGCGCCCACACCCTCGGCCGCTGCGGAACTGGTGATCCGGTCGCGGCAGGAGATTGAAACACAGGCAGAGGAGTTGTATCAGCGCCTGGAGCGGGCGGTCCGTTACCGGCTGCTGATGGCGCACCGAGAGTTGACACAAAGGGCAACGCACGGGGCCTTCGCGCGCATGATGGACGTTATCAATCGTCGCCAGCAGAGACTCGATGAAGTAAGTTTCCGTATTGAGCGGGCGGAACGTCAGCTGGTAGAGCGATGGCGACGGCGATGGGAGATGGCGTCGGCCGCAGTGCGGCACTATGATGCGCGGCAGCGGCTGGCGGGGGTGCGGCAACGACTCGACGCACAAACTGCCCGCCTGGCGGCAGTGACGCACGCGCGCCTCCTGGCGTTTCGTGCCCTCCTGGATCGCCGCAGCGCCGCTCTGGAAGCGCTCTCACCGCTGGCTATCCTGAATCGCGGGTACGCGCTCGTGTTCGATGCCGAAGGACATCTGGTGAAAGATGCCGGCCGTCTGAATGCGGGAGATGATATTGCCGCGCGGCTGGCGCGCGGACAGGTTCGCGCGCGAGTCCATTCCGTCGAGACCGGTGCGCCCGATTCCAAGGGCCCTGCATTAGAATGAAGCCAATCCAACTTTGAGGATGACGTGAGAGCGTCCCTGGCGTGGCCACATCTTACGCTGGTCTCGGTCGTGGACATCCTGCTGGTCGCGATCCTGATCTATCAGCTGCTGTCGCTGATTCGCGGCACACGCGCCGCCCCGATGCTGGTCGGGCTGGCGACGCTGGCGCTAGCATTTTATTTCGCGCGGCTGGGTGAATTACGCACACTGAACTGGCTGCTCAGCATCCTGCTGCCGTACATCGTGTTCGCCCTCATCGTCGTGTTTCAGTCGGAGATTCGACACGCGCTCGCGAACCTGGGTAGCCGCATTTCGTTCTCGCGTTCTTCCAGTTCGGCGGGAGACGTCTATGACGACATCGTGCTGGCCGCCAATCTCTTTGCCCAGAATCAGACTGGCGCGCTGATCGTGATCGAACGTGAAATCGGGCTGCGGACCTACATCGAGAGCGGGGTGCCGCTGGACGCGCGGCTCTCGTATGACCTGCTGGCGACGTTGTTCCGTCCCAGCGCCCCGCTGCATGACGGCGCCGTGATTGTGCAGCATGATCGCATTGCCGCAGCGGCATGTTTTCTGCCGCTGTCGATGAACCCCGTGCTGTCAACGCAGATGGGGACGCGCCATCGAGCGGGGATCGGCATCACCGAGGAAACCGACGCGGTGGCGGTGATCGTTTCTGAAGAAACGGGCGCGATCAGCCTGGCGGTCAAGGGAGAGATCGAGCGCGAAATGTCGGTGGAACGGCTGCGGGAGCGGCTCAGCCAGTTGCTGCGGCATTACGCGCCAGCGCCCATGCTGCCAACGCCGGTAGAAGAGACGTATACGGCAGAGGAGTCTCCCAGTTCGCAGTCGACGCGGCGGCAGGATGCGGGCGTCCGTCCCGGAGGCGATGACTGAGCCATGGCCAACGTTTTCCGGCGCGTCTTCATTCAGGACTTTGGGCTCAAGCTGAGTTCGCTGCTGCTGTCGATTGGATTGTGGCTGGTGGTGGCGCGGTCCCCGGTTGCGGAAGTGGAGCTGAGAGTGCCCATCGAGTTTCACAATGTCCCGCAGAACCTCGAGATTGACTCGGCCAGTTTCACCGAGGCGCAGGTCCGGGTGCGGGGGGCGGAGCGGCTCATTCATCGCCTGCGCAACGGGGACGTTCGAGCCGAAGTCGATCTCTCCGCGGTGCGCCCCGGCACACGCACCTTCGACTTGACCTCGCGGAACATTCGCCTGCCGCAGGATCTCGAGGTTGTGCAGATCGTGCCGGGTCAATTTCAGTTGTCCTTTGACGACCGCATGACGCGCACGGTCGAGGTGCATCCGCCGGTAACCGGGATTCCCGCGGGAATGCACGCAACCGTTACGGCCGATCCTGCCCAAATCATGATCGCGGGGCCGCGCCGGCGGGTCGAAGGGATTGAAGCAGCGACAACGGATCCAGTCGATGCCAGCGGCACTCGAGAGCGGGCTACCTTTGTCACTCAGGCTTATGTTGCGGACCCTCTCATCCAAATTGTGCGCCCCACGCCCATCCGGGTGACGGTTATCATAGAACCCTTGGGAGAAAAGGCTTCTGGCCACTAGCTTCGAGCCTTTGGCCAACCCCGTGCGGAATCAAGCTACAAAGCTAAGAGCCAGGAGCGAACAGCGGCTTTCATGACGCAAACTCGGCAACTTTTCGGAACCGACGGCATTCGCGGAGTGGCAGGAGAGTTCCCGCTCACGCGCGAGAGTACGTATCTGATTGGACGCGCTCTCGGACACGATCTGATTCGCGGGAACTCCAAAGCGCGGGTTGTGATTGGGCAGGATACGCGGGAGTCGAGTCGCTGGATCGCCGACCGGGTGTGGCAGGGGCTGGAGTCCGTCGGCGTAGAAGTGCGGAGCGCGGGCGTCATCACGACACCCGGCGTTGCCTATCTCGCGCGTTCACAGCGCTTCGACGCGGGCGTGGTCATCTCGGCTTCGCACAATCCCTGGACGGACAACGGGATCAAGGTGTTTTCCGGGGATGGGTACAAGCTGCCGGATGGGCACGAACTCGAAATCGAGAAAGAGATCTTTGCCTTGATTCAGAATTCAGCGGCGTTGCGCGACGCTGATTCTGCTACCTCAGCCTCCAGCCTTCCCGGCGACGGGGCGTTGCGGCAGGCGTATGTGCGATGGCTGGCTGGGAATATCAAGACCGACTTGAGCCGATTGCGAGTGGCGGTTGATTGCGCGAACGGCGCAGCGACAGAGGAAGCACCGGAGTTGTTCCGGACACTGGGGATCACGGCGGAATTTCTGCATGCGTCGCCGGACGGAAAAAACATCAACGAACAATGTGGCGCACTGCATCCGGAGACGGTAGCTCGGTTTGTCGCCGGGAACGCGGGTAAGTTCGATCTGGGCGTAACGTTCGATGGGGATGCCGACCGGGCGCTGTTCTGCGATGCCGAAGGCCGTGTCGTCAATGGCGATGCAGTGCTGCTGATTGGCGCGCGCGCGATGCAGGCTCGTGGGGCGCTGGCGAAAGCGACGGTCGTCGCTACCACCATGTCGAACATGGGACTGGAGCTGGCCTTGAAGCGGTCCGGCATGCAGATGTTGCGCGCCAACGTCGGAGACAAGTATGTGCTGGAAGAGATGCAGCGCGTGGGAGGGACCTTGGGGGGCGAGCAGTCGGGCCACATTCTGTTTCGCGACGGAGACGCTACCACCGGAGACGGCCTGCTGACGGCGCTGCGCGTGATGGAGATCATGGTGCAGTCGGCGAAATCGCTGGCTGAGTTGGCCGCCGATCTGAAGATGTTCCCCCAGGTGATTCGCAATGTGAGGGTGCGGGAGAAGATTCCCTTCACGCAGGTTCCTGCGGTTCAGGCGGCCATCACGGCCGCACAGGGTGAACTGGACGGCAACGGGCGCGTCGTGGTTCGTTATTCGGGGACCGAGGCGGTGGCGCGCGTCATGATCGAGGCCGAATCGAAAGAGCAGATGGAACGGATCGCGGATGGGATTGTCGGCGCGATTCGAACGGCTCTCGGAAACTAATCCATTGTGGCATTGAGTCGTTGTCTCCATCTCTCAAGGACTCAGTCTCTCCACGTCCATTCGTGCGGTTTCGTGATCTTGTGTTCACGGTGGTTCCTGCCGAGAATGAGAATCATCACGGAATTAAAAAAGACCTCATGAGAATTCTGATAGTCGAAGACGACGTGGCTCTTGGCAACTTCATTCGCAAGGGGTTGGAAGCGGAGCACTATGCGGTGGATACGGCAACGGAAGGCGAGCAGGGGCGATCGATGGCACTGCAGTTTGACTATGACCTGCTGGTGCTGGATCTGAATTTGCCGGGGATTGACGGCCTTGCCATCCTGAAAAGTGTGCGGCAGCGCAAACCCAGTGTTCCTGTGCTCATCCTCACCGCGCGCAACCGTGTCGAAGATCGCGTGCAGTGCCTGGACACGGGCGCGGATGACTACCTGGTAAAGCCATTCTCCTTTCTGGAACTGGCGGCGCGTGTCCGCGCGCTGTTGCGGCGCAGTCATCTGCCGTCGGAGTCGGTGCTATCGGTGCGCGATCTCCGGCTGGACCGGGTGGAGCGACGGGTCGAGCGGTCGGGACGGCGCATTGATCTGACGACGAAGGAATTCGCACTGCTTGAATACCTGATGCGCAACGCAGGCCGACGTTTGACTCGTGCCATGATCATCGAGCACGTCTGGAACCTGACATTCGATTCGACGACGAACGTCGTGGATGTCTACATCAATTACCTGCGGCGCAAGGTGGATGATGGATTTTCTCCGGCGCTGATCCACACGGTTCGCGGAGTAGGGTACCAGTTGAGTCCGGAAGGAGTTGCGGCATGAGCGCTACACTTCAGCCTGCGTCCCGGTTGTTGCAAGACCACGAGATTCTTGGCGAATTGCTGCATTCCGTCAGCCAGCCTCTGACCAGTCTCTGCTGCTCTCTGGAGCTCTCTGTCGAGAAGGCGGCCGGGCAGCAGCAGGAGGCAGTGGCCGCTGCGCTGGAGCAGGCGGAGCGCGTCATCGGCCAGGTCCGTTTGCTGCGGGAGTATCTGGACGCGGAGCTCATGGCTCCTGCAGCACAATCCGTAGGACTCGCACCGGTCGTGCGGGCGGTGGCCGAACAACTCTCGTCGGTCGCGGCGGTGAACCAGGTAGAACTGAGAATTATCGGCACATCATCGGCAACGATTTCCGTATCGGAAGCGCGACTGCGGTTGGCGTTGCAATACCTGCTTGGAACGCTGATCGAAGCCCAGCCCGCGAGACGGACGATCACGTTGCGATTCGAAGAAGGAGTGGCAGAGTCACGGTTGAGCGCGCAAGTTGAAGGTGCTTCGTCGTCGCGGGCCGATGCCGGGTCTGCCAAGCAGGAGAAAGAAGATTTCGCATTACTCACGTCGCGGAAAGTCAGGCTGGCGATTGCCGCTCGGGTGCTGGAGTCGGCGGGAGCGTCCCTGACAGTCGGGGGCGGCGCGCCCAGCAATTTTCTCCTTCACATTCCCCGCCCGTCGTTGCGTCCGGTCTAGCGCCACTGCCTCACATTTTTTCCCGGCGCGGCCCCTGCGCCGGGAGTACAATCCAGCATTTCGTGGAGGTTCCTGTTGAAGCACTGGCTCGCGTGGTTGAGCGTGCTTGGGCTGGCGGCGGCTGGCGCGGCGCAGAATAGCACCCCTGTGCTCGAGCCGATGACCGTAATTCGCGCGGGCGTTTTGATTGACGGCGAGTCGGGCACGCCGCGGCGCAACCAGGTCATCGTGATTCGCGGCAATGTGATCGCTGAAGTATCGGACGCGGCCAGCGCCCACATTCCGGCCGGGGCGGACGTCATCGATCTCTCCCAGGCAACGGTGCTCCCTGGATTGATTGACGCCCACACGCACATTTTTCTGCAGGGGGAGGATCCCGCCGAGGGCGGATACGATGTGCAACTTCTGAAACAACCACTGGCCTTCCGTGCCGCCCGAGCCACGGTATCGGTCCGCCGGGCTCTGGAGCAGGGTTTCACCACACTGCGCGACATGGAGACGGAAGGCGCGGGCTACGGCGATGTGGGCATCAAGGAAGCGATCGAAGGCGGCTATATCCCCGGCCCGCGGCTGTTTGTTTCTACTCGCGCCATCTCGACCACGGGCGGTTACCCGCTGGAAGGCTACGCACCAGAGATCGAAGTACCCAAGGGCGTGCAGATCGTTGACGGGCCGGTTGAGGCTCGAAAGGCCGCGCGCGAACAGCTTGATCATGGCGCTGACTGGATCAAGGTGTACATGACGCACCGGTCGTGGGTCGGGAAGAACGGCGAATTAATGTCACAGCCGACGCTCACGGTCGAAGAACTTCGCGCCATCGTGGACGAAACCCACGGCTGGGGCAAGAAGGTCGCGTGTCACTCTTATAGCGGCGAAGGCATGCAACGCGCGCTCGACGGGCGGTGCGATTCCATCGAGCACGGTCTTGTCTTGACCGACGCCAACATTGCGCAGATGCTCAAGCAGGGCACGTGGCTGTGTCCGACGTTGAGCGTGTACTACTACGATCATGCGCCGGCCGACACGCCCGAGGGGCAACGCGATCGCAAGCGGGTTTCCGCGCACGAAGAATCGTTTCGCAAAGCGCTCAAAGCCGGTGTAAAAATTGCCTTTGGCACCGACATGGGCGGCATACCGTGGACGGAACCGATCGCGCAGGAATTCCCACGCATGGTCGCGTTTGGAATGACGCCGATGCAGGCGATTCAGAGCGCGACGTCGAAGGCTGCGGAACTGCTCGACATGAAGGGCAAACTGGGCGTAATTGCGCCGGGGGCGTACGCCGATATCGCGGCCGTGAGCGGCGATCCGCTGGCGAATGTTGGGATTCTCAGCAGCGTGCGCTTTGTGATGAAGGACGGCAAAGTGTTCAAGAACGAGTTTGGGCAGACGAGGTAAGGCATGAACATCCTGGAAATGTGCGATGCGGACGGGGCGTCGGTGGCAGTGGACGCCACGGCGGAGCAGGCAATCCGGATCATGCTCGACCGCCGCGTGGGCGCGGTGGCAGTAGTGGATGAGAACAAGCGGGTCGCCGGAATCTTCACCGAGCGCGACGTGCTGCGGAGGCTCTCGCTGAGCGGCAAGAATCCGAGCGAAACGTCGGTGCGTGAACTGATGACCACGCCGGTGGAAATGGCGACGCTCGACACAACTCCCGGCCAGGCGCTGGCGACCATGGTGGAACGCCACTATCGCCACTTGCCGATTGTGGACGATGACGGACGGCTGCTGGGGATGCTGTCGATCCGCAATGTGCTGCAGGCGCGGATCGACACGCTGACGCGGCAACTGGATGAGGCGCGATCGGTGCGCGACGCGCGGTAATCACTTCTACGATCTGGCTCTGACCTTACTTGTGGGCGTGGGGACTCTGCGCGGGATTTTTGTGGGCCGGCGGAGGCGCCTTGCTGATCTTCACTTCGAAGCTGACCGGCAGCTGTTTGGGCGGATAGCAGGCAGCATTGTCGCAGGCCTGGTATTTCAGGTTGCCGCGAATCATGTACTTGCCCGACTGCACCGAACGCAACGGGCGGACGAGGACGTCCACCTGAAAATCTCCGGCATAGACATTGAGCTTCTCGTCGGGCGCGAAGGCAAAGCTCATGTCCTTCCCCTCAGGATAGGTGATTCGGCCGATGACAATGTCAGTCGCGGCATCGATCTTCAGTGCGGTCGGGATCAGGAACTCGGACTTCGGTTTGCTGGAATTGATGTGGTAGCCACGCACCACGCGAAACGACAACGGCACCGTTCCCGCTTTGCCCTGCATGACGCTGACGATGGGGGCGGGCGCCATGGAGACGACTGGCCCCTTCAACATGGGTGCGTCCTGCGGGTAGGCGCGCGCACACAACAGCAGCAGTGAGGCTGCGAGAATCCGATTCATTGGCCTTTAGGGTACTCCTGTGGCAGTTTCGATTCGAGGTTACTTTTGCGCCTGTACTGCCTGGCCAAGAGACTCCTTGATATGGTCGACGAAGACGCTGCGGCTCTGCAGGCCGAATTCGCGGGCCACGAGTTTGCCGTCCCGGTCCACGAAAAACGTGGTGGGCAGGACATCCACACCGCCGTAACTCTGACCAACCGACTCCTTGCCCAAAAGAATCGGGTAATTCACCCCCATTTCCTGGGTGAATTTGGCAATCTCCTGGTCGCTGGAATCGTCCATGGCGACGCCGACGATCTGCAGTCCGTCCGGGCCGTATTGTTTCTGCAGTTCGACAAACCAGGGCATTTCGATCTTGCATGGGCCGCACCAGGTCGCCCAGAAATTGAGCAGCACGGCCTTGCCGCGGAAGTCGGAGAGCTTTACGTTCTTGCCGTCGAGCGACTTGAGCTCGAAGTCCGGGGCGAGCTGGCCGCGAACCCGCCCGGAGACCGAGCCGGAGGCTTGATTCTTGCGGGCGGCATGGATTCCGGCATACAACATCCCGGCCACGATCACCGCGATCACGATTGGCACTACAGGACTTCTTTTCACCGAGCGACCCCTTATAAGGCAAAGCGATTCAGGAACGAAAACCAGCTCGAAATGATGGTGAACTTGCCGGACACGAGCAGAATGCCGAGGAGGATGAGCAGGCCTCCGCTGGCGACTTCAAGCGCGTGCATGTGGAACTTAAAGCGGTTGTAGAACCTCAGGAAGCGGCCGATGCCGAGCGATGTCAGCAGGAATGGCACCGCCAGACCGGCGGAATACACCGCCAACAATAAGATACCTTTGGCCACCGTTTCCTCGGTGGCTGCGAAGCCGAGCACGACGGCGAGAATTGGCCCTACGCAAGGTGTCCAGCCGAAGGCAAAGGCGAACCCGATGACAAACGCGCCCCAGATGCTGGTATTGCCTTTCAGACCGTGCATGCGCGTGTCCGCCAGCAGCGCCTTGATCTGGAAAATCCCCGTCAGGTGCAGGCCGAAGACGATGATGACCACGCCAGCCACGCGGGCCAGCAGCGATTTGTACTGCGCGAACAGTTGCCCGATTCCGGTGGAGATCGCTCCGAGCGTAATAAAGACGATGCTGAATCCGACGATGAAGCCAAGGGAATTCAACATCACCTTGCGAAAGAGTTGTCCCTGATCGGACTTGAGTTCTTCGACGCCGGCACCGGAGATCAACGAAACGTATCCCGGAACGAGGGGCAGCACGCAGGGCGAGAGGAAGGAGATCACTCCCGCGACGAAGGCTGCAATCGGCAGTGGCAGACTGGACATGTCTTGTATTCTAGCGATCCGGACGGATAAACGCCGCCCCTATGGAAGATGCGCGCCGGCGCTGAATTGTTACAGGTTTTCCGCTCGCGTTCCACCGTTCACGGCTTTTTCGCTTTGCCCGTCGGCTTGGCTGGTTTCCCCTTGGGCGCGGGGACGGAAGTGTCGGCCTGCGGGGCTGGCGGTTCTGGGGGCGCTTCCGTCAGAACCTTCTTGATGAATCCTGGAGGAACAGTCGCCGTCAGGATGGCTCGGCGGTCCGACCGCTCGACTTTCAGGCTGTCGAAGAAGGCTCGAACGTCGGGATCGGGACCCTGGTTGCCAATGTTGACTTCGGCGGAGTGAAACAGATTGAGGAAGGTGCTGACCTTGTCCGTGAGATCGCGGGCATCGGCTTCGCTGTCGGTGAAGGCCTCGGCGCGCAGGTGAAGGGCGCGAAGGTAGCGTCCGGAAACCACCAGGACCGCCGGCTTGGGAAACAGCATGGACCAGCCGCTGATTCCCGTGAACGAGCTCGCATGCGAGGGCTCCACGCGCAGGATCGCCCAGGCCAGACTGGCAAACGGAACCTTCTTGTAGTACTGGCGCAGGAATTGTGGTCCGCCGAAGGGCGAGGCCAGCTTCCGCGAGCGGTCGAGGATGCCGCGGATCACGTTTTCGTCGGGGTGATTGGAAATTGCGATCGTGTCATAGGAAAGGAGGACAACGCGCACCGTGCGCTCCTCCAGCGGAACGCTGTAGATGTCGAATCCTTTGTAGCTGTCGATTGACGACGCGATCTTCTTCAGGTAAGCCGTGAGTTTGCCGTTATCAATCTTGGCGACGAAGATCTCGGAAAAACGCGGCTCGGGAGCGGATCCGCCCGTCCCGCCCCAGCTCTCGGGATAGTGCACGGCGAAGGCGGCTTCATCGAGGTCGCGCTCGAACTGGAAGCCCGTCTCTTCGACAAACTTCTGGTAATCAGGATCACGGGACACAGGCGGCAGCTGGCTGGCGGCGTTGAAGGTCCGGATCCATTTCAGGTTGATATAGAAGAAGCCATCGGCGCCGGGGAGCAGCCGTGCTGCCTCGGGTGGAGCGCGCTTCCGCAGCTGGACGATGGCGACGACAGCAGCGATGATCGCCAGCAGTGCAATCAGGACTGGGAGGGTGCGCTTGATCCGCATGAAGGGGCTTATCGGGAGGGAATGATAGCACCTAGGGGATTGCAGAGGTTAGAGGGCAGATGGCAGAGGTGGATGGCACCTCTGCCATCTCATCTCTAACCTCCAGAGTTCCGGTTGCACCCCAAAATCCCGCTGTGATACCTTAGATAATTGTCCCGGACATCAGGAAGGGATCAGAGGAAGTATTGTGTCTGAAGGACCATACTTCCGATGCTGGCGTAGCTCAGCCGGTAGAGCATCTGATTTGTAATCAGAGGGTCAGGGGTTCGAATCCCTTCGCCAGCTCCAGGAAACGGTTTTTCCGGAAACAGCGGAAGGTTTGCGCGGATCGGCGCGCGTAGCGCAACAGTTCTAACGCACTCCATCAGGATATTTTCCGGCAGGTCGCAGCAGCAGCGAGAATTCCTGCAGTTCGTTTCCCAATAAGCGGTGCAGTGTTCTGAGTTTGTGTTTTTGCTTGGCATGTTGGCGAATTTGTGGTTTTACGCACAGGTGGGTGAGTGGTTAAAGCCAACAGACTGTAAATCTGTCCCTCTCAGGAGGTACGGAGGTTCGAATCCTCCCCTGTGCACCAGATTGAGCCGCTTAGCAGGCGTGAGCCTGCTGGCGAAATCCCGAGCGGTTTGTGCGAGGGATCTGAAATGCGCGTGAACCGTTTTCTGTTGGCGATGGCCGCGTACGTCGTGCTCGCGGTGTTGACGTGGAGCACGATCACCGACGAGAAGATCCGTCTGGCGACGCTGGCGGTACTAGCGCTGTTCGCGGTGAAAACGGTAGTGCGGCGCAAGGATGTGATGCATCCCGACGGGAGTAGCGACGGGAACCACGAGCCGATGTAGCTTGAGCCGCTTTGCGGGCGTGAGCGCAGCGGGAGCCCGCAGGCGAAATCCCGAGCGTGTTTTGCGAGGGATCTCTAGAGTGCAGTGGGCCGATGTAGCTCAGTTGGTAGAGCACTCCCTTGGTAAGGGAGAGGTCACCAGTTCAATCCTGGTCATCGGCTCCAGAGTTTTGCTGAGAGCTGACAGCTAAGAGCTGACAGCTGGTTTGGGCGGGAGTAACTCAGTGGTAGAGTCACAGCCTTCCAAGCTGTTGGTCGCGGGTTCGATTCCCGTCTCCCGCTCCAGGATTTGAAGCAGAGACGATTTGAAAGCAATGGCGTTCGAACAGGCAACGATCAAGGTTGAGAAGGCGCGGGAATTTGGGGAGCTAAAAGCCGCCCTGAAACAGGTTTTCGCGTCCGACCGGATCACTCAGTACTTGAAGAAGTTGGCCAGCCGGAGCATTCGTATTCGCGATTTCGATGCGGTGCTGGCGAACGGAATTATGGACTCGCTGCTCGGGTTTGAGGCGTGGAGAGCGCGCAACCTGTACCAAGCGCTCACGGTTTCCGATCAGGCGCAAATACGGGAGTTTTATCTGTCGCAGCTCGAAACGGTCCATCAGGACCTGAGGCTCAGGTTTAAGAAGCTGTTTCAGTATTACTGACCCAGCTAGTCGCTAGAGGAAAAACATGGCAAAGGAAAAATTTGAACGGACCAAGCCGCACTGCAACGTAGGGACGATCGGGCACATCGATCATGGCAAGACGACGTTGACGGCGGCGATCACCAAGGTTCTGCAGAAGCACAACCCGAAGATCGTGTTCCGGTCGTTTGATTCGATCGACAACGCACCGGAAGAGAAGGCGCGCGGGATCACGATCGCGACGGCGCACGTGGAGTATGAGACCAATAACCGGCACTACGCGCACGTCGATTGCCCCGGTCACGCCGACTACATCAAGAACATGATCACGGGCGCGGCACAGATGGATGGCGCGATTCTGGTCGTTGCTGCGACGGACGGTCCGATGCCGCAGACGCGCGAGCACGTGCTGCTGGCTCGCCAGGTGGGTGTGCCCTACATCGTGGTGGCCTTGAACAAGGTGGATGCGGTCGACGATCCGGAGTTGCTGGATCTGGTCGAGCTGGAAGTGCGCGAGCTGCTGAAGAGCTACGGATTCCCGGGCGACAATGCGCCGGTGGTGCGGGTGTCGGCGCTGGGAGCGCTAAACGGCGAAGAGAAGTGGGAGAAGCAGGTGGACGCGCTGATGGAGGCGGTGGACAAGAGCGTGCCGCAGC
>Ga0335082_10000352_pt1 | contig 46604 bp, 37 predicted proteins | sample Lox_Sample_41_FD_206718 | JGI IMG/M metagenome (GOLD analysis project Ga0335082, IMG submission 206718) | Soil microbial communities from Loxahatchee National Wildlife Refuge, Florida, United States - Lox_Sample_4.1 | ecosystem: Environmental > Terrestrial > Soil > Wetlands | place: USA...
AGCAAGCGTAGGCGAAGAGATCGTGGTCGTGAGAATACGAATGCCCGCGCCTTGCAGCGCCTTTTGCGCCGCAAGCGGTCCGCGAACCGCAGCCATGAATCCCTGCCACGACCGAACATCGCCCATGGAGGCGACGTTCTGCGAGCGGTCGGGATCGTACATTCCCAAAAGCGAGGCCTGCGCAAAGATATCCGTACCACCCATAGACGCAGGGTGCTGCTCGTTGCCTTCGATCTTCGTGGGGCGTCCAAGATGGCTCTCGACAAGAAGCGGTTGCGCGTAACCACCCAGGGTCATCGCCGTGGCGTAATACTGTGGACGGCCGGGGATTACGTTTTCGGGCTGGCGAACGTAGGGGACGATTGGCTCAAGTGGAAGCTTGACGCATCCGGTCATTCCCGCGAGGCCGAGTGACGCGCCCATGACCTTAAGAAATCCACGGCGCGATGCCTTGTCGAGCCATTCGGAAGCGCCTTTGGGAAATTCCCGGTGCAGGGCTTCCTGGAATTCGGGGCTTCCGGCGAGTTCCTCGAGGGAGCGCCAGTATTGCGGGCCCGTCTGCTCGGCTGCGTCGTGCGCCGTGGCCGCGTCAATTTTTTCGCGGACGGCGGCGAGGGTCAGCTTCTTGCCGGGGCAAACGTCTTCGCGGCTCTTGATCTGGATCAGGCCGCCGTTTTGTTTTTCGTCGTTCGTCATGCGATACGAATTCAGTTTCTTTCGCCCGACAGGGCTTGTCTTTAATCTTTGCAGCTATCCCAGGGCTTACGCCGTGGGCTGCATTCTTTCGCCGCTTCGCGGCTTGGTTTCGGCGCCGTTCACAGCATCTGACGCTAAGACCCAAGATGCAAAGTCGAGCTTCGCTCGACGGACAGCCGATGGCGACTGTCCCCACATCAATCCCTGCAAAACTCCTGCGCTATTTAGCGATGGCAGGTGCTGCACGCGGTGATGTCACTCACGCTGTCCTGCCCGTCGGCCGTTTTCATTCTTCCCGTACGAACCTGATATTTCGTAATGAGGTATGCACCCAGTGCATCCTGATCGGTGAACGTCTTGTCGTCCACGGATACCGGATTGCCGGTCATGGGCGGCTGATACTTCATATTGAACACCTGATCGCGCGGCCGAAGATTCTTGCCCGGATCGCGATGGCAACTGAGGCACCACTCCATTTGAAGCGAAGCATATTGATACATCAGCGGCATCTGGTCGACTGGACCATGACAGGTGTTGCAGCCCACGCCCTTGGTGACGTGGATGCTGTGATTGAAAAAGACGAAGTCGGGGAGCTGGTTCACTCGCGTCCACTGAAGAGACTCGCCGGAACGATAGCTCGCGCGAACCGGCTCGAGAAGTTTGGCATTTGTCCAAATCTGCGAGTGGCAGTTCATGCAGGTCTTCGTCGGAGGAATCCCGGCGAAACTAGAGTTTTCAACTGAGGTATGGCAATAGCGGCAGTCGATGCCGAGTCCGGTCACGTGATGCTGATGGCTGAAGGGGACCGGCTGCGGCTTTCGAACGCCCGCGTAGGTAACAAAGGGGGATCCTTGAACCGCGTAGAGGACCCATCCCAATCCGGCAATAACAAAGACAGCACCGAAGATAGTGGCGCGCGACAGCGAATTCGTGCTGCGATGAAAGATCTGCGACATTTCTCTTTATGAGATCTGGCTGAAGAGACCCGACGGCATTCGTCGTCAGAGCGTCAGTTTTGCGAGCAGAAACCACCCACAGAGGTTTCCGGTTTGTTAGCGAAACTGGAGATTATAAATATTTCGCAAAACTTTGTCGCGCGTTTTCGGAAATTTGACGCAGAAAAAAGTTTGGGCGTAAACATTACTTGAAAAATGTTGAGTTCTTCAACGGAGAGCTTCTCGCTCTTGGCTGAAATGATCGGGGCTGAAGCCCCTTAATGCCTACCAACTAATGCGGCGCTGAAGCGCCGCTCTTCCACAAAGCGCCCATCCTGCACGTCTGAAACCAGGAGCAGGCTTGAGAAACTTGCTTTACCGGAGATTCATCACCAGCAACTTGGGTTCGGTCATTTCTTCGATGGCGTAGCGCAGGCCCTCGCGGCCGAGGCCGGAGTCTTTGACTCCGCCATAAGGCATGTGATCGATGCGAAACGACGGCACATCTCCCGCGACAACACCACCGACTTCCAATTCCTCATATGCCTGGAAAAGCAGCTTCGCGTCCCGGGTGAAGATGCCAGCCTGCATGCCGTAGGCGGAACTGTTCACCTGCCTAAGGGCTTGATCGAAATTGGTATAGGGTTCGACGGTTACGACAGGGCCGAAGACTTCCTGACAATTCACCTTCATGTCAGGCGTGGTACCGGTGAGGACCGTGGGCTCTACGACGAGATTGTTCCGCGTGCCACCACACAGGAGGCGAGCTCCTCCGCGCACGGCTTCCTCGATCCAGTTGATGGTTCGGATGGCGTCGCTCTCCCGAATGAGGGGGCCGACATCGGTGGTCTCGTCGAGCGGATCGCCCGATTTGAGCATCTTGACGCCTTCGACGAGGAGATCCGTGAACTTGCCGTAAATTGAGTGCTCGACGAGAATGCGCTGGACTGATATGCAGGTTTGGCCCGCATAGCCGAAGCCTCCGGCGATGCAGCGCTCGGCGGCGTAGGCGAGGTCTGCATCGCTGTGGACGATGACGGCGGCATTTCCCCCGAGTTCGAGGATGACCTTTTTCTTTCTGGCGCGCCGCTTAATGTCCCAACCAACGGGCGCACTGCCCGTGAAGCTAATCATCTTAAGGCGGTCGTCGGTAACGAGAAGGCTTGCGTCCTCGTTTGAGAGCGGGAGCACGTTCAGTCCGCCGTCAGGCCAGCCAGCCTGTTGCACACACTCGGCCAAGAGCAGCGAACAGAGTGGGGTCTGGGGCGCAGGCTTGAGAACCATCGGGCATCCCGCGGCGATAGCGGGAGCGACTTTGTGGGCGACCAGATTGATCGGAAAATTGAACGGCGTGATGCCTGCGATCGGACCTAGCGGGAAACGGCGAACGATCCCCCAGCGCCCCGCGGTGAACTCCTGCCAGTCGAGAGGAAGGTACTCGCCGTAAATGCGCGTGCTCTCCTCGGCAGCAACATTAAAGGTGAAGATCGCGCGATCGACTTCGGTACGGGCGGCCTTGATTGGCTTGCCTGCCTCTTGCGCCAGGGTACGGGAGAATTCTTCCTTGCGCTCCACCATGTAGGCCGAAATCTGGCGCAGGACGCGCTGGCGTTCGAAGGCCGGAAGACGACGAGTAGTGCCGAAGGCCTTTACGGCAGCGCCAATGGCGGCCTCCGCGTGCTCACGGCGGCCTTGAGTGACGCGGGCAATGAGGCTGCCGTCATATGGGGCACGGATTTCGACGGTATCGCCGTCCTGTTGCCATCGACCATCCACAAAAAAGCCGTGTGTCGCAACAGGTGCGATCGTCATCTCTGCCATGTCGTTTAGCCCCCAGGAAACTTTCCTTATTATAGGATGCCGAGGCCTGTAACCAGGGTTTAGAAAAGCACTCACCACAGACAACACAGAGGGATACCGAACAAAGACATTACAATGGCTCGCAACGATGAATCCCCTCACGACAATTTTCGAGTTGTCCCAGCAACTGCGAAGAAAAGAAATTTCTCCGGTTGAGGTGACGCGCGCTTGCCTTAGCCGCATTGAGGAATTGAACCCGTCGCTCAACGCGTTCATCACCGTTATGGCTGAATCGGCGATGGAAGAGTCCCGGATTGCAGAAGTAGAGATTGCGAGTGGTGAGTGGCGCGGACCTCTGCATGGAATTCCTGTCGCACTGAAAGATTTGATTGATACAACCGGAGTGCGAACGACCGCGGCTACCGCTTTACATGTGGATCGCGTTCCTGACGAAGATGCTGAGGTTGTGCGGCGCTTGCGTCAGGCCGGGGCCGTCATTATTGGCAAGAACAATTTGCACGAATGCGCCTATGGCGGCAGTTCACTGATCAGCCATTTCGGACTTGTTCACAATCCGTGGGACTCGGGGCGCATAGCCGGAGGATCATCGGGAGGGTCAGCGGCCGCGGTTCCTTCGGGAATGGCGTGTGCCGCCATCGGAACTGATACCGCGGGATCGATTCGAGAGCCGGCGGCATTGTGCGGACTTGTCGGGCTGAAACCCACATATGGGCGCGTTTCAAGCCGTGGAGTCATTCCACTCTCGACCTCTCTCGACCATGTGGGGCCATTGACATCGACCGCGCAGGATACTGCGATCGTGCTGCAGGCAATTGCAGGATACGATCCCGAGGATATTTGCTCAGCGGAGTTCCCGGTGAGTGATTACGTGTCTGCGCTACGGGAAGGCGCCAAATCCCTGCGGGTCGGAATTCCGCGAGCGTATTTTTTTGAGGAACTTGATCCCGAAGTAAGCTCCGCGATCGAGCATGCGCTAGTGGGTATCGGGACGCTGGTTGCGGAAGTTAAGGAAGTGGAACTCGATGTACCAACGGATCGCACAGTGCAGTCTGCAGAATCGTACGCCTATCATTCAGAAGATGTAGCGAAGTCCCCGGACTTGTATCATCCCGAGACACTGAGGCGCATTCGCGCCGGCGAGAACATCACAGTCCGGGAGTACATCCAAAAGAAACGGGATCTGGAGGAAGCGAGGCGGAACATCCGGCATGCATTCGCTGAAGTCGATCTGCTGGTGACACCGACGACGCCGATGCCCGCGCCGTCTATCCTCGAACTGAAAGCGAACTCAGATGAACTGCGTCCTGCGGAATTGAAGTTGTTGCGGAATACGCGGCCGTTCAATTTTTGGGGGCTGCCCGCGATCTCGGTCCCTTGCGGATTTACGCAGACTGGCTTGCCCATAGGATTGCAGATCGCAGGGCCGCATTGGCGAGAGGATCTCGTCTTGCGACTGGCGCATGCATATGAGCAAGCGACTGCTTGGCATAAGCGGCAGTGCCCGATTTAGGGACTAACTGGTTCGGGAACGATCTTGGCGAGTGTTCTCTGTCCGGCTTATGAATTCCTACATTGCTGATGCAATGAATACAGGCACGGGGTAACGTCTTACCGCGTCCTACGTCTAATACAGAGGCGTACACTAGTGTGTCTGCTGAATGACCTCAAAGCTTGCCCTGTTTCGGAGCCCAGAATGAAAACCATTCATAAGCTGTCGTTGTGGATTCTCGTCTGTTTCGCGTTGTCTGCCTTTGCCCAATCGCAAAATACCGCAATCGAAGAAACGCATGGAATTGTTGTATCCAGTATTGACAGCTCGGTGAAGCCGGGCGACGACTTCTACCATTTTGCCAATGGCGATTGGATCAAACGCGCGGAGATTCCAAATGATCGTGCTGCCGTCGATGTCTGGACGAAGCTGGGAGACCTGAGCAACCAGCGCATGGCCGACCTGATTAAGGAGATCGCAGATTCCAATGAGCCGTCGGGTTCCGGACTGCGCAAGGTCGCAGATTTGTACAAGTCGTACATGGATGAAGATGGCATCGAAGCAAGAGGCAGCGCTCCGTTGAAGGCACGCCTCGATGCAATTGCAGCGATCAAAGACAAGAAGGAATTAGCGAAAGCTCTTGGCCAAACGCTGCGCGCTGACGTCGATGCGCTGAACAATACGAATTTTCATACCGCGAATCTTTTCGGACTCTGGGTTGCGCCCGGGTTCAATGACTCCGATCATTACGCGCCGTATCTGATGCAGGGCGGGATCGTTTTGCCGGACCGCGAATATTACCTTTCTGACAGCGAAAGCATGAAGAAGGTGCGAGAGCAGTATCAGACTCACATGGCTGCGATGCTGAAGCTAGCGGGACTTACAGACGCGGAGGCTCGGGCCAAAAGAGTCTTCGATCTCGAACATGCGATCGCTGAAAAGCACTGGCCTCTTGCAGAAAACGAAGACATAAAAAAAGCAAACAACACGTGGACTCCGGCGGACTTCAGCGCAAAGGCGCCAGGGCTTGATTGGGAGGCATATTTTGCAGGCGCGAGCCTCGGCAAACAAAAGAGTTTTATCGTTTGGCAGCCAGAGGCTTTCACCGGCGAGTCTGCGCTGGTGCAATCCACTCCGCTGGAGACATGGAAAGACTGGTTGTCGTTCCATGTAATCGAGGCCTATGCGGGCGTACTTCCGAAGGCGTTTTCGAACGAACGGTTCGCATTCTTCGGGAAGGAGTTGTCCGGCACACCGCAGCAGCGGCCGCGATGGCAGCGTGGTGTGTTTCTTGTTGACGACTTCCTCGGCGACGCGATTGGAAAAGTGTATGCCGAGCGCTTCTTCCCGGCATCATCCAAAACGCAGGCCCAGGAAATGGTGGCGAACCTGATCGCCGCGTTCCATAAGCGCATCGAGGCACTCACGTGGATGAACCCCTCGACCAAAGCAGAGGCGGAGGCGAAGCTTTCGACTTTGTACGTGGGGATTGGATATCCGGAGACTTGGCGCGACTATTCGAACTACGAAGTGAAGTCTGATGACCTTTTCGGAAACATCTGGCGCGGACGAGTTGCGGAGTATCAACGACAAGTTACGAGATTGGGGAAGCCGGTCGATCGGAAGGAATGGTCGATGACACCGCAAACGGTGAACGCTGTGAACTTGCCCCTGCAGAATGCGCTGAATTTTCCGGCCGCGATTTTGCAGCCACCATTCTTCGATCCGCAGGCACCCGCGGCGGTCAACTATGGCGCCATCGGTTCTGTCATCGGGCATGAGATCAGCCACACGTTCGACACGGAAGGAAGCGCATTTGACTCAAAGGGCCGCGTACGGAACTGGTGGACGCTGGAGGATCTGAAACACTTTGAGGCGTCCACTGCGCAACTGGCAGCGCAATACGACACCTACAAGCCATTTCCTGATCTTGCCCTCAATGGCAAGCAGACGCTGGCGGAAAACATCGCCGACGTCGCTGGAATTTCGGCGGCGTACGACGGCTATAAGGCGTCAGGCCAGATAGCTCCTACGGTCGATGGGTACTCCAGCGATCAGCAATTCTTCATTGCTTTCGGGCAGAACTGGGGCGAAAAGCTGCGTGAGGCTGCCTTGCGGCAGCAGGTTATGACCGACTCGCACTCTCCGGGAGAATATCGATCTGACACCGTGAGGAACATTGATTCCTGGTATAGCGCCTTCGATGTGAAGGCGGGAGAGAAGCTGTATCTGGCGCCAGGAGACCGCGTGCGGATCTGGTGAACTGAAGAGAAACTTTCAAAGAACCAAACTTCTGAAGACTGAGTCACTGCGTCCAACGTGTCTCGTTCGACGCGGCTAGTTCACCACTGGGACCACAGAGACGATCTGGCTGGCACTCTGAAGCTCCGCGCTTTTCGCGGGCTGAGATGGAGCCGCGAGTACAATGTGGCGTTCTTGTCATTCCCTTGGGAGCGCTTCATGGCTCGTCCTTCTTGGTTTGCAGTTTCTTGCTCCGTTATCAGTCTTCTTCTTGGAATCTCCGCCGCATTCACTGCTAACGACCAAGGCTCGTCAGTGCTCTTGCGAGAGCACTGGGTTATTCAGTCTTCGGCGGACGTACACGCAGATGGAGCCGCGATTTCTAAGGTTGGCTTTGCTTCCAGCAACTGGTATCCAGCGACGCTGCCGTCGACCGTTTTAAGTGCGCTGGTGCAGGACCAGGTATATCCCGACCCATACACCGGGATGAATCTGCGTTCGATCCCGGGCACAACGTATCCAATCTTTGAGGATTTCTCGAACATTCAGATGCCGCCAGCGAGTCCTTTCCGGCAGTCGTGGTGGTACCGGACGGAGTTCAAGTTGCCGGAGGAAGGCAAAGGGAAGACGATCTGGCTTGGGTTCGATGGGATCAACTACCGCGCGAACGTGTGGATGAATGGAAAACAGATCGCGGACTCTAACGAGTTCGCAGGGACATGGCGCGTGTTTCGATTTAACGTGACCGGAGCGGCCCAGCCAGGCAGCGACAACGCGCTTGCGATCGAAGTATTCGCTCCTCAACCACACGATCTGGCAATCACATTGGTGGATTGGGCGCCGATGCCTCCCGACAAGGAGATGGGTATATGGCGTGATGTGCACGTTTTCACGACAGGTCCGGTTGCTCTGCGCTATCCGGCCGTGCTGACCAAGCTGAACCTACCAGACACCAATGAAGCGCGGCTGACCGTTCGCGCTGAGCTAACAAATTCGGAAGCGCACCCTGTCGAGGCCTCACTCAGAGGACGAATCGAAAGTTTCGTGTTTGAGCAGCGGGTTCAGCTCGGTCCGAAAGAGACCAAGATTGTACATTTCACTCCAGAGCAGTTCTCGCAACTGAAGCTGGTAAATCCGCGGCTTTGGTGGCCGGTTCAAGCCGGGAAACAAGAACTGTATCCGCTGGATCTTTCGGTCGAAGTTGGAGGGCAGGTCTCGGATTCAGACCATATTCAGTTCGGCATTCGTGAAGTGACTTCGAAAATCGATGAGAACGCGCATCGTCGATTTCAAGTCAACGGCAAGGACATCCTAATTCGCGGCGCAGGTTACAGCCTCGACCTGATGTTGCGTTCGTCGCCGGAGCGTCAGCAGGATGAGTTGAACTACGTTCGGGATCTGAATTTGAACGCGGTGCGATTGGAAGGAAAGATCGAGAACGATCATTTCTTCGACCTCGCGGATCAGATGGGCATCCTTGTCCTGCCGGGATGGTGCTGCTGCGATCAGTGGGAAAACTGGCCCACATGGGACAAGGAGAACGAGCGGATTGCAGGCGAATCGCTGCGCGATCAGTTGCGGCGACTTGAGCGGCATCCTTCGGTGATCGCATGGTTGTATGGCAGCGATTTCGCGCCTCCGCCACACGTAGAGCAGTTATATCTGAATGTGATGAAGGAAGTGGAATGGCCGAACCCGGCAATTTCATCGGCCGGTGCGCGGACTACGACTGTGGGACCAAGCGGCGTGAAGATGACGGGACCGTATGAGTATGTGGCTCCGTCGTTCTGGTATCTCGACAAGCGCCATGGGGGCGCATTCGGATTTAACACGGAGACGAGTCCCGGACCGGCGATTCCTCCGATCGAGAGTCTGCGCCGGATGCTGCCGGCCGATCATCTTTGGCCCATAGATTCCGTCTGGGAGTATCACGCTGGAGGAATGTCACGCACATTAGACGTCTTCAGCGAAGCATTGAACAAACGCTACGGGCAGGCGAACTCTGTCGAAGAATACGCGGTGAAAGCTCAAGTACAAGCGTATGAGGCCCATCGCGCCATGATGGAGGCTTACGGCCGCAACAAATACACATCCACAGGAATTATCCAGTGGATGTTGAACAACGCGTGGCCAAGCATGATCTGGCATTTGTATGACTGGTATCTGCGTCCGGGAGGGTCGTATTTCGGAGTAAAGAAGGCGTGTGAGCCACTACACGTGCAGTATTCGTACGACGACCGGTCGGTGGTCGTCGTGAACTCACATTACGAGCCGTTTACGAACCTGAAGGTCACCGCAAAGATTTTCAACCTGGACATGAAGGAGAAGTTCTCGAAGGAAGTTTCGATCAACGTCGCTGCCGACAGCGGCACACGGGTATTCACAATGCCCGAGATAAACGGTCTCAGTTCAACCTACTTTGTTGATTTGACTCTGGAATCGGGCGACAAAATCGCGAGCCACAATTTCTACTGGTTATCGACGAAGGAAGAAACCCTCGATTGGTCGCGGCAGGAAGAAGACTCTTCTGGGCAATACGACATCTCCACGTGGACACCAACGAAAGACTTTGCCGATTACACCACGTTGAATACTTTGCCCAAGGTCGATCTGGATGCAACGGCTCAATACAAGAACGACGGTGGCCAGGGATCAGCAACGATCACGTTGCACAATCCGAGTTCAAGCCTCGCCTTTGCGGTGCGTCTGAAAATCAATAAAGGATCAAGCCACCGCGTCAGCCGCGAGGGACAACTTGATGACGAGATTCTGCCTGTGCTGTGGGACGACAACTACTTCGAGTTGTTGCCCGGAGAGACCCGCAAGGTGAGCGCAACCTTCCGCGCTCCAGAAAAGAACTTCCGACCCAGCCTGCAAGTCGAAGGCTGGAACGTATACCCGAAAGAAGTCGGGATCCAATAGCAGTCTTAGAACTCCGCTAAGTGCCTCGTCACTTTTCGGAGCGACGGCATATACGGTAAATCCGGTATGTGGACTGTTGTGATCTACACGATTTTCCCTAGTGCCACTAAACTGCACTTACCCAAGCAAGATCCCGCCGATTTGAGGAATTCCCACGCGGTCGTTGCGTCCTGAATTGGCCAAGAACGAAGCAAGACCAAACTTACTTCTCTCTTGAGGGCAACGTGTCGTTCAGAATACTCGTAGTGTGTCTATTCGCACTCTCATTTGTAAACTGCGGTTCAAACCCACAATCAGTGATGCAGTCAGCAGGCAGTCCTGATCCAACACCTGCAGTTGGGCCTGCGCCTGGGCCATCTCCAACTCCTACACCGGCTCCTGTTCCAGTTCCTACTTCCACCGGCAACGTCCCCAGTCCAGTCACCACCCTGAGAGCTCAGACGGCGAACGATACGAGCACATCCGACAGCTTCCAGAATCAGGTGAATGGAAATCTAGGTGCGAATAACGTCAGCAAGGTCAATATTCATTCGCTGCTCTATCCCGGAGCGACCACAAAGGTTTTGGCGCACCTGCTGTTGTGGTTCGGCGATCCCCGGCATATGAATGTCGGCTACAACTCGAATGACGCGAATCAAGTAAAAAGGCAGATTGACGACATGGTCAGTCGCGGCATCGATGGCGTAGTCGTGGATTGGTATGGCCCGAACAATCCGATCGACGACGCCGCTCAGATGGTGATGCACGAAGCGGAAAAGCACGCAGGCTTTTCCTTTGGGATCATGATTGACGCGGGCGCAATCGGGTGGAATCAATGCGACGGTTGTTCTGCGCAGGACGTGCTGGTCAACATTCTTCAGTACGCGGAAAGAACCTACTTCCCCTCGAGCGCGTACCTGAACATCGGCGGACAGCGAATTGTATCGGACTTCAACATCGACAATCAGTACGCAGTGGACTGGCAAAGTGCGAATGGAAAATTGCAAACGCCCCCGCGGTTCTTCTTTCAGGACAATACTGGGTTCGCCCACTCGATGAGCGATGGCAGCTATTCGTGGGTGATGCCGTGGGAGAACGATTTCGGGCTCGGATACCTGTCGAATTTCTATTACACCGGTCTGAGTTTCGCGAACCTGGAAACCGTCGGCGCAGTGTACAAGGGATTCAATGACCAACTGGCATCCTGGAGTTCGAATCGCAGGATGGACCAGCAATGTGGACAGACTTGGCTCGAGACGTTTTCAGCAATCAATTCGATCTACGACCAGGGAAAACAGCTTCCGTATCTGCAACTCGTAACTTGGAATGACTACGAGGAAGGCACCGAGATTGAATCCGGAATCGACAACTGCTTTTCCCTGCAGACTTCTATCTCGGGAAACTCGCTGCAGTGGCAGATCAGCGGGGACGAGAGCACCGTCGACCACTACGCCATCTTCAGCAGCAGCGATGGGCAAAATCTGGCAAAGCTGATGGATGTCCCGGTAGGAACGTACTCGGCCGATCTCTGCAGCCTGAATCTTGCTGTAGATAACCATCGGTTGTATGTGCAGGCTGTCGGCAAACCGTCGATGGCAAATCGCATGCCAGGGCCGGTGAATTACAGCCCAGCGTGCGGAAATTAGTGCTCGTTCGGGGGGACAGCCGATGACGGCCGTCCCCAAATGGTGGAATTAGTCGACCGTTCGCACGTCGTCGGGCAGGGTCAAAACAAAGTTGCAACTGCCGCTGGCGATGGAGCACGAGAGCGTTCCGCGGCGGAGGATCTTCACCGGGGTGTCGTCGGGAAACGTAAGGTGGTAGTCGGCCGTGCGCAGAGCATCAGTGTAGGACTTCAGCTTTTCGTCTCCGCTGACGAACTTCACGGCGTCAACTTTCGCCCTGTCGCCCGTGCCGCCGCTCAGCAGGATGAAGAAATCGGCATTGCCGTTCTGAGTGGCTTTGCCCAGATCAATCGTGCTGAGATGTTCAAGCTCTTGTTTGTAATGGGAAACGGCAGCATCAACCTTGGCATCTCCGCCGGCCAACGAGGCCAAACGGCCACGCGTTTCGGGAATTGGGCGCAAACCGTTCATGGATAGCGCATACGTGCGTACGGCAAGATCTTTGTTGCCCCGCTTTTCGTAGATCTGGCCGAGATGATCGCCGACCTCGCCGTGGTGGCCGAGGTTCCATGCAGCCGCAACATATTTCTCCGCCTTGTCGAGATTGCCCTCAGTAAACTCAACCCATCCGAGTGTGTCCCAATAGGCGATCAATGAGGGAACGAGCGGCAGATCCTTTTGGGATAAACGATCGAGTGAAATGTTACGCAGCGCGGCGGCGGTCGCCGAAACCGCGGATTCCGCATATTGCTGCGCGCGGTCCAGATGAGATCCCTTGAGCGAAAGTTGATAAGCGATGTTGTTCCAGACGAGCGGTGTGGCGTTCAACTCGACGGCGTGGTCGAAGGCGGCAAGAGCCTTCGTATCCTGGCCGAGATTGAGATAAGCATCGCCAAGCGTCACCTGCAGTTCCGCATTGTCAGGCGTGAGCGAGATCGCCTTCTCCAATTCAGAAACAGCAAGGTCGTACTTGTGCCACTCAGCGTACATGGCACCGAGATTCGAATGCGCGAACTTGTCCAGGGGATTATTTTCCAACTGCTTGCTGAAGGCCTTTACGGCTTCTTCATAGTTCCGATCTTGCCAATACGTCCGGCCCAAGTTGTTGTAGGCGAACTCATCATAAGGACTGACTTCGATTTGCTTTTTGAAACACGCGATAGCCTGATCGTCCTGCCGCGTACCCAGATAGATCAAACCTAAATTGTTCCAGGCGAATTTATTCTTCGGGTCTAGCTCCGTCGCACGTTTCAAGAGAGCTTCAGCGACCTGCAGATTGCCAGCATCGAAGGCAGCACGGGCGCTCTCGACCAGATCGTCAACCTTCATATCGGCAGGAGGGACGATGCCGCCGGCAGAGGCGTTCTCAACAGTGAGTTGCTGTGCAAGATCGGCGCCCACAGCCCTACGGAACGACGCGTAGTCCGAAGCGCGATCAACGGGGAGTTCATCCTGATGGAGGATCAGCTTGCGGCCCGCATCAAACGTTCCGTTTTCCAGTTTGTAAGTGGCTTCGTAGTCCGCATAATCGCGCTTCAACGAGAACGCCAGAGGGACTTGAGCCGAGAACTTTGTGGGTAGCTCCAGACTAACTTTGTAGGAGTATTCACCCTTCGGACCCAATTTGAGGGGCTCACCATCGGGATCGACGTCGTCCGTATCGACATCGGGCAAGCTGAACTGCACGAGCGGCAGAACGATCTGGGTTCTCTTTTTGGACCAGTCCAGGAAGTTGGGACGCGAGACGTCATACGAAAGCTTGAATGGTTCTTTAGTCGCAGCAGGATCACTGACCATCAGGTGAGAAATATCCCCACCAAGACCGGAGTTGATGTTCTCTGCAACGCGCTGCCAGTTCGACTCCGGAACGCGCCGAAAGACCGAACGAAGCAGTAGTTCCTCATCCCCGCGGAACTCGTAGCTCACGTGTGCCTCGAGTTTGCCGATTTCATTGATCTTGCCTGCAATCTCCGACCTCTCATAGTCCGGCATTGGAGTGTCGGCCGGGGTGTCTTCCAGGCGTGGAGCCGGGGCGTTCTTCGCCGTGGTCGGTGGAATCACCAGAGCTTGTTTGTGACGCAACGTGTAGGCAAGAAGGCGGAATGGAGCGACTTCAGCCGTCGTGTCCATCCAGACTTCCTGACCGTCAAGCGGCAACATCGTAATCACGTGATCAAACTGCGAGGGCGACGGAACATCGGGATCAAGTTTTCGGGAAGAATTGATCAGCACCGAGTTGGCGTGCAGTCCTTCAGCCTCCAGTAGGGAGGCGAGCAGCGTGTGCTTATCTTTGCAGTCCCCATACTGGTTGTGGAGGACGTCAGCCGCGGCGTGAGGCTGATAACGGCCTACTCCGAGTGACAGGCTGACATACCGAAAGTTCTCGGCCACGAAATCGTATAGGGCTTCGACCTTGGCTAGATCAGCGGTCTTCCCCTTGGTCAACTCTTCGGCTTTGGCCCGGACCTCGGGCGATGGCGCGCGGCGGTCCTTCTCGAGACTGGCGTACCAGCGCCCGATCTGCTCCCACGTTTCGAATGTAGTCAGTTGGATGTCTGGACGATCGTCGTCGGGACGGCGCTTTTTTTTCTTCTTATCTTTCTCTTTATCCTTGCCTTCGTCTTCGCGCTCAAGGTGCGAATGGGCCCAGTGATAGATGCGGCGTCCATCGACTTCCGAGATCTTGGGTTCCATGCCGGGCTTGCACTTCAACTTCAGCGTGCGGCCAGATGGAACATCGACATCAAGCGTTTCATCCAGATCGATATTGTTCTTGTCGAACTCGTATTCGGCCCAAAACTGCCCTGCGGCCAAGGGCGTGTGGATCACCGTGACCATGTCGTACTCGAGAACCTCGCCGGGGCGTAGGCCGGGCACAGTGATGTGCTTCTGGCGGTAATCGGTGTAGACCGGAGCTTCTCGCTCGATGGGAGCGCTTAGATCTTGCGCGGCGTCATCACCCGCCTTTACGACCGAGCCGTCTTCTTTCAAAACGCGAACGTAAGGAATCTCGACTCGTTCGTTGGCGGAGTTGTAGCCCTCCTGCAGTTGTCCCCATTGCTGGACGCCGGCTTCGCTTTGCACGCGGATCCGGGCGATCGTCTCCTTACGCCCCGTTCCATCCGCCTCAAAGCGGTAGCGGGAGTGCATCTGTTCAATGACGAAGGATTCCTGGGCATAATCCGATTTGGTGGCAGCCGCCGCTTTTTCCGCCGGCAGGCCGGCGGATTTGTCGCCACTCTTAGTTGACTGTGGCGTGGACTGTGGCGTTGTTCCGGATTGGCTGGAAGCACTGGGCTGCTGCGCAACAGCAGTGGCAGCAATCAGGCAGCAGAGTACAAGTTTCAGAGAACATTGGCGCATAGAGTGGAAGAGCAATTATCCCATGCTGCACTACATGGAGAGAACGCTACTGGGCGGAAGGTTTTCCCGGTGGTAACAAATCTTTTCGAAGCTTAACGGGAAGGCATCAGAACGCTGAAACTCGGCAAATTTTCACTGAGTGAAACTATATTTGCTTATAAATCCTGTGATTGCAATCACATTTTTCTGTTTAGTCCATGAAAATACGGGAGTAAAATCGGCGCAGATAATCCTGCCCGGCCCCGAAGCCGGGTAGCGTGACGCAAACTTAACTGCGCCACGATCTTTCCGTCCGGAGGTTTGCATGGAAGATCGGGCCCCTGTCGTCTCTCCAACCGAGCAGTCGTCCACCACAACAACTTCGATCAAAAAGCATGAAGGCCGCGGCGCGTGGGTGTTGACCGCCTATGGCATCGCGGGCCTCGCGCTGTTCGGAGTACTCGCCTACTTCGCCTCAGACTTCATCGCGCACTAGTGCTGATGGATGCAGTCTCGAACGGGCATACGCGCCCGCGGAAAGAGCGGATGTGTGCACCGCGTTCCTGCAATTGTTCCGTTTTTCAGAATGCAGATTTTAGATTTCTGATTTACTCAGAAGTCATCGGGCAACAGTGCCCTCCAGCGTCTCAATCTGCAATCCGTAGAATTCTTGCGATGGCGTAGAGCGGTCTGCGGATCGTGCTACAATGAGCGTCCTTAGATAGGTCGCCTTCGGCGTTCAGTCGTTAAAATCCCACGCAAACTGCGTAACAACGGAAAAAGTTTTGCCCAAGAGCCCCACTCCAAGTGCGACGCCAGTCACCTACGCAGACGCGGGTGTGGACATAGATCGCTCCAATCGCACCAAGCAACGGATCAAGTACCTTGCTCACAAGACTTTCACGAAAGGCGTGTTGAGTGAGATTGGCGGTTTCGGCGGGTTGTTCGCCGTAGATCGGGTTAAGTACGTCGATCCCGTGCTGGTGTCGAGCGTGGACGGCGTTGGCACAAAACTCAAGATCGCATTTGAGATGGACTTGCATTCCACAGTCGGCGCGGACCTGGTGAACCACTGCGTGAATGACATTGCCGTGCAGGGAGCCGCGCCATTGTTCTTCATGGATTACCTGGCGACGGGGAAACTCGATCCCGCAATTGCGGAGAAAGTGGTCGAAGGTATCGCGGATGCCTGCAAGCATAATGGCTGTGCTCTGATCGGTGGCGAGACGGCGGAGATGCCCGGGTTCTATCCCGATGGAGAGTACGATCTCGCCGGGTTCATCGTGGGCGTTGTCGATCGCGAGAAGATCGTCACGGGCAAGGATGTACAGATCGGGGACATCATCCTTGGGCTGCCCTCCAACGGACTACACACCAACGGCTACTCTTTGGCGCGCAAGCTGCTGTTCGAGATTGGCAAGTATTCGCCTGAGACCTACGTCAACGAGATCAAGAACAAAGTTGGCAATGAGTTGATGCGCACGCATCGGAGTTACTGGCCGGTATTGCGGAAATTGATCGACGGCCAGTGCGTGGCAGCGCTCGCCCATATCACGGGTGGAGGCATAACTGAAAATTTGCCTCGAGTTTTACCCCGCGGGACGGCGGCGGCAATCGAACTTGGCTCCTGGCCGGTGCTGCCCATCTTTGAGCATTTGCAGCAGCTTGGGAATGTTCCGCAGGAAGAGATGTTGCGGACCTTCAACATGGGGCTCGGCATGTTGCTGGTTGTCCCTGCTGCAAAATTCAAGAAGGCGCAATCGGTGCTGGAGCGTGTGGGCGAGAAAGCCTTCACGATCGGTCGCATCACGAAGGGCGAGCGCAAGGTCAGCTACAGCTAAATAATTGCCAATTGCCGATTTTCGATAGGCGATTGACGCGACTACACCTGGCTTTTCAATCAAAAATCAACTACAAACAATGCACTCCCTTGGAATTCTTCTCTCCGGCCGCGGATCCAACTTTATTGCCATCGCCGACAGTATCGATGCAGGTCGCATTCCCGATGCGCGAATCGCTGTGGTCATCTCGAACAAGCCTGACGCGCCGGGAATCGCAACAGCTCGTCAACGTGGGTTGACGACTCTAGCGATCCCTTCGAAGGGACGATCGCGCGAAGAGCACGATCGCGAAGTCGTCGGCGCCTTGAAACAGCATGGAGTCGATCTGGTCTGCCTTGCTGGATACATGCGGCTCCTGTCACCGTGGTTTGTGCGGCAGTTTCCGCATCAGATTTTGAATATCCATCCGTCGCTTCTGCCGGCATTTCCAGGACTCGAGGCGCAGGAGCAGGCTTTTGCGTATGGAGTGAAAGTGTCCGGTTGTACAGTGCATTTCGTAGATGAGGAACTCGACCACGGCCCGATCGTCGTCCAGAAAGCAGTGCGAGTTTCGGACACGGATGACGAGCACACGCTGTCAGCACGGATACTTGAACAAGAGCATTTGTCTTACACGGAAGCCATACGGATCGTTCTCGAAGGAAAATTCGAAATTGTAGGGCGGCGACTTCGACGGAAGTAACACCTCATGTTTTTACGGCCTTACTCATCTTGACGATCGGCAATTTCTCTCCATCCCCGAGGGGAACGAACTGCGGCTCAAGTTCGACATAGCCTTTGGCCCTATAGAAAGGGATACCACTCAAGGTTGCGCCCATCTCCAGGCGACCAAACCCGTCGGCAACAGCAGCCTGTTCACATGCGTGCAGAATGAGAGACCCGATCCCCTTTCGTGCCCACTCGGGATCCACGAAGAACGCACGAATCTTCGCCGCATCACGGGCAGGATCAAGCAAGGAATCTTCGCGACCGACGTATTGGTCACCTCCGTAAAGTGTCCTGCGCCTACTCCATCCGCCACAGGCAACGATCTGGCCATTTTCCTCAGTTTCTACGGCAAAATACGTTCCATCGGCGATTAATTGCGTATCCACGCCATAGACGCTATTGAGAGCGCGTTCGATCTGTGCCGGTGTGTAGTCCGCACTCTGCAAACCACGGACCGATGCTTCAATCAGCTCGCGGAGCCGAGGGATGTCGTCGAACACCGCCCTTCTGAGGCGAAACGCCATAGATCGCATTTAGTCTATAGGACTCGGTCTTTCGTGCCCCGTTCCTTATAATGTCTGTTCCCATGTCGAACTTCGCTCCGGTAGACGAACAACTCACGTATCTGAAGAAGGGCGCGGCGGAGATTATCCGCGAAGCTGATTTGCGGGCCAAACTTGAGAAGTCGAGCGCAACCGGCAAACCACTACGCGTGAAATTGGGGATGGATCCGACCGCTCCCGACCTTCACCTCGGCCACACGGTCGTCCTGCGTAAACTGAAGCACTTTCAAGATCTGGGTCACACGGCTATTTTTCTGATTGGCGATTTCACGGGGATGATTGGCGATCCTACGGGGCGGTCAGCGACACGGCCTCCGCTCTCGCGTGAACAGGTGGAGCAGAATGCCGAGACTTACAAGGCGCAAGTGTTCAAGATTCTCGATCCCAAGAAAACGGTGATCGATTTCAACCGTCGCTGGATGGGCGCATTTACTGCAGATGATTTTGTGCGTCTGATGGCGAAGTACACGGTCTCACAATTACTGGAGCGTGAAGATTTTCACAAGCGCTTTCAAGAACAAAAACCGATTTCGGTGCACGAACTGCTTTACCCGCTTGTGCAGGGATATGACTCGGTTGCCCTTGAGGCCGATGTGGAATTGGGAGGCACGGATCAGAAATTCAACCTGTTGGTCGGGCGCGAGCTGCAGCGCGCGTATGGCCAGGATTCACAGGTGGTGCTCACCACGCCGATTCTCGAAGGACTCGACGGCGTGCAGAAGATGTCGAAGTCGCTGGGGAATGCCATCGGCATCCATGAGTTACCGCTGGAGATGTACGGCAAGATCATGAGCATCTCTGACGAGATGATGTGGCGCTATTACGAACTGCTGACAGATGTGCAGGTCGCCGAGATCGATGAGGTGAAGCGCGAGGCGCATCCGATGCAGGCGAAGAAAGATCTCGCGCGTCGGATCGTCGCGGACTTTCACTCGGCGGAGGCCGCGGCGAAAGCGGGCGAAGACTGGGCGAAGCAGTTTCAGAAGGATGAACTGCCGGAAGACGTGGAGCGCGTAATAGTCCCTCTAGAAAAGATCAAGCTGAGCGGCGCGACAGACGATCTCTTGGGAGATAACGACTCCCATTTCCCCCTGTGGAAGTTCCAGGGGGAACAAGCCGCCAATCCTAATAAGTGGAGGCCCATACGACTGGACAAATTGTTAGTCGAAGCGGGCTTCGCATCGTCTCGGACAGAAGCGAATAGAAAGATAAAGGAAAAGGCCGTACGGCTCCTTCGGCAGGTCGTGGCTCATCCAGTCGTGGTCCTCGCGCCCGCCGAGATATACACCACGTTAGGCAGAAAGGCAAAACTAGTGGCGATCACCGAAGGATGAGCGACACGGTTTGATTCATGTGCGGACAGCCACCTCTGCTGTCCGGGCGAGCGAAACTCCCCGGATGAACTGAGTCTAAAGTGACTTAAGTCTTCAGCTACCTGTCATCCTGAGCGTAGCAGAACGATTCGTTTTGGGAATCGTTCTGCGGAGTCGAAGGATCCCTTGTCTTTCTGCAGCGCCACGACTTTGCAGGGAGTCTCTACTTAGTATTGAACCAGTTATCTCGCACTCCATGGCACCAGCCAGAATTCCTTGCGCACCCGCAGGTAGCGTCAGCAGGCATGGGATCCTTCGCTTCGCTCAGGATGACAGCCCGCTTTTACTGGGCAAATGTGGAAAGCGACCGATTCCGAGCCGCCGTGTCTAGGTGATTTCTGCTACTCTCATCCGCGCAATATGCGGGCGGCGGCCATTCTCGGGCTGGGATGTTCTCCAAAGAACCTCCAACCTTTTCAAACGGATCGTTCCGTCGAATGGCGGATGGGGCTGCCAAGCGCCGCCGATGAGGCCGACGTCATTCTGATCTTTGGTGGCGACGGAACCATTCATCGGCATCTTGGGCAATTAGTGAAGTTAGGGCTGCCCGTGCTCGTCGTTCCCACCGGTAGCGGAAACGACTTCGCCAAATCTCTTGGGTTGAGGGGGTTACGCGAATCACTCGCGGCCTGGAACAGATTCACGGCTAATCGCACTAACGTTCGCGAAATTGATCATGGAGTCATTACTGCAGTTGGTGAGGGAAAAAATCAGAGTGCGGCTCAGGACAAGCGCTACTTTTGCTGCGTTGCGGGCGTCGGCCTAGACGGCGAAGTCGCCCGGCGAGCGAACCGTTTGCCCCGCTGGTTGCGTGGCAACGGCGGTTATGTCCTGAGTATGCTTCCGACGATCTTCAGCTTCGCGCCCTTCCGCATGAAAGTGTCGACTGCCGACGCGGACACTCAATGGACGGTGCACAGCGATCAATCCACGCTACTCGCGGCTTTCGCGAACACTCCGTTTTACGGTGGTGGAATGAAAGTCGCTCCACAGGCACAACTGGATGACGGGCTCCTCGATGTGTGTCTGGTCAGTGCGGTACGCCCATTGCGGCTCTTTCGATTGTTCCCAACCGTTTACAGCGGTCAGCATCTGAAGATACGCGAGGTAGATTACTTCCAAACCTGCTGTGCACGTGTCGAAACAGAACTTCCCATGGATGTGTTTGCGGACGGAGAATTCGTATGCCGGACTCCGATCGAGGTTGGGATTAAACGGTCTGCCCTGAAGGTCATCATTCCGGGCCCATGAGTTTCCCGCGGTCTCTGGTGCTACACTTTCCCCATGTCAGAAGGACGTTCGCGCACACTGCTCTGGATTCTGATTGGCGGCGGAGCATTTTTCCTGTTCGTGCTGGCCGTCTTCACATTGGTCTATCTCGCGCTTCATGCCGGAACCGGCGAAGCAACGCTAGGTGGATTCGGCGACCGCATCGGAGTAGTGGATCTGGAAGGCGTGATCCTTTCGCCGCAGCCTGTCGTCGGGCAACTGAAAAAATTCGGCGATGATTCGTCTATCAAAGCCATCATCTTGCACGTGAATTCGCCTGGCGGAGGCGTGGCCGCGTCGGAAGAGATCTACCGCGAAGTGAAGCGCCTTCGCAGCGAGAAGAAGAAAAAAGTGATCGTCTCGATCGAGACCGTCGGAGCAAGTGGCGCATTCTACGTAGCTTCCGCTTGCGACAAGGTTTATGCCGACAAAGGCAGCATAGTCGGGTCAATCGGCGTGATCGCGCAGTGGGTGAATTATGGCGACCTGCTGAAATGGGCAAAGCTGAAAGACGTCGTCATCAAGACCGGAGAGTTTAAAGACACGGGAAACCCTGCGCGCGATCTTACTCCGGCTGAGCAAGCCTACATGCAGTCGTTGATCGATAACATGTTCGGGCAGTTCATCCAGGCAGTGGCCGATGGCCGCGGCATGAAGTTCGACGACGTGAAAGCGATCGCCAATGGCAAGGTGTGGACCGGCGAGCAGGCGAAAGACATGAAGCTGATCGATAATGTGGGGGACTTCGAAGCCGTAGTTGCCGACACCGCGAAATCTGTAGGCATATCAGGCGAGCCGACGTTGGTGCACCCGGAGAAGGATCGCAAAACGCTGCTGGATCTATTGTTGGGCGATGTCTCGCAATACATTCCCAGCCGCGAAAAGCTGATGGAGCAGCAGGTCGGGTTCTACTATCTGTGGAAGTAGATTCCTAGGGGCTGAATGTTTTCAATATGCCTGTTCTAGAACCCAGCCTGCCCGCGGGCGTTTCCTACCACGGTTCGGGTCTCTAAGGCATGACTTGCATCCAACCCCTGAAATTTGAGAAGGTTATGGGTGGTGTTTGAAGCTCCCCGCCTTACGGCAAGCTTCCGCCAGACAAAACATTAGAATTGCAGCAACTGAGAGGGGCGTTATGACCAAAGCCGATCTGATCGATGAAGTCTCGCGTTTGGCGGAACTTACGCGGAAAGACAGCGAAGTGATTGTAGAGACGATCTTTGACAGCGTTGTGCGTTCATTGCGCGCCGGAGACAAGATCGAGATCCGTGGCTTTGGCAGTTTCCGCACCCGCCAGCGCAAGCCCCGCGTTGGCCGCAATCCCAAGACCGGCGAGCGTGTGGATGTTCCGGCGAAGAAGATCCCTTTCTTCAAGCCCAGCAAGGAGTTGAAGGATTTGGTCAACGAGACTACACCTGGGGCTGGAGCTGCTGCGTCCACTCCTCCACCGCCAAGTCCGGCTGCTCCGACCGCATAAGGCAACGGAACTTCAACGAAGACCTGTTTACTCTGATCCGAAAGTCCGAAACAGAAATGTGCTCCGGGCTTTCGGTACCAGCGGCTTGCCGTTGAAGGTTGCTTCCCCTTTCGGATAGCCACCCATGACATACTTCCAGCCGAAGATAATTCCACCCGTCAGTCTGACCCGGTAGGTGCTGCCAGGGTTAACGTCAATCCCTCCATTCGGAAGCACAAAGACGGTGTGCTCGCAGTTTGAAGTTTTGACCTCCTGTGTAATTGACACCAATTCATCTCCTTGTTCATTCAGAATGGTCAGAGTCAGATCATCCTTCGATGGGCCGGGATTTCCCACCAGAAGTTCAACTTCCACGGCCATCAGCCGTGGCATCGATGGAGTGAAGCTTTGTTCGGCAATGTTGACCAGATTTGTCCAGGCTTTAGTCCAGCCCGCAATGTTGACCTGATCGGGTTTCATCTGCCGAGAGCCGGGTGCTAGAGATGAGTTCAGGATTTCGTGGAGTTCGGCTCCTCGAGCGGTGACGATTGGAACTACATTCGGTGTTGTGATGGAGAACGCGATAATCAGAGGCCCAAGAAAAGTCGGATGAAGGTGCATAGGGCTCCTCTTCTTGACTCGTCATTTGGAACGTTCGACTTCGGCCGCCTTGCTGACATTTCTGTCCGATAGCTATGGAGTGCTTTCAAAGCAGAAATCGGCCACCCTTAGGGCAAGCTTGTCCGGATCAACATCAGTTCGATTTGCGAGCACGATGATGGTCAGCTTGTCTTCAGGAAAGCGTTGGATTGTGGTTCGAAAGCCGATCGTCTCGCCATCATGCGACATGCGCCGGTGCCCTTTGTAAGGGTCGAGAAACCATCCAAATCCGTAGCTTACGTTACGTCCTTCTGCAGTCGGTAGCCCACCCGATACATGAACTGGTGTCAGTGCGGGCTGCATCTCGGCTTCGCTCAACAGCGTGTGATCGCGAAGCGCGCGATCCCATTTTGTAAGGTCGTCGATCGAGGTGTAGATTCCTCCATCGCCGAGCACGGCCGAGGTTGGACTCTGGTCGGTTTCTTTGAACGTGGCGCCCTCCTTCGTATGTCCGTATGCTCGATTCGAGACCTCGTTCTTTCCTTTCTCATATGCCAACGTGTTGTCCATCTTGAGCGGCGCGAAGATTCTGTCGTGCAGGAACTGGCCAAACGACCTGCCAGAAACTTTTTCGACAATCATCGCCAAGGTGGCGTAGCCGGAATTGCTGTACTGCCATTTCGTGCCCGGAGGAAACTTGCCGCTGGATTGCTGCTCCAAGAGCTTCAACACACCAGCATCGAGAATCTGCGGGATTTTTCCCGGCGGCGTATCCGGATACTGCTTCATCAGAATGTCTTCGTAGTCCGGCAGGCCCGAGGTGTGGTTCAGCAGATTGCGAACTGTGATTGCGCGCCCATAAGCCGGCAACTCGGGAAAGATCTCGGTCAAGTGCTCGTCGTAACGCAATTTGCCGTCATGCACGAGCAACATGATGCACGTAGCGGTGAACTGTTTGGTGAAAGATGCCAGTCGGAAATTGGTTTCGGGGTTGATGGCACGCAAGGTGCGCAAGTCGGTCACACCATAACCCTGACGGAAGAAAGGCTTGCCCTCGCGAAGGACGAGAACAGCCGCTCCGGGGGCGTTGGCCGATTTGAGCGAAGAGAATACTTCATCAATTCGGCCAGAAGGCACCTGGGCCTGGAGGCCAGAAGCCACGGCTATGAAAAGAAAAATCGCGACACGAACGCTTACGGAAAAATGGCGCGAAGAATGAATCATGCGAGACAGAATACGCCAGTCGGCGTGGCTATTCGCTGTCGGGCTTGGCTCCCGGGATGCGCTTCTTCAGGAACTTGATCTGGCCGTTGTGGTTCGACTCATGCTCGCACACGTGAAACCATTTGCAGTAGTTATTGGTCGGGCCCCATCCCCAAGTCTTGTCCACAGTCAAAAGCCACTCATCATCGCGTTTCCGAAACTCGGCCAACGTCTGTTCGCGCGTTTCGCGGAGAAGATTCAGATAGTAGTCGAGATCATGGCCTTTGATGCTCTTGCGTCCAGCGTCTCCGAGTTCCATGGCCGCGCCCCATTTGTCTTTGTATGAGGCGGGAAGTTCCTTCAGCGAATTTCCTTCAAAAGTATTGATCTGGTAGATCCGGTCCGTTGCGGCCAGATGCAGAAGCAACGAGCCGATGGTGTTGGAGTTGGCATCGAACAGATAGTCGAGATCCTTTTGCGTCATGCCTTTGACGGAGCTGAGCATCACCATCCGCATCCAGGTCATCATCGAAACGAGCGTGCCGATCTGCGGCGAGTAGCCTTTCTTCGGACCGATGATGTTAACGTCCGACTCCTCTGAATAGGCGAGCTCCGGCATCAGCGTCAGACCTGAGACTCCGGCGCCGAGGGCGACTGCGGTCATCAGGAAATTTCGGCGTGTGGGTACACATTCTGCTGGGAACATAATCAACTCCATTTCAGATGAAGCCTTGGAGAGGAGAACGTCGGCGATGGTATCACAACGTCGAGGGCTCAGGATCGGGCAGCCTGAGCGCGTGGAGCGTCTCCAGCGCCCATGAGTATCAACGATCGCTCGGCAAAGGGAACGTAGAGCAGAATGGCCGTGAGGCCGAGAGCCAGTCCATAGCCGATCTGGGGCACAAGCAGGAATGGAGCGAGCGCCCAGAGCTCGTCTAGCGGAAAGATGATGGCAAACAGCCGAAGAAATTTCTGACGCAATCCCGGTGCTCTGAATGCTGCTGTGGAGATCAGATAAAGACGAATGGGGATTCCGACCACTGCGGTAACAATCAGTCCTACCACGACCCAAACCGGATGCGACACCGTTGCGGCGAGAGTTTCATCGATGGCATGAAGTCGCGCCAACGCCAAGATATAGAAACTGAGATACATCAGTTGCAAAAGCAGAAAAAGCGTGGTCACGAGAGTACCGTGAGTTTGCGGCACTTCATGCTGGGCGGTTAACAAGGTGGGCGAACTCGTTCTGGGCTGCTCGGTTGCTGCAGCTGGCGATAGCCCAGAATCCAGCTGAGGCGTCGAGGACGACGAGGGTACTGTACGACGCGCGGTTTCGTCATCGACTTGAACCGGAGCGATGAAGCGGTATCCCCGTCGTGCAAGCGTTTCGACATAACGCGGGCTCGATGCCGAGTCTCCGAGCACGTCCCGGATCTTGTTTACCGCGGTGTTCAGGCTGTGATCGAAATCGACGAATGTCCCATCGGACCACAAGCGTTCTTGAATCTGAGTGCGCGAGACCACCTCTCCCGCGTGCTCCAACAGCAAGACCAAAATGTCGAAGGGTTGCCCTTGCAGTGGCAGGCGGCGCCCCTGCTTGCGCAATTCTCCTGTAGCCGGATCAGCTTCGAAGACGCCGAAGCGGAACAGATTTTTCTGTGGATTTGCGGCCATCTGCCTGATCAGTCTACATCCTCGAAATCACTGGAGGCGTTGAGGTAGAACGGCAAGCCTCTGATTCGGCATAGTTTAACGAATGAGGAGGAATTGAGCCGCGTTTGTGCTGCGGTCGATTGAAAATTGACGCGTTACGGGTGCATTCTGCGCCTGTGAAAAGAGCGCCACTAGTAGCGATAGGCATGCGGTTGTGGATTTCGATCGGGATTGCGGCCGCGGCCGTGCTCAGTGGAACCAACCTGCTTAATGCTCAGCAACCCGCGACGACCGAGGCTTTCAACCGGTACGTTGCCGCAGCCGAGGCCCGGATCCTCAAAGAGCGAAAGTCCTCTTTCTTGAGAATGGCATCGCTCAATGCGGCCGAACGTGCCGACGTACTGCGCCGGCTGCAGGCTAGCGAGATCGTCATCGAAAGAGAGGGAAATACTCCCGAACAGATTCCAAATGGGCTAATCCACGACTGGGTAGGGACAGTGTTCATCCCGAAAGCGACCGTGGCGCAGGTAATGGTTCTCGTATGCAACTACGACCATACCGCGAACTACTACGCTCCGGATGTCATGCAGGCGCGCCTGATTTCAGCGAATGGCGACGACCTGCACGTCTTTATGCGCCTGCGAAAGCACAAAGTCATCACCGTGGTGCTCGATACGGAATATGACGTTCACTACGGACGGCTTGATGCCGAACATCAGTACAGCGAGTCGCGCAGCACCCGCGTGTCGGAGATCGCGGATCCGGACATGCCGAGTGAACATTCGCTGCCCGCAGGCCAGGATCATGGATTCATGTGGCGGCTGAACAGCTACTGGGCGTTTGAGCAGGCGGAAGATGGAGTATTCGTGCAATGCGAAGCAATCTCTCTAACACGAGACATACCGAGCGGCTTGGGATGGATGATCCGCCCGTTTGTGAACACCATACCGCGGGAGTCATTGCAATTTACTTTGAACGCTACACGCACGGCGATGGCGAGCAAAGAGTCCGCTTTAAAGAAACATGAGTAATGCAGAGGAGGAAGCATGAATGCCATAACAGAAATTCCAAGTCGGATTGGTTCGGCTTTTCGAACAGCGCCTCGCCTGCAGCAATCGCTAACCGCAGCGGGAGAGAAAAAGGCATTGCTTTGGCTGGCTGCGTGCACTCCAAGATGGATTTCTTCTGACCACCTGACTTTGCTGGGGTTCGTCGCGCAGTTTATGGCCGGTGCCTCATACGCTCTCGCTGTCTGGAGCAAACAGTTCCTGTGGTTGGCTAGCTTCTTCATTGCGGTGAACTGGCTTGGAGACAGCCTGGACGGAACATTGGCGCGAATCAGGAACCAGCAGCGTCCGCGGTACGGGTTCTATGTCGACCATATGGCCGACACCTTCGGCGCGGTCTTTCTAATGAGCGGCCTGGCCCTCTCAGGGTACTTGCACTGGCAGGTGGCGGCAGGAATGCTCGTCGGATTTCTTGTCCTTTCGATCGAGTCGTATCTGACTACATACACGATTGGGAAATTCCGTATGTCGTACGCGCTGTTTGGGCCAACGGAGATTCGCATCCTGCTGATGATCGGCAATGTGGCGCTACTATACCGCCCCCACGCCCACGTACTTGGACATACGTTCCTGCTGTTTGATGTTGGGGGAGTAATTGCGGTTGGAGGAATGGTGACGATGGCAGTCGTAGCCACCATGTTGCATACGCTGCAGCTCTATCGGGAGGAACGAATCTCGTGATCCGTGACTCGGAATGGCAAATTCTCGCGCGATGGATGAAGTTCAACCTCGTGGGAGCTATCGGTATCGGAGTGCAACTGGTGTGCCTCTGGATTCTGACCACCTGCGGCGTCGGCTATCTGTTCGCAACTGGGCTTTCCGTCGAGGCGGCAGTGCTGCACAACTTCACCTGGCATCAGCGATTCACGTGGCGGGATCGAGCGGATGGACGACTCTCAGGAGCGCTCGGCCGTTTGTGCAACTTTAATTTAACCACTGGCGCAGTCTCGATCCTCGGGAACCTGGTCGTGATGCGCTTGCTGGTGGGAAGTACGCATCTCCGTCCGATGCTCGCGAATATGATCAGCATTGCGATCTGCTCGGTCGTGAATTTTGCTGTAAGTGATCGCTGGGTATTTCGAGCAATTGCTGGCGCCCAGTGACAACCTTGTCATTCCGAGCAGCGAAGCAGCGAGGAATCTGCTGTCTGCCGGCAGCAGCAAGAAAGAGGATTTCTCGCTTCGCTTCGAAATGACAAAGTTTATGGGCGTCCCCATCCTGTCAGGAACAAATCCCGACAGCCGCCATCATCCGTCCTGTCTTTCCCTTCTCTGCGCGATAAGAGAACAGGAGTTCCGGATGGCAGTTCGTGCATAGCGGTGACATTTCAATGTTCTTCTTTGGCACTCCTGCAGCGATCAGTTGCTGACGATTCGCTTCCACCAGGTCGAGAAAGATTCTCTTCGGTAGCTCGCTATGTCCGGGTGCGCGGGCGGTGAGAAATAGTAGCGGATATTTTTCACGAACCGGATCGGAATCCTTCACTTCGCGGAAGAGGCTGGGGGCATATGCAAATTGCGATTCGAATTTTGTGCGCACTTCCTCGCCCACCTCATAACAGCAGCCCTGAATCCCGGGACCAATCGCGGCTTTGAGGTCGCGCGGAAGGCTGCCAAAGCAGCGGAACATTTCTCCGACTCCCTTTTCGACGATGCGCTTCACTGTTCCACGCCATCCCGCATGAAAGACGCCGACCGCTCTCAGATTCGTATCGACCAGAATCATCGGTAAACAGTCCGCGGTCTGAATTGCGATTAAGAGACCGGGCGTCGCCGTAATCAGGCCATCGCCAACCAGCTGATCGTTCGGGGCAGAGTCGACACAGTGAATGAGGTCCGAGTGAGTCTGGCGCACGGTGAGCAGCGGCCAGAAAGAATCGCGCGCAACCTTCGTTCGATTCCGCTTTACCGCACCGATGTTCTTCAAGAAGGCGGCCCGGTTTCGGTCTACAGCAGCACACGAATCGTCTTTGGTGAACCCGAGATTCAGGTCACCTTTGCGATAGATGCGGGAAAACCCGCCAACGCGCGTCGAGAATCCGTGGACAAGCCAAGGTACGTCCTTCAACTGCTTGGCTTGAAGGATGTTCAGCTTGGACTTGCTGATTGTTTTGGAAGGGGCCCTAGTCGACACAGTTCCATGTTACAGGAAGCGAACTTGAGAGCCAGTCGAACTCGCTCCACCGAACAAGCCCTTGGCTACTTCTGAGGGTTGTAGCAAGTATCCCGCACATGATTGATCTTCAATACTTCCAGCTCTTCACATCCGCTCCCGCCGGTGCCGTTTCCTCCATATGCTTGACCATCTCGGGCCAGTAATGCTGGTTGATTCCGGCTGCTTGATCAATGTCGCCGATATAGCAGTGCGGCTTGCGCACTCCGAAATCGAAAGTGCCGCGATAGTAAGGATCGGTCGTCGTGTCCATGAAGTCTTTGAGCAGGTGGACAGCGCGATCGAGATAGAACGTGTCGGCTTCGCCGACATAGAAGTGGAGTTTCCCGGCGAGTTTTGGGCCGAGCGTTTTCCAGTCGCGCTGCATGATCGCACTCAGATCGTAATTTTGCTTCCAGAATTTCGCGACTTCATGATCGATCTCACCCGTACGCTTATTGAAAATGCGCTTCGGATATCCGTCCTCCCCGACGGTGCTGAACTCGGCTTCCCAGGTATCAAGTTGTTCGCCTGAGCGGCTGTGGGTTCCTTGCACCAGTTCGTAGCGGTTCATTTGCTCCATGGTTGAAAGGAGTAGGCCGTCCGGTTGACGGACTGAAGGCCGCGGCACATTACCGAATGGCCCATCGATCCAGAACGCATTCTTGTCTTCGTACAGATTCATCGTCATGTACGCGCGAAAGTCGACCACGTCGGGACACGCAACCCAAGCGCCGTTATAGAAATCGGGGTAGAAGACTTGCGATGCAAGGCTCTCCCAACCGCCCGTTGAACCGCCGTAAACGGCGCGCGCCCACCCCTGCCCAATACCGCGATAGGTCTTCTCGATGTACGGAATCAATTCCCTGGTGATCGCATCACCATACGGACCTACGTTCGCGGAATTCACCGCGTACGAATCGTCGAAGTATGGCGTTGCATGCTGGATCGTGACCAGGATGAATCGGGGAAGGCGGCCCGCCGTCCAGTCCTGATACAGCTTGTACCCGCTCTGGGCTACCCTCAGTCCACTGCCCTTCAGATCTGGGCCCGGAGGTGTAGTACGGAAGGCAACGAGCCCGGGCAGATCGCGATGAAAGTGATCCTGCAGGACGATCACCGGATAGTGCGCTTCAGGGTGCTCGTCCCAACCGTCGGGGAGAATGATGACGGCACCGAGGTAAGTAGCCCGTCCCCAGAATTTGCTGAGCAGATCGCTTTGGATGCGGATGTGCTTCACCCATTTGTTGTCGACGATCTGGTGCTCGTCGTTGGCGCCGCTCCAGCCCGCGAGGCGGTCGGCGACGGTGGGATCTTGTTCTACCGTCGGATTCTTTAGCTTGAGCGAGAGTTTTACGATTTGCGGATTCTTCGGATCAAAGTGAATCTTTTCGGGCTTGCTGAAAAGATTTCCCGGTTTGGTTTGCCAGTGTTGTCCTTCGCCCTTGTCCGGCGGCAGCTTCAACGTGCGCCCGCTTCCCACATGAAATGTGTCGTAGATGTTGAGGACAGCCTGCACCCAGTAGTCACCGGCGGGAACTTCGTTCAAGCTCCCAACGGGATAACCGAGCGTGGACGCATCGATCACGGCCTGAGCGCCGGGAGCCAGTCCATCGACATCGATCCCGAACATTTGTTGCGACTGCGCCGTCATGAAGCTGACCTGATAGCGCGGTTCATCGTTATCGTTATTCGCAAGGACCAGCACGATGTGGCCGTCGAGCGGAGTTGCGTTGACTTCCTTCGGGAAGAAGATCTCGAAGCGGGCGCTGGCCGGCTTAGGAGCGGTCTTCTTGGTATTGGCGGCGAGGGTAGGCAACGACAAGAGTAGCGAAATTGCCAGCAGTAGATGCAGGTTCTTCAAGATCAGAGGCTCCTTTGGGCGAAGGGAATCATATAGCAGCGCCCGCTCCGAGAGGTCAAGGAATCGTCCAGGATTGCCGGGGCGTGTGCGGCTCCGCTATAGTTTTACTTATGTTTGAGAACTTTACCGCGACCGATCGCTGGACGAAAAAGCAGGTCCATTGTGCGTACCAGTGCCAGATCGTGGCGATCGCCACGCGCCACGCTGATGCCGTTGACTACAAGTTTTTGGTCGGCGGAAGGAAAGTCTGGGTCGCTCTGCCGCATCCGGCGTGGGTCGAATACCACAAGCAAACGGGCAAGATGATCACTGATTCGTTGGCCGTGGAAATTGCCGGGCATTTTCTGAAGACGGCGCTGGAATCAGGCGAAGGCGTGGGGCGCGAGATGTACTCTCTGACGGTGGAAGAAACGCTGAAGCACCTTGACGCAGCTGTAGCGGAGATGGAAGCACAGCCGGCTTAGAACGGGATTTCATCCTCGAATGCCTACCCTGATTTCTTCAAGTACTACGATGTACCAGAGCCAAAGCAACGACGAATAAAAGGAAAATTGCGCCGATTAGACGCGGTACCCACCACAGGGAACTGTCATTTTCATCAATGCTCGGATGAGCAACCTTGGCCCACCCAAGAAGCCCCTCTGGATACAACTAAGACCAACGACGGCGAAACAAATGAGCACAAGTCGGAATATCCATTCGCTGGGCGCAAAGAAGAACGCAAGAAACGTGATTGTGACCAGAATCCGAATCGCCCAGTCCGTAAGTCTCACGTGCTCTATCCGTCTCATAAGATGGGCATCGTCACAGTGAATTTGTTCGCCTAAATCACCACCGCTTCCCTATACTCGCCAAATACTCGCCGCATGGCGTCGGAAATCTCTCCAACGGTTGCGCACGCTTCCACCGCAGCCAGAATCCGCGGCATAAGATTCGCACCCGACCGCGCCGCATCTTCCACTCCTGCGAGTGCTGCCTTCCACGGCCCAGAGTCACGCTTCGCCCGCAGCGCTCGAACGCGCTCGATCTGCTTCGGTTCCAGCGCCGGATCAATCCTCTGAATCGGGATCGGCTTCTCTTCCTCGACTTCGAATCGGTTGACACCGACGACGATCGACTGCTGATTGTCCACCTGTTGCTGGTATTCGTAAGCCGCATTCTGAATTTCCTGCTGCACGAATCCGCGCTCGATCGCCTTCAGCATTCCGCCGAGGACTTCGATCTTGCCCAGATACTCCGCCGCGCGTTTCTCGATCTCGTTTGTCAGAGTCTCGATGTAATACGAACCTGCCAGCGGATCGATGGTCTGCGGCGCGCCCGACTCGTAAGCGATGATTTGCTGCGTGCGCAGCGCGATCCGGGCGGCTTGCTCTGTCGGCAACGCCAGAGCTTCGTCGAAAGAATTCGTGTGTAAAGACTGCGTGCCACCAAGCACGGCGGCCATCGCCTGAATCGCCGTGCGCACGATGTTGCTTTCGGGCTGCTGCGCGGTCAGGGTCGATCCGGCAGTTTGCGTGTGGAAGCGGAGCATCCACGAGCGCGGATTTTTTGCCTTGAAGTGTTCGCGCATGATTCGCGCCCACATACGGCGGGCGGCACGGAACTTCGCGACTTCTTCCAGGAAATTGTTATGCGCATTGAAGAAGAACGACAGCCGCGGGGCGAACTTGTCGACATCAAGGCCAGCACGGATCGCCGCTTCGACGTACGCCATTCCATTGCCCAGCGTGAATGCGACTTCCTGTACGGCGGTCGACCCCGCCTCACGCATGTGATAGCCGGAGATCGAAATCGTATTCCACTCAGGCACGTTCTCGTTGGCCCACGCGAACATGTCGGTGATCACCCGCATCGCCTGCTGAGGCGGATAGATATACGTCCCGCGCGCGATGTACTCCTTCAGCACATCGTTCTGTACCGTACCTGAGAGCTTGCGAATATCAACTCCCTGGCGCTTCGCTACAGCGACGTAAAGAGCCAGCAAAATCGAGGCAGTAGCGTTGATCGTCATCGATGTCGAAATCATCGTCAGGTCGATGCCGTCGAACAGTCGCTCCATGTCTTCAATCGAATCGATCGCGACGCCAACCTTGCCAACTTCGCCCGACGCCAGCGCATGATCCGAGTCCATGCCAATCTGCGTAGGCAGATCGAATGCGACTGATAGCCCAGTGGTCCCGTTCGCCAGCAGATACTTGTAGCGCTTGTTCGATTCTTCGGCGTCGCCCATGCCCGCGTATTGACGCATGGTCCAGAGGCGTCCGCGATACATGGTGGCTTGGACGCCACGCGTGAACGGATATTCCCCGGGATATCCGACTTCGCTTTCGTAGTCGGAGCCTTTCAGATCGATCGGGGTGTAGAGCGGCTTTACTGGAATGTGAGAGGAGGTTTCGACAGCGGTCGGAATTTCAGGAGAAGATTTCAGCTTTTCCGCCATCGCCTTTTCTACCGTCAAAATACGTCTGTCATCCTGAGGCCTGCGTATTTTGCTGCGAAGGACCTATGCAATTTGCCGGATGTACCGAAGCTGCTGGCGAGTTGCATAAGCCCTTCGCAGCAAAACCCGCCGCTCAGAATGACAAAACATCAAAAACCTGAGCTACCGTTGGCTCTTTCTTCGCACTCGCCAGAACGAACTTAGCCCAAACCAGGCAAATGCAACCGTGAAACAAACTGCGATCGCCAGACGCCCGCTTCCGACCTGGCCTGCATGGTACTTGCCGTACTCTTTGACCGATGCTCCGGCGAATCCGAGCGCCATTACCAGAAACAGCAGCCCCGTCACCTCGAGCCACAGCATGTGAGCTGCGCGCCCAAACGAACGTGCCGTGGTCGTAACCGCCTTCAGCACCGCAGTTACTGTGCGGCTGCGGCCCGCCTGATCGCGCACGATCCGCGACGCCAGGCCGAGTATGCGTAGGGCAGAGACTTTACTCACGCCCTCGATTTTAACAGCCTTGCGGGGCTACAATGACCCATCAGAGCAGTGAGTGAACCGTTCTGTCGCCGGCGGCATCTTATTGATATAGAGGAAAGTTGCCCGGGGAGGCTCAGTGGATCCACAACTCAAACAACTGATGAAGGAGCTCGGTGACGCCATCAACGAATCTCTTTCGGATTCTGAGCAGATTTCCGAAGTGGTCTCCCGGATCAAGGAGGGAGGCTACGACATTTTCCTCGTTCTGGAAGCCACGATTGGTGTGAGCAAACAGGGCGAGAAGGACAGTGACAAAACTTCCCTGGTCACGACCATGTCGAGTAATCCTGAGCTGAAGGTAAGCGATCAGGATCTGAAGTTCCTGAAATCGCTCCGCATCAAGATCGAGGAAGAAAAGCAGGACAAAGAAAAATAATCCCCTTGTTTGATCAGGAACTCAGCACCTGATCGAGCAACTGCCCCACCGCGCGATCCGCCTCAATGATTGAAGATTTGTGATCGGGCATCCCTGAAAGATCTACGTTTGCGAACGCGATCCGTCCAAAGGGCGCGGCCCGAAGCACGTCGCCAGGCGCAGGTTTCCCTTCTTTCCCGAAGTAGAACCCGGGCGCGGGACTGGCATAAGCGTGTCCCCAGCGATTAAGGATGATTCCCGCAATGTCGCGCGATGCGTCGAAGCCCGTTCGCGCGAACATCTCCGTAAACTGCTGCCGAATCTGCCGTTCATACTCGCGGAAGGGAGTGGAGATCATCTCGGCCCGCCCAAGGTGCCCTTGCTCTTCGGTGGAGTGTCCCGGACGCGAGTACACGACTTTCAAAGTGATTACGACAGGTGAATCAGGTCCAATGGTCGGCGCCTCCGCGCCGCACAGTGCCAGCTTCCGGAGTTGCAAGTAAGTTCCCAGTCCTTCATACCACTGCGCGCCGGAGATCCGCATCTTGTACAGAAAACGCCAATTTCTTACGGCAACATTCGCAATCATGCAAGGCGAACGATAGAACTGGTTGTATGCGTCTCGACGATCCTGCGGAAGGTCGCGGACAATGTGCTTCGTCGTCCAGCTTCCACCAGCCATCACTACCGAGCGAGCGCGAACTTTGTACAGCTTGTTGCCTCGCGTGTAGAAAATCGTCACGTACTGGGACTTTGCCGGATCGTCCTCGTGCCGTACCCAAACCGCTGTCGAGTCGAGCCGGATGCGGGACGCGTTCCCCGGCCGATCCAGTACGATGAAATTGATTGAATTACGGCACACGTCTTCGAGTGAGTGCTGGCCGCCGATCGAATCAGGAATCAGCGTTTTCACGATGAGTCGCGCAATGCCGCTGTTCCCGTCCGGGAACATCTGGTTCTCATCATCGAGCGTTGGACCAAAAGCATCGAAGGCGTACGCGGTATAACCTGAAAGCGCGTCGGGTCCAAGACCAAACGCGCTGCCTTCATCAGGCGTCAGAAATGTCCGTACGGTTTCGCGACTGATGCTGTACTTCTCCATCAAGTGATCTTCGAGCGTAATCGTGTCGAGCCGCCGCGAAATGGCGTCGCCACGATATTGAGGTGCTTGGACTGTCGAAGGCCCTTGGGTTCGAAGCAACTCCCCGCGAGCTTTAGCCGAAATCGGAGCACCTTCCAACTTTGTTTTCCATGGGTTGGTCACCCATACACCTTTCGGTTGGCCAAACTTCGCTCCGAAATAGAGTCCGTAGGGAGCAGACCCAAGATACGGCGTGGTGGGCAGTGCAACCTCCGGCTCGGAACTGCCCCAATTCTGATACTCGAGCCGAGGAGCCTTCAATCCAATGGATTGATAAAAGCGCTCAATAAAGCCGTGAGGATAGTTCACCTGGAACAACGCAGAGCCCTGATGCGCGAGCAAGTGGTGCCCGTCGACAACAAACTCGTTCCGCTTCGCTTCTCCGCCGAAGACGGGATGGTCGTCGAGGACCAGGCAGGTTTTGCCCTCGCCGGCCTTCCGCTGAAAGATCAGCGCCGCCGCGAGACCGCTGATGCCGCCGCCCACAACTACGCAGTCGTACGTCTCTCCCGTATCGACGAAGTTCGTAGGCGCGGTTTCGAACTCTCCGTCGCGAATCCGGTGACCGGCTTCGAACACCGCCGTAGTGTTACCGTTTGAGTTGGCATAGTCGCCGACTCCTCCGTATCCGGTCCAATCATCGGCAAACGAGTCGCTCTTTTCATTTTTCTGCGCTAACAATTGGGTCGGCGACACCGACGCCAGCAGTGCGCCTCCTGATGCCAGGAGTGTGGAGTTCAGGAAATCTCTGCGAGTGATGTCCTGCTTCACGCCGAGTGATTTTTCCGATAAGGAATTCTTTCGATTCGATGCCTGCGGTGACTGTTTATAGCTGGCGAGTTTCCTGCGGGACAATTCACGCTCCGGGTCTGAAATGATCTTTAAAGCATTATACGGATGCCAATTCGCTGTTCATCAGCAACCTTCTTCAACCGTGCTACCATCTAGTGATTTCTCTCCCGAAATTGCAGCGCGGGAGGTGAAGATTCCGTTTGGGACCAGGGCCAGAGCAGTCGGAATCTGAGGTTCGAAATGAAAGATACTCTCGGCGTTCTCTTGGCGGGCGGAGCCGGTGAGCGGTTGTACCCCCTGACTCGCGATCGCGCCAAACCCGCAGTGACCTTCGGTGGGATCTACCGCATTATCGACGTTACTCTTTCCAATTGCCTAAACTCGGAGTTACGCCGCGTTTACATCCTCACGCAATACAAGGCTCTCTCGCTGAACCGCCACATCCGCGAAGGATGGAACATCCTCGGACGTGAAGTTGGGGAATTTATCGAGGTGCTGCCTCCCATGAAGCGCGTCAGCGACCAGTGGTATCAGGGAACGGCCGACGCTGTGTATCAGAATATCTATTCAATTGGTTCCGAGCAGCCCAAGTACGTCCTGATCCTCGGCGGCGATCACATCTACAAGATGGATTACGGCAAGATGCTGAAGCAGCACCAGGACTCGGGGGCCGACGTTACCCTGGCGACCATCCAGATAGATCCCGAAGAGACATATCAGTTCGGAGTCGTCGATGTCAGCAATGACGGACGCATTAGCGGCTTTGAAGAAAAACCAAAGGTCACCAGACTGCGATCTCCGCTGAACCCTGCGAAAGTCGGCGGATCCATGGGCGTCTATCTATTTAATGCCGACGTGTTGATCCCTGTGCTTCTGAAAGATGCGGAAAATGCAAATTCCAGCCATGACTTTGGCAAAGATATTCTTCCGAAAATGGTAGACGATTACCGCGTTTACGCCTTTGACTTCGTTGACGAGAACAAGAAAGATGCAAAGTACTGGCGCGACGTCGGTACACTCGACGCGTATTACGAAGCCAATATGGATGTGGTCTCCGTCTCGCCCATTTTCAATTTGTACGATGAGCATTGGCCCATCCGGACGCATCAGCGGCAGTATCCGCCTGCGAAGTTTGTCTTCGCGGAAGAAGGGCGTACCGGGACAGCGTTAGATTCCATCGTGTCTAATGGATGCATCATCTCCGGCGGAAAAGTACAAAACTCAGTCTTGTCTCCGGATGTGCGCGTCAATTCCTTCTCCGAAGTGGACTCCTCCATCCTTTTTTCGCATGTCAGTGTGGGGCGCCATTGTCGAATTCGTAAAGCCATTCTCGACCGCGATGTTCACATCCCCGAGGGCACAACGATTGGCTATGACATGGAAGCCGACCGCCAGCGTTATTTCGTGACAGAGAGCGGCATCACCGTGGTCACGCGCGATTACTCGCTATTCGAGAATCCCGTGACGGTGGACTACTTCACCAGCGAGTAGCCGCACATTGATCTTCTGACCTTCACGGTCCGATCCGCTCCGTGGGATTAGCCGCCCTGACGCCTCATCTTTTCCGAGACTCTGGTCTACCGTTGAAGTCTCGCTTTACGGCGAGAAAAAAGGCATCCTCATTGCGAGGATGCCTTTTGGTTTTGATGCAGCGTTACTTCTGGTGGTCGTGCTTATCCGGCTTATTAGATTCGTGCTGTTGTTGTGATGGCTGCGCAGGCCGTCCTTGCTGCGGCGGCGGAGCCGAGTGCTGTTGCTGATTCGACTGTTGAGGTTGTGGCCGCGGAGCAGGTTGATTGCGCGGTTGCGGGGCTGGTTCATTGCGCGGCTCAGGACGATTCATTGCAGGATGATCGGGCTGGGGCGCGTTCGGCTGCGGTCGTGCGGCTGGCTGCGGAGCATTGTTCGGTTCGGCGTTCGGGCGTTCGTTCCTGGTTGGCGGTTCGAACGGACGATTAGCTGGTGGATTCTCCGAAGGCCGATTGTTCGGTGCAGGCTGGTTTGGAACCGGCTGATTCATCCGAGGCTGATTGTTGTCGGGGCGATTATCCGGGCGGTTGTTATCGCCACGATTATCCGGGCGATTGTTGTCGGGACGATTATCCGGACGGTTGTTGTCGCCCCGGTTATTGTCCGGACGATTGTTGGGCTGAGCAGCCGCGGGACGATCGTTGCCCGCGGGGGGCTCGGATCCGCGATTGGATTCGGGCGCCGCGGTCCGATTGTTTGGCACTGGCTGATTCGGAGCGGGCTGCGCCGGACGATTGTTCGGAGCAGGCATTGGCCGGTCGTTCCGTCCCGGAGGCTCGATCGGACGGTTGCCGGGTTGGTTATTCATCCGCTCATTTCCCGGTTGCGGCTGGCCAGGATTTCCAGGGTGATTCGAAGCCGGAACTGCACCCGGACGATTGCCCGGCTGGTTCGCAGCCGGAGGTGGTGTGACGGGCTTCGTTGGCGCTACAACGTGCACGCGTGGTGCCTCAGCTGCTGCCGCAGGAGGAGCCATTTTCGCTAGTTCCTGCCGCGGGATTGGTTGTCCAGGATGTTGCGCGAGCTGCCGCTCCCGTGCCGCAAATGCCGGCGGCGGTGGTGGCGGAGTGGTCTTTGCGATGATCTGGCGGTTTGCAACTGCCGCCGGCGGAGCAGCCACACGACCTGCCGTATTGGCATGCTCACCCAGAACTGCCTGAGGCGCCGGCGGGACCGCAGCTCTCGACATCACTGGGGCGTTATGGAACTCACGCGGATTCACCTGCACCGCGTTCCGCGAAACAGGTTGTGCACTCGCGAATGCATGTTGCGGCATCGCGGTCACAGCGCCATTCACATTGCGGTTCGCATAGGTGACGTTGTTGATCGTGGTGTTGTTATTGACGATGGTCGTGTTGTAGACGTTCGTGACCGTCGTCTGATTCACAGTCGTGTTGGAGACGTTGACTCGGTTCACATACGCCGGGCTTGTACGATAGGCCGGAACGTATACCTCGCGTGGTCCAAGCGGGAACCATGCGACGTTACCGCCGCCACCAGGATGACCACCAACGAACACGACGAGTGCCGGTGCATAGACTGGACGCACATCGACAGGTCCGGGAACCCATCCCCATCGCCCATAGACGTTCACCCAGCGGCCATAATGGAACGGCGCATATCCCCACCGGGCGTCGTCAACCCATGTCCATCCCCACGGATCGATCCAAGCCCAATGCCCATTGTGATACGGAGCCCAGCCCGCCTCTACGCGTGGATACCAGACATTGCCGTACTGAGGATTCGGCTGCCAATCGCCGTTCTCATCGAGATCTTCGAATCCAACAACTTGCCGCGAACAGTAGCGCGCGGAAGGTGAATCGTTGTAACGATGCTCACGGCCCTCGCTCCATCGGTCGAAGTCATCTGGAGGCCCGATCTGTTCCACATCGGCATTCAGCGATGTGGTGCCGCGGAATGTGGTGCGCTGGCCGGCGTGCAGCGTGTAGCTCTGCCCATTGCCACTGGACTCGCCCGATCCCTCGCGAACCGTCACGACCGTGTAGTCGCCGTTTTCAGAAGTTTCCACGCGATAGCGTCCCGGCTCTGAGATCGTGAAAGCCTGATTCGGTGTATCGATCTCAAGATTGGTCTCCCGATCGAGATGCCAGACGCGCACATTGACGGCTCCGGCGGTGACTTCCATCTGGATGGTGTGATCGTCGAGATTGAGGAAAGAGAATCCAGTGTTTGATCCAAGGTCGATCATTGACGACCCGAGTTGCACCTCAGCGCGTGACTCGCGATCGGACCAGAGTTTATCGCCGGTGGTCATGGGGCGATTTGGGACGGCCTGGACCCACTCGTTTTCTCCCGCAGGCTGGAATGAAACCGAGCCTTCCATGAATCCGAGCCGCGCGACTCGCGAAGGCGGATCGTCCTGATCTTGTGGAGGGCGATCCTGTGGAGAAGGGTCCTGTGCAGCTGCAATCACAGGAAACGCAGCCGCAACGAATGCAATTGCGAGGAGTAAACCAAACCACTTTCGTCCCATGTTCCGAGTTGACGACACAGGGTTAAGAGCTTCGTTCATAACTTTTGAAACCGCCTGTTCCGGACGCATGATCACCCGAGATCCACGCCCCAAATTTGCTGCCGGACCATCTGCCTTACTTCAAACGGTGTACAAACAAAAACCGCACCAAGTGTGAGTTGGATGCTTCCCGAATTGACACGCGGCGTACAGCGATTCGCTTAGTTCATCCCCGAGCAAGATCGCGAGCGCTGCTACAATGCCGTGTTCACAAAGACTTAGGGCAGAGCCCGAACTTAAGGCCCTACAAAAACGTACTGTCTGTTGGAAGGGCTTGGTAGGTCTCTTTCGTCATAGCCCTTTGTCTCAGTTCCAAGTTAGAGATTCTCCGGGGAGCGCAAGTGGAAGACGTCCAGGTCGTTGCGATGCTGGTCCGGCGCTGTATCGCCGGCGATGCCGCCGCCTGGGAGGAAATCGTGCACACCTATAACCGGAGGATATACAACATCTGTTACCGATTTGCTGGCTCGGCAGATGACGCCCAGGACCTCACCCAAGAGGTCTTCATCAAGATGTACCGCACCCTGCCGAGCTATGACCAATCGAAGGGTGCGTTGGTTACCTGGGTAACGACGATCACTCGCAACCTGCTGGTCGACCATTTCCGCAAGACCAAACAGGACCGGATGACCGATTCGATTGACTCCACTTCTTCCGAGCACGAAGAAGCCCAGCCGCTCAGCGAGCAAATCCCGGACCAATCCGCACCGCCTGACGCTCACGTACACAGCCGGGAGGTATCGGAGACCGTCCATCAGGCCTTGGCCAAACTTTCGCCAGAACTACGGGAAGCAGTGATTCTAAGGGACTTACAGGATATGGATTACAAGGAAATTGCCGCCGTTTTGAGGGTTCCGGAGGGCACCGTGAAATCGAGAATAAATAGGGGTCGAGCGGAACTTGCGAGGCTCCTCCAACGTACCTACAGGCAGGTGATGTGATGCCAGACCACACCAGTAACGGAATGCAGTGCAACGAGTTCGACCTGCTCCTTTCGGACGCTCTCGACGGCGTCCTCAGCGGGGCTGAACTCGACCGCTTTGAGGCTCACGCCCGCGCATGCAAGACGTGCGGACCGCTGATGGCCGATGCGGGAGCAGGCCGTCAGTGGCTGAAAGGTCTCACGGAGGTGGAGCCTCCAGCCAGCTTGGTCAACAACATCCTGGCATCCACAACGGGCGTTGACACCCAACGTCTGATGGCTCGCGCGCCGGTTTCCCAGCCACGAATTTCGTGGTGGGAACAGGTGCAGGCCTCGTTCCTGGAGCCAATCTGGGCAATGGTTCGCCAACCGCGATTTGCCATGTCATTCGGCATGGCATTCTTCGCGCTGTCGGTGGGCCTGACGATGGCGGGCGTGAAGCCTGCTGACCTGGCCCAGATCAGCCTTCGACCATCCGCGATCCGGCGTACTTACTACAACACGCAGGCGCGGGTTGTCCGGTATTACGACAATGTCAAGCTCGTCTATGATGTGCAGGCTGCGGTGCGCGGTATCAAGCGCAACCTGAATCCTGCCGAGCCCGGACGGTCGAAGCAGAACGATCATAAGAACGACACAACACAACAGCCCGAGCAGAAGCAGGAGCGCAATTACAGCCAAACGGGGGAGCAGTTGATCTTGGCTAGCGCCCAGCTGGGTCCATCTCTTCGCGATCTGCCTGTAGTGTCGGTGACCACGTACAGGAGGTTCGTATGAACTGCGCCAATCACAGCGATCAAGCTGCGGTGGCGTTCTGCCGCACATGCGGCAAGCCACTTTGTAACCAATGCACCCGCGACGTCCGCGGTGTGATCTATTGCGAGTCGTGCCTGGCCGCGCGCATGGAAGGAACGCAACCGGCTCCAGGCTATGTTCCGCCGCAACCGGGATACACGCCGATACCGGGCACCGCGCCTCCACAAACCGGATATCAGCAATTCATGGATCAGGGTCTTGGACTGAAAGTCGGCCCGGGACCTGCGTCAGGCCCCAATCCCGCCGTAGCGGGCATTCTGGCCGGCTTCTTCCCAATCGGGGTTGGAGCAGTGTACTGCTCCCAATATGCAAAGGGTTTGGCGCACCTGGTGATTGCCGTTCTTTTGATCATCATCCAGAGCTCCGACGTTCCCTGGTATGTGCACATGGTCCTCGGTTTCGCGATGGCTTTCTTCTGGGTTTACCAGATCATTGACGCGGTGCGAACTGCCAAGGCAATTCAGATGGGAGAACCTGCCCCAGATCCGTTTGGTCTTGCGTCGATGTTCGGAACTGGGAGCGCGCCAACTCCGGCCGGTGAAAAAGCGGAGGGTATGAAGGTCCCGATCGCGGCGATCTTTCTGATCATCCTGGGTGTGCTGTTCCTGATCAATACCGCGTTTGATTTCAGCCTGCATCGCTACTGGCCATTGATTCTGATCGGCCTCGGCGTGTGGAGCTTCGCTAAGCAGTGGGGACTGCTAGGCGGATATCGCCCAGGATGCGCATGCGATCGTTGCCGTACCCGGAAATTGATGGGACCAGCGATGATGTTAACAATTGGTGTGCTCTTCCTGCTGGATGAGATTTCATCGATCGACTTCGGAAAAACCTGGCCCGCTATCCTGCTCGTGATCGGCGTGGTGAAATTGGTTCAAAGCAATGCTTCGTACAACGGACACGTTGGCCCGCTTCCTCCGGGAGCGCAGGGCTACGCGCCAAGCACTCCGCCGCCCGTTGGCATGCCGGGTACGTATGAGAATCCGGCACCGAGTGGAACGTCAGATTCCAATACCTCCTCCTCGAGCGAGGTGAAAAATGTCTAGCCCTGTGACCACTCCGCAGTATTCGCAGGTTCCGGTTCCGCCACCATTGCCGCCTCGTCAGCGCTCGTTCGCAGGGGCGGTCGTGCTGATCATAGTTGGAGTCATCTTCCTGCTCGGCACGATGCGCGTGCTGTCGGTGGGAAAGCTTGCCCACATGTTCGCCAGCTATTGGCCCGTGCTGCTCATCCTGTGGGGCGTGATCAAGCTAGTCGAACATCAGCAAGCCCAGCGTCATGGAACTCGTAGTTCGGGCATCGGAGCTGGGGGCGTACTCCTGGTCATCATGATCGTGGTCTTTGGCCTGGTCGCAAACCAGATCGAGCGCGTCAACTGGTCCGGATTGCGTGAGGAGATGGGCGATGACGGAGACTTCCCGAATATCTTCGGCGAAAGCTACAACTTCAACGACCATCTTGAGCAGGACTTCCCCGCCGATGCGAGTCTAAAAGTCATCGACAATCATGGAGCGGTGAGCATTCATGCGTCTGACGACAACAAGATCGTCGTCGTCGTGCGCAAGCGCGTCGGCGCTGAGAATCAAACGGATGCTGACAAGTACAACGACCAAACCAAGCCAACCATCACCAAGATGGGAGGACTCGTCACTCTGGATGCGAAAGTCGAGGCTGCCGGAGATCATGCCGTCGAAACCGACCTCGATATATCCGTTCCTCGCAAGGCTGCTGTCACGGTCAGTTCCCGTCGCGGTGACGTAAACATTAGCGGCCGCACCGGGAACGTGGACATTTCTGCACAACACTCCGACACTTCCGTCGATGACATCACCGGAAACGTGAAAGTCAACCAGGAGAAAGGCTCGGTGAAGATTGAGCAGGTTTCAGGAGATGTTCACGTTGGTGGACGACTCAACGAAGTGACCCTCGCTGACGTGAAGGGCTCGGTCCAGCTCGATGGCGAATTTCAGGAAAGCATCAAGCTGGAACGGATTGCCAAGACCGTAACCTTCAAATCGTCTCGTACGGACATGGAACTCTCACGGATCGGAGGCTCGTTGGATCTGGATTCCGATGAACTTCACGCGGAAGAGATTACAGGACCGTTGCACCTGACCACACGCTCAAAGAATATCCGCCTCGACGGTGTCTCTGGCGATGTTCGGTTGCAGAACGATAACGGTACGGTTGAACTGGTCATGCGGACGTTGGGCAACGTGCAGGTTGACAACCGCAATGGCGACGTTCAGATCAGCGTCCCGGACAAAGCCGGATTCCGGCTCGATGCACATACCCGTGGTGGCGAGATACAGTCCGATTTCCCGGACCTCAAGGTGAACAATGACGAGCACGAAGCCAGAGCTAGCGGAAGCGTCGGCAACGGGACCTCGCACATCGTCATTAACAATGAGCACGAAGGCATTGAGATCCGAAAAGCCTCGGCCACTCCTCCAAGTCCCCCGGTGCCACCTGCACTAGGGAAGGGGGGCAAGGCATTACCGGCACCCAAGGCTGAGCCGCAACCGACAGACAATTAAACTCGGGCCTCAAGGTTTTATTCTTACGAAACTTTGAGGCCTTGCTTTTCCTTCACCAGGCTCTCCACTCTCGCTAACACATCATCTTCACTCATCGAAGTGGAATTGATCTGAACGGCATCGTCAGCGGCTACCAAGGGAGACGCCGCTCTGGTGCGGTCGCGATGATCACGTTCCCGCAACTCCGCGGCAACATTTGGCGACACTGGCCCGGAGATTCGCTGCTGCGCCATGCGGCGTTGCTCACGAACCACGGGGTCTGCATCAAGGAAGATTTTGAGATCCGCGTCTGGGAAAACTTTCGTCCCAATGTCGCGGCCTTCCATCACAACGCCACCACCCGCGCCCATAGCACGTTGGTGAGAAACCATCCACTCACGCACTTTCGGATGAACGGAAATCTTTGAGGCTCCGTCCGTCACGTCGCGTTCACGAATGCGCTGCGAAACGTCCTTCCCGTCGAGCAGAGTTCGATTCCCCGTGACGGTGGGCTCCAGCCGAATGTTCGAACGGTCAGCCAACTGCACTAGGGCAGTTTCATCTTCGAAAGATGTGTCTTGATCAATGGCTTTCAGGGCCAAGGCCCTGTACATCGCCCCACTCTCAAGATTCACATATCCAAGCTTTCGCGCCAGGCGTGCGGCAATCGTGCTCTTTCCCGCTCCTGCGGGCCCGTCAATCGCGATGATGAGTTTTCGGGGATGTCGATCAGTGGAGTCTTGGTTCATGAGTCGCAGCAAGATTGTACACGTTGGGAAAGGCACGACTTTAACCGTGCGGTGTAACTCATGATAGAGATCCGGCTTTAGTCGCCGCGGGGACGTTCTTCCCGCACCTGCTCGGGTGTCCATCCGAGTTCACGCAGCTTTCGGATGCTGAGTGAATCATGCCGCTTTGCAAGACGAACGCCAGCTTCGTCGCGTACGAGGTCGCAGTGATAGAAGTCCGGGATCGCAAACCCCAGCGCACGATAAAGAAGGATCTGCCGCGCGGTAGATTTGAGCAAGTCTGCGCCGCGCACAACCTCGGTGATGCCCATCGCAGCGTCATCGACGACAACAGCAAGTTGGTACGCCGGAACGTCATCGCGTCGCCAGACGATAAAGTCGCCGAAGTCTTGCCCAGCCACGAACGACTGCGACCCCAGATGTTGATCTGTAAATGAAATTGCCTCCCCGTCAGGCACCCGGAACCGCCAATTCAATCCCGCAGGCACTGCGTGAGTAGGAGCGGACGACACAGACAGTGTGGAGACGGCCGCCTCGGCCGTCCCGCGATGGCGATGCCGAGCGGCGTCAGGAAGAGAACTCAAGGGCCGGCACTTCCCGGAATAGAGCGGCTCGTCATCATCATCATCATTCGGCGCCCCTGCTAATAACGCCACATCCTTTCGCGAACAAGTGCAAGGATAGATTGCTCCCGATTCACGCAGCCGTCTCCAAGCCGAAAGATAGTAAACCCTGCGATCGCTCTGTGTGTAAGGGCCAAAAGGCCCGGCACAATCCGGCCCTTCTTGCCAGGAAATCCCCATCCAGCACAAGTCTTCGATCATCGCATTGACGAACTCAGCACGGCACCGCTGCGGATCCAGATCTTCGTTCCGAAGAACCAAAACGCCACTACGAACGACGGCCCTCTGCGCAGCAATCCAAAATGTGCGGGCATGACCAACATGAAGCAGTCCAGTCGGTGAAGGCGCAAGCCTGCCGCGATAGGTCCGAGATTGGATTGACGCCAGGTTCACAGTGTTACGCGATGGCTAACCGCAAGGGATCAGCAATTGAATCTGTAGCGGCGTATTCGATGTGGAGCACGCGTCTGGGCGTCTCAGACTGCGATTTCGACGAAGCATGAACCAGCAATGGCCGCATGGCGACCACACCGCCCTTCGCCGTAACGCAGCTCACGGGCGTAATTCGCACTGCCAAGTCTTGAATGCCATCATCGCTTAACACACCGAGCAGGTGCGATCTGGGCAACACTCGCAAAGGTCCATTCTCAGTGCTCGAGTCGTCGAGATGAATACGCAATGCAAGGATCTGCGAAAGAACTCCGGCCGGCGCGTGCGCATAGTCAATCGCTTCCTTTAAAGACCACGGCCCCCATCCGCGGACATCGATACGTTCTTGCAATGGCAGCGCAGTATCTTGATGCCAGACCACAAGCCAATTAGACGTGGGCGACTTTTCGAAGAGAGTA
>Ga0335082_10000353_pt1 | contig 46598 bp, 37 predicted proteins | sample Lox_Sample_41_FD_206718 | JGI IMG/M metagenome (GOLD analysis project Ga0335082, IMG submission 206718) | Soil microbial communities from Loxahatchee National Wildlife Refuge, Florida, United States - Lox_Sample_4.1 | ecosystem: Environmental > Terrestrial > Soil > Wetlands | place: USA...
ATAAGCGCCGCGGGGGGGGTTGAAATAAAAAAAGGGCGTACTGAAGCAGGGTAGCACGCTCGGTTTGGTCTTCTCCTGATGCGGCCGTCAGGATCTCCTGTTAATCGTTTTCAAAAAAACGGCCGGTCAGAAGTGACCGGCCTGACCATCTACTGTTTCTTAATGGAAAGCAACTCGACCTCAAAGATCAAAACTGCGTTCGGTCCGATGGGACCTCCCGCTCCACGCTCCCCGTAAGCAAGATTCGACGGAACAAACAACTGCCACTTGGAACCTTCCCTCATCAGCTGCAGCGCTTCAGTCCAGCCGGGGATAACGCCGTTCACCGCAAACGTTGCCGGCTGACCTCGTTTGTACGAGCTGTCGAACTCCGTCCCGTCGATCAACGTCCCCTTGTAATTAACGGTCACCGTATCGGTTGCCTTGGGAAACTTCCCCTTCCCGTCGGTCAGTATCTTATACTGCAGGCCGCTCGGCATGGTAATCACGCCCTGCTTTTTCTTGTTCGTTGCGAGAAAGGCTTCCCCCTCCTGCTTGTTCTTTTCAGCGAGCATTTTTACCTGTTCCTGCTGTTTGGCCTGCAAGTCCTTCTGCAAAGCGATGATGGTTTCTTTCATTTCCTGTTCGGTCATGAGGGGCTTTGCTCCGGAAAAAGCGTCTTTGATCCCCTTTACGAGAATCTCTATATCTACGTCTACCATGTTTTTCTTCAGGCTGTTTCCCATGTCCAGCCCGATGACATAGCTGACCTTGTCCTTCTGCGTCTTCAGCTCCTCCTTTTCTGCCGCTACGACCGGGTTTGCCATGAGTACGGCGCTCAGCACCAACCCAAACACTAATTTCATGGTATCTCCTTTCGAGTTTCGACAGGATCGTGCTAAGCAGCATTACTGCGTTCTGCATGCACTCCATCCTGAAAATAATTGACCGTAGACTATCAGCGTTCAGCTTCTTTGTCAATAAACAATTCCAGAAATATTACAAATGCTTGACTTTCCAGTTCCCTGTGATATTCTTTTACCATGACAGATTATGCACCAACAAGTGCGGCGCTCTGGCCTCTGGCTGTATACTTCGCCGCTGTCGCCATCCTCGTGACGGTAATGATAACTCTGTCCTACGTCCTGGGGGAAAGGCACCGGGAGAAACAGACGGCTGAGCCCTATGAGTCTGGGATTGTGTCCACAGGTACAGCGCGGATGCGATTCGATATCAAATTCTACCTCATTGCCATGTTCTTCGTCATCTTTGATCTTGAGGCTGTCTTCATTTTCGCTTGGGCCGTCTCGATTCGTGAGACAGGCTGGACGGGCTACGCGGAAATGCTGGTCTTCATCGGCATCCTTGCCGCGGCGCTGGCCTATCTCTGGCGGCTCGGGGCTTTGGAATGGGGAGCGTTCGTCAGAACACGATCAAAATGAATATTCACAACCAATACTGGTGGTGACATTCTTCATTTGTACTTTGAACTCAGCATTCTTAGCTACCTTGAAAGGTTTTTATCATGCCCTGGACGCTCACGAAACCTGCAGGCCCTTCTCACGATCCTATCGAAGATGCAGTGCGCAAAAGCCTCCTCTTTACCCGTCTTCAGGATATGCTCGCCTGGGGCAGAAAAAATTCCATCTGGCCTTTTAACTTTGGACTCTCCTGCTGCTATGTCGAAATGGCTGCCAGCCTTACGAGCAAGTATGACATCGCGCGGTTCGGCGCCGAGGTGATCCGCGGCACGCCGCGTGAAGCGGACATGATGATCATCGCCGGGACGGTATTCATCAAGATGGCACCGGTCATCAAGCGGCTCTATGAGCAGATGATGGAACCGCGGTGGGTCATTTCCATGGGTTCCTGCGCCAACTCCGGCGGCATGTACGATATCTACAGCGTGGTCCAGGGCGTGGATAAGTTGCTTCCGGTAGATGTCTATGTTCCCGGCTGTCCTCCCCGGCCAGACGCTTTCATGGAAGGCCTCCTTATGCTCCGCGACCTTATCGGCAAAGAGCGGCGGCCCCTGAGCTGGGCGGCAGGACCGCAAGGCGTTGTGCGGCCGGAAATGCCATGCATGCGTGACCTGAAGCGTGAAGAACGGAAAAAGGCAACGATCCTGCGGCCGCCTGATGAAGTGTAGAGAAAGAAGTTTAAAGTTCATAATCCAATATTCAAATCAAACTCAACGAACATAATGTCGCAAGATATTTTTATTTGTATTATTTTAACATTCCATTGAGCTTTGAGCTCCGTCATTTGCCATTCGTTTATATCTTATGACCCAAAACCGTCCCATTATTGATGATCTGAAAACCGCCTTCGGCGAAGCAGTACTCGCTGTGCAGCCCACCCAAGACGCCATCCCCACGCTCTGGATAGATCGCGGCCAAGTCTGCAATGTCCTCCTTTATCTCAAAACGGCTATCGATTATCCCTACAAAATGCTGTACGATCTCACGGCCATCGACGAGCGTGTACGTTCACATCGACAGGGGCAGCCTGAAAGCGACTTCACCATTGTGTATCATCTCCTTTCCTATGACCGGAACGAGGATATCAGGATCAAAGTCCCGCTCAAAGGTGAATACCCCTCCCTTCCTTCGGTAACTACTCTCTGGAAATCGGCAGACTGGTACGAGCGCGAGGCATGGGACATGTTTGGAATAAAATTCAACGGCCATCCTCACCTGAAAAGGATCCTGATGCCGCCGACCTGGAAGGGCCATCCCCTGCGGAAAGACCATCCTGCGCGCGCCACGGAGATGGGGCCGTACCAGTTGCCTGACGAGAAAGAAGAGGCGGAACAGATGGCGCTTCAGTTCAGGCCTGAGGACTGGGGCATGCAGCGCGAGACCGAGGATACGGATTTTATGTTCCTGAACCTCGGGCCCCAGCACCCCGGAACGCACGGGCTTATCCGCTTTATCCTCCAGCTCGACGGCGAGGAGATCACGAACGCAGTGCTCGACATCGGCTACCACCACCGCGGTGCCGAAAAGATGGGTGAACGCCAGTCTTGGCACACCTACATTCCCTATACCGACCGTGTCGACTATCTGGGTGGCACGATGAACAATCTTGCCTATGTCCTTGCCGTAGAAAAGCTTGCCGGCATCGAGGTGCCGGAGCGGGCGCAAACTATCCGGGTCATGCTTGCCGAGCTTTTCCGCATCGCCAGCCATCTCGTATGGTACGGTACCTTTGCGCAGGACGTAGGTGCGCTTTCTCCCGTTTTCTATATGTTCACCGACCGCGAGCGAGTGTTCGACATCATCGAGGCTATATGCGGAGGCCGCATGCATCCCGAGTGGTTCCGTATTGGCGGCGTGGCGCAGGACCTGCCCAAGGGGTGGGACCGTCTCGTAAGAAATTTCCTTACGTACCTTCCTCCGAGGCTTAAAGAATACGATACGATCGTGATGCAGAACCGCATCTTCAAAGGGCGCACCCAGGGCGTAGGGGGATACATGCTGCACGATGCGATCGAATGGGGCGTGACGGGTCCAGGCCTTCGGGCCTGCGGACTCGAATGGGACTTCCGCAAGAAACGACCATATTCTGGCTATGAGAACTTCGAGTTCGATATTCCTACTGCTAATCACGGTGACTGCTATGACCGCGGATTGGTCCGTGTGGAAGAGATTCGGCAAAGTCTCCGCATCATTGAACAGTGCGTGAACAACATGCCCTCCGGCTCCTACAAGTCGGCTCAACCCTTGGCTACGCCTCCACTCAAGGAGCGCACCATGCACGATATTGAGACGCTTATAAACCATTTTCTGAACGTAAGCTGGGGCCCGGTTATCCCGCCTGGCGAGGCGTTCTTCGGAATCGAGGCGACAAAGGGCAATAATGGATATTATCTAATCAGCGATGGGAGCACCGTATCATACCGCACGCGCATCAGGACGCCTTCGTTCCCGCATTTGCAGATGGTGCCGACTATAAGCAAAGGACTGATGATCGCCGACCTTTTGGCGATCCTCGGGAGTGTTGACTTCATATTGGCCGACCTTGACAGGTAAAGACAGAAGCAGGGAAGAAGAGAGAGGCGCGGTGATTGTTTTTTCTTTATGACTCTGTGCCTTAGTGGCACCATTCAATTATGCTAACCGAAAAAGAAAGGCAGGAGATTGACACCGAACTGGCTCATTGCGCGACAAAGGCGTCAGCTTCTGTCGAAGCACTGAATATCGTCCAGCGTCATCGCGGCTGGGTGTCTGACGAGGCCGTGAAGGGCATTGCGGCAATGCTTGACATGACACCTGATGAATTGGATGCCGTGGCCACATTCTACAGCTTCATCTTCCGGAAGCCAGTGGGACGGCATGTGATCTTGATCTGCGACAGCATCAGCTGCTGGGTCATGGGATACCACCCACTCCTTGACCTTCTGGAGACCAGACTGGGAATCACCTTCGGTGGTACGACCGAGGATAAACGTTTTACTTTGCTACCCATCTCGTGCCTAGGTGCCTGTGACCGCGCACCTGCCTTGATGGTTGATGATGATTTATACGGACCCGTGTCACCTGAGATGATGGATGAGATACTGCAGAAATATGAGTAAAGATGTCTCTCACAAAGACGCAGGGGACGCAAAGAACATATTCCCTTGTTTTTTCCGACTCATCCGTGCGTTACGGTAAATAAACCTTTTCAAACTATGGAACTGCCACTGACAAAGAATATACACCTTGGCCAGCCGCCCCTGTCCCTGAAAGAATACGAGAAGGCAGGAGGCTACCAGGCCGTGCGTAAAGCACTTGCCATGTCGCCTCTGGACGTGCAGAACATCGTTAAGGCGTCGAACCTGCGTGGCCGCGGAGGTGCCGGTTTCCCAACGGGCATGAAATGGAGCTTCGTGCCGATGGGCGATAAATCACCGCGACCAAAATATCTCATCGTAAATGCTGACGAGATGGAGCCAGGCACGTTCAAGGACCGACTGCTTCTCGAAGGCGACCCGCACCAGATCATTGAGGGTACGATCATAAGCGCCTTCGCCATCGAAGCAGAGCAGGCCTTCATTTTTGTGCGATGGGCATACAAGCTCGCGGTAAAGCGGCTAGAACGAGCAATTGCCGAGGCGTACCAGAGCAATTATCTCGGCACCAATATCCTCGGTTCGGGATACAACCTTGAGCTTCGAATCCATGGGAGCGCAGGCCGTTATATCTGCGGGGAAGAAACAGCGCTCTTGAACGCCCTTGAGGGCAAACGCGCCACGCCGCGCGCGAAGCCGCCCTTTCCCCAGGTCTGCGGCCTCTTCGGCAAGCCCACGATCGTAAACAATGCTGAGACGATCGCGAACGTGCCGCATATCGTGAACAATGGCGCCGAATGGTTTAAGGGGCTGAGCAGGAGCTCCGACAGCGGGACCAAGCTCTACGGTGTTAGCGGAAAGGTGAAAAAGCCTGGAGTGTGGGAACTGCCCATGGGAGCGACGATGAGAGAGATCATCGAAGAGCACGCGGGAGGAATGCTGGACGGCTACCAATTCCGTGGAGTAATTCCCGGCGGTGCGTCCACCGATTTTCTTATTGAAGACCACCTAGATGTGAAGATGGACTTCGACTCAGTGATGAAGGCAGGAAGCCGCCTCGGCACCGCTACGATGATTGTCCTTGATGATAAGACCTGTCCGGTCGGGTTCTCGCATAACCTCATTACATTCTTTGCCCGTGAGTCCTGCGGCTGGTGCACACCCTGCCGTGAAGGTCTGGCGTGGATCGGGAAAATGCTCCAGGCAATCGAAAATGGAAACGGCCAGCTTGGCGACGTCGAGATACTGGCACAGCAGTGTAAATTGCTCGGACCCGGCAATACCTACTGTGCTCTCGCACCCGGCGCCGTCGAACCGCTTCAAAGCGCAATCAAGTATTTCGGAGAGGATTTTCAGAAACACATCCGGGAGAAGAGTTGCCCGTGGAAATATGAATATTCTAGCGCAAAGACACAAAGGACGTCAGGAGAGGCATAAGACAACCCTTGATTCATGAGATTTCCGGCGCGTCCTGCATCATCGCTGTCCACGTTACGTTTTTTAATGATCAGGATAATTTTATGGTCACAATCTTCATTGACAATAAGCCCTATCAGGTGCAAGGAGGCCAGAACCTCCTGCGCGCCTGTCTTTCGCTCGGCTTCGACCTCCCTTATTTCTGCTGGCACCCGGCCATGCACTCCGTGGGTGCTTGCCGTCAATGCGCGGTAAAACAGTTCAAAGACGAGAAGGACACCCGCGGCAGGATCGTGATGTCCTGCATGACCCCGGTGGCCGAGGGTATGCGCCTTTCCGTGGATGATCCCGAGGCTCGAGCCTTCCGGTCAAGCGTGATAGAGTGGCTCATGCTGAACCATCCACACGACTGTCCGGTCTGCGACGAAGGCGGCGAGTGCCACCTCCAGGATATGACGGTCATGACCGGCCACTGCTATCGGAGGAGTCGCTTCAAGAAACGGACACACCGCAATCAGAACATGGGCCCCTTCATTAATCACGAGATGAACCGGTGCATCCAGTGCTACCGCTGTATCCGCTTTTACCGCGACTACTCAGGTGGGCGTGACTTCGATGTCTTCGCGTGTCATGACCAAGTATATTTCGGCCGCCATGAGGACGGCGTGTTCGAAAACGAGTTCAGTGGAAATCTTATCGAGGTCTGCCCAACCGGCGTATTCACGGACAAAACGCTGAAGCACCACTACACACGCAAATGGGATCTCCAGACCGCGCCATCCATCTGCGTCCATTGCGGCCTCGGCTGCAACATCATTCCCGGAGAGCGCTACGGCTCTCTCCGCAGGATTTTGAGCCGCTACAACCATGCAGTGAACGGCTATTTTCTCTGCGACCGAGGGAGGTTCGGATATGAGTTCGTGAACAGCGGTCACAGGATAAGAAAGGCACTATTAAGACAGGCCGATCAGTCACAGATGGAACCGGTGACGAGAGAAGTAGCGACCTCTCATATTCTCCATATCTTGTCCAAGAGCAAAGATGTGATCGGTATCGGTTCGCCCCGGGCATCGCTTGAGGCCAATTTTGCGCTCCGTACGCTCGTAGGGCAAAAAAAATTCTATTCCGGAATTTCGAAGCAGCAGCACCTTCTTCTGTCCAGGATAATTGAAGTACTCACTAAAGGCCCGGCCCGCACACCTTCGCTGCACGACGTCGAAATGGCAGACGCCGTGCTCGTGCTTGGAGAAGATGTCACGAATACGGCCCCTATGCTCGCCCTTGCGCTCCGGCAGTCGGTACGGAGAAAATCGTTTGAAATAGCCGATAAGATAAAAATTCCGGAATGGGACGACAACGCGATCCGCAACGCTGCCCAAGACGAGAAAAGTCCACTCTTCATTGCTTCGGTCGTCAACACAAAGCTGGATGATATAGCAACAAAGTCATACTATGCTGCACCAGACGATATTGCCAGGCTCGGCTTTTCCATTGCCCATGAATTGGATCACCATGCTCCGGTTGTCGCCGGGATTTCTGACGACATTATCTCCCTTGCCCAGGAAATCGCCCAAGCGTTCAGGGAGGCCAAGCGGCCTCTCATCATTTCCGGCACGAGTCTCGGCAGCGAGGCCATCATCCAGTCCGCAGCCAATATCGCTTGGGCGCTCTCCGAAAGCGGTCATCCGGCGGAGCTCTGTTACACAGCGCCGGAGTGCAACAGTTTTGGCGTAAGTCTTCTCGGTGGGAAAAATCTGGATGAGGCTTTTGATGCAGCTCTAAAAGGGAAGGTCAAAACGGCTATCATTTTGGAAAACGACCTCTACCGCAGGGCGGAAGAAAAGACAGTGAATGAGTTCCTGAGTAATGCTGGACATGTCATCGTCATTGACCATCTGCTTAACCCAACTGCAGCAAAAGCGGAGATTGTCCTTCCTGCGGGCACCTTTGCTGAGTCCGATGGCACGCTTGTGAACATTGAAGGCCGCGCACAGCGTTTTTACCAGGTCTTTTCACCTGATCTCGACATTCAGGCAAGCTGGAAATGGATCCATGATATAATCACTGCATCCGGATGTGAAGGAGAAGGAACGTGGAGGAATCTTGATGAAATAACAAAGGACATGACCTCTGCGTTGCCCATATTCAAACCCGTTCAGGATATGGCGCCGCTTGCAGATTTCCGTGTCGCGGGAATGAAGGTCCCGCGCCAACCGCATCGCTACAGTGGCCGAACAGCCATGCTTGCGAATATCAGTGTACACGAGCCCAGGCCGCCGGACGACCCCGATTCTCCCTTATCGTTCTCGATGGAAGGGTACGAAGGCCAGCCGCCTCCGCCGTTCATCTCTCGTTACTGGTCGCCCGGATGGAATTCCGTTCAAGCGTTGAACAAGTTTCAGCAGGAAGTTGCTGGTCCGCTTCGTGGCGGTGATCCCGGCAAGAGGTTGATCGAACCGGCAGGAGGAAAATCATCATATTTCCATGATATCCCTGAAGCCTTTAAATCAGAAGAAGACGAATGGCTTGTTGTGCTTCTCTACCACATCTTCGGTTCTGAGGAATTGAGCCTCCTCTCTCCCGGTATTGCGGAGCGTAAGCCCAGGCCTTACCTTGCGCTCAATCCTGAAGATGCGAAGCGTATCAAGGTACATGACGGTGAGGCGGTGGAGCTATCATTGGGTGCTCTAAAACATCAACTTAATGTTAATATTTTATCAGGCTTGCCTGGTGGCGTGGCCGGATTGGGCGCAGGCTTATCCGCAGCATTCGAATATGTTCCCCCAGTTTTTGGGAACATAAGAAAAATATAGTAATGCCCACTACAATCTTACATCTCGTGATTCTCTTCAGCATCCTCTTCGTGGTACTGATCATCGGAGGGCTGCTCATCTGGCTCGAGCGCAGAATGCTCGGACTGTGGCAGGACCGGTACGGTCCGAATCGCGTGGGGCCCATGGGCCTCCTACAGGTGCTGGCAGACATGATCAAGGTTTTAACCAAAGAGGACTGGATACCGCCCTTTGCGGATAAAGCCGTGTTCATCATTGCGCCTGCGGTAATCGTTGTAGTCGTTCTCATGTCATTTACCATCATTCCCTTCGCGCCGGGGATCGAGGTGATTGATCTGAATATCGGCGTTCTCTTCTTCCTGGCCATGTCGTCACTCGGCGTGTATAGCGTGGCACTGGCGGGATGGGCTTCCAGCAGCAAGTATTCGCTCCTCGGTGGCCTGCGCGCATCGGCGCAGATGCTGAGTTACGAAGTGTTCATGGGATTGTCCCTCATGGGTGTTGTAATGATCGCTGGTTCCTTTAACCTCCGTGAGATTGTCGAAGCGCAGCGCCACGTTTGGTTTGTCGCGTGGCAACCCATTGGGTTCGTTGTTTTTTTTATCGCCGGCATCGCAGAAACGCACCGCCTGCCTTTTGATTTGCCCGAAGCCGAAAGCGAGCTTGTGGCCGGGTATCATTCGGAATACTCGGGAATGAAGTTCGGCATGTTCTTTGTCGGAGAGTATCTCGGTATAACGCTCATCTCCTCGCTCACCGTAGCGCTGTTCTTCGGCGGATGGTTGGGGCCAATACTTCCGCCTTTGGTCTGGTTTTTGATCAAAACCTTTGCGTTTATCGGCTTCTTCATACTTCTCCGGGCGTCGCTTCCGCGGCCACGGTATGATCAGCTTATGTCCTTTGGTTGGAAAGTGATGCTTCCTCTGGCACTTGTGAACCTGATAGTGACAGGAGCGGCGGTACTGTTAAAGACAGTATAAAGGTGCATTTTGAACCACGAAGTACTCGAAGCCCCCTACAAATAGCACGGAAGCGATTGCTCCCGGTGCTGTTCCTTAATTTTAACTTCGTGTTCTTCGTGGACATTTTTATTAGATATGATCAGTCTTCTAAAAACAATCTGGACGGTCTTCTTGACCATGTTCCGGAAGCGGGTGACGATCCTTTACCCCGAGGTGAAACCTTACATCCCTCCCCGGTGGCGCGGACGGATCATCCTATCCCGTGACCCTGACGGCCAGGAGCGCTGCGTTGCCTGCTACCTCTGCGCTGTGGCATGTCCGGTGGATTGCATCTCACTCCAGGCAACCGAAGATGAGGACGGACGACGGTATCCAGAGTTCTTCCGGATTAACTTCTCACGCTGTATCTTTTGCGGGTACTGTGAAGAGGCATGCCCAACCTACGCCATTCAGCTTACGACCGACTTCGAGATGAGTGAATACAAGCGTCAGAACCTGATATACGAGAAGGAAGACCTGCTCATCAGTGGCCCGGGAAAGTACCATGATTATAATTTCTACAGAGTTGCAGGGTTGTCAATCAAGGGAAAGGACAAAGGCGAAGCAGAGGATGAAGAAAAACCGGTGGACACAAAGGGCCTCATGCCTTAAAAGCCCTATCTCCCGATAAGGCCGCCAGGAACGCAAAAATATATGGAAAACACAGCGGGATAATTTGATCTACGCGCGACTTTGCGTGCTTTGTGATATGAAAAATCTTTTATGAACGTACTCTTCTATATATCTTCGATCGTATCGGCCATCTCAACGCTCATGGTAATTACCAGGTCGAATGCGGTGCATGCGCTCCTGTACCTCATCGTGTCGCTCCTTGCCGTGGCGCTCATCTTCTTCTCGCTCGGTGCTCCTTTTGTGGCAGCGCTCGAGGTGATCATTTACGCCGGGGCGATCATGGTGCTCTTTGTGTTCGTGATCATGATGCTGAACCTCGGCTCACAGGCGGCGAAGCAGGAATCTCAATGGCTGAACCCCGGAATATGGGTAGGGCCATCGATCCTGATGACGATTCTCGCTGCGGAACTCATCTATCTGCTCACATCAGAACAGGCCATGCTCTCCACCGCAGGTTTTGTCGGGCCTAAGCAGGTGGGAATCGCGCTTTTCGGCCCCTATGTGCTGGGCGTTGAGCTGGCGTCCATGCTGCTTTTGGCAGGACTCATCGGGGCCTACCATCTCGGCAGGCCGCATAAGCATTGAAATTGTTGCCACAGAGATACGGAGAAGGAGTAACTTCTCAACAGCAAACACTATAAATCCAATATCGACCAAGGTCCGACATGCAAGCGATATCGAACATGGTTATTGGTCATTATTTGTAACTCGTATCTGGTTTTTGGTGCTTTATTCTTTTCCAAGCATCTGTGTCTCAACTGCTGACCGTAAAGGAGTGTCAATGATCACACATGTGCCCATGGAACACGGCCTCTTCCTCGCGGTAATACTGTTCGTGCTCGGTTTCGCGGGCGTGCTCGTGCGCCGGAACATCGTGTTCATGCTCATGTCCATTGAAGTGATGCTGAACGCCGTGGGTCTGGCCTTCGTGGTCGCCGGTTCGCGATGGGGACAAGTTGATGGCCAGGTAATGTTTATCTTTATCCTGACCATGGCAGCTGCCGAGGTGTCCGTAGGTTTGGCGCTCGTGCTCCAGCTCTACCACAGCTTCAAAACCTTGGATGCCGACGCTGCGAGTAATATGCGAGGATAGATCATTGACATCCTCCCCGGTCTCAAGGCCGAGGATTCCCGAATCAGGCTCTACAGCTGCTGAGAGCCAAAGCTGATTCTGTTTGCAGATTCGGCAGAGATGTTTACCGCGTCCCCGGTCCATGGACTGATGCAGATGGCCTGGTGTTTCTCCAGGCGAACCGGTTGACTGCAGGCTGTGCCAAGCAGCCACTACTTCAAAAACCACCTGTTGGTTTCGGGAGATACCTTTTATACACTGGATTTCCGTGTTCATTGGAATGACGAGCAGAAGAGCCTTCTGACAGAGAAACTATGTTAAACTTTATTTACCTCATACCTGGCCTTCCCTTTGCCGGTTTCATCATCCTGTCACTCATAGGCCGTCGCCTTTCTCATGCAACCGTTGCCTTCGTGGGTGCGGGCACAGTAGGGATGTCCGCTCTTTTGTCTGTTTTAATGGCGATTGGGTTTATCTCGAATCCGACCGAAGGTCATGAATTCATCCAAACACTTTGGACATGGATGAAGGTAGACAGGTTCGCGTCAACGGTGTCTCTCTTCATCGACCCGCTCTCGCTGGTCATGATCCTGGTCATAACGATTGTGGGATTTTTCATCCATCTCTATTCTATCGAATTCATGCTGGATGAAGAAGGATATAGCCGCTTCTTTGCCTACATGAACCTCTTCATAGGTTCCATGCTTACCCTCGTTCTCGCTGACAACCTGTTGCTCCTCTATATCGGATGGGAAGGCGTTGGACTTTGCAGTTATCTCCTTATCGGTTTTTGGTATACGGATCCCGCCAATGGTAAGGCGGCGCGTAAGGCCTTCATTATGACACGTATCGGCGATACGGCAATGGCATTGGGACTCTTTCTTCTGTTCACGAATTTAGGAACTCTCAATATCCAGGCACTTATGCAGAGCGCTCCGAAACAGTGGGCTCCCGGGTCGTCAACAGCGGTTCTCGCTGCAGCACTCCTGCTCGGGGGCGCCCTCGGTAAATCGGCACAGCTTCCTCTCCAGGTTTGGCTTCCAGATGCCATGGCAGGCCCCACACCGGTCAGTGCCTTGATTCACGCCGCGACCATGGTCACCGCCGGCGTTTATCTGATTGCCCGTACCCATGTGCTGTTCATGCTTGCACCTGCCGTGCAGTCTGCAGTCGCCATAATCGGTGCCGCTACTCTCCTGGTCGCTGGTTGCAGCGCTCTCGCGCAGCGGGACATCAAGCGCGTCTTGGCCTATTCCACGATCAGCCAGGTCGGCTACATGTTCCTCGCTCTCGGCGTTGGCGCCTGGTCGGCCGCCATCTTTCATCTCATGATCCATGCTTTTTTCAAAGCGCTCCTTTTCCTGGGTGCGGGCGTCGTGATCCTGGCTCAGCACCACGAGCACGATATGTTCAAGATGGGCGGCCTGCGACAAAGACTTCCGCTCACATTCTGGGCTTTTCTCATCGGCGCCGCTTCCCTTTCGGCCCTCCCGGTCGTGACCGCTGGTTTTTACAGCAAGGACCTCATCCTGTGGAACGCCTGGTCGTCTCCGATGGGAGGCAAGGGTCTCTGGGCCGCGGGACTTTTGGGTGCTTTCATCACCCCGATCTACGCTTTCCGAATGGTATTCATCACCTTCTTCGGTGAAGCGAAGATGGAAATAAGCAGTCGACCAGGGGTCCGCATGGCGATACCGCTCATAATACTCGCCATCCTGTCAATCGTCGGCGGTTTCGTGGAACTGCCAGAAACGCTCGGCAACCTGCCGTTGTTCTCAAACTTCATGCAGAACGTATTTCCCGGGGAAAGCGGTAAGCATGCCGGTATAGCCAGCGAATTCATGCTCCAGATCATCGCTTCAGTAGCTTCGATTGCAGGCGTATTCATTGCCTATGTATTGTTCATTGGTCGACCGCAGTATGCGGAATCGTTGTCGAAAAATCCTGCTGGCTCGGTATTAGAGCGCTTCTGGTTCTCGGGCTGGGGCTTCGACCGGCTGTATGAGATACTCTTTATACGGCCATTCATCTGGTTGATTCAGATCAATCGAGACGACTTCATTGAGCTTATCTACACAGGGATAGCAGCCATTAACAGGATCCTTCACGCTGTCTTGAGCGCTACCCAGACGGGCAATATACGCTGGTATGCGATGGGAATAGCCGCGGGTGCGGTTGTGTTCTTAGGGATCGTGGTGTTCTTTCGTTAAAGGATGACCCCTCCTCCGGGGAGGAAGGTTAACAAAGAGAAAAGAGTTACATTTATGATCCTCGCATGGCTGATTCTTATACCTCTGGCGGGCGGACTGGTTGCCTGGTTCCTGGGCAGCAAATACAGCGACTGGTCTCGATGGATGTCACTCGCCTCGCTCGTCCTCGACTTGGTCCTGCTTCTGTATTTATGGCCGGCACATTCCACAGAGGCTGCGTTTGGTCGCAGCATGTGGATCATCGAATACAACCAGCCCTGGATTCCCCAGCTCGGCATCAACCTCCATCTTGGTGTGGACGGCCTGAGCCTGCTGCTGGTTGCACTCACCGTATTCCTCGGCATCATATCCGTCATATGCTCATGGAGTGAAATCTACGAGAATGTCGGGTTCTTCCACTTCAACCTCCTCTGGATACTGGCCGGGATCCTCGGCGTTTTCATGGCACTCGACCTGTTCCTGTTCTATTTCTTCTGGGAACTGATGCTCATCCCCATGTACTTTCTGATCAGCATCTGGGGCCATGAGAACCGGGTATACGCCTCTCTCAAGTTCTTCATCTTCACTCAGGCCGGCGGCTTGTTCATGCTTCTGTCAATCCTCGGTCTTTACTTCATCCATGGAAGTAATACGGGGTCCTACACCTTTGACTACACGCTGCTCCTTGGCACACCCCTGTCCCCGACCCTGGCAATGTTACTCATGCTGGGCTTTCTCATCGCCTTTGCCGTGAAACTTCCCGCGGTTCCGTTCCATGCCTGGCTGCCCGATGCCCACACCGAGGCGCCCACTGCCGGGAGCGTGATCCTTGCCGGCCTGCTCCTTAAAACCGGCGCGTACGGTCTTCTGCGCTTTGTTCTACCACTCTTCCCGGGAGCGGCGGCTTCCATCGCACCGATAGTCATGGTCATTGCCGTCATCGGCATCATCTATGGCGCCATGCTCGCCTTCGGCCAGACCGATCTGAAGCGACTGGTAGCGTACACCAGTGTCAGCCACATGGGCTTCGTTCTGCTCGGCATCTTCGCCGGGAACCTGACCGCTCTCTCCGGCGCCGTCATCCAGATGCTGGCCCATGGCATAAGCACTGGTGCACTTTTCATCACGGTCGGCATGATCCAGGAGCGAATCCATACCCGCGAACTGGACGGGATGGGAGGGCTCTGGGCCATCGTTCCCGGCCTCAGCAGCGTGGGGCTTGTCTTCGCTCTGGCCTGGCTCGGCCTTCCGGGTTTCGGCAACTTCGTCGCAGAGTTTTTGGTACTCTTGGGCTCGTTCCGCGTGAACGTTGCGATCACTGTGCTGGCGGCGACAGGACTTGTCCTTTCAGCGATCTACTCGCTCTGGGTGGTCCAGCGCGTGTTCCACGGTGAGAAACAGGGGGGCATGCAGATGCCCGACCTCTCAATGCGCGAAACGGGTATGATGGCGGTCCTGATCATCGCAATACTCTGGATAGGTCTTTACCCACAGTCCTTCTTGAACATGTCAGAGCAGGCATTGAACAATATCGCGCGCGGCGACTCGTCGTCCCAAACACCGGAACGAGGAGGAGTGCAATGAATGTTTCTGATCTCTCCGCGCTTCTGCCGTTCATCGTCATCGGCACTGCCGTAATTGTGGTCATGTTAGTGATCGCCGTCTTCCGGGATCACAAACTTACGGCTGTCCTGACCCTTGCAGGACTTGCCCTTGCCGGGGCCTCTCTTACTGTGGTCTTTCCCATGACGCCGCGCAGGATAACTCCGCTGCTTATCCTCGACCATTATTGGCTCTTTTACACAGGATTGATCCTCGTCGCGAGCTTTGCCGTTGCCGCACTTTCCTATTCTTATCTTGAAATTCACGAAGGCCACCGCGAAGAATTCTATCTGCTCCTTCTCCTCGCAACACTCGGATGCATCGTTCTCGCCGGAAGCATGCATTTTGCCTCGCTCTTTATGGGGGTCGAAATCCTGAGCGTATCGCTTTATGCTTTGGTCGCCTATCTGCGTCATAGCGACAGAAGTATAGAGGCGGGCGTTAAATATCTGATCCTCGCCGCGTTATCGTCTGCGTTCATCCTCTTCGGTATGGCACTGGTCTATGCTGAGATTGGCAGCATGGACTTTACCCAAATCGCTGCCCGTGCCGCATCCCCAGGGGCTTGCGGCCTGTCGTTCACAGCCGGCCTTGCGATGATCATCGTTGGACTGGGTTTCAAACTGGCCGTTGTGCCGTTCCACCTTTGGACTCCTGATGTGTATGAAGGAGCACCTGCTCCGGTAACTGCATTCGTGTCTACGGTCTCGAAAGGAGCCGTCTTCGCCGTCGTTCTGCGCTATTTCAGAATGGTGGGAGTCCCTATCTCCGGGCCGATAGTCGTGATCTTCACCATCATTGCCATTGCTTCGATGTTCACCGGCAATTTGCTAGCCCTCTTCCAAAGCAATGTCAAGCGCGTTTTGGCATACTCTTCTATATCGCACCTCGGCTATCTCCTGGTGACACTGCTTGCAAGCGGCACCATGGCCGCGACCGCAGCGGCATTTTACCTGAGCGCATATTTCATTACCTCCCTCGGCGCTTTCGGTGTTGTCACGGTTTTATCAGAAAAGGACAGGGATGCGGACAGCATTGATGATTACCGCGGCCTTGCCTGGCGCAGACCCTGGCTTGCTGGCGTCTTCACTGCCATGCTGCTCTCCTTGGCAGGCATTCCACTGACGGCAGGGTTCGTCGGGAAATTCTATGTCGCTGCGGCAGGTGTAGGGTCAGGTCTCTGGCTCCTGGTAATCATCCTTGCAGTGAATAGCGCTCTTGGATTGTATTATTATCTGCGCATAATTATCCCCATGTACACCAGCGGCGAAGAGGAAACGACCGAAACGCCGAGACTGTCACTCTCGGGGAGCGCTGTGCTCGCGGGACTCACGGTCCTCCTTGTTTGGCTCGGAGTGTATCCTGTACCGCTGATACAAATAATTCAGAAGTTAGTGCAGGGGCTGAATTAATTTTTATTAATAGTATTACTGGATATAGGGGCATAATGATTAAAGAAGGAAGGCAGGTGGAAGTGGAGATTTGGGACCATAAAGGCATTTCTGTTTATCATCCTCTCTTTACTTCCATGCTACCCGTTTCCCCTGTTGTTTTTGATCCCTGCGTTTTTAATCCTGTCCAAGGAATCGGGAGGTTCTCATGAATAACCTAGAATCAATCGCCAAACTCATCCGCTACTACAGCCTCGTCATGTCCACTGAGGCAGGCTCGGGACATCCCACCTCGTCTCTGTCCGCCGCGGACCTGATGGCCGGACTCCTGTTCGGTGGGACGTTCAAATATGATCTCGACAACCCTCGCTATCCGAACAATGACCGGCTGATCTTTTCCAAGGGGCATGCATCTCCCCTCTTCTATTCCCTTTGGGCCGCAGCGGGCAAGATCACGGAAAAGGAGCTCATGAGCTTCAGGAAGTTCGGCAGTCCCCTTGAAGGGCACCCGACGCCAGCCTTCCGTTATACGGAAGCCGCGACCGGCTCCCTGGGACAGGGGCTCTCGATAGGCGTAGGCATGGCCATGAACGCAAAGTACATCGACAAGCTGCCGTACAGGACCTATGTGCTGCTGGGGGATAGCGAGATGGCAGAAGGCTCGCAGTGGGAAGCAATGGAGATCGCCGCTTACTACAAGCTCGACAATCTCATCGGCATCATTGATGTGAATCGGCTTGGACAGCGCGGAGAAACCATGTACGGCCATGATCTCTCTGTGTATAAAGAGCGGGTGTCGTCTTTTGGCTGGGAGCCGATCGTCATCGACGGGCATCACTTCCCCCAGATATTGACTGCCTATAAGCAGGCCCTTCAGTCCAAGGATAAACCTGCCATGGTCATTGCCAGGACCATAAAAGGCAAAGGGGTATCCTTCATCGAGGATAAGAACGGCTGGCATGGCAAACCTCTCAAAAAAGACGAGCTTGCTCGAGCGCTCGAGGAACTTGGTGAGATCAACAAATCGCTAAGAGGTGAAATAGCGAAGCCGGACAACGCGTACCCTTCTGTACGTGCGAGCGAGAAGGCGAAACCGGTTTCGTTCGATCCTGCGAAGCCAGTGGCCACCCGCCATGCCTACGGCACGGCGCTCGAGCGCATTTTCCCCGAGGTCCCTGACATGGTGGTGCTGGACGCGGAGGTGAGCAATTCCACCTATGCCGATATATTCAAGACGAAATATCCCAGCCGTTTCTTCGAGATGTTCATTGCCGAACAGAACATGGTCGGCACGGCCCTCGGTTTCTCGATCCGCGGCAAGACGCCCTTTGTTTCGACCTTTGCCGCGTTTCTGACCCGCGCCTTTGACCAGATACGGATGAGCCAGTATTCGCACGCGAACATCAAGTTTTGCGGGTCCCACGCAGGTGTGTCCATCGGCGAAGATGGTTCGTCCCAGATGGGCCTCGAGGACATCGCCATGTTCAGGACTATCCTGGACAGCGTGGTATTCTATCCCTCGGATGCCGTATCCACGGAAAAGCTCGTTGAGGTGATGGCGGAGCATAAGGGGATCTCTTACCTGCGGACGACGAGAAAGGAATTGCCGATCCTTTACCGGAACGATGAGGTGTTCCGAACGGGCGGCAGCAAGATATTAAAATCGAACCAGTCTGACGTGGCTGTGGTAGTGGCAGCAGGCATAACGGTTCACGAAGCGCTGAAGGCGTATGAAGTATTGAAGGCTGCGGGAATCCTAATCCGGGTGATTGACCTCTACAGCGTGAAGCCTGTGGACATGTCGACACTCACGCAAGCGGCAAGCGATACCGGCGCGATCATCACGGTAGAAGATCATTTTGCCGAGGGAGGGATCGGTGAAGCCGTAGCCAGTGCGCTCGCGGGCCATTTGGCTCCTGTGTATTCGCTCGCCGTGCGTAGGATGCCGAAGAGCGGCAAGCCGGATGAGCTCCTGGATTACGAGGAAATCTCTAAACAGGCAATCGTGAACAAGGTGAAGGAGATCGTGAAGGGGTTCAAACAATCATTTAGGAAAAAATAAACGCGAATATAGTAACGCGTCTGAGGGGGACCGATAAGCCGTCATTTGAACAAATAATGGCATCATTCAGCCGACATTGCTTTTTGGGGAGCTCGGCTATGACTCAATACTATATTGATATCTTGGTATTATTTATTTTTCTTTAAAAAGACCATCAAACGATTGCTCATCAACAATTCGAGCGATTCCACAAACATCACACTGGAGCATCACTATTGGCGACACGTCCTTATCAAATAAGTGTGCATGCTCGAGGTCCCGCCTGGCTAATTCCTTATATTTTTTATACGTCATAGTGCTATAGATGTGATTACACGAGGGATTACTGCAAAATACATTTGCGCACAACAGTTCATCGTCATTCTGTTTGGGTGATAAGAACATACCAAAACTGCTGGTTCGAGGAATTGGTGAGGGACGCGGAATGGGATTCGGGGTCCCATCCTCTATAACAAAAAGGCATAGTTCGTACTTTCCCTTTGGTGTACCCTTTACGTAGTTCCCATTTTTCAGTGATGGAGCATAGGGAGACGTCGATTTAAGGGTACCATACCACGCTCTGTTCGGTTCGGTATGTAATCGCTGTACGAGCACCCGGTCGCCCACAAATATACGGTTATCACCACCTTTCCATGTATCCAATTCAAGCAGGATAAATGCCCAGAAGTAGTCGTGGGGCAATGGCTTCGGACGGGCCTCCGGAGGGAGGAGACTGATAATTTGCTCATCGGTATACTTTGTCCGACTTCCGCATACATCACATTCCAGGTTTAGAGTAAATCGCGGATTATACCGCAATTGATATTCACATATTGCGTGCCCAGTCTTCGCCGTAATATCACTGGGAGTATTCTTACAACCGGGTGTGGCACAGGGAAGATAGTCTTCTGTTATCATAATATTTTCACATTGATGCTTTTAATCATATTGCATCAGATTATATTATTAATCACGTATTTTTTACAAGTAGTTTTATGGCGTATTTTGGCAAGAGCGGAAACTACATAAATTGGTCGTGGCGAAGGAACACCGCGGAAATGGCGGTATCGGTATTAACGACATAAATAATTTATACTGAACGTAAACCCGGTTTTTCACTCACCATAAAGCATGCTTCGGGAAATCCTTCAGTATCGGCTGTCAAAGACTAAGAAATCAGGTCAGGAGCAGTTGATTCTCCCTTGACCTGCTCTCTCCTACGCTTGACACATAGATCGCTGGCCTTCCGAGCACAGGGCACTTCGATTCGCAAATCCCGCAGCCAATGCAAAGCTCCAGGTCTACGTGTGGCTGTTGCAGGATCACGATTTTCCCCTGGCGATCGCGCACTCGCACTTCCTCGAACCAGATGGCCTTCTTTGGTGTAGGGCATACTTCCTCGCACATGATGCACGGCCTCGCATGGGCCCATGGCAGACAACGGCCCTTATCGATCATGGCGAGACCTATCCTGACCTTGGCTTTTTCCTCAAGTTGCAGACGTTTGATCGCGCCTGTGGGGCAGACCTGTCCACAGAGCGTGCAGCGGTATTCACAATACCCGATCCTCGGCACAAGCATTGGCGACCAGATTCCCTCAACGCCAGCCTCGAACAGCGTCGGCTGGAGCCCGTTTGTGATGCAGACCTTCATGCATTCGCCGCATTTTACACACCGTTTGAGGAACTCCTTCTCCTTAAGAGATCCCGGCGGCCTTATAAGGCCAGGGTTCTGAGAGTTTGCTCTCGATAGGGGCGTTGCGCGGAGAAGTGGCACCGCGACTATTCCGGTGAACGCCGATGTGATGATCCGTCTTCTGCCGAGGTCCATGGCTACTGACGCCTTTTTTTTACTGAAGCCGAAGCTCACCGCGTTCTGCGGGCAGATGTCATCGCAGTTCCAGCAGTAAAGGCATTCCGTGTCCTTCCATTTCTCCTTCTGGTCCGGCGATGCACTGCCCTGGCAAACCGTGGCACAGGCTCCGCATCCCGTGCAATCCTCGCTCACCGACCGTTTAAGGACCGAAAGGCGCGAAAAAAGGCCGAGGAAAGCGCCAAGGGGACAGAGGTACTTGCACCAGAACCGTTTCTCGATAAGGTTCAGGCCGAGAATAACGAAGAATATGACCCCGATGAACACATTCTGGTTATAGAAGGACTGCTCGAAGGTGAGAACGGTCTTCTTCAGGACCGAGTACAGCGGTTCCGTGACGACCGCAATGCCGAACGGATTTAAGCTGAACAGAGTGTCGAAAACAGCCCTGACGCCGTAATTGAACAGAGGAAATACGCTAACGGAGAATGATCGTATGACGAGCGAGAGCGGATCCATTAACCCGGCGGGCTGGAGCGTGAATACGGCCGAGGAGATGATGCCGATGAGAATAAAATACTTGACCCGGTACCAATCCCTGCCCCGATGGGCTGCCGCTTTTTTCCTGACAGAGCCTACGAGGTTATTGAGCGTGCCGAGCGGGCAAGCCCAGCCGCAGAAAACCCTGCCGAAAATTATCGTGATGCCAATGGTGATAATCGAAAGATAAAAAGCCTTCGCTGCAGCATGCGCGGACAGGATCGTGGTCACGAAGATGAGCGGGTCAAAATCCAGAAAGAGCCGGACTGGATAGCCGAGATCATCATTCCCCTTGGATTCTGTCTGAATGAACAGAAAGAGGAATAATATAAGGATTAGTCCCTGTGTGATTCTGCGAAGATTTTGAATGGTAAAGAGACGCATATTCTTTCTCAATCATGAAAACAATACACTACCTCCGACGAGAGCGGGCGACGACGCTACAAGAAAGTTTGGATGCCAGTTTTCCGCACTCGTCCTGAGCGCTCGCAATGGCAACATAAAATAACAAGTTTTTGTCCAATCCGTCTAAACCTGTATCTTTCTAATCTTCAGCTTGTTTAAATTCATTTTTCCTAAGCCAAGTTTGTCGCCGATCCGAACATACCCGAGATCGTTCCCTTTCATACCGAAGAGCGTTGCACCGTAAGAGTCGATTGCGACCGGGTCGATGCCCACAATGACCGTATCGAGCCTCTTCACATCCGCGAGGCTTCCGCCCTGCGGGCCATTGGCCGTAAGTATGCGCACAGCATCAAGGATCGTGAACGTTGGTTTGATCTTCATCGAGAGGTCCACAAGGCTCTCGTCCAGCTTCTGGTGGATCTGTCGCCGAGACCCGCCCATCACACCCATCCAGTTCTTCATGGACATGGTGAGCTTCGCTAGCCCGTGGTGTTTTGCGATGGGGATGTTGATTACTTTATCGGCCTCAAATACCTCGCTGTAGAGCGGCCACGACTTGAGGGCTTCTCCATTGATTGCCATATCCTTGAATTTGCGCTCATCCACATAGTCAACATCGGCGCCCAGGGCAGCGGCAGCCGGCGCGATGCCGCTCTGGACATAGCACCGACGCGGATCATTCACCGGCCTGTCAAAGACCTTCACCTTCTTAGCTCCTGCCTCGAAGCAGAGCTTGACCACAGCAGCAACCACTTCGGGATTCGTGTCCCCTGCCTGCTCAGGCGTCCGGTCCCAGGCGATGTTCGGCTTGATAATCACGATGTCTCCGCGCGAGATGAACTTCTTGATGCCTCCCATCGCGTCAATGGCGGCCTTCACGATCTGTTCTGGAGATGCGCCATGCGCAACGACAAGGTCAGGCGGCGCAGACGCCTCGGCGGCTTCCGCGAATACGTTCAGGCCCTGCGGAATCGAGAGTCCAACGCCTGCTAGAGCCGTCAATTTTAAGAATTTCCTGCGGTCCATACGTCACCTCACCTTTCCCCTCGCGAGCGATGCGAAAATCCCGCCAAAGCAGAGGGAAGCGAAAATCATGAACGCCGTTTTCATGCTCGTCATAAAGAGCGTATAGTATTCCGGAGTGATGCGCACGCTCCCGATGTGGAGCGCAAAAACGACCATCACGATCCCCATACTCAGCATCTGACCGGTCAGGCGCATAGTGCCGAGCGTCGCAGAACCCACACCGTAGAAACGCTTATCAATGGAACTCATGACGGCGTTCGTATTCGGCGATGAAAAAAGAGCAAAGCCGAACCCCAGCAGCACGAGGCCCGTGATGATGAGGCCGAGGTGCGTGTCCCAGCCAAGGAACGTGAACAGGAAGAGTCCCGCTGCAGTTAATCCCATCCCGGCGGACGCGACAACCCTTGGTTCTATTTTATCAGAAAGCCTGCCAGCATACGGTGAAAATACTGCCATCACAACAGGTTGAGAGATAAGGATCATACCGGCATGCTGTGGAGTAAAACTTTTGATGTATTGCAGATAGAGGCTCAGGAGAAACGTGACAGCGAACGTTGCGCTATAGTTGATCAGCGCAGCGACGTTAGAAAAGGCGAAGGCCGTGTTATGGAAGAACAGGTTCATGTTCAGGAGCGGACTCGCCGCCTTCATCTCCCGGAGAACGAACAGCACGACACCGGAAACGCCTGCAATGATGAAGGCAATCCCCCGCCCTGCCGGCAGAAGAGAGAACCCATACATGAGCGCGACGAGCATCGCGCTATAGATGATAGAGCCGGCCAGATCAAACTTTTCGCCCTGTGCTTCCGACCACTCATGCTTCAATTTCGTGGAGACAAAATATATTACAAAGATCCCGAGTGGCACATTGACGAGGAAGATGCTGCGCCACCCGAACTGATAGGTGAGGAAGCCACCGAAGACCGGGCCAAGAGAGAGCCCCAGATACACGGCCGCTACGTTGATCCCGAGCACCCGGCCGCGCTCCTCTGCCGGGAACACGGAGGTTAGAATCGCCATGCCGGTCCCAAAGATCATTGAGCTCCCGAAACCCTGAAGAACCCGGAGCGTGATGAGCACCGCAGCAGAGGTTGAAAATGCAAGCAGAAACGAGGAAATAGTGAATATCCACATGCCGTACGCGAATATTCGCTTCCGTCCGTATATATCAGCGATCCGGCCGAAGGGGACAAGGAACATGGCCGCGGCTAGAATATAGGATGTCGGAACCCAGCTCATGAGGACCGCGCTCATCTTGAATTCCTCTCCGATGGCGGGGAGCGCAATGTTGATCGAAGAGACCATGAAGGGGGTCAAAAAGGACGCGAGTGTGGCGACAAGGAGTGCAGACCTTTTTATAACGGAATCATACATACCTGTTCCAGATGGATGTTCCATAGAGTACGCAGGCATGGAGAGGCAGGAATTTTATGGCATTACCATCCTACCTGAACTTGCTTATGAGATACAGAATGAGACAGATGATGATGCTGACGACGATACTCGTGCTAAGCGGAAAATAGAACGTGAAGTTCTTATTTTTAATCAGGATATCACCTGGAAGCTTGCCCAGAAAAGGAACCTTCTGGAGAAAAAGAATTGCGAGGCCGACGAGGACAAGCACAACTCCGATCATGATGATGATTTTCGCTATTTCTCCCATGCAATCTTCAGCCCCCGCCTTGCCGCTGACGAGACGTGCGCTGTAATCCATTACCACAGCAATTACTCGGAAAAGAACTCTAAAACCTTCCCCAGCATGGCATGCATCTCCCGCCGGGGAACGATCATGTCAATCATACCGTGCTCCTGGAGGAACTCCGCTCTCTGGAACCCGGCCGGCAGCTGCTGCTTGATCGTTTGCTCGATAACTCGGGGACCGGCAAAACCGATCAGGCTCTTGGGCTCGGCGATAATGATGTCACCGAGCATGGCAAAGCTCGCCGTTACCCCTCCGAACGTTGGATCCGTGAGCACGGAGATGAACGGCAGCCCGGCTTCCCCGAGCCGGGCCACGGCTGCCGAGGTTTTGGCCATCTGCATGAGCGAGAGAATCCCTTCCTGCATCCTTGCGCCACCGGATGAAGCCACTGATACAAAGGGGGCCTTTTTCTCGATCGCCCGCTCCACGGCCCGAGCGATCTTCTCGCCCACCACCGAACCCATGCTGCCGCCCATGAAGTTGAAATCCATGATTACAAGCGACACGGGCCTGCCTCCGATCTTTGCCTCGCCGGAGATGATCGCATCCTTGAGCCCGGTCTTCTTGCGGCTGCTCTTGAGCTTGTCTTTATAGTCTTTGAATCCGAGAAAATCCTTCGGCGAAAGGCCGTCCTCCACCTCTAGAAAGCTGCCCTCATCAACAAGATAGGGAAGCCGTTCTGATGCCGAAATACGGAAGTGGTAGTCGCACTTGGGACATACTTTATAGTTTTTGTCCACCTCTTTGCGATAGATGATCTCTTTGCAGTTGTCGCACTTCACCCAGAGCCCTTCGGGTATCTTGATTTTCTTGGGGGGGGCCTCGGGAGCATTGCTTTCAGGTCGTTCCTTTTTAAACCAGGCCATGATTCTCCTTATTCAAATTAGATTCTAAGTCCGGATGTCGTGCTTTGCATTTTGAATTTCAAAATATGTATGTCTTCCCTTCCCGCAGAATTTTCACGTTTTTTCTGCCCAGGGCGCGGAGCTCGGCGATCACCTTGTTATGGTGAACCGGCTTTATGTGGTAAATATAAAGCGGCACGCTGTTGTCGAGGCTTGCTTTTTTAAGATCCTTGTGGAGCCGAGCCGGTGTAAAGTGACCGCTCGCATCGGCGATCATCTCGAAGCTGTCCGGAAACGATGTGTCCACAATGATCGCTTTAAGATTAATCGCCTTGGCAGCCTCTTTCCAGAGCCCCTCATTCGGCCCTGTATCGGCGCTGTACAGTATCGAAGCTTTTCCATCGTCCACCAGGAACCCGACGGTAGGAACAGCGTGCTTCATGGGGATGGCCTTTACGGTAAGTCCGGCTATCTTTACCGGTGTTCCCACCTGCATCGGCTTATAGGCAAGGACAGGATTTCTGGAAGTCGGAATCTTGGTGAAGTCCGGCCAGATTATGTCGTTCATCAGATGCTTCCTGATTGCGTCGATCACTTTGGGAGTCGTCCGTATGTTCACCGGCTTCCTGACATGGCCGACGATGTTGTCTGCCAGGAACAGGAGTGCTTTAATATGATCAAGGTGAGTATGACTGATCAGGACATCGGTTATTTTGCTCATGGCATCGGTACTCAGTGCCGCCGTGATCGTACCCGCATCCAGCATCATCACGTCATTCACGAGGAAACCCGGAGGCATATGGCCTATCGTCTCAGAACCCGAGCAGCCCAGTACCCTTACCTTCATTCACCCCTCTTACTCAAACACGTGCAGATCTCGGGACCATGAATCCTGAACAAATCCTGAATTTGTATCTTCATAATTTTGAATTTTTATTCTAAAGCAGTCGTGCTTCTGGGTTCAGATATTCGTGTTTTGTAGTTGGAACCCTGTTCCTTCATTCCTACAAGATCATAAATCACGACGGGGTGCTGCTTGCCCTTCACGGTCACTGATCCCAGTTCGTTCACTTTCACGATGTCTTTTACCCTGTTATAGGTGAACTCCGTAATAATGATATGATTATTATACTGTCTTGTCAAGCCCTCTACCCGTGCTGCCAGGTTGACGTTATCGCCGATCACCGTGTAATCCATCTTTTTGCCTTCGGCGCCCATGTTGCCGACGACCATGTCTCCCGTGTTAATGCCGATTCCGATATCGAGCGCCGTCTTTCCCTCAGCGGTCCACTTTTTCTGGAGTTCTTCAAGCTTTTCGATCATTGCGACAGCGCACCGGACCGCTCGCTCCGCATGGTCCGGCTGGCCCACGGGTGCACCCCAGAGCGCCATCACAGCGTCTCCTACGAACTTGTCGAGCGTACCTTCATATTCGAACACGATGTTCGTCATCGCGCCGAGGTACTCGTTCAGGATTGACACTACCTCTTCAGGCTCATGCTTTTCCGAGAACGAGGTGAAGCCGCGAATATCGGAAAAGAGAACCGTGATCTCCTTTCGCTCACCGCCGAGCTTTGCCTTGCTTGGATCTCTGATTAGCTCATCCACGATCCGCTTCGACACATAGCTTGAGAACATTTTACGAATGTCCCGGGCGCGGCGCTCTTCCGTAAAGAACCGATAGGCGGTCTGACTCGTGTAGCCGAAGAAGAGAGCGGACGCGGGATAGACGAGGTTGAACCATATGCCCTTGGTCACGAAGAGGCAGTACACGGTACCCGCATAGCCGGCCAGCATCACGAGGAACAGGGCGGCGCCAGCTTTGGCCCCGAACCGGGGGATGAAGATTCCCAGCGCGACCGCGAACAGGAAGATGAGGCATACGACCGATGCATCGGTGCGGTAGATGAAATCGCCATGCAGGATATTGTCCACCACGCTCGCATGCTTCTCGATCCCTGCCATGTTGGGTGAAAACGGTGTAACGCGCAGGTCATAGATACCGAGGGCCGTGGCGCCGATGAGCACGATCTTGTCCTTGAACCTTCCGGCAGGTGTTGTCCTGTCCAGAATATCGGAGATGGAGTATACCGGGAACGTTCCGTTCGGGCCGCGATAATTGATCAGCATACGGCCGTGTCCGTCGGTGGGGATGGTCGTATTCCCGAGGTGCACGGCACCCTTGAAGTCGAGCGCGAGATCTTCTTTCTTCAGGCCGCGATAGAGCCAAGCGGCCTGGAGCCCGATGGGGGCATAGTAATCACCCTTGTATCCTATCGCGAGCAGTTCCCACCTGAGGGTCCCGTCGCTGTCAGGGACCATATTGATATGGGCGACGGAATTGGCAACCGATGAAAACCGCAAAAGTGTTGGCAGCACCATCTTTGCCTCGAACGGATGGAACGGCTCGTCGGTGTTCTTAAACACGGAATAGGCTGAAGGGGTCATGAAATCCAGCTTCTTGTCGGTAAAGCCCGATTCCTTATAACCCTGCTCGGTAAAATCGAACACGATCGGCAGTATCACGCGGCCGCTCTGTATGATGGCCTTTTGGAACAGATCATCCGAATCCACGTTCTCCGGCTCCGTGAAGAACACATCGAACACGATCACCTTCGCTCCTTCTTCCGTGAGACGGTCCACGACGCGTCCCCAGACCGAACGGGGCCACGGGAAGCGGCCGAGCTTGTTGATGCTCTTCTCATCAATGGCTGCAATCACGGTCTCCGGTCCCGGCGCAATCGTCCCGCGAATGAGGAACCTCATATCAAGCGTCTTCTGCTCCAGAATCTCGAAAAAACTGAAGTTCACGAGGTGCAAAACAGAAAGCGTAACGGCGACCATAAGGGCGATAGTGATACCTGCCCATTTCCCGGTTTTCAGTTTCATATTGATTCAGCTCCGTCTCTCAAGAATACCTGCCGTCTATCTTCCCAGCGGCCGCTTCTGTTTTTAAACCAAGTACTCTCATGCGACTACGCCATCCTTCCGAATCCTTTGTGAAATTCGAGAGATGGTAACAGCCACCATCCTAAGCAGTGAGCCTGCTCATTGAACTCGCGGATAAAAAGATTGCAATGTAACGAAGATGGGACGTTACGAGTAAACCCTCATCGTTCTCTTTTCGTATCGTCATATTTTCTTGATTGTCGTTCCGGCCTCTCTCCCGCTCATACGGATATCGATAGTCTCAAACGTTTTCAGAAAGGCCTTATCAAGAGCAAGTTTAAAACTCCATGCGGGAAAATCTCGTGGTCGGACATTACGAAATTATGAGATGCTTGTCAGGCGGGGATTGCCCTGGGGGAGCAATTGGCAAGGAGCGTTTCGGCATCTGCTGCTGCGTTTCTCCCTGATGGACGGCCCGAATCGGCATTACGGCTTGCCATGTCCTGCAAGCACCCCCTGTTTAAGTGCCTTCACGAAAGCTACAGCGTTAACTATGAGCTCCGGTGACCCGATATTCTCTTCGATCACCTTTACGAGGGCGCTGCCTACAATTACCCCGTCCGCTCCCCAGAGCGACACCTGGGCGGCCTGGTCAGGCGTCGAGATGCCAAAGCCAACGGCAACGGGTTTGTCCGTTACTTGTTTAATCTTTTTCAGTGAGTCCTGGATGGAACTCTGAACTCCTGCCCTTGCTCCCGTAACTCCGGTAAGCGAAACGTAATAGACAAACCCCTGTGATACCTTGCATACAAGCTTCATCCGCTCACCGGTGCTGGTGGGCGCAAGGAGAAAGATGGTGTCCAGTCCTGACTTCTTTGCCGGTGGGATCAAAGTCCCTGCCTCTTCTGGCGGGAGATCGGGAAGGATTATCCCATCCAATCCTGCGGACACCGCGTCGTTTACAAAGCGCTCTTCTCCATACTTGAAGACAAGATTGTAATAGGTCATGAGGATGAGCGGTATTTTGCTTTCCTTGCGGACATCGGCAACCAGGCTGAGGACATCGGATACGCTCGTATGGTTCCTGAGCGACCTTATCGCCGCCTTCTGGATCGTCGGCCCGTCTGCCAAGGGATCGGAAAAAGGTGCGCCTAGCTCGATTATATCGCACCCCGCCTTTTCCATCTCGAGGATGAGAGTTTTTGTGGTGGCGAGATCGGGGTCTCCCGCCATAATATACGGGATGAGTGCGGTTTCATTTCTTTTCATCAGTCGGTTGAACGTATTTTTTATTCTATGCATAATTTCAATTTGCGAACTTTGATTTTTAAAATTTATTTTTACAGCTCTACTCCCCTGATCTTTGCCACATGCATTACGTCCTTATCGCCTCGGCCTGAAAGGTTGACGATGATTATCTTGTCCTTGCTGAGCGCGGGAGCGAGCTTAAGACAGTAGGCCACGGCATGGGCACTTTCGAGAGCCGGGATGATGCCCTCGAGACGGGACAGGAGATCGAATGCCTCCATGGCTTCTTCGTCGATGGCATACGAATATTCGATACGGCCTGAATCGTGATAGAACGCATGCTCCGGACCGACAGCGGCATAGTCCAGACCTGCCGATACTGAGTGTGTCAGTTCTATCTGTCCCTGTTCATCCTGAAGAACGAATGTTTTCGAACCTTGAAGAATGCCGAGGGAGCCGCCGGCGAACCGCGCCGCATGTTTTCCCGGTTCGATGCCGAGACCGCCTGCCTCGATGCCGTACATCTTCACCGATGGGTCATCAAGGAATTCATGAAACAGACCCATGGCGTTCGATCCTCCGCCCACACAGGCGACAAGGCAGTCCGGTAGCCGGCCTTCGAACTTCATGATCTGTTTCTTTGCCTCGCGGCCGATGACGGACTGGAAGTCGCGTACCATCAGAGGGAAGGGGTGGGGGCCGAAGACCGTCCCCAGCACGTAATGCGTGTTCGCCACGTTCGTGATCCAATCGCGCATGGCCTCGTTAATCGCGTCCTTGAGAGTCTTGCTGCCGATATCCACCGGACGGACCACGGTGCCGAGGAGCTTCATGCGGAAGACGTTCAGTGACTGGCGAGCCACATCGTCGGTGCCCATGTAGACCTCGCAGTCCAGGCCGAACATGGCGGCCGCCGTTGCCGTGGCAACGCCGTGCTGTCCGGCACCCGTCTCGGCGATGACGCGGGTTTTCCCCATGCGTCTGGCGAGCAAAACCTGTGCGAGTGAATTATTGATCTTGTGAGCGCCCGTGTGGCAGAGGTCCTCGCGTTTCAGATAGATCTTCGCACCGCCCAGATGTTCTGAGAGCCGTTTTGCAAAATAAAGCGGGGTGGGACGGCCAATGAACTCGCGAAAATAAAACTCGAGTTCGGTCTGGAACTCCTTGTCTTTCTTCGCCGCGAGGTAAGCGGCCTCGAGTTCGGCAAGCGCAGGCATCAGCGTTTCCGGAGCAAACTTCCCGCCGTAGATTCCAAAATGTCCCTTTTTATCCGGGATGCTCATGGCCGAGATGCCCTCCGGACTTCTACAATAAATTTTTTGATCTTTGCATGGTCCTTGATTCCCTTGCCATTCTCAACACCGCCTGCCACGTCCACCGCATACGGCTGTACGAGCTTCACTGCCTCGACAACGTTCTCGGGCGTGAGCCCGCCGGCAAGGATCACCCTGCCGAACGTCTTGGCCACGACAGCCAGGTGCCAGTCGAACGTTACGCCCGTGCCTCCCCGCAGACTTTCCCGGTAGCTGTCGAGGAGAAAAGCGCTTACCCGGTACTGCACCATATGTTTGAGACTTTCACGGTCTTTCACCTGAAACGCCTTGATCACACGGCTTCCGAAGCCGAACCGCGCACAGAACTCAGGACGTTCGTCTCCATGAAGCTGAAGGATCTTTATACCCGTCGTGAATTGGATGTCTCGTATCTTCTCCTCACGCTCGTTCACAAATATGCCGACGGGCACGACAAAAGGGGGCAACTGAGTGATGATCTCAGATGCTTTTTCCGGTGCGATGTAACGCGGGCTCTTCTTGTAGAAATTGAATCCCAGCGCATCGGCTCCGAGTTCAGCCGCATGGAGCGCATCATCTATATTGGTTATGCCACAGATTTTTATTTTAATCATATTCTTTAGTTCCGCCACAGAGGAGCAGAATACACAGAGATAAGAGATAAATTCAAGATTACCGTTTAAAGATTCGTCCTATATCCGTTTATTCAGTGTTCACCTGAGTCTTACCATTGCTCTCAACGTGCTCCTCTGTAATCTCTGTCCTTCCGTGGCAAAGATTAATCCTTTCCCAAAAGTTCCTTCACTTTCCTCCCGACATCCTTTTCCCGCATCAGGCTCTCGCCTACTAGAATTGCGTCCACACCGGCCTTCTGCAGTGTGAGCACGTCCCCCCGCGTCTTGATCCCGCTCTCACTCACTACCGTGCGATCATCAGGAATATCTTGTAAGAGATCGATCGTGGTCTGCAGACTCACACTGAACGTTGAGAGGTCCCGGTTGTTGACGCCCACGAGCGAAGCGCCTGCCAGCAACGCCCGGTCGAGTTCCTTGTATGTATGCGACTCGACGAGAACATCGAGACCAAGCTCCGCGGTAATACCGAGAAAGTCCTGGATCTGACCTCGATCAAGACAGGCCGCGATCAGGAGCAACGCATCGGCACCCGCCGCACGTGCCTCATAGATCTGGTATTCTTCGATGATGAAATCCTTGCGCAGAAGCGGAAGCTCGACAGCCGACCGGATTTGATCGAGGTATTCGAGCTTTCCCTGGAAGTACTTTTTTTCCGTCAGCACCGATATGCATGAGGCTCCCGACGTTGCATAAATCTTCGCAATGTCCACAGGATCAAAATCCTCGCGGATCACGCCTTTTGACGGTGATGCCTTCTTTACCTCAGCGATAAGTCGGATCTCCCCCTTAGCGGAGAGCGATTCCTCAAACCCCCGGGTCGGTCCCGCATCCAATGCTTTTGCCTTAAGATCAGAAAATGGTACCCGAAGTTTTGTCTCCGCCAGTTCTTCTTTTTTATGCGCGATGATCTCGTCTAAAATCATTCCGTTACTGTATCGTTGCCGCAGGGACACGGCGCGACGCGTCCTTACCCTGCTCCTTAGAGTCTATTCGTAAACGCCTTCAGCATCTCGAGCTTTTTGAGAGCTGCCCCGGAATCGATCGATTCAGTTGCGAGTTCGATGCCTTCTTTAAAATAAGATGCCTTTCCCGATGCCACGAGTCCGGCGGCGGCGTTCAGAAGCACGATATCGCGACGCGCCCCCTTCTGTCCCTTGAGAACGTCAAGAGTGATCCTGGCGTTGTCCGCTGCATCGCCGCCACGCAGGTCCCCGGACTTCCCCACGGGGAAGTCGAAGTCCGAAGGATGAATGAAAAAGTCCCTCACCGCACCGTCTTTGAACTCGGAGACCTTTGTCCGGTCGGTGACGGTGATCTCGTCCAACCCGTCCATCCCGTGCACGACGAACGCATGCGTTGCGTCGAGATTGCCGAGGGCCCGGGCCAACGGCGCTGTCAGATCGGCGGAATACACCCCCATGATCTGTGACTTCACGCCCGCAGGGTTCGTGAGAGGACCGAGGACGTTGAAAATGGTGCGGATGCCGATCTCCCGCCGCGGCCCGATCGCATACTTCATGGCCTGATGCAAGAGCGGCGCGAACAGAAATCCGATACCTACCGTCTGCAGACACTCCTCCACCCGGGATGAGGGGATCTCTATATCGATGCCGAGCGCCTGGAGAACATCGGCGCTTCCGCTCTTGCTCGATACGGAACGGTTACCGTGCTTAGCCACGGTGACACCTGCACCGGCGATGGCGAAAGCCGCCGTGGTCGAGATATTGAACGTGTGCGCCATGTCGCCGCCCGTACCGCAGGTGTCCACTTGGTACGGAGCCGAGAGTTTAACGTGGACAGCCTTTTCGCGCATGGCCCTGGCAGAGCCCGTGATCTCCTCCACGGTCTCTCCTTTCATCCGGAGCGCAGCCATGTACGCGGCGATCTGTGCGTCCGTGGCCTCGCCCTGCATGATCTCGCGCATGACAGCTTCGGCCTCAGCCTCCGTGAGGTTTGTCTTCGCAACTACCTTTGCGATAGCTTCCTTGATCATTTAATCTCCGAACTTCTTGTCGCAAGGAATTAACACGAATCAAAAAGCTCAACGTGAAAAGGGAATTTTGGAAAAAGTGGAAAAAAATGACCTGTTAATTTCTTCTCCATTCTCCCTTTTGATCCATTTCTTCTGAGTCTTTAGGTTTTTTCATGAAGTTCTGTGACAACTCATGGCTACAGATCCCTACATTTTCAGGAAATTCCTGAGCAATTCTTTCCCCGCACCGGTCAGGATGGACTCGGGGTGGAACTGCACGCCTTCTACCTTGAACTGCTTGTGCCGCACGCCCATAATGATCCCGTCCTCGGTCCAGGCCGTTACCTCGAGCACTGTTGGCAGTGTCTCCCGCTTGATGATGAGCGAATGGTAGCGCGTGGCCTCGAAGGGATTCGGAAGCCCTGCAAAAATGGTCTGGTTGTCATGGTAGATCATCGAGGTCTTGCCGTGCATGAGGTACGGTGCGCGGATCACATCTCCGCCGAAGGCCTCGCCGATCGACTGGTGGCCGAGGCAGACCCCGAGGATCGGGATCCTGCCGGAAAAATGTTTGATCACCTCGATCGATATACCCGCCTCCTTGGGCGTGCATGGTCCAGGCGAGATCACGATGCGATCAGGCTGCATGTTCTCGATCTCGGGAATCGTTATCTTATTATTCCGGTATACCTTCATATCCTGTCCCAGCTCACCGAGATACTGGACCAGATTGTAGGTAAAGGAATCGTAATTGTCGATCATTAAAAGCATAAAGAACCTCTAAAAATCGTCTCTTGCAAGGGCTCAGAGGGTGCAAAATTGAGATATTAAATCCCGAATCTGTAATATTCTTGTTTTTTCAGCATTTTTTGCGTCTCTGCGGGAAACAAATGCCTAATCTAATCCTTTCTCCGCCATCTCCACAGCACGCATCATTGCCTTGGCCTTGTTCACCGTCTCCTGGTACTCCGCGGCCGGTGCGCTGTCGGCCACTACACCGCCGCCTGCCTGGATATACGCAATACCGTCCTTGATGACGAGCGTGCGGATGGTGATGCAAGTATCCATGTTGCCCGAGAACCCGAAGTATCCGACCGCTCCCGCGTATGGCCCGCGCCGTGTGGGTTCAAGCTCGTCGATGATCTCCATGGCCCTGATCTTGGGAGCACCAGAGACCGTGCCCGCCGGGAAGCACGCACGGATCACGTCATAGGCATCCCTGCCGCGAGACAGCGTCCCCCGTACGTTCGATACGATATGCATCACATGAGAGTACCGCTCGATCACCATGAGTTCGCTCACGTTCACGCTGCCGGGGTCGCTCACCCTGCCAACGTCATTCCTGCCTAGATCAACGAGCATGATGTGTTCGGCCCGCTCTTTCGGATCAGCGAGAAGTTCCTCAGCAAGCGCTTTGTCTTCATCTTCGGTCACACCACGGCGGCGCGTGCCCGCGATAGGTCTGAGGTCTATCCTCCCGCCTTCGAGCCTGACCATTACCTCCGGCGAAGCGCCGACTACCGTAACATCTCCACAGCGCAGAAAATACATGTAGGGAGAGGGGTTGATCAGCCGAAGTGCACGGTAGATCTCGTAGGGTTCTATGTTGATTTTCGTCTCGAACCGCTGGGACGGCACGACCTGGAAGATGTCGCCCGCCTTGATATATTCCTTTGCCTTGAGCACTGCCTGTTCGTAGCGTGCTTTGGTGAAATTGGACGTGAGCCTGTGCTTCTTCGCCTTCTTTCTTGAGCGTTGAACGTCGAACTTTGAACGTTTCCCCTGCTGCAGTTTCTTGACCAGGGCATCGATCTTCTCCGTCGCTTCCTTATATGCAGCCGTCACCGATTTCCCATTGACATGGGCGTTCGACACAACCTTGATTTTGTGGGTAATATTGTCAAAGATCACGAGGGTGTCGGTGATCATGAAGAAGATATCTGGGATATGGAGGCCGCTTTTTTCACGGTTCGGCAGGTCCTCAAAAAAACGGACCACATCATAGCCCATGAAGCCGACAGCGCCTCCGAAAAAACGCGGCAGCGATGGATCGGGAACGGGGCTGTATTCAGAGAGTATGTTTTGCACTGCCTCGAGCGGGTCCCGCTCGAACGTTTGTTCCTCGTTCTTTCCGTTTCTGGTGATCTCAACCTTGCGGCCGTAGCTCTTGACCACGACCGATGGCCTACTTCCGAGGAACGAGTACCGAGCCCACTTCTCTCCACCCTCCATGCTTTCGAGGAGGAAGGAATGACGACCATCATCGATCCTCAGAAATGCTGAGACCGGCGTTTCCATATCGGCAAGGATCTCGCGGTGTACGGGAATGAGATTGCCTTTTTTCGCTTTCTGTTTGAACTCCTCTAGGGAGGGGCGAAACATAAAACTCCTTGCAAAATAAACGATTTTTTACTATACCAAATAGGAAGAATAACTGTCAATCAAAAAACCACGCGACTTCGCAAGGCGTAAAAAAAATGATATTTATAGGCTGCTTCGTCTCCGGGAAAGGTGATATAGGAATGACGTCCAAAAGATGGGCGAATGATATATCCCGTTCCGATGTCAAGAAAACGCTTTGTCGAACCTGGTCCTAGTATATTCGTTCATGTCCCTGATTGCAGAGACCCTGTAGGCTTTTTCAGCGACAGGTCCGATTGTTCAAACGTTTATCAAACCCGAGTCAAAAACTCTCAGCGAGCGCTGCAGTAAATCCAGCCGCCAAGTAGGAGCGGCCTTGACCCTTATTTTAGACCGTGGTCGCTAGTACGGCCACTTTCCTAGTCTTGCCTGCATAACAACCAGACCACGGTTGACAGCACACCAGCAGTCCTGTTAGAAAGACCGGCACCTCGCTCCTAGAATGCCGACGCACTCTTTCCATGGCCTATCTTTTCCCCTGCATCGTATCACAAAAAACCTCTTCCGGATAGTCCATTGATGTTCGTTGATGCTGCTTAAAATATTTTTTCGCTGATCGTTCTATATTGCCACGGTAGGGTTGTCGCTTATCGCCGAATTCCGCCGGCACCACGGTGATCAAAAGATATTCTTGTCAAATTTCGTCCGGCGGTAGATCTCTCGCAGCTTGAAGACCTTGTCTCGGTACGTCTCGAGCAGAGTAGTATCCGACTGCTCAAACGTAATCAGCCCAGAATCGAAGATCTCCACCTTCCGGATGCTCGAACCGCTTACCCATTGTGCATACATGCTGTCCTCCCGCGCTTCGATCTCATCGGGCGTGCCGAATGTTCTGGAGAACTGATCGAGCTTCCCTGTTAATTTCTTGTAAAGGTGCTGGCCTTTGAACCTCGTCGTCGAAAAGAAACTGTAGTATAAGCGACTGTTCAGCCTGTCACCTCGGCCTGTCTGCTCTCCGGTGAACTTAAGCACGATTCGGCCAGGCTCCCCGCCCTCAAACACACGCAGATTGGGATCCAGGGTGTCGAAGTTATCATGCTCGGAGATTGTCAAGGTTATGATGTTTTGTTTTGGATATTGTTCAGCAGGTACCGCTTCCACAACCGGTTTGACCTTATAAAAAGATATATAAGATTTCTGGGCAGCGTTCAGTGTCATGCCTGGTTTATATTTCTGAACTGCTCCAATCCATTGATTTATCCACGCAAGGATCTTTGTTCGTCTCTGTGCAGCGCAAGCTTGTACGAGATGATCGTTCCGAAGGGTCGCCACGAGCTTCCGCTTTCCTTCGGTGGCATCCATAGTTTTGGCTTCGAGCCTCGTCCCTGTTGCCTTTCGCTGACATTGTCCCCAGCAGTAAGCGAACTGGTCACCGTTGGATTCCGCAAGAGACGGTTTGCCGTACTTCGACACCATCTTTTTCCTGTATTTTGCCACAGCAACGGCGGTATCTGCCGCCTCGTATGTAGTGACCAGTTGGACGGTGCTTAGCACGGAACGATTCAAACTGCATGTGAACGAAAGGCTGATTTCCGTATCAGGCTCGCTCTCATAAACAAAGAAGTCCGAATACCCTGTCTGGTAAGCCTTGACACCTCTCTTGCGCAAGATCTGCTTTACCTCGTCGATGGACATGCCGACATAGTATCCCTGAATGTTCAGAACAGGCACCGTTTTTTTATTGGTTTGGGTTGACGCTGTCGAGACCGAAGACATGCGCTTTTTTTTGGGCTTGGCCATCTTAGTTTCGACCGGAGGCATGTCCTTCTTCTCGGCCTCGCCCAAGCCTGGTATAGCGGCAGGTGCAGTCTCTATCTTAATTTTATCCGCTTCTGCAGGAGCTGCCGGCGGAGCTTCTTTCTTGGTTCTATCGCCGCCTGCGGTAACAACAGGTGCAACTTCTCTCTTAACCTTGTCCTTATCACTGCACGACTGCGGTTGGCAGCATAGGAACAGTACAGCAATAGCCACAAGAGGTATTCTGCCGATTCGCCTCGGATATCTCTCCATTCTCCTGTTCTTATCTGTTGATAGCATTATAGACAGACTACGCCTCCTCCAGCACCACTTTCTACTTTAAGGGTGCCGCTTTATCGCTTTGTAGCTGTGTGGGCCCGGCTTCGGCATTGCCCCGGACCGCTCTAATCACAACGCGACGGTTCAATCGGTCGCATACTGTTGTTGCTTCGGTACAGACCATATGTTTCCGTCCAAGGCTCTCAACCTTTCTGATCTGCTGCAGCTTCACTCCAGACCGGAGCAAATACGTCTTAACAGCCTCTGCCCTCTTCATTCCGATCCGTACGGTAGCCGCCTCGGACCCGTGCCGGTCTCCATGCCCTTCGATCTCGACGGAAAGCTCAGGATGGTCCCTCAAGAGGCGAACAACATGATCGAGCGCCTTCTTGTCCTTGCTGGTGACCGGAGCACCTTTTTTATCAAAATTCGCCTTAATGACCACTGACTCGATGGCAGATGCAGATTCTGGGATCTTTTTCTTTGCTTCAGACGGCGCTGCCGCCACCGCGGGGGCGGTAGGCCTTACCGTTGGCGCTGCCATCACCGCGGGGGCTGCAGGCCTTACCGTTGCCGGTTGTGGAACGACACCAGTTTGCGGTGGTGCTGGTGCCTTCATCGGTTGACAGACCACTTCTCCGATATCGGTCATCGAATCCTCGGTCTTCGGGAAGGTGATGGAGAATGCGCATGTCCCGCCGTCATACTCCACCGTGGCGCGGTAGGTGCCCGGATTGATCATGTTTCCGCCGGCTTTTCTCCGTTCGGCGATTTCCCGGCAGCTCAAGTTATCGACGTTGCCGGTTTTAGCTTCTTCGGGCAGGCTGTTTTCCAGGTAAAATTCCCCGTCTTTTCCCGTGGGGAAGACCACTTCCTTCTCACCGACCTTTAATATTATATCAACATATCGCAGCGGTTCCTTTTTATCGTCTTTTTGCGCATAAAGGGTCCCGATAAGAGCCTGTACTTTTCGCGCATCAAAGGATACACAGGAGCCGCTCCAGAGCGATGGCGTGAGCGTCCTGTTCACGTCGGATATGCTGTAATCGATGGGGATGTTTTTCGTGTCAAGCGAGATCTGGTTTCGGTTGTAGGATGTAAGCGTCGGCACGATAAGCGTGCCGGAAGAATCCGTTTTCCCGATCTCCTGGCCATTAGTGGACACTGCGGCGCCTTGCAATTTATCGACCATGACTATGCTGAAACTGTCATTCACCGGCCGGGAGATACCGGAGAACCCTCCTGTATATACGAACGATCCGGCGACTGATAGATTGTACAGCTCGGAAGTTACTCCGGCAGAGTTCTGTATACTGGAATCGAGCGTTAAGACGCCGTAGCGAGCGTTATACTGGATAAAAGGGTTTAAGGAATTTGTGGTTGTTGATCCTGTATCGTTCCGATTGAGGGAAAGCCGATAGCCGACACCTTCCCCGACGGGCGTGTCTTTTTGCAGTTGCACGGTTTCCGAGTTCGTGTCACCACTGTGGTTATACTGTACCGATCCGCGAAGATTCCAATCGAAGTTGATGTTAAAACCGATAAACACGGCGTTAATCTTATTACTATAAGTTGACTTGGTGGTCGAGGCATTCGCAAAAAGACTCGTTATTTTTGTGAGCACCCGCGAGTAGCTTGCGGCGGTGACGCGCGTATTGACCCCGTCGTAAGTTTCAGCCGACGCATAATTGAGGGAGAAGCTCCCCAGAGGATCCACCATGAACCCCATTCCGAGGCTCTCTTCATATTTGGTGTTATTGGTGCTATTGGTGCTACCGGACACGACGCTGCTGATAGTCGCATAATCCCTGGAAAATCCGCGCAGGAGCACATTCGTGTTGAAGCTGCCGAGCTGATAGGAGTACTGAAATGATCCCGCGGACCCCTTATTGCCGTTCGCGGAACTCCCGGCAACGGACAGGGTGAACTGGCCGGCCCGGGGGACCAAAAATGCCGTGGAGAATCCGCCGTTATAGACGCCATCACCGCCTTCGGCCCGCGCCCCGATGTTCACGGAATTCGTCAGGCCATAGCGGTGGAACGCGGAAAACACCGCTTTGCCGTAATCGTCGCTTTCGATTCCATAATTTTCCCGCAGGAAACCCACGTTATAACTATATTCATGCAACCCTTCCCGCAGCAGCTGTGTGCTGAAATACGCCGAATAGGGAATCCTCTGAATGTTTCCGAAGGGGTCCCTGAGCACAAGATCGATGTTATGGGCGCCGGTGAAGGAGTAGAGGTTATTCAGCTCGAACGACCCCGGGGCAATCGTCTGTTTCCCCACCAGTGTGCCGTCCAGATAGATTTCAGCCTGCGTTGGAAGAGTGACGGTGCCCTTGAGGTCCATCACGGGTTGGGTAATGAGATAGGGATCGAGCTTGTAAACCTTCGAGAAACCGATGCCTCCCATGTTGACGGTGCTGCCCAAGTCCCCAGAGTTCGCAAACTGATCTCCGAGCACGAGCCACTGGAGGTCGCCCCATCGCTCGTAAGTAGCGCTCGTCTGGAGCCGCACGAAGGTATCGCTGGCTTCTGTCTTGGTATATTGAGAATCGGACGTAAAAAAAAAGTCCCCAGAACTGACGCCCACTTTGTTTATGGCTGTAAAGGACTGGAACCCATCGGTGCTGCTATATGAATAGGTCAGGCCGTAATTCAAAAAGGCGCTCGTTTCCCGGGGATAGTAGACGTTCTGAGGCGTGGACTTGAGCGAGAACAGGTCGACAGCCGTTTTCTGGACCTCCGTGGTCTTTCCGATGATGGCTACAGTCAGACTCTTTTCATCGAAGGTGTACTTGACGTCGAGAACAGCGCTCAAGGGCACGTACAGCTCGTTTCCGATATGGACGGCCCGACCTTCGGCATACTTCAGCTTCAGTTCTTTGAGGTCTTCCACCTTGATGAACAGGTTTCGCTCATTGTCGAGTTCGACGAAGAAATCGCCCTTGGATTCCATATTAATGGTGACGCTCACGATGATTTGGATGGTCGCTTTCGGGGATGGAGGGGCCGTCGCATCGGTTTCCGGCTTTGCCCTGCCGGACGCAGACGAGGGAGCAGCGGAAGTTGAAGCAGCGTCCCTCTCGCCGGCTGCGGAAACGGGAAAAGCGGGAAAGAAGGTGATCAGGACTATCGCGAGGGCAAAGAATAACGTCCCATTGTTCGGCACAATTCGCTCAGAACGGGTCTTGGTCAATGCAGTGATGTTATTGTGCGCACATGTTCTTCTGGACATTCAGTGTCCCGTTGACATTATTGTTCTCGGTTTGGGCTTTCACATCGATCGTCGCCAGTTTTCCGCACAGTTCTTGCGGGACGGCCGCTTCGTAGGGAAGCGACAGGCCGTGGAGGATATACCAGCCGGCGAATTCCTTGGAATACAGCTCCTTCCCGTCGGCGGCTTTTCCGCTGAACGTCACGGCACGCAATTTCACATGGACATTTCCCGTGTTCTTGACGATCGCCTTCACCGTGCCCTTGGACATCTCGATCCTCTCGATGACATAGCTCTCCTGCGGCCGGACCGGTTTGACGAAGATCGGCGTGGCGAACCGGAACGCTATCGTGAGCCCTGCCTGGATGTTCCCCTTGAGCTTCACGTCAGGCGTCTTTTTCGGCGACGGTATCTCTTCGACGAAAAGGCGATAGGTTTTTTCCATCTGAGAGGGCGGGACCTTGAGGCCGACCCTGATCGCACGCTGTCCAAAGGGCTCGACGGTCATGATCTGCGGAAAGAACAATATGTCCTTCGTATCCGCATAGACGTCTTTGCCCGCCGCGTCCTGGTTCCATTCCTTGACGGATATTTGAAAATCTATTTTCTCGTTGCCGTTATTAATGACGGAGAACGCGCCGCTCTTTACACTGCCGCTGAGGTCCAGGGTTGTCGGCTGTATTTGAAAGTCCGATGCAAATGCGCGGGAGAGGGTGACCGTGATTAGCAGCATTCCGGCCAACAATCCAACGCCTTTTTTTAACGCCGATACAACCCCTGAGCAAAACTCGGTTGACAATCTGCAACCACAACAAAATATTCTCATTATGCGACTCCTGCTATTTGTTTTTCAGCACTTGATACCCGTGCTGATCATAAACGTTTATTGGCCTCTTCATGCCCACAGCTCTGTAGATGTTTGTATGTTACCCGATTTAATACGTGACCGTGACGGTAATGGTATCAGAATGAGCACCTGCCTTCGCATTCTGATACGCTGTTTGGAGGATAGAGATGCCAACAGGGATCGATGCCGCCGTCGAGAACCCGCTGCCCGTTACGCTCGCGGGGCAGCTCGTGATCGTGTACGCAATGGGATCGGTCACGCCGTCGTTGCCGATCGTTAGCTTGTTTCCGTTCGCCGATGAACAGGCGACCGCATGCCCGGTGTTTTTCGTGCACTTCACCGACGGCGAAGTGCCGTTGGCGGTCGTATTCGGAGTGAGCGTACCTAAACCCGACGGATCGATGTTGAAAGACATCGAGCCGCTTGCCGCCGACGAGCAGGTGTTTGCAATACTGGCGGTAACGCCGGTCGTAGCCGGTATCGTCGCAGTAATGGTCTTTGGCGCGGTACATAAAGGACAGTTAATGGTGAGTGTTACCGCGCTGCTGTTGTGGTAAGACCCAGTTGGAGCGTCTTGATAGTTTGATTGGAGTATCTGTGAGGTATTCGTCAGTAGGGCTATCGGCGTGCCGTTGCCGTGACCCGTGCCGCTTGCTATGAAGCCTGGCGTATACGCCATTGAGCCTGGTCCGGTCAGTGTCCACCCGCTTGCGGGAGTTGCGGTAACGGTGAAGGCACGATTATTGTTACAGGTAAAATTTACCTGTGTAGTCACGGTCCCGAGGACGGGGCCGGGTGAAGTTGACGGATCAATGATGCCAAAAGATATCACTCCGGTCGAACCTCCGACAAATGCACACCGGGCATGAGCCTCGTTCGCCGCAAAGGCTATCGCGAACAACAAGCAAAAGGAAATAATATATGTTTTATGAACAAGTTTTGTCGACATATTGTTGCCCATTATAGTAAATAACGCAGCCTTGTGCAAGCTCTTATTGCATCCACGACTGCCTTGACCGGAATATGAGTTGCGGCTCTCCTGATATACTAATAAGAGATTGTAAGTGTCACGGTGTCTGAATAGTCGGTATGGGCTACGGCAGTCTGAGCGCTTGCCACCGGGACTTTAATGCTGATACCCATGGCCTTCGCAGTGGTATATCCTCCACCCGTAAAATGGCCCGCACCGTCGGTATCGCCGGTGCACATAAAGGTATACGCAATCGTGTCCCCAGGTGTCCCTGCTGACTTGAGCGCCATGCTGCTGACGCCGCTCGATGTGCAGGTCTGACCGACGGCGGTCCCGTTGGCGCTTGACACTTTTATGGTGAAGACCGTGCCGTATGAGCATTTCAAGGTCTCGTCAGCGGCCGGTGAAATTGTCATGTCCGAACCCGCCAGCGGGTCGATTGTGATCGGATTGGGGAATGAACCGTGTTGGGCTTCCTGGCACACAGCTGCCATCTGAGCGTTCACCACAATGCTCGAGGAAGCGGATCCTAATGGCGGCGCGGCAGCCGCAATCTCCGACATCGACATGACGATCGCTGCTATAACCGCAATTGAGAGAATCTGTTTCATAAATTCCCTCCCCCCGATTACGTCACGCTAATACGTAACCGTAACGGTAATGATATCGGAATGAGCGCCTACCTTCGCATTCTGATAATTTGCCGGGGGAATCGAGAGGCCAAGAACGATCGATGTTGCCGTCGTGAATCCAGCGCCGGTTAGGGGCGTCGCGCAACCTGTGATTGTGTAGGATATGGGATCGGTTGAACCGTCGTTGCCGACCGTCAGCTTGCTTGAGTGTGCCGATGAACAGGCAACGGCATGGGTCTGGCCATTGGTGCACTTTACAGAGGGCGATGTATTGCCAGAATCAGTCGTCTGCGGAGTGAGCGTAGCTACACCCGAGGGATCGATGTTGAAGTTAATCGTGCCGTTCGTAGCCGAATTGCATGTATCGATCACCGTACCCGTCGCGGTCACCGTCGGGGTTAAAGTTGCCGCCAGTGCACCGCCTGCGGCGGCAAGAACGATCGCTATTGCTGCTAATACTATCATATACTTTTTCATAATTCCTTCCCGAGATGAAAGTTTTTTTTGTCGCGCACGGAGGACGCCTCCCTGCCGAGGACTGCATGCTGCATTCATTTCCTTTCTGTTGCTAGTGCAGCTACCCCAGCTCCCTCGAGCGGGAGCTGGGGTCATCATTAATGTTACCCGCGATAAGATCGCGTGAGCCCTCCGGGCTGCCGCTGCCTCTCCTCAAAAACATCTGAGATTCATGCAGTGACTAAATTAATAGGTTATCGTCAGTGTTACCGTATCCCCATAAGTGGCACTGGCTGGGGCGTTTATATAAGCAGCCTGCGAAATGGAACCGGCAAGGCCGAGATTCACGGGGTTACTAAACCCCTGCCCCGTACCAGCAGGATTACCGCAGATAAATGTGTAGTCCATCAGGTAGCCACTTACTGAATCCTTCAGGGTTCCCGTGATTCCAGCACCTCCACAAGTCACAGCAGCGCCCCCTTTATTCAGGCTGGCTGCGATAACAGTAAACGTCGTACTTTTTGTGCATAACACAGTTGCATCCGTTACTGGTGCCGCCGTTATCGGGCCGCCAGCAGAAGGATCGGGAATTACAAAACTCATGGCCCCAGCCGTACCCGCTTTACAAAGACCGCTTACCGTGGCATTTACAGCCACCGTTGGTTGAATAGATCCTGCTGCATAAGCACCGCCCACCATGGTAATAACGATCACTATTGCCGCCAATACAATCGAAAACCTCTTCATAATTTCCTCCTTTTAATTTTTTACCTCATACCCTTTTTCGTTTTGAGAAATCACGACTAAAGCATAAAAAATGTAAAGCAAATATCGATAAAATTATCACCCCCTTAGCATGGCAAAATAGAAAGACCTTAATTTTAATAATTTAGTTGCAAAGCAGATACCAGACTTTAATTCATTGTAATAATTGATATATTTGTCAGCAACAATGTCAAATTATTTGTTTTTTGTACGATATTCGTCATAGGGTTGACGCTTTATGTCAGGACCATGTTGAGCCATCAAAAAATCGGATGGGTTTGAAGTGTTATTAATGCAACATATTGGTAGGGTGGTCTTACCTTAAATCCCATCAAGTAATGCGATAAGCATAATGAACGACTCATACATTTTGAAACATCAAATAATGTTCGAACATCGATCCCAAAAAAAAGGGGGCCTGGATATCCAGGCCCCCGACTACACGAAAGAAATCATCGCTTTTTCATTTTCTCCGTACAGATTATGCGCGCGTCAATTTTTCTTTACCTATCTTTTATACAGACCCTCATGTTTTATATATCCAGCTCGGCAAATTCGGCCCGTTCCTTGATGAACACGAACCGGGCTTTGGGATCCTTGCCCATGAGTCGTTCGAACACATCGCCCGTGGCCTTGTGGTCCACCACCTGCACCTTCATCATCGACCGGGTCTTGGGATTCATCGTGGTCTCCTTAAGGGTCTCGGGGTTCATCTCGCCTAATCCCTTAAAGCGTCCCACTTCGTGCTTTCTCCCGTTCAGCTTCGTGAGTATCTTCTCCTTCTCCATCTCGTCCATGGCGTAGAAGACCTCTTTGCCCGCCTCGATCTTGTAGAGCGGCGGCATTGCCAAAAACACATGACCATGAGCGATCAGCTCCGGCATGTACCGGTAGATGAAGGTGAGGAGCAGCACACTGATGTGCGCACCGTCCACGTCGGCGTCTGTCATCAGGATCACGCGGCTGTATCGCAGCTTATTGAGGTCGAAGTTCTGGCCGACGCCGCAGCCGAGCGTGGCCAGGAGATTTTTGATCTCGTTGTTCGTCTGGATCTTTTCGAGCGACGCTACCTGCTCCACGTTCAGTATCTTGCCGCGGAGCGCAAGCACAGCCTGGGTCTTCCGGTCTCGGGCCATCTTCGCGGAGCCACCGGCGGAATCGCCTTCGACTATGAAGAGCTCCGTCTCCTCCACTTTATTCGATGAGCAGTCAGCAAGTTTGCCCGGCAGGTTGAGCTTCAACGAGGAGAGCTTTCTCGTCACATTCTCTTTAGCAGCGCGGGACGCCAAGCGTGCCTCGGCAGCAAGCAGCACACGCCTCACCACGGCATCTGCCATGGTGGGGTTCGCAAGCAGATAGGCCTCGCAAGCGTTCTTGACCGCGGTCTCGATGGGAGAGGATATTTCAGGGTTGTTCAGTTTCTCCTTGGTCTGACCCTGGAACTGCGGGTTCCTCACGAGTACGCTTACGATGCCATAGAGCCCCTCGTACACATCCTCTGGAGCGATGGTCTTGATGTTCTTGGGGATAAGGTTCTTGCGCTCGGCGTAGGCACGCACCGCTTTGGTGAGCGCTGCCTTGACCGCCTGCTCATGGGTCCCTCCGTCGGACGTGTTGATCGAATTTGCGTAGGAGTGGATCTCGGTCTCCGTTGATGTGGTCCAGTGCATGGCGCATTCGATCTTGAAGTCATCCTCCTTCTCCAGGTAAAACGGTTCGGGATTGACGAGCTGGGTCCCGGAGACGATCCGCTTGATGTAGTCCTGGATGCCGTTTTCATACCTGAACGTGACCGGCTTCTCCCCGTCGCGCATGTTCTCGATGGTGATCTTGAGTCCCTTGTTCAGGAACGCCTTGCTTTCCGACACATCGACGATGGTCTTGAAGTTGAAGTTGGTCTTGGCAAAGATGTCAGGGTCGGCCCGGAAATAGATGGATGTACCGTGCGCCTTGGTTGGTTTCCCCTTTTTGAGGTTACCCTTGGGCTTGCCGCGCGAGAATTCCTGGGTCCACTCATACCCGTCGCGCCAGACCGTGGCGATGAATACCACGGACAGCGCATTTACCACGGACGCGCCCACACCGTGAAGGCCGCCCGAGGATCTGTATGCCGTGTGGTCGAACTTGCCACCTGCGTGGAGCGTGCAGAGAATCGTCTCGATCGCGGGGCGCTTGGTTTTGGGATGGATGTCCACGGGGATGCCGCGGCCATTGTCCGTAACAGTGATTCCGCCGTC
>Ga0335082_10000354_pt1 | contig 46598 bp, 40 predicted proteins | sample Lox_Sample_41_FD_206718 | JGI IMG/M metagenome (GOLD analysis project Ga0335082, IMG submission 206718) | Soil microbial communities from Loxahatchee National Wildlife Refuge, Florida, United States - Lox_Sample_4.1 | ecosystem: Environmental > Terrestrial > Soil > Wetlands | place: USA...
CGCTTCCAGCCGGTCCTGTGCCGGCTTCATCAGCGCACAATGGAATGGGGCGCTCACCGGTAGCAATTTCGCCCGCTTTGCGCCGCGCTCATCTGCTAGTTTCGCGGCTCGCTCGACCGCAGCCGTATTTCCTGAGATCACAACCTGATCCGGTGAATTGATGTTCGCCGGAGAACAGACTTCGCCTTGCGCCGCGTCGTCGCACACAGCCGCAACCTTATCCAGATCCATCCCCAGAATCGCCGCCATTGCTCCAACGCCCACTGGCACAGCTTCCTGCATATACTTCCCCCGATTGCGGACAGTCTTAACCGCGTCCGCAAAGCTGAATGTCCCCGATGCAACGTGCGCCGAGTATTCTCCGAGGCTGTGACCAGCCACGTAGCAGGGCTTCGGCATCTGCGACTGCAGCACTCTCAGCGCCGCAATCGAAGTCGTCAGAATCGCAGGCTGAGTTGTCTCGGTGAGCCTGAGTTCCTCTTCCGGTCCTTCGAAGCACAGCCGCGAGAGCTGGTATCCGAGCGCCTCGTCGGCTTCTTCGAAACTTTGCCGCGCGACGGGATACTTTTCAGCCAAGTCCTTGCCCATACCGACAACCTGCGAGCCTTGGCCGGGGAAAATAAGTGCGATCTTGCTTTCTGCCATTGGGAAGAATTCCTATGAAATTTGAGTGTGAGACCCGAGCTTGCTTTTTGAATGCATACATCCACAAAACGGGTGGATATGACTCAAGAAGTCGACGGCGTCAGACTCTGACAGCCGCTTCTGCCCTATGCAACGCGGCCAGTCCGCGTTCGATGGATTCATTGATCCGACTCTCGTAGAACTCTGCTGCAACCCGGACGGCGTTTTTCATTGCATTCGCATTTGAAGAGCCATGCGTGATGATGCTCACGCCCTTCAGGCCCAGCAGGGGCGCACCGCCGTACTCGGTATGATCCAAACGCTTTTTGAAATCGGTGAAAGCGCTGCGGGAAAGCAATGCACCGACCTGCCGTGTGATCGTGGCTTTGAGCGACTCTTTTAGCGCAGTGCGCACGAGATTCGCGACACCCTCGGAAATCTTTAGCGCGACGTTCCCGACAAATCCGTCAGCCACGATGACATCCACCTGCCCGTTATACAGATCGCGTCCTTCAACGTTACCAACGAAGTTCAAAGGAAGCTGTTTCATCAACTGAAACGCTTCGCGCGTCAGATCGTTACCCTTTGTCTCTTCCTCGCCGATCGAGAGCAGCCCAACTCGAGGCCCCGAAGATCCCGGCCGTTTCCCATACATCGCTCGGAAATAGATGTCGCCCATTACGGCGAACTGTTCCAGATTCTTTGCAGAGCAATCGACGTTCGCGCCAACGTCGAGCAGCATGGCTGGATTTCCCGGAGCGGTAGGGAAGACAGCGGCCAGCGCTGGACGGTCCAACCCCGGCACTGCGCCGAGCACAATCTTCGCGGTGGCCATGGCAGCGCCGGTATTGCCAGCAGTCACAAAACCGTTGGCGCGGCCCTCACGAACAAGGCGCAGTCCGACCCGCATGGAGTTATCGCGTTTGGCGCGGACCGCCTCCACTTTGTCTTCCATGGTGATGTATTCGCTGGCGTGGACAATCTCAATGGGCAGGCGCGAAGCCGTAAGATGGCGATGTAACTCCGGCTTCACAATCGATTCCGGACCAATCAACAGCACGTGCACGCCATATTGGCGCGCAGCCTGAATCGCGCCCTCCACTTCCGGCTTGGGAGCGCGGTCCGAACCCATTGCGTCCAGCGCGATGACGCTAGGCATGGCTAGAAATTAGCTGGCTTCTTCGACGTCGAGTACTTCGCGGCCCTTGTAGTACCCGCACTTTGGGCAAGCGCGGTGCGGCATCTTCCGCTCGTGGCAGTTGGGACACTCGGAAAGGCTGTGGCCCTTCAAAGCGTCATGCGCGCGCCGTGTCGAGGTGCGCTTCTGTGAATGTCTCCGTTTCGGATTAGGCATGGTATCGATTCCTTTCGCAGCTAGTGAGCCGCGCCTGAACAAGCTGTCAGCTCTCAGCGAATCAAGTTTTGAAATTAGTCGCTCAAACACGACCAGAAAACTCGCCCACTGCTACCTGCAAGCTGAGAGCTGTTTTTCTTAGTGTTCTAAGCGGCTCCGCACTTCTTTGAGAGCCGCCCACCGCGGATCTTCCACCGCGGTCGAGCAGGAACACTGTTCTTGATTCAAATTCTTGCCGCACTGCGGACACAGCCCCTTGCAGTTCTCACGGCATGTGACTTTCAATGGTAACGCTAGAAGAACCTGCTCGCGCAGCACATCTTCGAGCAGCAGACCCTCGCCCTGATAATACCCGATTTCCGCCTCGGCATCGGTCACCGAAAGCTCGTCCCGTCCGGCATCGGATCCCAGCGGACGGTAGAGCAGCTCGAACTCTCGCTTGATGTCCTGCGGCACAGCCTCCAGGCACCGCGCACACTGTAACTCGAGTTGCGCAGACAACGTCCCGCGCAACCGTATGTCCTTCAGGATCTCATGCTTACCGTGGTGCTCCTCGACTACCTCGGCACGCCCTGACGCTTTGAGGGGGCCTTTCTGCCGGGCCTCGGTCCCAAGGTCAATCGCGTCAAGCGGAAATTCCTCCGCAAATTCCAGCGGCTGAAGTTCCAAATCTTTGATGTCGAGGAACATGGCGGAACCTCCGCGGCGATCACGCCGAACCAGCCCGCGGGAGCACGCCAAGAGGCGTAAGTACCGCAAGGAGCAAGACTTAGGATAAAGGCCAGCACGTCAAGGTGTCAAGAATACGGCACGCTGTTTCTCCTATGGAAGTGCTAGAATCGTCCTAGGAGTTACCTATGGCAACCCTTTATGTCGAGAATGTGCCGGATGAGATTTACAAGGCACTGCGAAAACGGGCCAAGGCGAATCGTAATTCGATTGCCGCCGAAGTGATCTCTCTCCTAAAAGAGAATGTTCCCACCGAAGCCGAGCTGAAGCGCAGGCGCGAGTTTTTCGACAAAATGGCGGAGTTTCGAGCAAAGTCTCCATTAACGCCCGGACCATTTCCGTCGGCAGAGGAGATGATTCGTGAGGATCGCGAGAGATGACCACGTTGGTTCTGGATGCGAGTGTGGCCATCAAGTGGGCATTGCCGTCCCCCCAGGAAGATCTGACAACCGAATCAGTTCATCTTCTATCCAGATACCTCGCCAGCGAGATAGATTTTATTGTGCCGGACGTATTTTGGGCCGAAATCGAAAACATTCTCTGGAAGGGAGTCAAGCGGAAAAGATGGCCGCGCACCGATGCAGAACAAATCGCCGCGGAATTCAAAGCCCGCGAGTTTCAGACGATTCCATCGCAGATCTTGATGATAGAAGCCCTCAAACTCGCATGCACATATGAGCGAAGTATCTACGATTGTCTCTACGTTGCCTTGGCAGTGGAATCACACTCCCAACTGATCACAGCAGACGAGCGTCTTGTAAACAGCATGGCCACGCACTTTCCCGTCAAATGGCTCGGTGCATTCTGAGACTGCTGTTACTCGCTTAATCGCAATCCCTCCACTGTACGCGGCGCCGATTCCTCGAAAATCATCCGTCTTTCGATCTCGATGGCGTTCTTTGCGAAATGTCTCGGGACGTACCAGCCGACCAGCACGAGCGGCAGGAGCTCCAGCATCCGCAACGGTTCGCGCAACGCCGCAGCTTCGAACTCAGGCGTAGAACCGGCATAGATCAGATATCCGAAGCAAAACGAGATCAGGATCACGATCGAATGTTGCTTGAAGACCGGCAGACTGCATGTGAAGGGGAGCTTGCAGAACCGGATGAGCAGAATGTTTGTAAGCAATACCGACCAGACCAATAGCAGCACGGTGTGAAGCGATGCGATCGCAAGGCCCTCCAAGTAGAAGTACGCGGCGAAAGTGCCGGCCAGGACCCAGGGCAAGATTGCCGTGAGAATTATTCTTCGAGCGAGAGGTTCGCTTTCTTGGCCGTCAGCATCGAGGAGCAGCTGAAAGACCCAATTCGCGCGGATTTCAACGGGGATTTCGAAAACAACGCGCAAACCAATGATGAGCAGAAATGTGATGATGAAAGGGATCGAGAGCGCATCTGGAGTCAGAGCGGCTTCGCGCCACGACGGTGTGCCCTGAAACGCATTCATTAGCGCTTGTGATGCCAGTACCAACGCAAGGCCAGACACTCCAGTTAGGACGAGCCGATGCGCTTCGCTGCGCATCAACGTCTTCGTTACAAAACGGAAGCAGCCTCGCAGGAACGGAGTTGATAACAGTACTTTGTCCAACAAGCTGAAACTGAATTTGGGTCTATGCAAAGTGACTGCGTTGTCTGCGATCTCCGCAATCTTCACGAAGTGTCGCCGGTATCCGGTCGCGTAGGCTCCAATTGCGACGACGATTACGCCGGCCAGCCCGGGCAGGGAGAGCCGAGCGAGTTCCGCCATTGCTGGATTTGCTCTGTTTCGGAGCAATTGGCATGCGCTGACGAACCAGGCGGAAGGGAAGAAAAAGCTCCATGGTGGAGCGGCTGCTGTAGCCCGCCGAAGCATGTCGGGAACAGCGAAACTCGTACACAGCAGCGTGACAAGGTAGACGACCACGATCCCGCGAGCATAACTCGACACTCGCCGAAAAAGCGTTGGAGGAAGTAGAGCCATCAACGTTCCGAGAATCGAGAACACCGCGAAGAACGCGAACACACTCGCCAGCATTACAGCGGCCGCGTGTAAGGCTGCAAACTTCAAGAAGAAGGGAAGAGTGCCTTGCGCCGCCGATACCACCATCGGAAACAGTACGCACGACGCTCCATTCACATCAATGGCAAGAAGCGCAGTCAGAAACAGGACTGCGACCAGATTTGCGAACAGAATAGTTCGCGACGAAATCGGCAGATGCGTCAGGTTCATGTAGTCGCGCCGGTCTGGAAACATCGCGTCCCAGCGCCAGACTGCGACGGCGCCAGTCACTGTCATCGACAGCACGATGAAGAAGTACTCGTCGGGAAGGGAAATCAGCAGAGTATCGACGTTTAATTGGCCGCGCAGCCATTGCAGCAGAGATCCATATTTGTCGAACAAAAGTACAGATACGAATCCCCCGGGCATCGCGAGCAAAGTGAGTACAAGGCCTACGCCTAAGTCCACACCTTCTGCGTCTGTGTCACCGCCTCCGCGGAAGATACGCTCCACAAACTGCTCAACCAGCCTCCAGAAAGGACGCTCGCGATACACCTGCCAACATTGGGAGAAACTCATGCTGCCCTCATCACTCCCACGATGTCATTGGCCACTCGAATCGTATCCACATCATCCACCAGGTGCAGGAATGTGTTTTCCAAAGACGCGCCCAGAATTTTCCCGATGTTCGCCACAGAATCGTGCGCGATCACCGTTCCTCTGCGCAGAATCAGGACATCTGTGCAGACTTTTTCGACGACCTCCAGGACATGCGAGCAATAGAAAACCATTTTGCCCGCCTTACCCAATGCCTGAACCAGATTCTTGAAGATCAACGCCGAGGTGACGTCGAGACCGGACAGAGGCTCGTCAAAGATGAAGATTTCCGGATCATGCATTAGCGCCGCAATTAGAAGAATCCGCTGCCGCATGCCCTTCGAGTACGTCCCCATCGCTGCATGCCGCGCCGGACGCATCGAGAAGAGTTCCAACAGCAGGTCGATTTTCGACTCCATCAATTCCCGTTGCATGCCGCGGAGAGTCCCCACCATTTCCAGGTATTCCCATCCCGTCAGGTAGGGATAGAGGTACGCTTCCTCGGGCACGTAACCTAGGTGCGCGCGATACGAAGTCAAGTCTTCCTGGATATTGCGTCCATCGAAGCGTACCAGTCCGCGCGAAGGCTCCAGCAGTCCTGTCAGCATCTTCACAGTCGTGCTCTTGCCCGACCCATTTGGACCAAGGCAACCGAGTACCTGCCCGGGCTTCAGCGTGAACGATAGATCTTGAACGGCGGGAATAGACGAATAACGCTTGGTGAGTTGCACGGCTTCGAGCATGGGCGACCTCGGAAGCGAAGTATGCGGCTGGTTGAATGAGAGCCCGGAAGCGGAGAGAACCCAAAGTGTTAGACACCGCGACCCGGAAAAAGGTCCCGATGGTCTTGTACGGGAAGTAGCGATTTCTTGCGTGAACTCTCCACACGCAACACGGGGGGCGTGGGGGCGGGCGGGATTCTCGAACTCCGAGTCGGTGCAACGCTTCTATCGCGACCGCAACGACTTGTGGAGAGCGGCCCTTCAGGGCCGCGTCAAGCGGCCACGCGGAAATCGGGCTTCAGCCCCTGTGGTCGTCTGCCCCGCGCCAAACAATGCCTAGGGCATCTTCAATCCCAACGCTCGCACCGTCTGGGGGTCTAACACCGCTTTCCCATCTTTCTTAACGACCACGCTGAAACTTCCCGAGTAATCCCACATTGCCCACCCGATATTGTGTTTCTCGAGCGCTGTCCGGGTGTCTCGAATCCAGCGTTCGCGATCATCCGAATTCACGCCGTAGCGGTATGCGCCAAATTCGTTGCATACGAGTGGCACACCGTTCCGTGACGCCCAGTCCTCGGCCTGATTGATCTCAGCCTCAATCCGCGCCGCGTCCCAATGATCCTGTCCGTAGCGGACGACGTCGATGCGATGCACCGCTTCCGGCACAGTTGCCGCCACTTCTGCAGCGTTCTTCGGGTCCGACGGATAGTGCAGATTCTTCAACCAATGCCAGTAGTATGCGCCCCAGCCCGCTCCCTGGTGCGTGAAGATGTGCGGCTCATAGAAGTGAAAAACATAAATTACATTTGGATCGCGCAGAGGCTCGAGCATGACCATGTCGTAATCGTCATCCCACTTCGCTCCGGGCGCGAGAATCGTATTCGTGGGCGCCGCCTGCCGGATTGCCGCCGCTAGTTTCGCCTCAACTCCATACCAACGGTATGGATCCTTCATCTCGGGCTCATTGAGAATCTCGAAGAACACTCGCTCTGAATCCCACTGCGGAGATGCATAATGCCTTGCTACCATGCGCCAGAATTCGGCAAACTGCTCCACAAACTCATCGTCGTTCAGCCGCGCTTTGAAATCTGAATCCGGATGCATATCGAGTTCGACCGCCAGGCCCGCATCCAGGATCATCTTCATCGCTGCATCCAGATAGCTAAAGTACTCCGTGAGCCCATCGCGCCGATTTTCCGACTCCATCATCGGTCCAGGATTCACGCTTAACCGAACATGATCGAAGCCAGCCGACTTAATCAGCGCAATGTCAGCGGCAGTAGTCCAGTTCTGAAAATGTTCTTTGGTATATCCCTTCGAATCGTAAACTTGCGCAAACCATTCACTGAGATTGATCCCATGCCGCAAATGCGCCAAGCGCGAGGCAGGAACTGATGAAGATGAGTTCTGGCCGAACAGGAGACTACAACTGACTAGAAAGAAGAGAAGACCAATCACTCGACGTGTAGATGACAAGACACACCTCCAGAAAACTGGACATGATAAATGAATTACTGGGTTTTGACCGTGAAGGCAGACGGAAATGGGTGCCCCATTTCTCGCGCGTTTTGTGCGCGAGAAGTGGGGATTTTGATCGTTGAATCGCCGCCGTTCAGCCTCAACTCAGAACCGGCAAGCTCCGAATCCTTTTCTTCGTAGCCGCGTACATCGCGTTGCACAATGCCGGCGCGATGGGAGGTACTGAGGGCTCTCCAATTCCAGTCGGAGCCTCCTGGCTCGGCACCGCGTATACCTCGACTGTCGGCGTCTCTTCCATGCGCAGCGGGGCATAGTCATCGAAGTTCCCCTGCACGACGCGCCCCTTCTCAATTGTGATCTTCGCCCGCAACGCATTCGCCAGACCGTACACAATTCCACCCTGGATCTGCTGCTCGAGAATCGCAGGATTCACCACCTGCCCGCAGTCCACAACCGCTACCACACGATGCACGTGCGGAGCATTATTCTCCATGCTGATCTCGACCACCTCAGCCATGTACGACTGGAAGCATCCGAAGCAAGCAATGCCGCGATAACGTCCGTTAGGAAGCGGTTTGTCCCATCCCGCCTTCTCCGCCGCAAGTTGCAACACGCCACGCATGCGCGCCGTGTGCCACACGGTTGTGAAATAGGTCAGGTCCTGATCTTTCGACAACATCTGCAGCCGGTATTTCAGCGGATCTTTTCCCGCAGCGATTGCGAGTTCATCGATGAAGCCTTCGAGCGCGAAGGCCGCCTGCAGTGCATAGACCGACCGCATCCATCCCAGTGGCACCGGCGTCTCTGTCATCACGTACTCGATCAGATAATTCGGAATCCCGTAAACCGGCCCAGCCTCATCCGGCAGGTCTGGATCGACCCCGTTCGGTACGGGTTGACCCTTTTGACCGCTGATCGACGGCGCGATCAGGCGATGCGTCAAGGCGACCGGATATCCCGATCCGTCGAGTGTGGCGGAGAGCTGATGAATGCTTGCGGGACGATAGGTTGAGAACCGCATATCGTCTTCGCGTGTCCAGACGACTTTCACCGGCGCATTGACCGACTTTGAGACGAGCGCCGCTTCGACAGCGTAATCGTGCTCCAGACGTCGCCCGAATCCGCCTCCCATCAAAGTCACATTAACCTTCACCTGGTCCGGATCAAGGCCAATGGCTGTCGCGACAGAGTCCCGGCAATCCTGCGGAACCTGCGTCGGAATCCACATCTCGCACTTCGATCCCTGATAACTCGCCGTGCAGTTTCCCGGCTCCATCGGTGCATGCGCCATGAAGGGCAGCGTGTATTCGGCCGAAATCTTGCGCCCGCCAATCTTCGCAAGATCGCCGGCGGCGTACATGTTTGCGCCCTTCTTCGATGCTGCCTGCTTCATCGCCGCGAAAATGGCTGCTGTATTCAAGTCCTTATTCGGACCTTCGTCCCAGCTGACGTTCAGCACCCGACGCCCTTCCATCGCGCCCCAAACGCTGTCAGCGACAACGGCCACGGCGGAATCGCCAATTTTTCCGACGTAAGTCACACCAGCAATCTTCTTTGAGTCCTTGTCGTCGAAGCTCGCGACTTTGCCACCGATAATCGGGCAACGTGACAGCACTGCATATTTCATCTCGGGCAGGCGAAGGTCGATCCCGAACACGGCTTCGCCTTTGACCTTTGCGGGCGAGTCGACACGCGGCAAGCGTTGCCCGATGAGTTTGTAATCCTTACTTTGTTTTAGCGGAACATCAGTTGGGATCGGCAGCGTCGATGCCTTCTTCGCCAGATCGCCATAGTTCACGCTGCGGTTTGAGGCGGCATGCTTGATGAACCCAGCTTCTGCTGTGCATGAAGACCGCGGCACTCCCCACATCAGCGCCGCTGCGGAGATCAGCATCTCGCGCGCGGTCGCTCCGGCCTTGCGCATCGGATCCCACGTCGTCCGGATACTAGCGCTTCCGCCTGTCGTCTGATCTCCATAAAGCGTGCTCGCCCCGGCCTGCTCGATGTCAATTTGCTTCCAGTCGGCCTCGAGTTCTTCTGCGAGGATCATCGGCAGTGCGGTTCGAACGCCTTGCCCCATCTCTGAACGCGGCACAACAATGGTGATCTTATTTTCGGGAGTGATCCGAAGGTAGGCATTTGGTGAAAACAAATCCTTCTCGGACGCTCCTCTGTGCGGAAGATAGAAACCAATGACGAGTCCAGCGGCACCGGCAACACCAGCGCCCACAAACGATCGGCGGGAAAGTGGACTCATCGCGCACCTCCGTTGCCGGCCGCACGATGAATCGCTTTGCGGATCCTCTCATACGTTCCGCAGCGGCAGAGATTGCCGTTCATCGCCTGCGTGATCTGCTCGTCGGTTGGGTTCGGCGTCTTGGCCAGCAGTTCCGCCGCCTGCATGATTTGTCCGGTCTGGCAGTAGCCGCATTGCGGTACCTCTTCGGCGATCCACGCCTGCTGCAACACGTGCAGCCCGTTCGCGCTGAGGCCCTCGATCGTGGTTACGCTCTTTCCGCCGACCTGTGAGATCGGAGTTGAGCATGACCGGACCGCTTTGCCGTCGACGTGCACGGTGCACGCGCCGCACAGCCCGGCGCCACAACCGAATTTTGTTCCAGTCAGCTGGAGTGTGTCGCGAAGAACCCAAAGAAGAGGAGTTTCAGGAGAGACGCTTACTTTTTTTTCACTTCCGTTGACGCGAAGTGTGATGTCGGCCATGTTTGCCCTGGTACTTGGTTTGAACGCCCGCAGAACATGGTACTCAAGATGGAGGAAAAGGCAAATGCCAGAACTTGAATATGGGTCAACAGTCCAGCTTTGTCATTCCGACACGTGAGCGAAGCGAGCAAGGAGGAATCTGCTGTGCGCCCGGCGCGCTGCGCTACTGGACCCGCATCTGCTGCAAGATCTCTGCACCCACTCGCTCCGAAAACTGCTGGAACGCCGGGAACTCGTATAATCGCAGCCCAATCTCCGGTTGTGGAACATTTTCTGCCTGCGCGCTCGATTCACCACTGTGAACCGCATCTCCAATCTTGGCTGCTACACCCTGGTCAAAGCTCTCCGACACGACAACGGTATTGTCCGCCCATTGCTCCACGACAACCGGACCTTCTTCCGTCTGGAACTGCGCGCTTGCCACCGGGCAATTGCCGCCACTGCAAGCTACTGGATCCTGCGCCGTAGCCGTTCGATACCGCAAGGGAATCGCTGACACGTAAAACCGTGCAAATCGAGCCGCAGCCTGCGAGGTCTTCCAGCGGGATACATAGATTGTGGCCAGGTCCGCGGTACCAGGTACCGCATCCGCCGCAGCCTTTTTCCGTCGGAACGCGGCATAGGCTCCCCCTTGCCATGCGGCAGATACCTCATCTGCGTTGCGCCGTTCCCCGTACTGCTTCAAGTACGCACGTACATCGAGCTGTCCAATTCCGCCCGTGTCGAATGCCTCGTAGTCTTCTCCGATCAATTGCTTCAAATCCGGCACCTTCGTCGCCGGGAGCTTTTCATTGCTGATATATGTTTCGGGTTGCAGAATCTCGTGCGAGTTCTTCGGAGGCCGCGCGAACACCCCCTGGAAAGCCATATTTCTTCCGCCTTTTTGCAGAAGTTCGCCCTCGAAGATCAAACCCTCGTTGTACGCAAATGATCCCGCCTCGCGCAGAATCATCGGCGCGTCATGCAGCATCTGCGAATCCTGCACCGCCTTCACGGCGGGCTCTTCCATCGAGTAGATAAGCCCGGGCGTGTCGATCAGGTTTCGCTTTACCGGAGCGAGAATGTAATCGACGTACACCACCATTGCCTGTCCTTCCACAACCGCCTTTCGGGCGATAGCGCTGTCGTCATTCTCCTCTTCGCCCTCTTTCTTCGCGGTGCCTGCAGGCTTTAAAGCCGCCTTCATCCACTTCGCCAGATCGTAATTCTGATCCTGCAAGGCGTGCGTGAGTTCGTGCGCGAGGATCGGCTCTTGCCGGTCGGCTGGTACCCAGTTCAAAAGGGAAATGCTTTTCGTTTCGTCGTCGTAGTATCCAGCGATCTCTTTGCCGGTAGCCTTCACCAGAAATTCGCGAAGGTTGAATTCGCGTGGCAGGAACCCCAGCTTCTTCATAGTGAGTTCGGCAATCTGAAAGTGCTTGGTGTATTCCTCTTTGGCCAGGCGCCCGTTGGCGTACTTCTCCACATCCGCTTTGCTCACCATGAGCCGCTTCACCGTCGCATGCTTCGGCATTCCGGAGTCTTCCGATGCGAAAGTGAAAATCCGGTCCACTGATTCAAACAGCTTCTTCGTGTCGGCGTCGGTCATGCGGACTTCGTCCGTCGTATCTTTGCGCAGCTTGCGCGCAACATCGGCAAGGCTCTGCGACGAACCATCTTGCGGCCAGACGTTTGGCGCAAACGCGAAAAGAGCGGACATTACAAGCAGGACACGAGTGCTGCGGAGTCTCATGTGTGAATCCTCATTTGGGGACAAAAAATGGGACTCCTAAATTGTCTTTGAATGAGGCCGGACCCTCACCTCAAAACGAAGATCGGCTCTTACCAAGGTAATTTGAGGAGGAACGAATGACCCGCGCGAACCTGTTTTTCGCGGGGTTCTTTCTGCTGAAGGCGGTTTTCTATGGTGTTTTCTGGAAAGTAGCCGCTTGGGGAATGCGCGGCCCAGGCACTCCCCAACATCTTTGGGACTACTTCAGTTCCGCCAGTTTCTGCGTCGCAAGTTGTCCGGCTTCGTTCGCCGGATTCTCTTTCTTCACCTGCTCGTACATCCGCTTCGCATCCAGAGGCTGGTTGGAATTCTGATACAAATCAGCAAGTTGCAACTGGGCTGTCACTTTGCTGACCGTAGTTGTGGGTTTGCTGATTAGTTCCTGGTATAGGGCCACCGCATCCTTGTTGCGGTTGGTGTCGCGATACAAAGAAGCCAGCGCATCCTTCGCCAAAGACGAAACCTCGTGGCTGCCGGAGCTTGCTACGTCTTTGAAGTCACGCTCCGCCCTGGCATTGTCCGCCAGAGTAGCCGACGTCACGCCGACAAAATACTTCGCCATATCGGCAGTCCGGGTATGTGGATACTTGTCGACGATCGCCTGGAACTGCTTGCGGGCCGCCTCCGCGCGTTCCTTCGCCGAAGTAAACGTCGGGAAATCCGGCTGCTCCGGCTGGCTCGGAGGACGCAGTTGCGTGTCCATGGTCCGGACCGCAATCGACAGGTCCGCACTCGCCTTCTGGTCTTGCGTATTCAGGTAGTACCAGCCGCCAATAATGCCGGCTACGATCACCACGGCCATGATAGTGGAAATAATCAGAGTTTGACGGTGCTGCACCGTCCAGTCGGCCGTCTTCTCGGCCGCTCCAATGGTCACACGGCTAAATGCATCCTGCTTCAGTTGATGGCGGGTTTCTGCGCGCACGGACTTCCCTTCTTAGGTTAGCGATGGCTGGACAAACTAAAAGTTTAACAGGGCTAAAACAGGCGAGTCAAAAACAGCGGAGGTCCTGCTTCAGGAATTCAGCAACAGACTTGATCGGCGAAAGTTACCAAGAATATTTTACCAATTCCGCATTTGCGCGGATCTACGTCCTTTACCCGGATTGCCTGTAACACTAGAGTGGCAACCCCCCAGTCCGGACCATCCGGTCTGCTTCCAGAAAGCTGCGCAAGTGACAGTTTTCAGTGGAGAGGCGGTTTATTCGCTTTGCCCGGAACTGGCAGGCCCCTCATCCATTTGTTCAGTGAGTTTTGGCGCTTGCGCTGGGCTGATGCCCGACTTGCGACTGGCCAGTTTGTCTAAAGCTGCGGAAATCGCCTGAACTTCCAGGATGGAATCGGTGTCCCGGCGCCGGCTCAGTTGGCTGCTCCGTTTCCGCATCGCCGCCTCGGCCGCTTCGATCTTGTCGCAGACTTCGGTTTTGTCCGTCTCCAACAGTGCGCTTAGATACAGCTCTTTCCAGCGAGCCTCTTCCATTGGCCTTATTAGTTTGCTCCGGGTTTCAGAGCATACGCTCCCTATGAAAGAACAGTCAGAATATTGGGTTCGGATAGCAAATCCTCCGAAGAATAAGAAAAATCTCAGCCTGTGGGCACACGTTCAGTTTGCTTAACGCAGTTTTGTCGTATAGTATCCCCCACGCTGTCTCGTTGGCGATACACCGGCGACGTTACGTCTTCTGGGAACGTGATTCTGGGGGGAGACTGCCTTGAGAAAAGATCCGAAGTTCCAACTATCTCAGGCTGGCAAATATCGGCAGGTACAAATCGCTTCGCTCGATCGCGGCAGGCGAGGTAAACATCACGAACTTGTTCAGGGTATCTTGGAAGAACTCAAACTCACCGCCCCCGGCTCAGCTCTCGATATCCCTCTCGATCAGGTTGGGGACATCGAATTGGCCAACCTTCGTTCCGCCGTTCATCGCGGCGCTAACTCAGCGGGAATTGACATTCAGACCCTCGCCGACGAGAAAAACTTCTACGTCTGGAATGCCGCTTTTAGCAAATAGCTGTCGCTTTCGGCGGATGGCGACTTCGAGTTGCATTGTTCCACGCCTTTTGTTCGTTCTGTTCATTCAATTCCAGAGCAATCTTCTCCGCGAATTAGCAAAGTCCGACAGCCTTGAATCCTAGTTGCCGCATCCAAACGCTCGTGGTACGCAGTATGAAAAAGAAGCCTCGCGTCCTGGCAGTCCCCAGAATTTCCGTCGACCAGTTTCTTTCGTCCATGCAGGACGCCAACAATGCCAGCGTGAACTTCCTGAAAATTGATCTTTAGACTGCTCTGACCTTTTCGGGAATGGCTTTGCAGAGTAGTGACCCGGTAAAGTAGCAGCGCAATACCCGAGCCGCTCGTCGGGCGTACGAAACGATTATGCAGCTGCGCACGCATGTGAGCCCCGAGCCGGCCGACTCCGCCTTTCTGAGTAAGGGTCTGCGCGCCATCAATCTGACCTCATCCGTCTTGGAGAGGTCCTTTAGGCCGTTACTGAACGGTAGCTGCGCGCGGGAAGCAGGCTATTTCTTTTCCCGGAATTTGGCCTGCCTGAGTTCTTCGAGTCGATCGCAGAGCGCCTTGATAAGGAATGCAAGCTTCTTGGGGTCTTTTTCGTCGGCGGCCTTTTCGGCAATCTGGTGCCAGTCCGGATCGGGAAACTGAGTGTGGTACGAGTTGATATTCTGGTCCGTACTCGTTGCCTTTTCCGACGATGGCGTAACGCTTACCTGTTGTTCTCCTCGGACAATAGTGGGGTCCGCGGTGGTGTCATTAAATCGGATGTGGGCGTTCGCGCCTCCATCACCTGAACTTGCGCTTCGCATCGATGACTCTCGTGTCTCCCATACAGGTGCATGACACGGTAGCAAAGGCCGGAACGTGTTCTTATCAGGTTGGTGGTGTAACTTCCACAAACGGATGCTGGAGGGAAAAGCTAAGGTTTGTTCTTGCCGTTTCTCGGGCGTTTCCGGCGATCGGCCTCGACGACCTTGCCGGTTTTAAGTCCGCGTGCTTCTTTCCGTAACTGCTCTATCCGAGCGTGAAGGGCGGATTTCAATTCGTTGCTGAGTTGGTCAAACTCTGCCGCGTCTTCCGTCGCCAGAAGTTTCTGGAGCAGGCCTTGGATGTATTCGTCCACGTGACAGGGCGCTGGATGACGGTTCAAGCACTGTAGTTCACCAAACAATTGAAATAGATCAGGTGTTTCCTGTAGCAAACCGCCGGTACAGCCGGGAATGCCCGAGATTTAACAATCTCCGGTGGCCGGTAGGGCAAGATCAGAGCTATCGCCTCATCACTGAGCCTTAGAAGAACTCGAGTTCGTTCAATGGCGCATAGGGTGGGCGAATCGCTTGCGCGGATGTGGGTCCCAAAACTTTCAATCTCGGCCATCCCGAGCAGGGATCTCAAGAAAAGGAATGGTTGCTGGAATTTGGTTTAGAAATGTGCGCCTTAGTTCGGCTTCTGGCGGTGTAAACGCTTTCGTCGCTGGAGATAGCAGTCAAGATGGACGCTTTCTCCGGACTTCAGCAACACCGGAGGTTTCCCGTGTAGAGACAGACCACAAAACCCGCAAAACCGTTCTCTGGAAAAGCGCGCAGGCGCCTGGGCGGTATCGAGTTTAAAGTTGCCATCGGCGGCCATGGTTGTACCCACTAAAACGGTCCCACTCTTTTCACACTACGCGGAGTTTGTAGGATAACCCCAGTGACTCCCGTAGGCTATCGGGTAAATCGGGTATCAAATCGGGGCGGCTATCGGTTTGTGCCCCAAAACACGCTCCAACGCGACGTGCGTTGACGTGCGTTGGAGTACAAGTTCAGCGCAGTGACGAATCCTCAAGCGGCGGACAGACCCTTACAAAGTCCTTACAATCTTTTGTTTTCTTGCTTATGTAAGGCCGCGCAGCGCGTTGTATCCATAGAAGGTATATGGGTGCGCTCGCTTATCGGAGTGTTTACTTACTGGAACACGATTCAACGAATCTGCTCTCTTACCATTGCAGCGAGTGTTCTGGGAATGCCATCTTCCGCCGATTCTACCTCCGCACGTTCGACCCGAATAGAGACAACGTCGCGAAGAACGAAACATAACAACCGTCTACACCAGCAAAGCTCCTAGGTTTCGCCTTTCACAATCGCGCAACATTCTGCTACTCTGCGCTTTCCGTTTTGGGGAGGGAATACTGAAGATGCAAGCGAAGAACCGGTTGTTTGTGGTGACAACTGTTGTGCTCTGTTTTGCTTTCTCGTTGTCCGCGGCAGATAAGAAAAAGGATACGAAGGCGGACGATTCCGCAAAGCCTACGTACGACATGCCGCAGCCCGCGGTCGAGAATCTCGACCTCAACATGTATCAGAAGATCCGTGAAGAGGGGCTCGAGCACTCTCACGTCATGGAGTACGCGTCCGCTTTGATGGACGGGATCGGGCCACGGCTCACGGGATCTCCAAACCTGAAGAAGGCCAATGAGTGGACTCGCGATCAGCTCACCGCAATGGGATGCACCAACGCGCACCTCGAAGACTGGGGCGAATTTGGCATGGGATGGCGCCAGTTAAATTCCTGGATAAGAATGTCGGCCCCTGATACCGCAGTTTTCATCGCCCAGGCCTTGCCTTGGTCCCCGTCCAGTAATGGCGCCAAGAGCGGCCAGGCGATCTGGATCGATGCCAAAGATGAAAAGGATCTGGAGAAATATAAAGGCAAGCTTGCCGGGAAAATCATCTTCTTGGGCGAGATGCGCGAAGTGAAGCCCGTCGACAAGCCCCTGTTCGAGCGCCGCGATGATGCAAATCTGAAGAGTACCGTCGAGTATCCGGTGCATGTCGGAGAGCATGAGGACTTCTTTGCGTCATTTATCAAGAGGCTTGAATTCCGCGAGAAAGCCGGGAAGTTCTTCGCCGATGAGCATGCGGCGGGCATCGTCGTTCCCAGCCGCGACGGCCGCAACAACGGCGGGTCCGGCGGCACAATTTTCGACGACGGCGGCTCCGGCTTGGGCTGGTTCACCTACAAGCGCGAGCATGCCGAGCCCCTTCCGATCATGGTGATGGCGATCGAGAGTTACGGACGCGTCTACCGTCTTCTGAAAGCAAATGTGCCGGTCACCGTCGAGATGGATGTGGAGACCGAGTTCACCGGCGACCACGAACACGGATTCGACACCATCGCCGAGATTCCGGGTACCGATCCGAAGCTGAAGGACGAAGTCGTCATGGTCGGTGGACACCTTGATTCCTGGGCCTCAGGCACCGGCGCAACCGATAACGGCGCGGGAACTGTTATCGCCATGGAGGTCATGCGCATTCTGAATGCCCTGAAAGTACAATCCCGTCGCACGATCCGCATCGGTCTTTGGACCGGCGAGGAGCAAGGCGAGTTCGGATCGTACGGCTACGTAAAGCAGCACTTCGGATATGTGCCTCTGTCTGAAGCTCCCGACCAGGTCAAGCTTCCGGAATTCCTGCGCAAGCCCGCCGGGCCTCCAGTGATCAAGCCGGAGCAGGCGAAGATCTCGGGATATTTCAACGTCGACAACGGAACAGGAAAGATTCGCGGTGTGTATCTACAGCAGAATTCCGGGATCGCTCCCATCTTTCAGCAGTGGATTGCGCCTCTCGGTGACCTAGGCGTCAGCACCATTACGAATCGTGACACCGGTGGCACCGATCACGAGGCCTTCGATGCAGTCGATATTCCGGGATTCCAGTTCATTCAGGACATGCTCGACTACGGATCCAGAACTCACCACTCGAACATGGACGTATACGAGCGTCTGCAGGCCGATGATCTTGCACAAGCTGCCACGGTCGAGGCGATCTTCGTCTACAACACCGCCATGCGCGATCAGATGCTGCCGCGCAAACTAATGCCGCATCCCGAGCTCAAGGAGCAGCGGACTGCTCCGCTCAAGAACGTAATGCCGGGTGCTCAAAAAGCGGTTGAAGAGCAGGAGAAGAAGCCTGGAATGTAAATTCGTAACTCCGGCGTACCGCCGGATGGCCGGAGGGCATTTTGCCCTCCGCGCCACGGCTTCCCCGAGTTGTCCCAACATACCTTTCTGGAGTAGCCTCGTCTAAAGCTGCAACCTTCTCTGGGGAGTCTGCTATGTCTTCCTTTCGTTTGACGATCAACGATCGTTCGCACGATGTTGACGTGTCTCCCGACACGCCTCTGCTTTGGGTCTTGCGCGATTCCCTGAACATGACCGGCACCAAGTACGGCTGCGGCATGGGACTCTGTGGCGCCTGCACCGTTCACCTCGACGGTGACGCCGTACGCTCGTGCCAGACGGCGGTGTCCTCCGTGGGGTCCAGGAAGATTACAACGATTGAAGGCCTGTCTTCAGACAACTCGCATCCCGTGCAGCAGGCGTGGATTGCTGAACAGGTCCCGCAGTGCGGATATTGTCAACCCGGACAGATTATGTCGGCAGCGGCGCTGCTCGCCAAGACTCCGAAACCGAGCGACGCCCAGATTGATGCCGCCATGATGGGCAACTTGTGCCGCTGCGGAATGTACGGGCGAATTCGCAAAGCCATTCACCGCGCCGCCGGGGAAGGAGCATAGCCATGACGATCAGCCGACGGAAATTCATCGCGGGATCGGCCGCAGCGGGAGCCGGGATCCTGATAGGCGTTCGCTACTCGAGTTCTGTCTTCGCAGATCAGGAATCAGAGAAGGCGAAAGAGAAGAAAGCCCCCAATCCATTTGAAGCTTATGTCCACGTCAAGCCCGACGGAAAGATCTCGCTGATCGTCGCCAAGTCAGAGATGGGGCAAGGCATCAAGACGGGACTCGCAATGATCCTCGCGGAAGAGGCAGCTGTAGATCTCAATTCTGTCACGGTGGAGCAAGCCGACACGCGCCCGGATCTCTACGCTCACATGGGAACGGGTGGCAGCGGTAGCACCATGGAGAACTTCACGCCGCTTCGTCGGGCTGGAGCCACCGTCCGCGAGTTGATGATCAGGGCCGCAGCGCAGAAGTGGAGCGTGCCGGCGAAAGAGTGCGAAGCAAGGAAGGGAACCGTCACTCACGCGAAGTCTGGCCGAAGTGCTACTTACGGAGAGCTTGTGGAAGCGGCAATGAAATTGCCGGTCCCCGACCAACAGAAAGTCGAACTGAAGGATGAGGCCGATTTCGAAATCATCGGGCATCCGACGCCTCGCGTGGACATTCCTGCAAAGGTGAACGGCAGCGCCGGATTCGGGCTCGACGTTCGCGTTCCCAACATGTTGTTCGCCGTGATCGCGCGTTGTCCAACCTTCGGCGGGAAGGCGGCGAATTTTGATAAAGCGAAGGCGAAGTCTGTCCCCGGCGTACGAGACGTCTTCGAGGTTCCCGCGCTTGGCGCTGACAAGTTCACCGCAGGCGGCGTAGTCGTCGTAGCCGATTCAACGTGGTCCGCGATGAAGGGCCGGGACGCCCTCGGCGTCACCTGGGATCGCGGGCCTGCCGCTTCGGAAACCAGCGAAGGCATGTACGCCGCGCTCCGGGAGGTGTCTCACAAATCGGGAAAGCGCGTTCGCAATGATGGCGATGTCGATAAAGTGCTCTCGAACGGCGCCAAGAAGATAGACGTGGTTTACGAGTTGCCGCTGCTGGCGCATGCAACGATGGAACCGATGAACATTACAGTCCATGCGCCCGGAAGCGACGCGGAGGTCTGGGCGCCAACCCAATCCCCCGACTGGGTGCAGGGTACCGTTGCGCAAGTGCTGGGCCTGAAACCAGAGAAAGTGGCTGTACATACAACGTTCATGGGCGGAGGATTCGGTCGTCGCTACATGGCGGATTTCCCTGCAGAAGCAGCGCAGATTGCCAAGCAAGTCGGCGGGCCAGTGCAATTGGTGTGGTCGCGCGAAGATGACATGACGCATGACTTTTATCGTCCGGCGACCTGCCATCGTATGCAGGGTGCGGTAGACGCGAATGGTCGGCCACTTGCCTGGTTTCACACCATGGCATCGACCGCAATCAAAGGCTATTGGGACCCCAAGGCCGATGCCGCCGAAGACGAATCCGGTGGCGCCAAGCAGGTACCCTATGCCATTCCGAATGTGCGCCTGGAGTTCAACGGTGTGACAAGCGCCGTGCCCCGCGCTTGGTGGCGCTCGGTCGAGAATTCCTTTAACGGGTTTGTGGTCGAGAGCTTCATTGACGAACTCGCGGTCGCCGCGGAGAAAGATCCTTATGAGTTCCGCCGTGGCTTGTTGGCAGCTCCACCGAATTGGAAACCGAAGAATGAAGACGATGTAAATCCCGCCCGTCTGCGCGGAGTTCTTGAGCTTGCCGCAACGAAGGCAGGATGGGGCAAGCCCTTGCCGAAAGGCAGCGGACGTGGCATCGCCGCTTTCTGTTCTTTCGGCAGCTACTTCGCTGAAGTGGCCGAAGTCACCGTCACGGGAAACAATTTCAAGATCGATCGCCTTGTCGCAGCAGTCGATTGCGGCCAGATTGTCAATCCGGAATCCGTGCGCTCGCAGACCGAAGGCGCGATCATCTATGGCTTGAGCGCAGCCCTGAAGAACGAGATCACGATCAAGCAAGGCGCCGTAGAGCAAACCAATTTCGACGCCTACGATCCCATCCGCATCAACGAGGCTCCGCCGATCGAAGTGCATCTGACCAAGAGCAAGGACGATCCAGGCGGGATGGGCGAACCTGCGTTACCCCCAGCAGCACCTGCGGTGGCCAATGCGATTTATGCGGCGTGTGGGCAGCGCCTGCGAAAGATGCCGTTCCAGCTGAAGACCACGTGAAAACAGCTTTGTCATTCCGACAAGTCGCGAAGCGACGATGAGGAATCTGCTGTCCTGTTGAATCATAAAAACACAAACGCCGCCGAAGCCCTCGGCGGCGTTTTATTGCAACGCAGTCTCTACCGCGAAGCTTCTTCCAACTCCCCCTTCTCCAACTTCTCCTGGCACTCGATGCAATGCCGCGTCCACGGCACGGCTTCGAGCCGCTTCGCGTTGATCTCTTTGCCACAGCTGATGCATTCGCCGAAGCTGCCTTCGCGGATGCGGGCTAGCGCACCATCTACCATCATCAGCAGTTGGCGATCGTTGTTGCTCTGGCTGAACAAAAACTCTTTGTTGTAGGAGCTGGCGGCTCGATCGGCGATATCCTGCGCCGTATCTTCGTCCGCAGAACGACCGTCTACCTGATTTCGATTCACCGTGCGACGCAGTTCCTGCTGCCGCGTTTCCAGCCGTTTTTTGAAGGTTTCTAGCTTCTTCTTTTCCATGATGACGTTTACCAAAACTGCTTATCAAATTTTTAGGACGCCTGCACGAGGCGTCCTTGCCCATAAAGGCCAAACGGAAATGATACGTCCGCAAATTAAGATGCGTCAACCATAGGAAAAGACTAGCTACGGTCTTCTAAAGATCGTTTTCGGTATATTCGTGAATATTTGGCGGTAGTTGCATCGCTTGTTCCAGCCGCGATCTCTAACCGAAGAACGCCTATCTCGGCAGGGGATTTTTCATGCTAGCCAGTGCATATCCCATCACAGCCATGGCCGCCGCGTTCTCGCGAAGTTCGCTCGGTACAACTTTGTCCAGCGTGTCTGCGGCGGTGTGGTGATAGTTGAAATAGGTGCGTCCGTCTTGCATGACGCCGAGCGTAGGAACTCCTCCTTCGGACATGCCCGCAATATCCGCGCCCGGCGGATACGCACTGGCTTGGAGCGCGCTCGCTCCGAAACTCTGCAGAATGTTGAGCACGGGGCGAAGAAGGTCTCCCGCATTTGTGCCCATGCGCGCTTCGAATCCCAGCGGATGCGCAGCGCCGCCGTCACTCTCGATGGCTGCAATGTGCCGCGGAAACTCGTTCTCGTGATCTTTGCTGTAAGTCTTGCTCCCGGATCCTCCGGTTTCTTCGTCCATCCAGGCGATCACCCGCAGCGTCCGCTTCGGATGCAGCCCGAGCTGATGCAAAACTTCCGCCGCTTCCATGGCCACTACAACTCCAGCACCATCGTCGATCGCACCTGTGCCCAGGTCCCATGAATCAAGATGGCCGGATACGACCACAACTTGTTCAGGATGCTCACTACCCTTGAGGTCGCCGATCACGTTGTAGCTGATGGCGTCAGGAAGTTTCTGCGGCGTTAGCGTGAGATGCATGCGCACTCTGCCCTGCTTGAAGAGGTGGGCAATCAGATCGGCATCTTCAGCGGTAACGGCTCCCGCAGGAATTCCAGCTGCGGCGCTATAGCCGGTGTGGGGAAGACGATAGTCCGCGTTTCCGACCGAACGAACCAGCGCCGCCACTGCGCCAAGTTCCGCAGCGGCTTTCGCTCCTGCTCCGCGATATCGCACCGCTTCGGCGTAAGAGATAAACGCCAGTCCCGCCGCAGCTTTCTGCTTGTCGAAAATCTCGTTATAGAGAACGATTTTTCCTGCCACCTTTTCGTGGCCGAGCGCTCTCAGTTCGTCGAAGTTGTTGACCACAACCACGTCCGCATTGAGCCCTTCCACAGGCGTTGACGTGCTTCCTCCCAGAGCGGTAAGGACAATCTTCTGCGTCGTACCCGGCGCTTGTCCGGGATATTCGATCAGTTCCGCACTCTCCGCACCGCGTACCCAGTGCGGGACTCTTACTTCTTCGAGTTGCACATCGAGGCCGAGCTTCCGGAGTTCCGCCGCCACATAGTCGACAGCTGCTTTCGCTTGCGCCGACCCGCTGGGTCGGGGCCCGATGTTGTCCGTCAGATGCGAGAGTTGCTGGTACGCGTAGTCATCCGCCAGCGCCGCCAACTTGATCGACTCCAGTTCGTTGAGCAGTTGGGGAGAAAAGTTCTCCTGTTGGGCCGAAGTCATCTGAGGCGCAGAGAAAAAAGGTTGCGGTGCCGAATTTGTTTGCTGAGCAGGAAGCGTGAGGGAAATGAGCAGGCAGAACAGAACAGCACAGCCAGGTCGTGTCATGGTCGGAGAACAAGTGTAGCGTATGAGGGCTGTTTTGCGATGGTTTCATCGCGGTTTTATACTCCGTGCGGAATCCGAACCTCTTATGAAAATGCTCTGGGCAGTTTTAAGTGTTCTGTGCGCCACGCTTGCCTTCGGCGCACAAGGTCCACTGCGGATAGCTCCGGATCATCGCCACCTAGTGGATCACACGGGTCAGCCATTTCTGGCTCAGGGCGATGCGGCTTGGTCCCTGATCTCCGGATTGACCAAAGAGGACGCCGAGAAGTACCTCGAGGCTAGAAGGCGCCAGGGATTCAACTCCATCATCGTGAATCTCATTGAGCACAAGTTTCACGGGCCGGTGGACCGATATGGTGCCGCTCCGTTCATCACGCCCGGAGATTTTTCTACTCCCAATGAGAAGTATTTCGCCCACGCCGATTGGGTCATCCGCAAGGCGCAAGAGAAGGGAATCGTCGTATTTCTTGCGCCGATCTACCTCGGCTACATCGGTCTGGATGAAGGCTGGGTCGACGAGTTGATCGCGAACGGCCCCGAAAAAGCGCGGAACTGGGGACGCTATGTCGGCAAGCGTTATCGCGACTTCGACAACATAGTCTGGATCATCGGCGGCGACCGCAATCCCGATACAGCGCGTGAAGATGTGGATGCCGTCGCTGCCGGAATCAAAGAGACGGACGACCGCCATCTGCTCACGGCACACTGCCATCCTGAGAACTCAGCCATCGATCAGTATGCGAACGAGGGCTGGCTCGACCTGAACAGCACGTATACCTACGGGATCGTTCACCAAAAGCTCCGTGCTGACTATGACCGTCAACCGCCAATGCCGTTCGTACTGATCGAGACGACTTACGAAGGAGAGCACAACGCGTCCGCCGTGCAAATACGCAGGCAGGCGTATTGGGCAATTCTGCAGGGCGCGACCGGACAGTTCATCGGCAATCGACCCATGTGGCTGTTCGATCCGGGTTGGGAGACGGCTCTTGAATCCGCCGGTTCACGCGACATGGCCCGAATGTACGCGCTGTTCACTTCCCGCCGCTGGGACCTGCTAGTGCCTGATGAAAAGCACGCAATCGTCGTCGACGGGCTAGGTGAATTTAACGGCCTCGATTATCTGACTGCTGCCCGCGCTTCCGACGGTTCATTGGTCATGGCTTATCTACCGTCCGCCAGAACGATTACGGTCGATATGAAGAGCATCAAGTCAGAACAAGCCGCCGCGAGCTGGTTCAATCCGCGCACAGGCGAGTCGTCAGTAATCGGAAAATTCCCCACAACCGGAAACAAGACATTAACGCCCCCAGCAGAAGGCGACTGGGTTTTCATACTGCAGGACGCGGCACAACCCGCATCCCCAGCGAAAAATTAAGCATTTTGTCATTCCGACAAGCGACCGAAGGGAGCAAGGAGGAATCCGCTGTCGATCTCCCTTGCTCCAACCTAACAAAATGAAAATTACCACCTGTGAAACAGGTCGCTCACGCCGCCAAACTCACCGTCTTCTTCCTCAGAATCGCGGTCGAGAGCAGGGTGATCAACAGGAACACCGGAAAGACTTCCAGGAAAGTCATCCCAACGTTGTAAGCAGGATTGTGATAGTTGCGTACGAACTCCTCGGCTTTTTGAGTGGTCGCGTCGATCTTTTGCTGGCTGGCCCCCGATGCTTTGGCGCGTTCCACCATTTGGACAGCATATTTTTCGGCGAAGTCTGGCATGAACTTGTAGTAGAGGATTTCCCAGGTTCCGACGTAGAAGCAGCAGGAGAGGAGTGAGATCAGAATGCCGACCACAAATCCCCGCCCGAAGGTCAATTTCCCGCCCGAGACATTTTCCCTGTAAGAGCGGATGCCGAAGAACACCAGTAGTCCGGCCAGGACCATCGTGGTGTAGCCAATCAGCAGTCCCTTACTTTCGCCGACCTTCTCGAGGAAGGGAAGAGTTGCGATCATCGCCGCTGCCAGGATCAAGCCCGAAAAGATTCCGAAGGTCAGCACCGTCTTTTTCATGTGGAGGTCCTCAATCGTGAGATTTGGGTGTTGCACGGACCGGATTGTGAAGGGACTCGCGGGAAATTGTCGTCATACCTTCGGGTGATTTTGCTCGGAAGCCCGGAAAACTAACTTTCGAGCGACAAAGTCACGGGATCAAACTGGCTTCCTTGCCGAGTTGGACGGCTTGTGTCCGTCGCTTGGCGCCCAACTTGTCGAACAGCCGGCTCGAATGGGTCTTCACCGTGTTCTCGCTGACGAAGAGCCGCTCAGCAATTTCGCGATTGCTCAGTCCCGCCGCAATGAGCCCGAGGATCTCCAATTCACGTGCAGTGATGCCAAGTTCCGTCTGGCGCTGCTGATTCACCACGAACGGACCAGCTGCCTGCTGGACGATCTGTACCTTCTTCCGGGTAAGCGTCAGTCCGAGCCAGATCCCGAGTCCAGCGAACACAGCTGCGATGAGTCCTGCATAGATTTCGAACGAGTGCTCGACGACCAAATAGCGGTATTCAGTCAGCCTGAGAACGGTGATGAGCACTCCGCCAGCAAGCCCGAAGAGAAGGATCTCGCGCAGCGCGCGCCGCGACTTAAGGATGGGTTTTGCGCTGGAGGCCATTCGAGCCGACATAATAACGGAATTCCCCTCACCGTTGTCATTCCGACACGCCGAGTTGCAACACATTAATTTTTGTCATTCCGACACGCGACCGAAGGGAGCAAGGAGGAATCCGCTCTTCGTCCGCCAGATTCGCGAGGCCCAATAAAAATGGCCCCTCGCGGGGCCACGTTCAAGAGGCGAAATTGGTGGGCAATGTCAGGAAAGGCTACGCTTGACGCCGTTCCGCCAGCCAGAACGGCTTTCGGGAAGTGGACGCTCTTTCTTTGAGAGTGAAGGTCATAGAGAGTTTGCGGCCTCTTAGTACACGGGAATAAAGCATTTGCCGCGCCAAAGACCCGAAAGCCTGTGAGGCTCATCACGCCTCAGGCTAAGTCACAGCCAACACAAGGTTTAGCAACCGCAGGTCGCAGTTTCCAACGACGAATCTGCGGAACTCCGAAAAAGACAAGTGCAGAACAATGCACATTCCGTGCAGGTAGGTACCCCCACAGAAAGACGGCCCACGGGATCGCCGTGGGCCGTTGTACTGATTCCCCGGATAAGGTCTCTAGCTGTTGCCGGTGACGGTGCGCAGTTTACCCGGCAGGAAGTGGTACGGCGGCCACGGACCGCTCACCGACACTTCGCAGTTCTTCAACTGCTTGGCCGCGGTGTTGTAGCGGTTCTGGTACTTTTCCACGCTCTTGCTGTCGATCAGGTGGGCGATGTCGATCAGCATTCCCTCGGGAGCCACCTTCTTGCAGCTGACTTCCTCCTCGAGCGGGTTGAACAGCTTGTGGACCTGCACGGAAAGGGCACGAGCCTTGGTCTGGCGCTCACGCTCGCGCGACGCCTTCTCGCGCAGCTTGGAGAGATAGTCGCCGCCGACGGTGTCAGGCAGCTGGATGTCGATCATGGCTTCGCGTAGGGAGCCATCCCGAACCACCAGCTTGATGTGCATTTCGGACTTGCCGCGCAGCTTTGCCACGCTCAGCCCGAACGCCCGCCGGTTCACGCGGACAGCCTGGCGGAGTGCGTCATCGCTGTCGAATATTGTTCCAAATTTAAATGGGAGGACGGTGGAGTTGCGGAAGCAGTTACTAACTACCCGTGCATGTTCGATGGCCGCCTTCTGATCAAGTTGGCCGGCTGCGTGGTCGTATTCGCTGACAATGACCGCGAATTCACCACTGGGATAGCTCAGAACCGCTGCGCCATTGACTCCTTGTACACCTTCAAGCAGGAAAGGGCGGCGAGTGCGGGTTCCATTTGGGAGGGTTTGATGCTCGGTAAGACAGTACGCGTACCACGCCATGTTGAACTCTCCGAACCGGGATGAGGCGGACGAATCCGCATCTTGCGTCGAGTTTTTCGCCAAAGCTTTAAAGCGATATTGGGTGTGAAGAACCGGGCGGTACAGGGCTGCTACATCGTCGGAAACGCTTTACTCATGCGCCTCCTGACTGCATATTACTTTGGGCACCCCACAAAATGCAACTTTTTCTTTGCGATAAGCATCGGCCGGTTTCATTTCCTGTCGTTTGAACAAGTTGGACCACTATCAAGTTTTGAACAGCCAAACGATTTTGTGATTGGAGTCGAGGGCGGTTTTTGAATTGGACATTTGTACTCGGATTAACTTGAAAACGTTTACGGCCTAATTCGGGCTTTCAAAGCACTAAATTCGAAATTACCAATTTCTCGATATCCCCCTCCCCCTCGGATCTCTGGAATCATCGACTTAGGGGGGAATCTCGAAAAAATCTATGGGCTGCAATAACTTAGGGGCAAAATCTTGGAAATAAGACAGTTAGTAGTGGGGACTCAGCACTTTTGCACCTGCGATTGTCATTGGTTTTCAAAGAACTCGAGGTTCTTGCGGCGAACTGAGTACCGAGTATTGAGTACCTGGCACTGGTGCCTGAAAACAAAAGCCTCCTCGACTCTGGGTCGCTGGAGGCTAACGACGCACATAACACCAACTCTACCCTCGCAAAGATGGACGGGCATGTCGGTGCGCGTGATCACCGTGTCGGGTGATAGGGAACACGCGACGCTCCGACCCCTTCAGTGTTTTTCGAAAAATGTAGGCGAGGCGCATATCCGGATTTTGTTACGGCCTCTCCTCCTTCTAGTGAACGTACCGGGGAGGGCATATAGTGATTCCCCAAAAAGGGGGCGTACCCATGAACCCATGGATATGTGCATCGCTGATCGCAGGTTTTGGGGGCCTGGGAGGAGTAGTGAACGCTCTGATGAGCGACAACGGTTTCGTGATGCCGCGGAAAGACTCCGGTGTCTGGTGTCCCGGCGCGATCACCAACATTCTGGTCGGATCGTTCGCAGCATTTTCCTCATGGGCCTTCTATGGTTCTGGCGCTTCAATCGAGCTTGCGGAACAGAGCACGCGCGCGGTGATCAGCCTTAGATTCTCGGCGCTGGCGGGCGCTTTCCTGGTTGGAGTCGCCGGAGCGAAATGGATCACCAACGAAGTGGACAAACGCCTGTTGAAAGAAACCGTGAAAGTTGCGGTAAAGAGCGATCGACTACCGGAAGAACGTTCGGAGCACATCACGGAAGGCTCCGCAAGGCAGGTTCTTCACGAGGTAAAAGAAGCATGTGAGAAGTGTGTCCAGCCCCAGGCCGCATAGATCGAGAGAAGTCGGGCACAGACAGAACATGCGCCGTTTTTCAGGTGGGTCATTTCATCGGTGAACGTTTCGCGTGTCCCCGAGTTTCTCACGCGCTCGTTGTCCTGATTTCGTAACACCCATTCAAACGGAACGTTTGGCGGGCTGAGCGTGTCGGCTGAGAAAGAGGGGAATTTGTCGGCCAGCGAAATCGTCTACGATGAAGTCAACGGACTTGCAACGATGCTGAAATTGTTCGAGCGCCAGATGGTGGCAGAGGCCGATAAATCCAAAAACCGTGATCTGCGGCGCCAATGATGGCCTTGTCTCAGCCTGATCGCAGTTTAGGATTTCCTGCTGAAACCAAGCTCGAACCCAGAATTTTTCTGCGCAACGCCAGTGCGTTGTCCGCTACGATAACGCCGACTGTGAACTGGCGCACCGACAATGGGTCGGGACACTCGCCCTTGCCGCGCCTCAAGCTGCGGGCTGGCCAGATGACGGTTCTGAATCTCGCTGACTTCCAAACCTCTCACCAGATTCCGGAGGACGCGACCTCGGGAACTGTCACACTGAACTACAAGGGACGGAGCGGCGACCTAGTCGCTGTGGCGATGAGCTATGACCAAACCAATCGTTACGGATTGCAGACTCCGTTCAGCGAGATCATGAACCATCTCTTCAAGGGCCGCATGTGGCATGCCGACTCTCTGCACGATGCGCTGATCACCACGGGCAACGGCGGCACGGAGCCGACAAAGGCGCAGATCACATTGTTCTACAACGCGGGAAAAGATAAATATCGTGTTGAGCAGACGCTGGCCCCCGGCGAGCAGATATGGCTAAACGTGGGTGAGGTCATCAGCAAGCAGTTTCCCGATTCCGACGGCAATACGATTCCGCATGAGGTGATGTTTGGTTCGTACGAACTGCGCGATCTGGGCCATCCGGTTGTGGGACTGCTCTACGAAGGCAAGTTAATCGTGGATAAGACTCCTACGGCTGCGCTCATTGTTGTGGATACACCCGCGGGCAACTTTCACCTACTCCTTTTAATGGGCCGCCGGGAATTGACAACGGCGACATTTATCAGGCCAATGACGCGTGCACCTCGTCGTGGGATGATTTCGACGTCTTCTTCAATCCATACAGCAACAATACAGCGGTGGCCACGCTCAAAGTGACTACGTTGCACACGGTTGCAGTAGGCGGGGCGGGAACATCAGGCAAGAACGAATTACCATACCAAAGCAATCCCAGCAGTTGCCCGAACGTTAATATGCCGGGCAGTCACCGTACGAAAACCGGACCACTTGAAAGTGGTCGTGGACTCCACCGGCGAACTTACTGCATGCCCAACCACGAGTATCCGACAAATTACGTATCAAGTGGTCGATGCTTCAAACAATCCCGTGATCGACCTGCTATCAGTGAGGGAACAATTCAGCAGCAAATCGGCAAATAGCTGCAACACCTCGGTTCAGACGGGGGAAACGTGCTCCCCAATTTCGGGAGGTAGTTTCACCGACATGTTATCCGTCGGATGTAACTCGGTGGGAGGCACCTGTGGCTTCACATACACCCATCAGCAGTGGGTGTAGTGTAGTTCGGCAGGTGTGGTTATTGCCACTCCGGGTGATCTCGTCGTTCACAATAACGCAATAACTGTGGGCGGCAGCGTTTACTTCTCACCCGGTACTTATATTTATCCCTAGGAGAACGAAATGAGAGCCATTCCAGCGTTCTTGCTGCTTAGTGCCCTTACTTTTGGGCAGACCGATCAAAATCAGGGGGTCGGAGCGGCCCGCGGTCAAGTTGTCGACGGAAGCGGCAAGCCCATATCAGGGGCCGTGGTCTCCTTTGAGCCGACTGACGGCGTCATTCAAGGAATATTAAGAACAGCAACCACCGATGAAAGCGGCGCGTTCTTCCTCGACCAGATACCACAGGGTGATTACGTAATTCTCGCAACTAAATTGGCTGAATTCTACCCTGACGCGCGCTTCGCCTTCTTCGCAGCGGGTACTGGCGACTTCCCGAAAGTACATGTCGTAGCCCACGAGACCGCTCAAGGAGTGCTAGTGCGCTTGCTGCAAAAAGGGGCAAGGTTATCCGGTACGATCGTAGATGCGGCAACGGGAAAGCCGGTCACAAATGCCCGGATCCGCCTTCTGCGCCAAGACTCTCCTCATCTATCGTTTTCCAGTGGGCCCGACGAGCACGGACGATTCGATTTCGTAGTTCCAGTCCAACCTTTCGTGATGGAAGTCTCAGCTCCGTGTTATCGAACATGGTCGCCAGGCACGACGAGCGCTATGCTTCTAAAATCAGAAACCGCCAAAGAACAAACCGTCGAACTACACCGTGACTCGGCACCAACTGCCTGCCAAGGGGGGTAGCCCTCCTGCTGCTACAGGGCGTGGGACCTATTGAACATGATGGCCGAGGGTGGCCCATCTTTTCGCGCCGTTTGTGTCCAGTCTCATGACATGCTTTACAAAACGTCCCGGGACATCCTTTACACTCCCGCTACACTCCTCGCGCTGGTTCGACCGGCACAGAGAGGTTATGACACGGCTTCTGTATCCGATTCGGACAGAGGGCGCCAGCGTTGTACGGCAACCGAAGACTGACTCTGAAGATTGAGTTCGCGAATCAGAGTTCGGCAGTAATAGACCAGGACGCGTTCCCCGACCCGCTCCAGCTGTACCCACTCGCCGATCAGTGCCTTGGCAATCTTCCAGCGTATGCCGAGTATTTTACGTACAAATCATTTAGATTCAATATTTTGCGGAGATTGAAATCGATCTCCCCCTCTCAAGTCCTTTGATTGAAATATTTTGCAGAGATCGATCAAAAAAAATTCTCACAACGGTCGCCATCCCACCTGGCTTTTCCTTCCGCACTCGGATTTCTCACTTGTGTCTGCGGTTTGCTCGTCAGGGACATCCGACCGGGCCACCTGTCAACTCACCGCGTCTCGTTATCGTTTGTTCGTCGTCTAGGTTCCGGCAACGGTTTTCCTGCGACCAACAAGGTCGTAGCACTCTTCCTCATGTGGTCAGTTGTTCCACGGAGGAGTTGCGATAACTCCCGCAAGAGTGGTTCCACATCACCACCACGTGCGGAAACTGCCTTCGCACAGAGTTTGCGTATGCGGTCCTCGATTCTGCGTTGAGGTGCAGACATTGGGTCGCGATGTAAGCCTTACACGAAGCGGGCATTTGTGAAATGCTCAACAAACTGTAGTTGGCGCTACAGCCTTTCCTTGAACCTCGCAGCGCCTTCTTCAAACCGTGAGAAATGAGCAATTTGGAGTGCGGGGTTTTCAAGCGAGATGCCATCTTGATGGGGGCATAAATGTGCAAAGAGTGGACATGAATTTGAGAAGATCAATGACGGATTACGAACGTCAGAGCGTAACCGCTCTGTGCGCTCGGGTCGTCGAGGAAAGAGATTCTGCCGTTTTCCTGGAACTTCTGATTGAGTTGGAAACTCTGCTCGACGAAGCAGGATGGCCCAAAAGCGATGCGTAGAGCGCAGCGTAATCTCATCCCTATGCGGCCGGGGGCAGCGCAAGCTTTCCTAACAGGAGGTGGCGTTATATGAGGTGCGATGATTGTGATGTCGATCTGATCGACTTTCAAACGAAGATTGAATTGCGCGCTCTTTCCGCGGGAGAGGATTGGGCCGAGTTTCCCGTGCTGGCAAGCGTTTGTCCAAAATGCGGGAAGATGAATTTAAACATGGCCGTTCCGGCTCAGTTCGCGCAGACTATTTCCCCGTCCCTCTGAAATAGACCATGAGCGTAATGGCGGGGAGCCCATCCTTTCGCGCCAGCCACACCTAAGGATGACAACTGATGGGATGAATCTCCAAAGGCCGGGAGGACCTTCCCCCGAATCCTCCCGGCCTTTCACAGGAGATGCTTATGATGGCGCGATGCTCAGCGCCGCGACGCCATCAACACCACCTCATGCATCGAAAAATCCTTCGCTACTTCCTTTTCGCGAGGGCTGGGGCTGAGCTCATGCCCAGAGTTGTTTCCCTGGACCCAGATCTGGTTCAGGAAATACCGCTCTCCATAGCGATGGAAGACGAGCTCGGTCTGTTTCACGGACGCCAGTGAAATACAGGAATTGAAGATCACGAGGCTCGTGGAGTTCGTCTCCAGATTGCGGATCGCAATGACTTTTCCCTCAACGTCCATGGACTGCAACAAGTATTGCCCGGCGGGCAAGTTGGCGCGGTTCACGATGAAGCCGAATGGTACGGTCACCTTCAGCTTAGTGCTTTGGGCACTGGCAACCGTTGTGACTACCAGGGCGAGTGCCGCGGCGAATACCATCAAGTTCCTTTTCATTTCGGGTTCCTCTTTCCGGCTGAGTGCCGATTGTTTTTGTCTTACAAATGGAAAGCGTGCGCCAAAAAAAACACCGCCACGTGGCCCAAGAAATTTTTCGTTGGGACGACGATTTTTCGTTTTCACGGGAGCTTGATTGCCCCTGGGGTAGCTATGTCTGGCCTGGCCACGGGTCAGAAATGGAAGAGTTCGCAGGGAATCAGAAGAACTTAACTTAAAGAAGTCGGATATAATCTGGCGGTCATGGGCCCCCGGGGGTGCTAATGGGGAACGGTCCTGGCAACGTCACACAACTTCTGCAGCAATGGCGGGCCGGAGAGTCCGAGGCCGAGCGCGCACTGTTCGAGCTGCTACTGCCGGATCTTCGCAAAATTGCTGGCTGCTGTTTCCGCGGCGAGCGTTCAGGCCACACTCTCCAACCTACCGCCCTTGTCAATGAGGCATTTGTCCGCCTGGTACACGCGAAGAACATTGAATGGCGGGACCGCGGCCATTTCTTCGCTTTAGCTGCCAGGATCATGCGTCGGTTTCTTATCGACCATGCCCGTGCTCAACCGAGCGTCCAATTTTTCCCGATGGAGGGGTTTCCCGAGCGTGCTCTAGGTCGTCGCACGCCGTTAGAAATCGCGATCACCGTCGACAACTTGTTGGACGAACTGGAGAAAGAGTCGCCTCAGCGCCGCTCTGTGGTGGAGTTGAAGTTCTTTTTGGGGATGACAGATGAAGAGGCAGCGGATGCGCTGAATCTCAAGTTGCACACCTTTCAGCGCGAATGGCATCGCGCCCGGCTGTGGCTCTATACGCGACTGACTCTGAACAATGAAAACAGACTCTGAACGCGATGAGCGAGTGATGGAGATCATCTCGCAGGTCCGTCGCCAGTCTCCGGTGGAGCGCGAAACCTTCTTGCGTTCGGCGTGCGAAACCGATTCCAACCTGTACCGGGAAATTGCGGAGACACTCGAGTGGGACGCGCGAATGGGCAGCTTTCTTCAGCAGCCATTGATTGCGCTTACGGTGGTTGGCCGGCCCTTTCGTCCTGGCGAAGTGGTTGATGGTCGTTTCGAGATCGTGCGCACCGTTGGCGAGGGCGGCATGGGTGTTGTTTACGAAGCCATCGACCGCAAACGCAATCTTCGCATAGCGATCAAGTCGGCAAAGCCTGGCTTCCAGCGCCTGCTTTCGCCCGAGTTGGAAGGCGCACTCAAAGTGCGTCACCCGAACGTCTGCCTGGTTAACCAGATTCACACCACAAAGACGGACGCGGGAGAAGTTGATTTTCTCAGCATGGAGTTTCTCGCGGGAGAAACTCTTTCTGCGCATTTGGAAAGGAAGGGCAAGCTCGACCAGGCGGCAGCTTTGGAGATTGTGCGTCAGTTGTGCGCAGGTCTGTCGGAAGCGCATCACAGTGGGGTCGTCCATGGCGATCTAAAAAGCGCCAATATCATTCTCAGCCAGCATGAAGACGGCAGCCTCCGTCCGGTGATCACCGACTTCGGGCTGGCCACCGGAGCGAATCAACCAACTGGCGCGTTCGGCGGCACGCCAGATTACATGGCGCCCGAATTGTTGTTGGGCAAAAAAAACTCGAAGGCTTCCGATGTGTACGCTCTGGGTGTCATCCTCTACGAAATTGTTACGGGCCGTATGCCGTTCAAAGGCCAATCATCTGGCAGTCATCCAACCTGCCCGACGCCACCTAGTGATGTAGTCAAAGGTCTTGATCCACGATGGGATGCCGTGATCCTGGATTGTCTCAACGAGTCTGCGGCGGCCCGCCCGACCGACGCCGCCCAGATCATCGCCCGGCTGGAAAAACGGCCTTTACGCAAAGCACCGGTCATCGTTGCGGCACTTGTCGGGATCGCCGCGTCAATTACGCCGATCCGTGAGCGAGTGATCGACTTGTTCATACCCGCCAATATGCGATTGGCGATCCTTCCTTTTCAGGGTCCGACCGAGGCAACTGTTATTGGGGCGGGCGCGTTGGAAGACGTCTCCGACCGCCTCCGCCACTTCCCCAGCGCTCGCCGGACGCTCGTTGTGATTCCGCCTACCGCGGGACTGGGAAACAGTGTGAAAACTCCCGAGCAGGCGAACAAGGTTCTTCACGCAACGCACGCCCTGCAGACCTCCGTGCGCCGCGAAGGGGACGACTACGTAGTGGAGGGAGCAGTTATCGACTTGGCCACGAAGGCTCATCTTCGCGATTTCACCAGCCATTATTCGAAAGCAAGTATTGGATATTTGCCGACTGCACTCGCCGGTGAAGTGTCTCTGGCGTTGCGGTTGCACAGCGCGGCGGTTCCCGAATACCTGTCTGCGCAGGCGACGGCCCCTTACGACAGGGGGCTGTATCTGTTGCGTACTGACGACCAAACCTACGAAGAAGCGATCGCGCTCTTTATGGACGCTGCCCTATTGGACCCGCGTTCGCCATTGCCTCTAGCCGCTCTGGTCGAAGCGCAGATCGTGAAATTCAATCGAACGAAGGAGCACAGTTGCCTCGTGGAAGCGCAACGAGCGTTGAGTCAAGCCGAAAGCCTTAATCCCGATTCGGCCAGGGTTCGTCTTGCGGCTGGCCTGCTCAATCAAACTGCAGGGCAATACGAGAAGGCTCTGGAGGACTATCGTCGCGCACTCGATCTCGAACCGCGCAACATCGATGCGTTTTTGGGAATCGCTGGTGCCTATGACAAATTGGACATGCCCGAGAAAGCGGTGGAAGCCTTCAACCGGGCGATCAACCTGGACCCTGCATACTACTGGCCTTATCAACTGCAGGGCGTCTTCTTCTATTACCGCGGACGGTATCCCGAGGCGGCCGAGCAATTCCAGAGAGTGATCGAGCGCGCCCCGGGTATGTTCAAGCCCTATAGCAACCTCGGCGCGACTCTTATGGATCTTGGCAAGTACGATGAAGCGGAGCAAGCACTCATGCAGTCTCTGAAACTGCAAGAGACAGCAGCCGCGCTCAATAATGTGGGTGCTATTCGGGCGTACCAAAAGCGAGACGCAGAGGCGATTGAATACTACGAGCGCGCCGTAGCAATGGACCCATCAGACTATGTGAACATCGAAAATCTAGCGGATTCCTATCGTCGCATGGGACGTACACGTGCTGCCAAGACGGCCTACATCAAAGCTATGAACCTGGCATTAGCGGAGGTCGTCGAAAATCCCTCCCAAGCCTATCCTCGGGGATTCGTCGCTTACTGTGCCGCCAGATTGGGCGACAACGAAAGAGCGGAGGCGGAAATCGTTCAGGCGCTTAAATCTTCTCCGGGAGACAATCAGGTCATCAAGAATGCAGTGTTGACTTACGAGGCCCTGCATCAACGGGATCGAGCAATCGAAGTCCTCACCAATGCCACGCCCAACCTCTTGAATGAACTTGAGCGTCACCCTGACCTGGCGGACTTTTGTCGGGATCCACGCTTTCAAGAATTAGTTACCAAAATCGAATAAGGAGGCTAACACGGTATGAGTACCGATGGACCCAGAGCAAGAACAGTGAAAATCGAACGTGATGAGAACTACGTGATCGCTCATCCCAAAACCCTCAATGTGCACAAAGGGGACACGCTTCGAATTAGCTCCACGGATGGAAAGCCCACAGTCAAGTTTAAACCGTGGCCGTTTGCGGAGGAAGAGCAGGTGAAGGGAGTGAGCGAGGATAAGGTGCTGACATTTAAGAGACGTGGCCACTTCACATTTTATTGCTTCCTCACTCTCCCAGGAGGAAAGCGAATTACGTACCTGGGTGGTGGCGATCAACAGCTTGGTGGTGGCAACGGTAATGTAGGACCCAGAAAATAAGCATTCCGACCTGCTCTGTGCTTTCCGAGGCACCTGTTTTTTCATTTTGGAGTTCATGTCCGCTCATCGTCGCGATGGGCGGACCGCAGCTTGTCACAGTGTCAGGGACGCGTGCGTCAAAATGACGCATTACACACCGGCTTTGCGACAAACGTTCGTTTCTTTACGCAAAAGTAAGGAGAAATTAAAATGGCGAACCCGACTCCCCATATCCGACCGCATGGCAATCGAATTCGCGGTGCCGATCTTCTGCGGACATCACGACAGTTTGACGGGCCATTCGGACGAATCTTCCGAGCACTTCCGCCCGCGGACTTTGGCGACAATGATCAGCAGTCCCTCGCCGCATTAAACGCATTAGCAACCAAGATGAAGGCGAAGCGGGACCCGGAGGATCCAAAGGACGGTCCCGATCCCGAAGAAAGCGGAATTCCGGCGGCATACACCTACTTGGGCCAGTTCATCGATCATGACTTGACCTTTGATCCCGCGAGTTCGTTGCAACGTCAGAATGATCCGGAGGCACTGGTTGACTTCCGCACGCCGCGATTTGATTTGGACAATGTGTATGGGCGTGGTCCGGATGACCAGCCTTATATGTACGTGGACGGGCGGACTTTCAATTTGGGAGATCCTTTACAGGGGGCAGCTGCGAACCCAAGGGCGCGAGACCTGCCAAGAAGTGAGCTGCGTGATGGAGCCCGCAAAACCAAAGCACGCGCCATCATTGGCGACCCACGGAACGACGAGAACACAATCGTTTCGCAGCTTCAGGGTCTTTTCCTTAGATTCCATAACAAAGTAGCCCACGATCACCCCAATTGGGACTTTGTTCGAGTCCAGCGTGAGGTTCGATTCCACTATCAATGGATGCTCATCAATGACTTTCTGCCAAGAGTAATTTCGCCGAAGGTCCTAGACCATGTTCTCCCGCACCTGAAAAAGAAGAGCAACGTCGTGCAAGATCCTCCACGCCTGGAGCTCTATCATCCGAAAGAAGATTTGTTCATGCCACTCGAGTTCTCCGCGGCGGCCTACAGGTTCGGCCATTCGATGGTTCGGCCAGGGTATCGACTGAACGAGAACGTAGGCCCGTTGCCGATCGTTGACTTCAATCCGAAGAACCCATCACTTACAGGTTTCCGGCCCATCCCAAATAATCATGCAATCGATTGGAACCTGTTCGCAGATCTCGAACCTCGCGACCCTGACAACATCAGGCGAACCCAACTGGCATATAAGATTGACACGTCTCTCGTCGATCCCTTGGGTAATCTCCCGGTGTCCATTGCGGCAAATCCGAAGGGGCTTGCGCTAAGAAATCTTGAGCGTGGGTGGCGAATGCGATTGCCGAATGCTCAGAACGTGGCGCGAGCAATGGGACTGAAGCCGCTTGTTGACAAAGACATTTTGATCGGCAAGTTCACCGGAGACCCGGCTGACAAGAAATCCCAGATACCGATTACCAGCATCAGTAGTACTTTTGCGGACAACTGTCCACTCTGGACTTATGTTCTCGCGGAGACCGTTGAGACGGAAGTCGCGTTGAAGACAACCAAGGGGGTGAAGAAGATCAAAACGAGGAAGCTCGGACCGGTGGGTGGCCGGATCGTTGCGGAGACGTTCGTCGGAATCCTGCTTGGCGACAGCAGTTCGTACTTGGCGCAGAACCCGCTTTGGGTTCCACAGACCAAGGCTTTCGGCCTGCGCGAACTCATTTTGTCCGCGCTGCAAGACGATGGTGTTCTTGCTATGGCCGCTTAGGCCGCAATTCCGCTGGAGTCAGCGATCTTATACTTGTCCCTTGGGACTTACGGTTTCACATAGAACGGTACATTCGACCGAAGTGTGTGATTGGAGACCATTACCTCGACCCAGCCACTCTTCACCCCGGGCGGCACGACTGCCAAGACCAAGGTTGGAGAAACGATCTGGAAACTCGTCGCGGGAATTCCATTGAAAGTGATTCTGCTCAAGCCCTCCAGATCGCTCCCAAGGATGCTGACCGTCGCGCCTGCTGCTCCGACTGACGGTTGCACCTTGACGAATGGCCTCAGGCCCATAGACAGGTTGTAGATCGTGCCGTCATCCAGCGAGCCACCGGAGAAAGTAGTCCCGTAGAATCTGCCGTTCGTGCCTTGTGTCAGCCCGCCAAAATAATAGTAAAAGTGTGGAACAAAACTATGGACCGTGGTCAGAATCCCGGCGGGAGTGATCTTGAAGATCGTGCCCCCGGACAGGGCGCCGCCCCCGAGAGTGGTCCCGTAAAGATTTCCATCACTGCCTGGAATGAGCACGAAGGGCCCAAAGGCTGTGTTATCGAAGACGTGGAGCGTCTTCAGGAAGCCGTTCGCGGTGATGGAGAAAACCGTCCCATCGCGGTTTGGACCGCCCGATGACGTAGTTCCGTAGAACAGCCCTTTGCGAATCTCGACGAGAGATGGCGTCGGATTGGCACCGTCGGTGTTATTGAAGCGATGCAAAGTGGTCAGAGTACCGCCGGGAGTGATTTTGTAGATGGTGCCGCATCCACCTCCGGGGCAGATGGAGTTGCCTCCAGCATTGGTGGTTCCGTAGAAGTTGCCGTCACTGCCCTCGGTCAGTCCACCAACGGGGAACTCTCCGTCGGGGCAGCCGGTTTGTAGACAGAAGTTATAAATGGTGGCGAAGTCGCCGTTCGTGCTGATGCGGAAAATCGTCCCGCATCCAGCTCCTTCAGTCATACATGCCCCCGCAGCGTTCGCTGTTCCATAGAAGTTGCCGTCGCTGGCAAGCAGCAGGGATCCGGCAGGATTCACGCCGTCGGTGATGTTGAAGCTGTGCAGCGTGGTCAGTACGCCTGCAGTCGAAACCTTAAAGACCGATCCAAAGTTGTAGAGGCCGCCATTCTGGGTATTGCCATAGAAGGCGCCATCCGGCCCCATCACCAATGTGGAGTCAGGGTATTGGCCATCAATGCAATTGCTCTGCGCGCAGAAGTCATACAGAGATGTGACTTTGGCGGAGGGATCCATTTTGAAAACGTTGCCAAGGCCATAGGCTCCGCCGTAGGTCGTGGTTCCATAGAGATTGTTGTCGAGTCCCTGCACGAGCCCGGCATAAGGGCTGGCACCCTCTGGTCCCGTAAAACTGTGCGCGATCGTGAAGGTCTGTGCAGCGATAGGTATTCCGGTTGCGGCAGACATCACTAAGACAGCACACTGTTTTTTCCATGCAAGAAATCTCCTCATGACAATCCTCCGGATAGGTATTTTTGCAGCTTGTGCAGCGGTCTGTCGGCGGGCCAGTTCAATCAGAACTGCGGAAGTACTCGGTCAGCGGCCGGGGCCGCGGGAATTATCTTCCGCGTTGCAACTAACGTCAAGCGAGAAGCTAAAGGACCTCTTTTGGGCGGAAAGGAGGGAAAAGGGACGGGCCGCGTGAATTTACCAATGGAGACACGGAGCCACAGAGAACTGCGAAACGCGAAAGAGATGTCGAGGTCTGTTCTTCTCCGTGCCTCAATACCTCGGTGGTAGAGATTTCACCAACAGGTACGCGGCGAACTGTCACTCCTTCCAGTAGGAGCGCCTGCTTTGGGCCGCTATGCTCCGCAATGCTGCACATCGGGCCCTTTCATCCGTTGGGGAATGGAACCACTCCGCACGCAGTCAAAGCACTGGGAATTTGTGCTCTCGGTACTGAAGAGGCACTGGTGAAAACTGATCAACGATATGTCTGGCCGATGTTCGCCCTGTTTCCTGTTCTCTTTTGGTCGAGCGCGTTCCCCCAGAGCCTCGACCTTTCCAATCACGAAAATAACGACTCGGACAAGATCGATTGGTTGTCCACGAAGTCCGCAGCGATCGGCTCCTTGGCGGCAGAGAGTGGCGGGAAATCATCTGCACAATCGGCGACTCAATCGTCGCGAGCCCCAGAGATTTCCCCAGAAAAGCCTTATGAATGGGGCATCGCAATTTACCCGGGGATGGTGTGGGCTCCCGTATTTGGTACCAGCGTTACTCTTCCTTCCCTACCCAACGGGCCGGGCCCATCCGGAAGCACAGGCTTTTCCCTGAACGCTGCATATTTTGGAGGGGCACGCATCGAGAAGGGCAAGTGGTCGGCCGACCTATTGTTCATGTGGGCGGCGCTTTCCGCTCATCGTGAAACTCCACTCACGAAGGTCGACCTCGACCTTATTTTCGGGGACGCGATGGCAGGACGCGAATTGTTTTCGGGCTTTTATATCGAGGGCGGCGTCCGGCGTCTATCGACGGACATTCACGCTACCGTCGAGTCGTCCAGCGCCAGCCGTTCCCCCGCATTCTGGGATCCGTTGATCGGGGTGACTTATCGCCGAGGGCTTGGAAAGAAGTGGCGCATTTTGATCCATGGCGATGGTGGAGGATTCGGTGTCGGGTCCGACGTGGACGTGTCTGCGGCCGCGCGTGCCGAATGGCAGTTCGTCCGTCACTTTGGAGTCACGGCGGGATACGGCGGCCTGCACTTGAGCGAGAGCGACAGCGTGGCGGGAAGAACGTTGAAGATCAGTCCGACCCTACATGGCCCGATTTTTGGATTGGGCGTCTACTTCTAGTCGCGCATTCACCACGGAGGCACCGAGCCACGGGGAACTGCAAAACATCAAGAGAGTCGTCGAGGTCCCGTTTCTTGTGCGACTCTGTGCTTCCGCGGTAAAAGATATCCCTAGATGCCTACTTCTCGCCTCCACCGATTACGAGGATGTTGTGCGGGCTGCCTGACGCGTTGGCGTTGTCGGAGATCATGATGCGCGCGGCCTCGGCTCCGACCGAAGATGCCTTGAACGTCACCGTGATGGTGCAGTTCGCTCCCGGGGCGACCGAAGTGCAGTTGTTGGTCTGGCTGAAGTCGGCGGCATTCAGGCCCGTGATGCTCAGGCCGCTGATCGTCAGCGTCTGGTTGCCGACGTTGGCAACCGTGAAGGGTTGACTGACTGGAGTGCCAATCTTCGACGTGTCGAACTTGTAGCATGGGGTTGCGAGATATAGGTCTGGGCCGCTCTTGACCTTGAGCACGCCAAAAACATCCAGTTCGTTCTGCGTGCCGACATAGACTCGCCCGTTCGCCACGGTGGGCACAGCGAATTTGTTTCCGCAACCCAGGGAGTCGCGGAGACCGCCACCGGTGAACACGTTTGCGCTGTTGTAGAGCATCCGGCCAAGGTTGGTCGCGTCATAGGCGAAGAGAACAGCGGGAAGGATGCCGGGGACAGTTCCGAGCGCATCCTGACGCTCGATGGCCCAGACGATTCCATTGGTTGTGCCGTTAGCAGAGATGGATGGAGTTGCCCCGACGGGGAGCAGATTGGCGGTCTGCGATGTCGGCGTGCTCGAGAGCAATCCATTGGTCACACTGAACATCTTCATGTAGTCGCCAGAACCGCGCCCGGCGGTGACGCCGCCGTAGTAGACGTAGCTTCCGTTCGAACTCTGCCAATAGGCGGGGCTGCTCCAGTATCCGCCCGGAGCGCCAGCAACATCCTGTACATCGCCATCTGCGGTGGCGTTGTATCCACCCATCGCATCTCGGTTCACGACGTAAATGGGAGAGTTGGCCGGATTGCTGTCGCAGGGCGTTCCGCCTTTGCCAGCGATCAGAATTTCGTTGGTTACGGTGCCCGACTGTGGTGGCATGAGCATGGGGCCGCCGGATCCGAGGTCGCGATCATTCACGGCGCGGCACTGCTGATCCATAGGCGTGAAGTAGTCCAGAAGGTTCATATTGGGATCGAATTTGGCGAGCGTGTCGCCGAAATCGACTCCGCCAGTGTCGAGGTCAAAGCCGCCATCGCCGAACGCTGCGAAGATGTTTCCTGACGCATCGGCCGCGATGGCATTCCCGGCACCCCAAGCCCCGGCGCCGATCCAGTTGGGTGAGGTGCTCATGATCGTCTTTTGTTGCAGAGTGGTGGCGTCATAAGACATCAGCCACCCGTGGGTTGTGCCTGCCCAGGCAATGTAGACTCTGCCATTGCTCAGCAGTAAGCCAGCGCGCTGAATGCTGGTCGTGGCGGAAAATGCCAGAGTGCCGTTCAGGCTGCCAGTGCCCGTTCCTGGTACCGATCCGGTGATGCTCACCGGTCCTCCGAATTTCTCGGCGCCGGTGGTGATATCGACCGCATGCAGAGACTGAACGTAGTTGTTGGATTTCAGCAGGCGCGTGAGCACATACATCGTGTTCGTCGAGGGATCAATCACGGGGGTAGCGCTAATTCCGATCACAGGAAATATGCTGCAGTAGTAGTTCGGACTCGTCTTCGGCGGGCACAACACCGGGGTGATCCCTGCGGCCGGATTCACAAAGCTCACTTGCCAGAGCGGCGCCGCGGCGAGGCCATCGGCGTCGAAGGCGTAAAGGCTGTCATTTTCTGTGGCCACGTAGACTACGTTATGGACGCCTTTGCCCGGAATCGTGACCTTCGGAGCGTAAAGGGGTTGGGCGAAAATCTGACCGTCTACAGAGTAGGAGAACACCTTGCCAAAGGTCTTGGCGTTGACAGTTTGTGGGGTCAGAACCGTTTCAAACAGATTCTGACCGGTCCGAGCGTTGTCATTGCGCATGGTGAAAACGCCGGTGAAGCTTTGGGCGGCAGCGTATCCAACACAGATACCGACCAGCGCGACTAGCATGAAGACAGCTTTAGCGTAAGAAGTGGAACGGCTGGAAATCATTTCGGAACCCCCGGGACAAATAGGAAGAACAAACTTCCAATGTGACGAATGTACTTTCAGAAGAGGATGCCGTCAAGACGCAAGAATTTGCAACTCTTTGAAAACAATGGGGCTCCACGTTAACGGTGCAAGATTCGGAAGCTGCGGACATTCCAACGGTCTCACACCGAAAAACCCCGGGAAACCCCGGGTTATTCCTTGTGGAGGAGGAACTACTTCCCGCCATTTCCACGGGCGTGGGCTTTGGCGTGTTCCCGTTCCCGCTCTTGAAGGGCGAGTAGCACAACGCGCAGCATTTCGTCCCATGGCGCGGGCTTGCCGGTCCAGATCTCGAACTGGCGCGCGGCCTGATGGACGAACATTTCGATGCCGGGGATGATCTGCGCTCCGCGCTCTTTCGCCAGCTTTAGAAGGCGCGTTTCGGCGGGATCGTAGACCATGTCGAAGACGTAACGGGCGTTGATCTCTTTGTCCTGAAGGGGCGCTTCGCGCGAGTTGCCCATGCCGACCGGAGTCGCGTTGATGATCACGTCGAAGGCCAGTTTCTTCAGGTCAGGACGCTTTACCAGCCGCGCGCGGGCTTGATGTGCGAGTTTCTTCGCCGGCGCCAGCGAACGGTTCAGGATGTAGACTTCGGAGCCGCGCTCTTTCAGTCCGAAGACCGCGGCGCGGGCTGCACCTCCAGCACCGAGAACGAGAATCTTCGCTCCTTCGAGCGTGTTGAGGCGGCGTTCCAGGGGGCGGACGATTCCGGCTGTGTCGGTGTTGAATCCGTAGAGCTTGCCGTCCTGGGCGCGGACGACGGTGTTGCACGCGCCAACCTTGGTGGTGTGCGAGTCGGAGTTGTCCAGGTAGGGAAGGATCGCTTCCTTGTACGGCATCGTCACACTGATGCCGTGAATTGGGATCTCGCGCACACAGGTCAGGAGATCCTTCAAAGTTTTCGCATGGAGCGTGAGGTAGACGCCATTCACATTCTCACGGCGAAACGCGGCGTTCATGATCGCCGGGGAGAGAGAGTGCGCAATGGGATCTCCCACGACGCCATAAACCTTCGTCGCGACATCGACTTGCTCGATGCGGTAAACGCTGCGCAGTTCCTGACCAGTTACTTGTCCGGGGGCTGTTTCCTGGCCCGCACCCGCTGATCCAAAAGTGAAGAGACTGCCGGCCCGGACTCCGAGCACGCGGCTGATGATGCCTTGCTCGCCCATGCACATACCGACCATGGAATGCCGGTCGCCTTCGCGGGCGAGGAACTTGATCATCGTGACGTTGTCGGCAAGGGTGGTGGCGGTGCTGACAACTTTGTAGAAATCGGCTGGATAGACCAGCATCTTCTCGAGTGACTCGTCGAGTTTCTTCGTGGCGCGGAAGTCGTGGAACGAGAGAATCAGGCCTGCCTTGGACCGGAGTTTCTGAAGCTGCTCAGGCTTGCACTTAGCGGCCGTCTGAAGCTCCACGTCCACTAGCTGGCATCCTGCGGCCGTAGCCTTGTTAAGGACGTCAAGTTGGGAGGCGATTGAGCCCCGGAACTTGCCCCCACTGGCGACTCGCCGGCAGGTTGCGACGACCGTGATCCCATGGTGGGAATCGAAGAAACGCTTGATGCGAGGCATCGCCAGGCCAGGCTTCGAAAGGTAATCTAACCGGAACTCCAGAAAGGAGTTATCGCGAACCAAGGATTCGGCCCTTTCGGCCATTTCGTTGGGATCGGACCCGATCACCGCCACGCACACCCGGGGCAGCCTATAGGGCAGCAAACGAGGTGCGAATGAGGGAACAGAGTTCATGAGCCTATTCTGAAAATCGGCACGAGCCACACTAGACGACGGATCACGGTCGCGCCGGAACGAACGGCGAATTATTACAGGCACTTAATTATTTATGCAACAAGGGATTAAGAATCCCTTGAAAAACCCACACCGGGGGTGCCCAACACCCTCGTAACCTTGACCCTCCCTTACCTGCTTGTTACCTTCCGCTTGAAGCCTTTCTTTTCTGGCATTTAACTGGGGAGAAGCACGCCAAACGCAGGTCTCCTCCGGAGGTAACATGAAGAAAACAGGACTGTTTGTATTGTTGCTGGTGACAGCCGGCTGGGCCCAGAGCACACCGCAAGAGAGGACGCCGGATAAAACGGTGCCTGATCTGGCATCGGTGCAGGCCCCGGATGGCACGGTGCCGACCTCGAACAGCTTTCCGGTCGAGCGCATTCCCACTCCGACCTACGCCGATCTGTATTGCGCGGGATTCATCAGCAAGCATGTCCTGCCGGACGCAAACTTCATCCAGGGTGGGTTGGAGACACCCACCACCACAAAGTTCAACCGCGGTGACATTGTCTACTTGAGAGGAACCGGCTACACGGCCGGTTCGGAGTTTGAGATTGTGCGCGCGCTGCAGGACATCAATGAGTACGAGATGTTCCCTGGGCAGAAGAAGGTCCTGAAAGAAACCGGCCAGCCCTACGAAGAAGTTGGCCGCGTGAAGGTCATCGACTCGCGCAGCAAAGTTGCGATCGCGCTGATTGAGTATTCCTGTGACGGAATCAATCCGGGCGATACGGCTATACCGTTCGCCGAGAAGCAGAGGATTGAAGCGCATGGCCCGCTCCGCTTCGATCGTTTTCTGCCTGCCAACAGCAGCAAGGTTTCTGGACGGATCGTGATGGCGAAGGATTTCGATTCGCAGGTTGGAACCGGCCAAAAGGTTTACATCAACGTCGGCTCGAACCAGAACGTGAAGATCGGCGACTACTTCCGTGTGGTTCGTTCGTATGAGTCCGATTTGAAAGATCCCGTGGACTCGCTCTCGTTCCGGGCCGCAATCGCTGAGGACACGCAGAAGAAGATGCCCTCATTCGATCCGCAGATGTTCGAGAAAGAAAACGGGCCAGTGATTCACGTTCGCGATCTGCCGCGCCGCGCGGTAGGTGAGATCGTGATCCTGGGCGTGACGGACACCACGGCGACAGGCATGATCGTCTTCGCAAATGAGAACGTGATGCCGGGCGACGGCGTGGAATTCGATCAGCTGAACAACTAAGTTTTCTCTGCTCACAGTCCCAGACCGGGGACGGGAAACCGTCCCCGGTTTTATCTTCTCGTGAGAAAATTCCTCGGGAGGATATGTCTTGAGCGCGCCGGATCATCATTTGAAAAGAGTAGAAGCCGCCAACGAGAAAACGGTCCACCAGACTGCGCATAAGTGAGGCGTCGATATTTCGCGAGCCAAAAAGACGCGAATTCTTAGCATGTTTGGCAAGGTCGATATCGATCCGAAGTACGACTACAAAGCGGAGCGCAGACGAAATCGAGAGTAGCGGCATCCTCGGCGCTAAAGCGTTGTTTTTGTCGTTTATCCAACGGCACGAGTGGAACTCGTGCCCTTCCCCGGACTACTTCTCTCCGAACACTTCTGCTGTGAAAGCTTCGATCGTCGCGCCTGCTTGCCAGGCATCGGTTGGTAGGCCCGCCTTCCGGCAGGTTTGTTCGAGGAAGGTGATTCGATCCCAGTGATGTTCGATAGGGACTTGCGGCAGCAGTAAGCCGCGGCGGAAGCCAGCGGTGATCAGC
>Ga0335082_10000355_pt1 | contig 46524 bp, 35 predicted proteins | sample Lox_Sample_41_FD_206718 | JGI IMG/M metagenome (GOLD analysis project Ga0335082, IMG submission 206718) | Soil microbial communities from Loxahatchee National Wildlife Refuge, Florida, United States - Lox_Sample_4.1 | ecosystem: Environmental > Terrestrial > Soil > Wetlands | place: USA...
GCATCGTGGTGCTCACCAACCAGAACGGCTCGGCCCTGCCGGGCCTGGTGGCGCTGCACGCGGCCGACCGGATCTTCGGGCCGCCGCTCCGGAACTGGAACGCCGAGGCGCTGGCGCGCCGCAACGTGGCGCAGGGCGAGGAGCGACAGGCCGAGCAGCGCAAGACGTCGGTGCGGGTGCCGAACACCCGGCCCTCGCATCCGCTGGCGGACTACGCCGGCGAGTACGCCGACTCCGGCTACGGCACGCTGCGCGTCACCGTCGACTCCGGCCACCTGGTGGCCGTGTACAACGGCATCCGCACCGCGCTGGAGCACTGGCACTACGACGTGTTCAACGGCGCGCGCAATCCGGCCGATCCCACCTTCGAGGACATGAAGTACCTGTTCGCCGGGAACGCCAAGGGCGACATCGACGTGGTGAGCGCGCCGTTCGAGCCCAGCGTGGATCCGATCGCCTTCCGGCGCCAGCCGGACGCGCAGCTCCGGGACTCGAGCTTCATCCAGCGGTTCACCGGCCGCTACGTGCTGGTGACCGACACGGTGGCCGTCGTGCGGCAGGGGAGCGTCCTGGTGCTGAACGTCCGGGGGCAGCCCGGTTACCGGCTGGTGCCGTACCGCCGCGCCGAGTTCGACCTGGAGGGCCTGCAGGGATTCAGCCTCGCGTTCACCACCGACGCGGCGGGCACGGTGACGGGCGCCGTCGTCCGCCAGCCCAACGGGGTGTTCACCGCCAGGCGGCTGCCGTAGCGCGCGACCCGGTCCCGGCCGGCGGCCCGGCTCCCGGCGCAGGGCGCGCCGCGGCCGCTGCGGGCGCGCGATCGCCGGCCGCTAGCCGGCCGCCGGCGGCGGGCTCCCGTCGGCCTGCCTCGCCAGTCGTGCCGCGACGAGCCCCAGGATCGCGGCGGCGAACAGCGCGAACACCGTCCGGGGCGCGTCGCCCAGCGTCGGCCACACGGCGTCGAACGCCGTCGCCCGCTGCAGCATCGTCCAGGCCACGAAGGCGATGGGCGGGATCAGCGCCCGCCCGGCGTCGAGCTTCTCGCGCGTCTTGAAACGTGGGACGAGGTACAGCGCGACGCTCAGCACGATCAGGCCGACGAACGCCAGGCGCAGCGTGCCCGGCTCGGTGATGGTCACCTCCGGCAGGCCGTCGCGCTCGGTGGTGGCCGTGGTGACCGAGAGCACGAGGCCGTGCAGCGCCAGCACCTCGGCGGGCACCAGCGCCGCGAGCGCGTCCACGTAGGTCCCGAGGCCGGGCGGCGCGACGCTCTCGCTCGTGCCGGGTTGGGCGCGCAGGCGCTCGGTCGTCAGTGCGCCGTAGAGCAGCGTGCTCATCCTGTGCCTCCTCCGGGAGCGCCGGTGCCCGCGCGCGCGGCCGCGGCCGGACGCGCAACCCGGCGGCGTTCCGGGCAGCGGGTGCTCCGGCTACGAGAGCGCGTTCAGCAGCGCGTCGACGTCTCCCAGGTCGTTGTAGATCGACGGGGCGATCCGGATCCGGTCGGTGTAGAGGCTTACGGATACCTTCGCGGCCTTGAGCCGGTCGGTGAAGCGCTGCTCCGCGCCGCGCATCATGTACACGGCGAGCGCGGAGGTCGACTCGGGCGGCGTGAGCGGCGTGAACCCCAGGCGCGGCATCTCCTCGCGCAGCCGGCGCAGCAGCGGCTGGCGGTAGGCGCGGATGTTGGCCGGGCCGAGGCGCCGCAGGTAGGGCAGCGACACCGACAGCGCGTTCACCGCCGCCTGCGCGAAGGTGCCCACCTCGAAGTGGCCGCTCGCGTCGCGGTGCAGCGTCCAGGTCACGGGCGTCTCGCCCGGCGGGTCGGTCGGAAGGTAGTGCAGCTCCGTGTCCGCCTGCTGGTAGCCGATCGCGGTGCGCCGCACCACGGTGTCCAGCAGGCCCTCGCGCACGTAGAGGAATCCCACCCCGAAGTCGCCCATCAGCCACTTGAAGGTCGAGCAGGCGCAGAAGTCGAGCCCCGTGGCTTGCACGTCGAGCGGCGTGTTGCCCACCGCCTGCACCACGTCGGCGTACACGTACGCGCCGTGCGCGTGCGCGAGGTCGCACACCGCCTTGAGGTCGTGCTCGAACCCGTTGTACCACGACACCTGCGACACCGCGACCAGCCGGGTTCCACGATCCACCACCCGCTCCAGGTCGGCGAGCTCGATGCGCCACTCGCGCGGCCGGACCAGCCGGACGTCGAGACCGCGCCTGGCCAGCTCGCCGTAGAGCACCAGCGAGCCCTCGAAGTGCAGGGCGTCGGTGACCACGTTTCCCGTGCCCGACGGGATCCCCAGGCCGTTCACCACCAGGTTCTCGCCCGTGCTGGTGTTCTCCACCAGGCTGATCTCGGACGGCCGCGCGTTGATGAGCGCCGCGAACTCCGCCTTCACCTCCGCGGCCAGCGAGTCACCGCTCCGGCGCCGCTCCTCCCGGAAGGTGCGCGTGTCGAGGTAGCGCCGCACCGCCTCGGCGGCGGCGATGGGGACGGGATGGATGAACGCGTTGTTGAGCCAGGTCTGCCCGGGCGGAATGGCGAAGTCGCCCTTCACCGGCAGGGCGGCGCCCTGGGCGGCGGTCACCGTGCCCCGCGGAACGGCGTGCTCGACCCGATGCAGGGCGGTGGCGGCGACGACGCCGCCCACGCTCGCCAGCAGCTCGCGGCGGGTGAGGTCCATCGTGCAACTCCCGGTTCCGGTTCGCGCCGCCTGGGCGGCACGCGACGCCGCATCAGCCCGCTTTCTTGACCGGGATGCGGACGCGCGTCTTCTCCCACGAGACCACCAGCTCGGACGGCGGGCCCGCGACCACCTCGATGGTGAGCTGCTCGACCGCCTGCGTCAGCGCCTCGACGGCGACCGTGCCCTTCCCCGCATCCTGCGCCGTGACTGACGCGTCGATCGGGATGCCCCAGCGATCCACCACCTTGTTGACGTGGACTTCCCAGCTCGCCGCCTGCGGCACGACGTACAGCGAATACGTCCCGGCGGCGACGGGCACCCCGGCCACCTCGGCGGCGAACGGCAGGGTGATGCGGGTCGGCTCGTTGGCCCCGAGCCGCCACGGCGTGCCGAAGGGCAGCTCGCCGCCCAGCATCGTCCGCCCGCGGGCCGACGGCCGTCCGTAGCAGACCTTCACGGTGGCGCCGGCGATCGTGGCTTGCGCCGAATCCAGCGGGCTGGGCCGCCTGGCGAGGTCGGCGGCGGAGCCGCGGTGCGTGCAGGCCCCGGGCGGCGCCTGGGCCGGGAGGGCGAGCGGCAGGGCGAGTCCAAGCAGGACAGCGAGCGTAGCCTTCATGACGCCTCCGTGAGCGGGCGGGCGATGAGTTCCTCGAGGACCGTGAAACGTACCACGCCCTACGGACGCCTGGCCACGAGCGCCTGGTACGCCATGGTCAGGAACTTCGGGGCGATGTCCGTCCGGTTCGGGAGCTGGTTGATCATGAACACGACGATCAGGTGCTCGACCGGATCCGCATCGTAGGAGCTTCCGTAGGCGCCGCCCCAGCCGAAGGTCCCGACCGACGTCATCCCGAGCGCGCCGTAGCGCTCCGTCGTCATGAATCCGAAGCCGAAGCCGGCCGCGCCGGTCGAGTCGAACAACCTGCCGGACTGGTTGTGCGTCATCAGGTCGACGGTGTGGGGCGCGAGCACGCGCGCCCCGTCCAGCTCGCCCCCGTTCAGCAGCATCTGGAGGAAGCGGGCGTAGTCGCGGGCGGTGGAGATCAGCCCGGCGCCGCCGGCGAAGCTCCGGCGCGGGCCGGCGACGTAATTCCCCTGGCCGCGCGGCCCGTCGGGCGCCCGGCGCGCGTGATCGGTCGAGTCGCTCGCGTACACCGTCACCAGCCGCGCGCTGTCGGCGGCCGGCACGAAGAAGTACGTGCTGCGCATCCCGAGCGGGCCGGTGATGCGCGTCCGGATCAGCTCGTCGAGCGGCAGGCCGGACGCGCGCTCGGCGACACAGCCGAGGATGTCCGTGTTGTAGCCGTACACCCACTTCGCACCCGGCTGCGCGACGAACGGCAGCGTCGCCAGGCGCTCGATCGTGGTGCAGATGGGCTCGTCCTTGTCCGCCGTGTACCACCCCCATCCCGCGGAGGGCCCGAGGCCCTGGGTCGCGTAGAGGGGCGCCACGAGCGAGTCGGTCCCGTACGAGATGCCGGCGGTGTGCGTCAGCAGGTCCCGGACGGTGATCGGCCGCCACGCCGGCGAGATCACCCGGCCGGTGTCGCTCTTCGACGCCACGGTGGTGTGCGCGAAGGCCGGGATGTAGCGGCTCACGGGGTCGTCAACCGCGAGCTTGCCCTCTTCGACCAGCGAGAGGATCGCGACCGAGGTGAGCGCCTTGCTCTGCGAGGCGATGCGGAACAGCGCGTCGGCGGTCATCCGGCGGCCGGATTCCCGGTCCGCCCAGCCGGCCGCGTGCTCGTACGCCACGCGGCCGTTGCGCATGACGAGGCCGACCGCGCCGGCGATCCGCCCGGAATCCACGTACGCCTGCATGAACCGGTCGATCCGCGCGAGGCGGTCGGGCGCGAACCCCTCGGCGGTGACCCCGGCGCGTGGCGGTCCTTGGGCGAGCAGGGCGGTGGGCGCGAGGGCGAGGATGGCGAGCAGCAGGGGTTTCATGATCCGGACTCCGGGTTCGACGCGACGGGCGGCGACGACGGGCGGCATGGCGTTCCTCTCCGGGTGAACAGGCCGGGAGTCCCGGGCCGCACGAACTTGCTCAATCACCCGCCCAAACGCTATTGTTGAGCTATATACCCATCACAATTCCGGCGCGCGCCGCGCGGTGCGACCAGAGGGCACGAGGAGTGCGTGCTGCACCCGTCGTGATCGGGCGAGCGCTCATCCTGCTCGCCGTGCTCGCTCCGCGAGCGGGGCTGGCGCAGGTCCCGGAGGTCGGCCGGCCAGCTCCTGACTTCGGCTTGGCCGCGCTGCAGGGCGGTGACGTTCATCTCTCGCAGCTCAGGGGCCGCCCGGTGCTGATCAACTTCTGGGCCTCCTGGTGCGGGCCCTGCCGGACGGAGATGCCAGAGATCGTTGCGGCGCACGCGGCTCATCGGGCCGCGGGCCTCGAGGTGCTCGCGGTGAACCTGACGGACCAGGAGCGCCGAAAAGACGTCCGGCGCTTCGTGGCGGAGATGAGCATGGTGTTCCCGGTTCTGCTGGATGAGCGGGGCCGGGTCCGCCGGGCCTACCTGCTCCGCGGGGTCCCCACCACCGTATTCGTCGATACGGCTGGAGTCGTGCGGGTCATTCACCCGGGTCCGTTGACGTCGGAGGCCCTCGCCGAGGGGCTGAGCTCGATCTTGCCGGCGCGCTGACCGCGCCGGCGCATGGCACCACCCTTCCGCATCCGCGGAAGGGCACACGCAGCCGGCGCGATCCTGCCGCGCACCGAAGGAGCCTCGCATGTGGCGTAACTCGCAATTCGTTCGGCTTCGCTGGTTCTTGCTGGGGCTCGGCATCGTGGTCGGCCTCCTCGCCGCGCCCAAGGAGGCGTTCGGGCAGGGTTGAATGCCGGTGCACTTCACGTCCCCCAGTTTGGGTGGACATCGGCAGGTGTTTCTGCAGCCTGGCGAATGGGAGTTCGGGGTCGCGTACCGACGCCTGACCGCCAGCGACTGGTTCGTGCACAGTACGGTAACGCCGTCTGCCCGGCCTTTCGGCCAGCCGGTGAGCTTCAACATCAACTCGCTCGATTTCTCGCTGGCGTATGGAGTGACTGAGCGGTTGAGCCTGAGTCTGACGGTGCCCACCTCCAGCGGTACCAACTTTCATGGGTACCCCGATTCCCTCGGGCACGGCACATCGGCAACGGGGATCGGCGATATCAACCTGGTCGGCACCCTCTGGCTGCTGAATCCGGCGACCCACAGCGCAGGGAACGTCGCGCTCGGGCTTGGCGTGAAGGCCCCAACGGGAAGTCACTCGGTCGGCGGCAGCTGGTGGTTACTCTCCGGTGCCATTCCGTTCCCGGTGCACCCTGGAATCCAGCCCGGTGACGGCGGCTGGGGCATCCTCGTTCAAGCCCAGGCCTTTCGCCGGGTGGCGGGCGGGCTGTCGGCGTACGTCTTCGGCGCCTACCAGCTGAGCCTGCGGGATACGAGCGACACGAAGTTCTCCCCGGCGTACACGCACAAGCTGTCCGTGCCGGACGCATATCACGCCCGCCTCGGCCTCGCGTACGCGGTGTGGCCTCGCGGAGGCCTCTCCGCCAGTCTCGGCATCCGTTTCGACGGGATCCCCGTCCATGACGTCATCGGTGGCAGCGACGGCTACCGAATACCGGGATACACGGAGTACTTCGATCCGGGGCTCTCCCTGGCGCACGGAAAGAACTCCCTCACCTTGAGTGTCCCCGTCCGGCTGCGCGGCGTGTTGCTTGCGAACGTCGACGACCTGGCAGGGCCGCTCCCGCAGGGGGAGTTTCCCGGCTATCAGGGCGACCTGGCCAAGTACTTGATCTTCGTTACCTACGCCCGCCGATTCTGAGGCGGCTGCCTTCCGGAGGGATGGTCGGCGGGTCCATCGGAGCGACTAGGAACCGGCTGAGAGGCCGATCCGGTGCAGCAGGTCGCGGAACTGCGGATCGGCCTTGAGATCGCTGAACCGAGGGTCCACGGCCAGAAAGACCAGGGATGGCACCCGACCCTCATACGCCTTCTCGAGCCATTCCATCGTCCGGGATCGGTCTCCAAGGCCGGCGTAGATGGTGGCAACGTCGAACGGCGAGACGTAGGTGGACCGCGACAGGACCTGCAACTGCCCCAACGCCCGTTGAGCGGCTGCCCGCTGGCCAGCCACCGCATAGGCGTGGCCCAGCGCGGCGACGTTCATCGGCACTGGCGCAATCGCGACGGTCCGCTCGAATTCTTTAATCGCGTCCGCCGGCTGGAGCGTTTGCTCGTAGGACATCCCCAGCCAGTAGTGCGCGCGGCTGTAAAGGGAGTCGAGCTCGAGCGTGCTCAGCGACTGGCGGATGGCATCGTGGTAACGTCCCGCATTGTAGTAGGATCGTGCGCTGGCGGCATGGATCAGCAGTGAGGCCGGATCGAGCCGCTGGGCGACCCGTACCTCGGCGACGGCCTCATCGCGGCGGTTCATCGCCGTCAGGAACATGCCGTAGATGAAGTGGTCGGTGGCGTTCCTCGGATCGAGTGCGAGCCCCAGCCGGAAATCGCGCTCGGCGGCCGTGAAGTTCCACTCGTTGAAGAACTCGACGTACCCGATGGCCGCGCGGGCATCTCCAAGCGTGGAGTCCAAGGCCAAGGCCCTGTCGGCGGCGGTCCGAGCCCGCGAAAAGGCCGCGTCCGGTCGATCGAAGCCCAGGTAACCGATGTCCGTGTAGCACCTCGCCAGCCCGGCCCAGGCGGCCGCGTAGGTCGAATCCCTCGCGATCGCCTGCTGGAACCAGTGCACCCCCTGCCGCTTGTCCTGGGGAGTGACCCCGCCCGCGAAGTGGAAGCCCCGGACGTAGGCGTCCACGGCCTCGGGGCTCACCGCAGGCCGTACGGCGGTGAGCCGGGAGCGCTCCTGCGGAGTCATCGAGACCCTGATCGAATCGGCCACCGATCGCGCGACTTCGGACTCGAGACCGAGGAGGTCGCCGCTCGTGCCGTTGAAGCTCCGCGATCCGGGCAGGACCTGACCGGTCGTCGCGGAGGTCAGCTGGACCGTGATGCGCACCTCGTTTCCAGAGCGGGTGAGGAAGCCATCCAGCACGGCGTCGATCCGGTTGACCTTTACGTACCGGTCCCTGGCCTCCGCACTTGGCAGATCCTCGAGGGGGATGACCCGCAGCGCCGCGATCTGGCCCAGACCGGCTTGGATCTCACCGGTGACGGCGTCGGCGAGGTACATCTGCGCCGTGTCCCCAGTGAGGTTGCGGAACGGCAGCACGGCCAGGGACCTGATGGCAGACGCTCCCGCGGCACGACCGAACAGACCGGCCGCGCGTCCAACCGCCAGCATCAGCACGAGCCCCGTGCCGGCCACCGCGGCCCACGCCCAGCGCCGTCCGCCGCGAGGCCGCGTATCCACCGTTGCCTCGGTCACCTCGTCCCTTGTGTCGCGCAGGTCCGCGTGGCGGGGCAAGGCTCGGGCGAACTCCCAGGCGGTGGCGAACCGGTCAGCCGGCACCTTGGCCAGCGCCTTCAACACGACTGACTCCAAGGCCACCGGCACCGTGGCGCGCACGGTCCGAAGCCTCGGCACCGGGTCCGCCTGGTGCCGTGCCACGACCGCCTGCACGCTCGGTCCGGTGAACGGTGGTGTGCCCGCCAGCAGCTCATAGAGCACACAGCCCAGGCTGTAGACGTCGCTGCGCCCGTCCACGCGCTCGCCCGCTGCCTGCTCGGGGCTCATGTAGGTCGGCGTGCCGACCGCGATCCCCGTGCCGGTGAGCCGCCCGCTCCCCGTCGCCCCGAGCACGGTGGCGATGCCGAAGTCGGCCACCACGGCATGCCCGCCCAAGAGGAGGATGTTCTCCGGCTTGATGTCGCGGTGCACGATGCCCTGCGCGTGGGCATAGGCCAGGGCCTCGGCCACCTCGCGCACGATCTGAAGCGCGTCCTCGAGGGGGAGCTGCACCTCGCGAGCCAGCCGCTCGCGCAGCGATTCGCCTTCGGCCACTGGCATCACGTAGAAGAGTGTGCCGCCGGCCTCGCCCGAGTCGTACAGCGGCAGGATGTGGGGGTGGCTGAGGCGGGCGGCCGTGCGGATCTCCCGGAGAAAACGCTCGGTGCCGACGGCGGCGGCCAGGTCGGGAAGCAAGACCTTGAGCGCAACCCGTCGGTCGTGCCGGACGTCGTGGGCAAGGTAGACGGTCGCCATCCCGCCGGCGCCGAGCTGCCGCTCTATCGTGTAGCGGCCGGCAAGATCGGCGGTCAGCTGTTCAAGCTGCGTCATCGAAACGCACTATGCAGGGTCCCGACAATCGTCCGCCAGGCTGTCGGGCAGGTCGCCAGGTGAGCGACTACGGCTTCCCCGGCAGCTGGCGTCCGCGGTCCGCGTGGTGCATGAGGGCGAGATACTCCCGCTGCCACCGCCGCGCCGCGGCGCGGTCGCCCGCCTGCTCCGCGGCGCGGGCAGCCCCCAGCAGGCTGCGGGCGCGCTTAGGCGCTCGCACCAGCGACGCTTCGTACGCCTTGAGCGCGTCCACCGGGCGGCCCAACTCGACAAGCAAGTCCCCCTGAAGCTCCCGCGCGGGCAGGATGGCGCCGGGCGTCACAGGGTGCTTGCCCGTCGCGTCCTCGAGGTCGGCCGCTTCCGCCGCGAGGCTCACGGCCGCGGCGGTGTCGTGCAGCGCGAGCGCAAGCCACGCTGAAGCAGCCAGCCGCTGCGACCGGACGGTCCCCGCCCAGATCGGAACCCGGCGCTCGTTGAGGTCCGCGTCGATCGCGGTCAGGGCAGCCACAGCAGTGCGCGCCTGCGCGGTGTCTCCGCTCCTGGCGGCGCCCACGGCGCGCGCGAAATGCGTGACGGCCATGGCGCCGGGCTCCTGGAGGTCGGGCCGCAGCTCCAACGCGGCCGCAGCGCTCCACTGTCCACGTTCCAGTGCGTGGCGCGCCGGGATGGCTGCGAGCGCGTACTCCGCTGCCAGAGCGTGGGGCGGGAAGACCTTCTGCATCCCGGCGGCATCTCCGACCACGCGGCGCGCCGCGCTATCCCGACCCTCCTGCAAGTAGGCGTAGACCAGATAGTCCATGGCGTGCAGACGCTGATCCCATACCGCGTCCATGTGTTGCTGGGCCTCATACTGCCGCGACGCCGCAGCCGAGGATCCATTGGACGCGATAGAGGCGTCCCACATCCCCAGCCGCGTGTAGATGTGCGAGGGCATATGCAGAGCGTGCGGAACCGCTGGGGCAATCCTGGCGTACCGATCGGCGGCCCGGACGGCGCGATCGGCCAGCGCCGGCGAGTCGTAGGCGTGGATGAGGTAGTGTGCGAGCCCGGGGTGGTTGGGCTGCTTGGCGAACAGCGGCTCCAGTAGGCTGCCGGCTTGGCGCTGGAGCGCGTAGGTCGTGTCGGACGGCGAGTTCTGGGCGACGGCGATGAGGCTCAGCGCGTAGAAGATCGCCGCCTCGGTGTCGGCGGGCTCAGCCTGGTGGAGACGCCCGAGCGCTTCCTCCCATGCCCGCAGCCGATCGGGGTAGCGTGCGGTGGCGTCGCCGCGATAGAACGCGCCGATCGCCTCCACGTACGCCCTCTCGCGCGGCGTCGGCGCACCGGCCGCTTGCGCACGCTCAGCGAGGGCTTCCCCGTTCGTGAGGTCCTGTGGCGAGGGCGGTGCCCACAGCGGATGCAGCAGGCTGGTGGCTTGACCCCAGTATGCCATCGCGCAGGAGGAGTCGGCCGCCGCCGCGTCACGGAAGGCCTTGCCCGCCTCCTCGTACCAGAAGGAGTGCAGCAGAACGACGCCCCGCTCGATCGTGCGCGCGGCGGCCGCATGGCAGGAGGTTGAAAAGTGAACGTGCCCGAGCTTCGAGGGCGGCAGCCCGGCGTGTTCATGCTCCACCTGGGCGCAGAGCGGGGCGGCGGAGAGAACAAGCGAAAACACGAGGAGTGGCGTGCGTGTCTTGATTGACCTGACTCGTTGTCGGGGTTGCAACAGTCTCGGCCAGCGCGGGCCCGCGGTCAAGGGCGACACGAGCCCTGATTCGCGACCACGGGTCAGTTCCGAGTGCGCGACGCCCTGCCCGAGGTCGTAACCTCAGGCAGGGCGTCGGGTTCAGCACAGTGGGCCAGGGTGGAGTTGAACCACCGACCTCACGCTTATCAGGCTAGCGACTTCCCACCCCCAAGTCCGGCAAGATGCCGGAAGCCCACGACGTTCTGCGCGATCTGTCCGGCGGACCTGGGTACGAACACGCCAAGTTGACGGACAAGACCGACACCGCAACCGATACCGTGCCGGGGTATCGGTTGCCGGAGCAGCCGGTCTTCGCTGGCTCAGGGGCGCCGCAGGCGCTCGTTTGCTCCGCCGCAGCCAGGAACCTATGTTTGCCCGTTCCCTCTCGTTCGCTGGAAGTATGACCGATCTGCGGACCCGCCTGGAGGCGGCAGTAGGCAGCGCGTACCGCATCGAGCGAGAACTTGGCCACGGTGGCATGGCCGTGGTCTTCCTCGCTCGGGACGTTCGCCACAACCGGTTCGTGGCGATCAAGGTCGTGCGGCCGGAGCTCGCTGCCTCGCTTGGCCCCGAGCGGTTCCTGCGCGAGATCGAGATCGCGGCTCAGCTTCATCATCCACACATACTCGCCCTCTTCGACTCCGGCGCCGTCGGCGACTTGCTGTACTATGTCATGCCGTACGTCGAAGGGGAGTCCCTCCGCGATCGCTTGAGTCGCGAGCGGCAGCTCCCGATCGCGGATGCGTTGCACATCGCCCGTCAGGTCGCAAGCGCCCTCGCCTACGCAAACGCGCGGGGCATCGTGCATCGTGACATCAAGCCGGAAAACATCCTGTTGACGGGCGACGAGGCCGTTGTCGCGGACTTCGGTATCGCCCGCGCGATCACGGAGTCGGGAGAGGAGCGGCTCACCACCAGCGGTGTGGCGATCGGCACGCCGGTCTACATGAGCCCGGAGCAGGGTGCCGGCGAGCGACAGCTCGACGGCCGCAGCGACGTATACAGCCTCGGATGCGTGCTGTTCGAGACTCTGGCGGGAGAGCCCCCGTTCACCGGGCCGACGGCGCTCGCAGTCCAGGCGCGGCGGATGACCGATCCCATGCCGTCGCTGCGGACCGTGCGGTCCGCCGTGCCGCCCGAACTCGAAGCGGCGATCCGCCGTGCGCTCGCGCCCGTCCCCGCCGACCGATACGCGACCGCAAGCCAGTTCGCCGACGCGCTGGGCGCGCCAGTGCTCCCGGAGGTCCATCCGCTCCGCCGACGCCTGCAGCTTCGCCCCACGCGAGTGGCGGCCATCCTGGCCGGCCTCGCACTGCTAGGCGCCGGCGCATACCTGGCGCGGCCCCGCCCGCGGGCGGCGCTCGATCCGAACCTCATCGCCGTGGCACCGTTCGAGGTGGTCAATCCTCAGCTCGAGTACCTGCGCGAGGGGATCGTCACAGTCCTCTCCGACAACCTGGATGGCGTAGGTCCGCTGAGAACGGTGTCCGCAACGGTGGCGACCCGTCGCGCCAGCGACCGCGAGGGCCGCGAGGCGGCGCAGGACGTCGGACGGAGGACACACGCAAGGTACGTCGTCTTCGGGAGAGTCGGTAAGGACGCGGACTCGCTTCACCTGGCGGCGTCCTGGCTTGACGCACGCACGGGCGCCACACTGGGGGCGCACGTCGATGTCCGAGACGACACCGCGAACACGGATCGCGCGATGGAGTCCCTCAGCGTCGCTCTGCTCAACGAACTCGTACGGGTGCTGGGCATCGGCACCGTGCCACGTGTCAGCCGTGGCACGCGACCGCTTCCCCTGCTCAGGGCGTATCTGCAAGGCGAGTACTTCACGCGCAGGCTCCTCTGGGACTCCGTCGCCGCCTACGAGCAGCAAGTGCTCACCCTCGACAGCACGTTCGCTCCGGCGAACTGGCGGCTGGCCGGGGCCCTGGGGTGGATGGGGCAGCCGGGTGGGGAGCAGTACACCCTGCGCGCGGCCCGCTACAATCGCGAGACTGGGCGCGACAGTCTCCTCATCGAGGCGTCTGCACTCGAGGTCTTGACTGACCATGCGACCGATCGGGACTCGTTCAACGCGCTGAACCGCGGGGAGTTCCAGGCCCTCGAGGAGGCAGCCAGACGCTTTCCGAACGACCCCGAGGTGTGGCTCGCCCTCGGCGAAAAGCGATTCCACTATGGCTGGACGGTGGGTGTCGTTCCTGCCGCGGCCCTCGACGCCTTTGAGCACTCGGTGCGCCTCGACTCGGCCTTCGCACCCGCGTACTACCACATGGTGGAACTGGGCCTCGAACTTCGGGGAGCTGAGGCGGCCGGGCGCTACGCCGCGGCCTACGTCGCGCTCGGCGCGCTCGCCCCGGAGTCCGACCCCGAAGCCCGAGGAACACGCATGGCGGCGGCACTGCTGCAAGCCGGTGCCTCAGCTGCACCAACGCTGAACCGCCTGCTCGACACCTTGTCTCCGAATTCGCTCGCGGGGTGCTGTTTCCAACTCGCCCGCTGGCCCGATTCCACCGAAGCCGCCGTCCGCGTGGCCCGGATAAGCGCTGCATCCCAGGCGGGCAAGAGCCCGTTCCAGCAGTATTCCGACAGCGTGGATCTCATCGCCGAGCTGGCCTTCCGCGGTCACCTGCACGAGATCGCCCGCGTGCTGCAGGGCCGAATACCGCATTTCCGCGCCTGGGGATTCTCGGCGCCACTCTTCTTCGACATGGCTGCGCGCGGCGCGGTGTCACAGGACACAGTCACGGCGTTGGCGCGACGTCTCATGACGCGCGATTCCGGCTACGTTGCCCTGCAATGGTGGGGCGCCGTCAACGACACGGACGCGCTCCGCGCTGTGCGGACCTGGGCTAACCGGACCGTTCGAACATCGTCGAGCGCCGTTCTCCGAGACAGGGCGCGCTTCGCACTAGGCGCGGCGGCCGCGTACCTAGCGCTCGCGAAGGGAGACAGCGCGGAGGCCCTCGCGGACCTGTTGGCGACACCCGATTCGTTGTGTCCACAACTCTTTGCCGTCAGGCTGCTTCGAGTTCAGCTACTGTCCGGACAAGGTCGCGAGCGCGAGGCGGCGCGGCTTCTCGACGGGCAGCTGATGTACGCAGGGCAGATCCCCGCGTCCGCCGAGGTGCTGTGGACTCTCGAGCGCGGTCGGGTCAACGAGCGGCTCGGCAACCGCGACCGCGCCCGGACCGCCTATCGGTATGTGGCGGACGTCTGGCGCAATGCGGACCCGGAGCTGCAGCCGTACGTGGCCGAGGCGCGCGCCGCTACGGCAAGGCTGGGAGGGTAGCCTCCGTCGCACACCGGACGCTCCGCGGCCTACGCCGTCCGCGCCTCCGATCGACACCACGACCTCGAACCGACGAGTGACGGGCCCCGGCTGATGTTGAGAGCGGGAGGCGGGCCAGCCACGTACCCAGCGCTCGCACGGTTCCCAAGAGCGTAGAGCCTGACCGACGTGGAGTCGATGAGGCTCTTTAGCAGCAGAATGGGCCAGGGTGGAGTTGAACCACCGACCTCACGCTTATCAGGCGTGCGCTCTAACCACCTGAGCTACTGGCCCGTACCAAGTTGCCAGACGGCAAGTTGCCCAGAAGGAAGGCCTTCCTCCTTCGCCGTCTGCGCAACTGGCGACCATGATTCACGACCCGTCCCAGTCCCGGCGTGGGCGGCCGCCGCCGCGCCGAGGGACCGCCTCGTCGTCGTCGTACTCCTCGTCCAGCTCTTCGAAGTCGTCGAAGTCCTCTTCTTCCTCGTCCAGCTCCTCGTCGTCGAGATCCTCGTCGAGATCCTCGTCCTCGAACTCCTCGTTCTCGTCGAACTCGTCGAGGTCCTCGAACTCCTTCTCCTCGTCGTCGTCCCCGCGACGCCCGCGCATCACGATCCGCGGCTCCGACGCCCTGCGCGCGTTCATCCCGCCCTCCAGATCAGGTTCGAGCCGGCCATGGGACTCCGATGACATCAGTCCGCCACCGCCCGGGCGGCCCGGGCGAGCTTCTTCCGCTCCGACTGGCCGAGGGCGCGCTTGCGGAGCCGCACGGCCCCGGGCGTCACCTCGATCAGCTCGTCGTCCTCGATGTACTCGAGAGCGAGTTCGAGGGTAATGTCCCGGGGCGGTTCCAGCAAGACGGCCTCGTCCGACCCCGACTGCCGCATGTTGGTGAGCCGTTTCCCCTTGGCCGGGTTCACGTCCAGGTCCCCCGTCCGGCAGTGCTCGCCCACCACCATCCCCTCGTACACCGGCTCGGTGGGGCGCACGAACAGTACCCCCCGCTCCTGCAGATTGAACAGCGCGAAGGCCACCGCGGTTCCCTGGATCATGCTCACCATCACCCCGCGGCTCCGGCCGGCCAGGGGGCCCGCCCAGGGCCCGTACTCCAGGAACCGGTGGTGCATCACGCCCGTGCCGCGGGTGTCGGTGAGGAACTCGGACCGGTAGCCGAACAGCCCGCGCGCCGGGATCCGGAACGCCATACGCACCGTGCCGTGGCCCGGATTCTTCATCTCCACCAGCTCGGCCCGCCGCGGCCCCAGCTTCTCCATCACCGTGCCCACCAGCGGCTCGGCGACGTCGATCAGCAGCTCCTCGTAGGGCTCGTGCATCTCCCCGTGCGGACCCTCGCGGGTGATCACCCGCGGCCGCGACACCAGGAACTCGTAGCCCTCGCGCCGCATCGTCTCCATCAGGATGCCGAGGTGCAGCTCGCCGCGGCCCGCCACCCGGAAGGTGTCCGGCGAGTCGGTCTCCTCCACCCGTAGCGCGACGTTGCGCTCCACCTCGCGGAACAGCCGCTCCCGGATCTGCCGGCTGGTCACGTACCGCCCGTCGCGGCCCGCGAACGGCCCGTTGTTCACCGAGAAGTCCACCGTGATGGTGGGCTCCTCGACCGCGATGCCGGCGAGCCGCTCGGGCGCTTCCGGGTCGGTGACCGTCTGCCCGATCTCGATGCCCTCGAGGCCGCTCAAGGCGACGATCTCGCCCGCCGAGGCCGCCTCGATCTCGACCCGCGCCAGCCCCTCGAAGCCGTGGAGCTGCGCGACCTTGGCCTTGGGGAACGTCCCCTCGGGAACCAGACCCGGCTCGCCCCACGGGAGCAGCGCCACGGTCTGGCCCGCCCGCACGGTCCCGCGCTCGATCTTCCCGATGGCGATGCGCCCGACGTAATTCGAGTGATCGATGGTCGAGACCAGCATCTGGAACGGGCCCGTGCGGGCCTTGGGCGCCGGGATGTGGGCGAGGATCGCCTCGAACAGGGGCTTCAGATCGCCGTCGAACGGGGGTTGGCGCCGCTCGGGCAGCTCCCGGTACGCCACACCGAACCGGCTCGAGGCGTACAGGAACGGCGCGTCGATCTGCTCGGTCGAAGCCTCGAGGTCCAGGAACAGCTCGAGCACCTCGTCGTGGACCCGCAGCGCCTCGGCGTCGGCGCGGTCGATCTTGTTGATCACCACGATCGGCTTGAGGCCCAGGGCCAGCGCCTTGCGGGTGACGAACCGGGTCTGCGGCATCGGCCCCTCGGCCGCGTCCACCAGCAGCAGCACGCCCTCCACCATCTTGAGGATGCGCTCGACCTCGCCGCCGAAATCCGCGTGGCCGGGGGTGTCGACGATGTTGATCTTCACGTCGCCCCACCGCACCGCGGTGTTCTTCGAGAGAATGGTGATCCCCCGCTCGCGCTCCAGCGGATTGGAGTCGAGCACGCGCTCCATCACCTGCTGGCCGGCGCGGAACACGCCCGCCTGGCGCAGCATCATGTCCACGAGCGTGGTCTTCCCGTGGTCGACATGGGCGATGATGGCGATGTTGCGGATGTGCACGGAGTACCGCGGTTGCCGGGAACCTAGACGAGGGGGCTCATAGTGTTGGCGGCGGCAAGGTAGGGGGGGCGGGGGAAGTACGCAAGTGGCGGGATGGGGCCAACTGTGAGAGGTGAGAGGTGAGCCGTGAGACGTTCAGGTGAGGGGTCAGAAGCTGAAGGCGTGAGAGGCGAACCTCTCACCCTCACGTCTCACGCCTTTCGCCTCTCACTTCTCACGTGAACGTCTCACCTTTCACCCCTCACTGCTCACAGCCGCGCTGCGTGCCATGCCGTCTCGCGCTCCATCTGTATCGTCACATGCTGGATCCCGAACGCGCGCACCCGCCGGCATATCTCCTCCAGCGCGGCCTGGTGGCGCCCCGGGTCGGGCACGGTCGCATGCGCGCTCATCGCGACGATCCCGTTGCTCACCGTCCACACGTGCAGGTCGTGCACGTCGGACACGCCGGCCACCGCGCCGATCGCGCCCGCCAGGTCGGCCAGCGACACGTGCTGCGGCGTCGCCTCGAGCAGCACGTCCACCGATTCGCCCACCAGCCGCACCGCGCTGACCAGGATCAACGCCGCGATCACGACCGAGATGAGCGGATCGGCCGGCCGCCAGCCGGTGGTCATGATGACGCCGGCGGCCACGATCGTGCCCACCGACCCGAGCGTGTCGCCCAGGATGTGGAGGTAGGCCGCGCGGGTGTTGAGGTTCTCGTCGCGCGCCCGGTGCAGCATGATCACGGCCACCAGGTTGGCCGCCAGGCCGACCACGGCCACAGCCAGCATCAGCGTCGAGCGGATCTCCGGCGGCTGGCGCAGGCGGCCCAGCGCCTCCACCACGATCCACACGGTCACGCCCACGAGCAGCGCCCCGTTGAACAGCGCGGCGAGGATCTCGAGCCGGTAGTAGCCGAACGACTTCTCGGCCGTGGCCGGCCGGCGGGCGATCCACAGCGCGAACAGCGACAGGCCGAGGGCGCCCGCGTCGGTGACCATGTGCCCGGCGTCGGCCAGCAGCGCCAGGGACCGGGACACCAGGCCTCCGGCGACCTCGGCGACCGCGATGACGCCCGTGAGCCCCAGCGCCCACTCCAGCGCCCGGGCGCTCCCGGGCCGCTCCGGCGGCGGCACGCAGCAGTTGCCGGGGACCGCGGGGCTCGGGGTGCGGGAGACCGCCGTCACGTGTAGCTTGCCTGCCCGGACATGAACGGCTCCTGGCAACCGATCGCCGCGCGGCTCGGCGCGGTCGCACTGCTCGTGCTCGCGAACGCGTTCTTCGTGGCCGCGGAATTCGCCCTCGTGTCGTCGCGCCGGCTGCGCATCGACGCGATGATACGAAGGGGCGATGGAAAAGCCAAGCTGGCGCGCCGCGCCCTGCTCGCGATCGACCGCTCGATCTCGGGCACCCAGCTCGGCACCACGCTCGCGAGCCTCGGGCTCGGCTGGGTCGGCGAGCCGACCATCGCGCGCACGCTCGAGGGCCTGTTCGCGCCGCTGCCGGGCTTCCTCGCCCCGCTCGCCACCCACGGCGTCGCCGGGACGCTCGCCTTCCTGTGCATCACCTTCCTCCACATCGTCCTGGGCGAGCTGGTGCCCAAGGCGGTGGCGCTGCTCTACCCGGAGCGCGCCAGCACCTGGCTCGCGGGCCCGCTGCTGGCGTTCACCTTCGCCACCAATCCCTTCATCTGGCTCTTGCGCGGCAGCGCCAACGCGGTGCTGCGGCTGGTGGGCCTCCAGGCCCCGACCCGGCTCGACCGCCTACACTCCGCCGAGGAGCTGCGGATGCTGGTCGACCAGAGCGCCAAGGCCGGGAGCCTGGACCGCACCGACGCGCGGCTGCTGGCCGGGGTGTTCGAGTTCTCCGAGAAGACGGCCCGCGACGTGATGACGCCGCGCACCGCCATGACGGCGCTGCCGGCCACGGCGACGCTGGCCGAGGCGGCCGACCGGATCGCCGCCGCCCGGCGCTCGCGCTACCCGGTGACCGGGGCCTCGCTCGACGACATCGTGGGCATCGTGCACGCCAAGGACGTGCTGGCCGCGCTGCGGCGCCCCGAGCCGCCCGGCGCGCTCGCCGAGCTGATGCGTCCGGCGCACTTCGTCCCCGGCTCCCGCGAGGTCGAGGACGTGCTCGCGGACATGAAGCTCAAGAGCGTGCACATGGTCATCGTGCTCGACGAGTTCGGCGGGACCGCCGGCCTGGTGACGATGGAGGACCTGCTGGAGGAAATCGTCGGGAAGATCTACGACGAGTACGACCGGCCCGCGGGGTTCCGGCCCAGCAGCACCATACCGCCGGCAGGCGCCCTGCATCCGGGCAGCCTGACACTGGCCGAGGTCAACGCGCGGTGCGGCCTGTCGCTCGCCAGCGACGACTACTCGACCCTGGGCGGCTACCTGTTCGGCCGGCTGGGGCGCCTGCCCAAGGCGGGGGACGTGGTGCAGGTGGAGGGGGGCGCCTTCGAGATCGTGACGATGGAGGGGAGACGGGTGGGCGAGACGAGGTACCTCAAAGACGAAGGCGTGAGAGGCGAGAAGTGAGGGGTGAGAGGTTCAGGTGAACGTCTCACCTCTCACCTCTCACGATTCAGCCGCTCCACAATCCCCCTCGCCACCTTGATCGCCTCTCGCATCGACGAGGGGTCCGCGATCCCCTTCCCCGCGATCTCCACCGCCGTCCCGTGGTCCGGCGAGGTGCGCGGCACCGGGAGACCCAGCGTCACATTCACCGCGTGCCCGAACGACGCGACCTTGATGGCGGTCATGCCCACGTCGTGGTAGGGCGCCAGCACCGCGTCGAACTCGCCCCTCATCGCGCGCACGAACACCGTGTCGGCCGGCAGCGGCCCGGCGATGCCGAGGGCGCGCGCCGCCGGCGCGAGGACCCGCGCCTCCTCGTGCCCGAACAGCCCGCCTTCCCCCGCGTGCGGGTTGAGGGCGCACAGCGCGAGCCGCGGCGCGGCGAGGCCGAACCACTCGGCCAGGAACCGCTGCGTCACCCGGCCCACGTCCGCGATCCGCTCCGGCGTCAGGATCGACAGGGCGTCGCGCAGCGCGAGGTGCGTCGTCACCAGCACCACCCGCAGCCGGTCCGACGCGAGCATCATCGCCACGTGTTTGGCGCCGGTCAGGTCGCGCAGCAGCTCGGTGTGGCCGGGGAACCGGTAGCCCGCCGCGTTGAGCGCGCGCTTGTCGCCGGGCGCGGTCACGATGGCGTCGATCCGCCCTTCCCTCCACAGCCGCACCGCCGCTTCCACCGCGCGCCCGGTGAGCCGTCCCGCCAGCTCGAGGTCGCCGCCCTTCTCCCCGCTCCCCCCGTCCCAGCGCCCCACCCCGACGGCGTGGTCGGCACGGATGCCGGCGATCACGTCGTCGGGGCCGACGACGGTCGTCTCGGCCTCGGCCGTGCCGATCGACGCGGCCGCGACCTCGGGGCCGATGCCGCGAGGGTCGCCCGTCGTGATGGCCAATCGGGGTGGTTGAGCGGGCACCGTTTCTCTCAGACCGCGGACTGAAGTCTCGAGACTTCAGGGAAGTGGCCAGACGGCAGGTTGCGAGTGGTGACCAGACGGGAGTCCTCAGCGCACAGACAAGTGGTCAGCACTGACAACTGGACTTGCCGCCCTGCACCTCGAGGCTGGTAACCCCTGCTCCCTTGCCGTCCGGCAACTGACCTGTCCACCGACCGACTGAGGCCTCACATCCTGATCGACACGTAGGTCTGATTGCGCAGCGTCCGCAAGAGCTCCTGGACGGACTTCTGCTGGCTGAGCCGCCCCCGCAGCTGGTCGCGCACGTCGTCGAACGTGTAGTCGCGCTCCGGCTCCACCGCGGTCAGGATCGCCACCACGTACTTGGTGCGGTTCGGCGACTCGGTGCCGATGGCGAACGGCGGGATCGGCCGGCCCACGGTCGCCGAGTCGAAGGCCGCGGCGTAGATGGGCGCAGTTTGGAGCAGCTTGGCGCGCTCGACCGAGTCCACCTGCACCTGCTCGGCGGTGTCGGCGTACAGCGGGACGAGCGAGTCGAAGCTCGCGCCGGCCCGGAGCAGCGCGTACACCGTGTCGGCGCGGAGCCGGGCCTGGGCGAGATTGACCGAGTCCACCGCCGGGACGAACAGGATGTGGCGCGCCTTGATCTCGCCCGGCTGGACGTGCTCGACCTTGATGATGTGGTAGCCGAACGGCGACAGTACCGGCCCCGCGATCCCGCCTTCGGGCGTGGCGAACGCCACCTTTTCGAACGCATCCACCATCGTGCCGCGCCGGAACCAGCCGAGATCGCCGCCCACCTCCCGCGTGCCCGGGTCGTCGGAGAAGCGGCGCGCGAGGGTCTCGAAGTCCACCCCCCGGCGGATCTGCGCGAGCACCGAATCCGCGCGGACCAGCGCCGCCGCCCGGGCCTCGGGCGTGGGGCGCGGCGCCACCACGATCTGCTTGAAGAACACCATCGCCGGGCGCTTGGTCTGCGGGCCCGCCGACTGCTGCCACTCGCGGAACGCGTCGCGCAGCTCGGGCAGCGTCACGTTGGCCGGCTTGAGCTTGCCGTCCTGGCGCAGCTTGCCGAGATACGCGTCCTCGTACTGCGCGCGGCGCTGCTGCTCGGTGAGCCAGCGGCGCCACTCCTCCGGCGTGCCGAAGCCCGACGCCGCGATGGCGGTCCGGAACTCGCCCTCGCTGCGGTACTGGCCCCGGATCGAGCGGGCCTGGTCCTCCGCCTTGCTGAGCACCTCCGCTTCGGTCACCGTGATGGACGTGTCGCGCCGCGCCTTCTGGTAGAGCACCTCGTCGTCGATCATGGTCTGCAGCATCTGGCGCCGCAGCGCGGTCCGCGCGGCGGAGTCGGGCGGCAGCTGCAGGCCGTTCTGCGACTGCTGGATCAGCACCCGCTCCTGGACGTCGGACAGCAGGATCGGTTCCGACCCCACCACCGCGACGACCCGGTCGACCAGCTGCGGCGCCTGCTGCGCCGCCACCGCGCCGGGCGCCAGCAGCAGCGCCCAGCACGCCAGGCCGACGGGCGCCCTCATCGGCTCACCGCGCCGGGCGCTTGCCCGGCGCCGGCGCGGCCGGCGCGGCGGGAGTGCCGACCGGCGGGCCGCCGGGCGCGGGCGACATGGGCGGCGTCGCCGCGCGCGGGGTGGTGGGCCCGCGGATCTCGTTCGCCTTCTCCAGCGCGCGGTCGATGCCGGCCTGGGAGACGTCCCACACCGCGCGCGAGCGCAGCACGTCCGACAGGAACGGGGGCAGCTCGAAGAACGGGTGCGCCGACGGCACGGACACCAGGCCCGTGAAGTAGCGGTCCGCGGCGTGCGCCGCCGCCTCCGCGCGGCCGTGCCGGGCGGACGTGTCGGCCGCCAGCGACTCGGGGGCCACGCCGAGGCGCGCCTCCATCGTGTCGAGGTCCGCCCGGAAGTAGGCGCGGATGGTGTCCCGGTCCGCCGCCGTCAGCGTGATGCCCCGTGCCTGCGCCGAGCGGATGAGGATCTCGTTGCGCACCACGGTCTGGATGAACTGGCTCAGCGACGTGTCCGGCGCCTGCGCGACCGCCATCCGGGTCTGCGGCGGGAACGCCTCCACCCAGCGGGTGAAATCGCCCAGCGTCAGCGACCCGCCCTTCCAGGTGGCGAGCACGCGGCCGCTGCCCTGGAACGCGCGCAGGTTCGCCGCCGCCGCGCGCGCGGCAGCCGGGGCGGAACGCTTGACCTCGATCCCGCTGCTGTGGTTGACGCTGTCGGCGTACAGCGAGTCGAGGCGCTGCATCACCGTGCCCCTCAGCCCGGCCGCGAACGAGTCGCGTACCTGCTCCAGCCGGGGACGCCAGATGATGTGGTACCCGTAGGGCGTCTGCACCGGGTCCGACAGCTGGCCCGGCTTGAGGCCCCACGCCGCGTCCTCGAACGCCTTCACCATCGTGCCGCGCGACACGATCCCCAGCGACCCGCCGGCCTTCGCGCTCCCCGGGTCCTCGGACTTCTGGGACGCAAGCCGGGCGAAGTTGGCGCCCTGGCGGAGCTGGGCGAGGTACCCCTGCGTCTGGTGCAGCTTGGTCGCCTTGAGGGCCGCCGTCGTCTCGGGCGACACGCGGACCAGGATGTGGTCCAGCCAGCGCACGTCGCCGGCGTTGTACGCGCTGTCCACCTGCCCCGGCGTCAGCTGCGCCCGGGCCCCGATGACCGCCTCGTGGTAGCGGTCCGCGATGCGCTGCATCGCCGCCGGCCAGTTCGCCGCGATCACCGTCGCGCTGTCGAGCAGGCTGTCGCCGCCGCCCACCGCCTGGGCGAGGAGCTGGTAGTCCACCCAGTCCTCGGCGAGTCGCTGCAGCACCTCGCGCCGCAGGGGGATCTGCTTGACCGGCGCGACCAGTCCGGCCAGCTGGGTGACCGTCAACTCGCGTCCGGCCGCCCGCGCCACCACGTCCTGGTGGGCCGACAGCGCGTCGCGCAGGCTCGAGCATCCGGCCAGCGCGACCAGCGACATCACCGCAAGGCGGCGAACCATCGTGTCTCCTATCGGAACGTTTCGTCCACGGCGCGCGCCAGCGCGCGCACCAGCCCCGGCACCAGCGGCATCCCGCCGAGCCGGCGGAGCTTCATCACCAGCGGCGCGGCCCGCCGCACCTCGGCGTCGAACTGCACCTCGTCCATCGCGGCCGTGAGATTCGCCAGCCGCGGCGCCGCGCCCGTCCGGAACACCAGCCGGGCCTCGTCGCCCTTCACCAGAACCGTTTCGAGGCCGAGACGCGCGCCGATCACCCGCAGGTGGGTGAGCGCCACGAGCGCCTCGGCCTCGGCGGGAGGCCGGCCGAACCGGTCCACCATTTCCTCCCGCAACTGATCAATTTCGCCTCCGGACTGGCTGCGCGCCAGCCGCCGGTACAGGTCGAGCTTCGCCGCGTCGTCGGGCACGTAGCCGTCGGGCAGCAGCGCGGCGCGGTCGAGCAGCACCTCCGGCGGCGCCGCCGCCACGCCGCGGGCCTCGCCCTTCAGGCTCCGCACCGTGTCCTCGAGCATCCGCAGGTACACGTCCACGCCCACCGACATCGCGAAGCCCGACTGCTCCGCGCCGAGGATGTTGCCCGCGCCCCGGAGCTCGAGGTCCTTGAGCGCGATGCGGTAGCCCGCCCCCAGCTCGGTGTAGTGCACCAGCGTCTCGAGCCGGGCCTCCGCCGCCTGGTCCACGTCGTCCGGCACCAGCAGGTAGCAGTACGCCCGCCGGTGGCTGCGGCCCACCCGCCCGCGGAGCTGGTACAGCTGCGCCAGCCCGAGCTGGTGGGCCTGGTGCACGATCATGGTGTTGGCGTTCGGCACGTCGAGCCCCGACTCCACGATCATCGTGGAGCACAGCACGCCCACCTCGCCGGCGACGAACCGCCGCATCACCGCGTCGAGGTCGCGCGAGCGCATCGCGCCGTGCGCGACCGCCACCACCGCCCGCGGCGCCACCCGGCGCAGCCGCTCCGCCACCGTCTCGATCGTCTCGATGCGGTTGTGCACGACGTACACCTGCCCGCCGCGGTCCAGCTCGCGCGCGATCGCCTCCTCGAGCAGCTCGTCGTCCCACGGCTCGACGAAGGTCAGCACCGGCGAGCGGTCCCTGGGCGGCGTCTCGATCAGCGTGAGGTCCCGCAGCCCGGCGAGCGACAGCTGCAGCGTCCGCGGGATCGGCGTCGCCGTCAGCGTGAGCACGTCCACCGCCAGCCGCAGCTTCTTGAGGCGCTCCTTGTGCTCCACCCCGAACCGGTGCTCCTCGTCCACCACGATCAGGCCGAGGTCCTTGAACCCCACGTCGGGCGACAGCAGCCGGTGGGTGCCGATCACCACGTCCAGCGTCCCCGCGGCGAGGTCGGCGAGCGCCGCGCGCTGCTCCTTCGGCGTGCGGAACCGCGACAGGGTGAGCAGCCGGACCGGGTAGTCGGCCAGCCGCTCGCCGAAGGTGCGGCCGTGCTGCTCCGCCAGGATCGTGGTGGGCGCGAGGACCGCGACCTGCTTGCCGGCGGTGACCGCCTTGAACGCGGCGCGCACCGCGATCTCGGTCTTGCCGTAGCCGACGTCGCCTACCACCAGGCGGTCCATCGGCCGCGGGGCCTCCATGTCCGCCTTCACCTCGTCGGTCGCGCGCCGCTGGTCGGGCGTGTCCTCGTACAGGAACGACGACTCCAGCTCGCGCTGCCACTTGCCGTCGGGCGGGAACGCGTAGCCGGACGCGAGCCGGCGCCGCGCGTACAGGTCGAGCAGCTCCGCCGCCATCCGGTGGACCGCCTCCTCCGCCTGGCGCCGCACCCGGGCCCAGCGCTTGCCGCCCAGCTGGTCGAGCCTGGGCGGCTTCGCGTCGCCGCCGTCGCCTTCGACGCCGCGGAACCGCTCCAGCTGGTCGATGCGGTGCAGCGGCACGTGCAGCAGGTCCCCGCCCTGGTACTCGACCACCGCCACGTCGAGCGTGCCGTCGGCGACGGCGATGGTCTGCATCCCGCGGTACAGCCCGACGCCGTGCTCGAGGTGCACCACGGCGTCGCCGGGTTTGAGCGCGGCGACCGCGCCCACCGGCGAGGCCTGGCGGTAGCGCCGCGGGCGGCGGATGCGCCGTGCGCGCCGGAACACCTGGTGGTCGGTGAACACCAGCAGCCCCGGGAGGGCGAAGCCGCCGTCGAGCGCGCCCACCGCGAGGTGCAGCCGCTCGGGGAAGCGCCCGCCCTCGCCGAGCAGCTCCTCCAGCCGCTCGAGCTGCCCCTCGTTGTCGCACAGCACCAGCGCCTCGACGCCGTCCGCCGGCCGCAGCCGCGCGAGATCGCGCCCGACCTCCGGCGGCGGCTCCAGCGGCAGCCGCGCGCCGTCCGCGTCGCCGAGCGCGAGGCGGGGGAAGGCCCTGCGGGCGGCGTCCCACGCGCCCGGCTCGACCAGCAGCTCCGCGCGCGGCGGCACCGCCTCGCCGAGGCGCCGGGCGACGGCGGCGTGATGCTCGGCCTCGGCCCACGCCCGCCCCACCTCCCCGGCCAGCCGCGCCGCGCCGTCCTCCACGACCAGCGTGCCCGCCGGCAGCAGCTCGAGCAGGCCGCGCCGCACCGCGCCCTCCACCTCGCCCAGCGTCGCGCGCGGGTCGACCGGCAGCACCGTGACCCGCTCGGCGGGCCCGGTGGACCGCTGGGTCGAGAGATCGAACGTCCGCAGCGCGACGCACGCGTCGTCCCAGAACTCGGCGCGCGCCGGCTGCGCCATGCCGAAGCCGTACACGTCCACGATGCCGCCGCGCACCGAGAACTGCGCCACGTCGGTGACCATCGGCACGCGTCCGTAGCCCATCCGCTCCAGCCTGGCCACGGCGTCCCGGAACGAGACGCCGGCCGCGAGCTCGAGCCGGGCGGCCTCGAGCGCCGCCGGGATGAGCGTCCGCTCCGCGGTCGCGCGCGCCGTGGTGACGATCACCTGCGCCGCGCCGCGGTTGAGCCGCTCCAGCGTCTCCACCCGCTCGCCGGCGATCTCGTAGTGCGGCTCGTCCTCGCCGAGTCCCTCGCGCTGCGGGTAGAGCGCCACCGCCTCCTCGCCGAGCAGCACCGTGAGGTCGGCGAGCCAGCGCTCGGCGTCGGGGGGCGCAGCCGCGACGACGACCGTGAGCAGGTCCGGGCGGTCGAGGGCGTGCGCCGCCACCAGCAGCGCGTCGGAGGACCCGGGCAGCGGCGCGAGCGCGCGGGCGCCGCGCCGCTCGCGCAGCGCCGCGAGCAGCGCGCGGGCGTCGTCCAGCGCGCCGAACCGCTCGACCAGCCGGGGCAGCGCCACCGCTACGCGCCGCGCTCGAGCGCGCCCGAGGCCACGACGGCCTCGAGCGCGAGCACCAGGAGCGCCGCCGCGAGCAGCCAGCCCGTGAGCTCGCTCCGCCCCGCGCCGCGGAACCGCTCGGCCGCGTAGGCGCGCGCGCTGCGCGTCACCGCCACCCGCGCGCCGGGGAACAGGGCCGCGAGCTCCCCGTCGGAGGCGCGCCGCAGGTCCGATTCGCGCGGGTCCGGCGCCACGACCAGCGCGCCGACGGTGTCAGCGCCGGCGAGGAGGAAGGTCACGCCGGGCTCCACCGGCGCGGCGACCGTGCGCTCCGCGCCGAGCCCGTGCGCGGCGCCGCCCGCGGCCACCAGGCCGGTCACCGCCCCGGGGAGCGCAACCGGGGCGCCGGGCGCGGCCTCGAGAATGCCTTCCTCGCCGCGCGCCAGCCGGTTCACCAGGTCGCCGACGAACGGGACGAACGAGCCGGCCAGGGGCAGCGAGGTCTCCTCCGGAACGAGCCGGCTCCCGAGCAGCACCGTGCGGCCGGCGCGCACCAGCCACGGGTCGCCGCCCGCGCGGGCCAGCACGCCGCCGGGCTCGACGCCGCCGGGCGCCACGAGCCGCCAGCGGCGGCTCACGCGCGCCCCGGCGATCTCCGGCAGCAGCGGTGCGGCGAGCGTGTCCTCGCGCTCGACGCGCGCCTCGAAGCGCCACGGCACGCCGGCGGCGGCGAGCCCACGGTTCAGGTTGCCGAGCTGCACCGGGTCGCGGGGCGGGAAGACCACCGCGGCCTCCCCGGCCGCGGCCGGCACGGCGCCGAGCCGCACCGCGGCCCCGGTGCCCGCGCGCGCCTGGCCGGCGCGCTCCAGGGCACCGAGGGCGGTGGCGACGAACGGTCCCGCCGCCGCGGAGTCGAGCGACACCGCGGCCGGCGCCACGACACGGACCGCGAAGGGGCGCGCGTCGTCCGCGCGCAGCTCGTCCGGCTCGAGCGACACCTGGCCCGCGTCCCATCCCGGCGCCGCCGCCGTCACCTTGAGCTGCGCCACGTCGCGCGGGGCCACCAGCGCGCGGGCCCCCTCGCGGCCCCGCAGCGTCACCGTGACCGCCACGCGGCCCTCGCCCCCGCCCCCGCCCCCCGGCGGGGCCGGCGCTCCGCCGATCGCCGCGGCCACGGTGCCCGAGCCGGCCAGCCAGGTGGCCGGCGCGGCGCGCGCGGAGACGACGGCGCGGTTCGCGGGCGGGGCCGCCGCGGGCTCGGACACCAGGAGCGGCAGCCCGGACGCCGCGCTGTCCGGCGCCGCGAAGGCGGAGCGCTGCGCGTCGGAGAGCAGGTGGATCTCGCCGCGCGCGTAGCCCGAGGCCCGCACCAGCCGGGCGGCCGTCGCGACCGCGGCCGAGAGATCGAGGCGCAGCGGCTCGGGCCGCGCGGCGGCGAGCGCCTGGAGCAGCGCTTCGCGCGAGCCGCGCCGCGCGACCCCGTCCGCGCCCACCAGCCACAGCTGGTCCGACGGCTGCGCCGCCCGCAGCGTCGCGGCGGCGCGCGCCGCGAGGTCGTCGAACACCCGCACGCCGCCCGACACCGCGCCCGACGACAACGAGTGGTCCAGGATCACGACCAGCGCCGTGGGCTCGTGGCCCGCCCCGAACCGGGCGGGCACCACCGGACGGGCGGCGGCGAGCGCGAGCAACGCGACCGCCGCCACGCGCAGCAGCATCAGCAGCAGGTGCTGCAGGCGGATGGTGCGCTGCGCCTCCCGCTCGGTCTCGCGCAGGTACCGCACGGCGGGGAAGACCACGTCCGGCGGGCGGTGGCGCTCGAACAGGTGGAGCAGCGGCGGCACCAGCGCCGCGCCGAGCAGCAGCAGGGCGAGCGGTTGCAGGAAGACCATCAGCCCAGGCGCGCCCTCCGCGCGGCGGCTCGGCGCAGCGCGTGGCCGAACGGCGTGTCCGTGGACACGTGGTGGTAGGCGATGCCGCCGCTCCGCAGCGCGTGCCGCCACGCGGACACCACCCGCTCGACGGTGGCGCGGTACGACCGCCGCAGGTCGCGCGGCGCGGCGACGACGCCCTCGCGCGTCTCCGGGTCGACGAACCGCGCCTGCGCCGCCGCGGCCAGATCGAGCTCGGCCGGATCCATCAGGTGGAAGACCATCACCTGGTGGCCGCGGTGCCGCAGGTAGCGGAGCGCCAGCAGCACCAGGTCGCGGTCCACCAGCAGGTCGGAGACGAGCACCACGAGCCCGCGGCGGCGCAGCAGGCCGGTGACCCGCGCCAGCGCCGCCTCGGCGGCGGTGCCGCCGCCGGGGGCGAGACCGGCGAGCGCGCGCACCAGCAGCTGCCACTGGCCCGGCCGCGCGCGCGGCGCGATGGCGCTGCGCACCTCGTCGTCGAACGCGATCAGCCCGGTCGCGTCGCGCTGCCGCAGCAGCACCAGCGCGAGCGCCGCCGCCAGGCGGGTCGCGTAGTCGATCTTGGTGAGCCGCCGCTCCGGATCGCCCGACCAGGCCATCGAGCGCGACACGTCGAGCACCAGAGTGGCCCGGAGGTTGGTCTCCTCCTCGTACTGCTTCACGTACAGCCGGTCGCGCCGGCCCACCACCTTCCAGTCGAGGTAGCGGAGCTCGTCACCGGGCTGGTACGGCCGGTGCTCGGCGAACTCCACCGAGAAGCCGCGGTACGGCGAGCGGTGCAGGCCCGCGAGGAACCCCTCCACCACGCCCTCCGCCACCAGCTCGATGCCGCCGAGGGCGCTCACCTCGTGCGGATCCAGCAGGTCGAGCCGCTCCCGGGTCAGGCCGTGCGGCGAGGCCACAGGCTGTCACTTGGACAGGACACGACCCAAAGGTAGAGCCCCGGCCGATAATGCGCCAAGTGCTTGACGTTCCGGCGGTTGGCCCACGCACGGCGGATGGCACGGTCTATGCCTTTCCGTGTGGCCGGACCACGTGTCCGGAGGTCGCCATGTCGAACCGTGTTTGGATCAGCGCGTCGTTCGCGCTCGCCGGACTGCTCCTGGCGGGTTCCCGGGCCCGCGCCGCGGAGCGCGCGTACCGCGATCCGCCGGGCGTGCGGATCTGGACCGACCACGGCGAGGTGTACCGGCGCGGCGAGCGGGTGCAGGTGTTCTTCCGCACCGAGCACGACGCCTACGTGACGGTGCTGCGCGTGGACACGGACGGCCGGGTGCGGGTGCTGTTCCCGCGGGATCCGGGCGATCCCAACCTCGCGCACGGCGGCGAGACCTACACCGTGCCGGGCGCCGACGACCGGTACGCGTTCTACATCGACGACGCCCCGGGCGTCGGCTACGTGTTCGCGGTGGCGAGCGCCGATCCGTTCAGCTACGACCCGTTCGAGTCCAACGACCACTGGAGCTTCCAGCAGCTGGCCGCGCTCAGCGACGGCCGGGTGCACGGCGATCCCTACGCGTCGCTGCAGGGCCTGGTGCAGCAGATCCTGCCGCCGGGCTACGCGGACTACGACACGCACCTGCTGCCCTACGACGTGGAGCAGCACTACGACTATCCGCGGTTCCTGTGCTACGACTGCCACGCGTACACTCCTTACGCGTACTGGGACCCGTACGACGTGTGGTGCCCGCGGTTCTCGCTCGCGGTGTACTTCAACCCCTTCTACTTCTACCCGAGCTACTGGTATCCGACCCGCTACTACCGCGGGGTGAACGTCGTGTACGTGCGCCCCGGTTTCGTGGGCCGGCAGTTCGTGTTCCGGAACCGCGGCCGCGGCGACGCCCCGTACACCGTCTACCGTGACCGGCGGAACGGCTGGGGTGACGGACCGGGCGACCGCGGCGTGCGCGGTGCCGACCTCGGCGGCGTGGGCAGCGTGCCCGCGCCGGGCGGCCGGCGCGCGATCCCCGGGAACGCGGACCAGGTTCCCGGCCGGCGCACGATCGGGGCGGGGGGCGGGGGCGGCAGGGACGGCGGGGGCGTCCCGGGCGGCGAGCAGGTCGCCGGCGGGCGCCGGGTGGTGGGCCTCGAGCCGCCGGCTGCGGCGGGCAAGCCCCTCGCGGTACCTCGGGACGACGGCCGTCGCGCGGTGCGCGAGGCCATCCCGGAGCCCGAGACCCACCCGCGCGTGATCGGCCCCTCGCCGGTGGCCCCGTCGCGGCAGGACATCGCGCCCACCCAGCCGCGCCAGCGCGGCGTGTACATCGACGCGGGCTCGCCGCAGGCGCCCGCGCCCGCGGCGGCGGCGGGACGGCCGCAGGCCCAGGGCGGCCCGCGGTTCATCCCGCAGCAAGCGCCGCGCTCGGAGTCGCGGGGCACCCCGGGCTACGGGGCTCCGCAGCCGCCCGGAGGCGGCGGCTCGTACGGCACCCCGAGGGAGGCGCCCCGCGCCGCGCCCTCGTATGCCCCGAGAGAACAGCCCCGCGCCGCGCCGGCGTTCGCGCCGCGCTCGGCGCCTCGAGGCGGCGGCTCGATGGAGCCGGCCGCGCGGGCGGCGCCACGCGCCGCTCCGGCACCCAGATCCGCGCCCGCCCTGGTGCGTCGGCGTGGGTGACCGGTGGTGGCGCCGCTCTGGCGCCCCATCGCGAAACATCCCAATGCGCTCGAGCGTACACTACGCCCGGGCGCATTTGGTTTTCCGTCCCGCCACCTTCCACCCGGGCCCGCCGATGACCCGTCGCACCGCCCGTGTCGTCCTCGTCCTGGCCCTGGCCGCCGCCCCGCTCCCGCCGCTCGCGGCGCAGACCGCCCGCGCCCGGGACGGCGCGCGCACCCGCCGGGCCGCCGAGTCCATCACCGCCGCCGACGTGCGCCGCGACATCGGCGTCATCGCCGACGACTCGATGCTCGGCCGCGCGACGCCCAGCCCGCAGCTCGAGGAGGTCGCGGCGTGGATCGCCTCCCGGTTCGCCGCCGCCGGCCTCGCCCCGGCCGGCGACAGCGGCGGCTTCCTCCAGCGCTACGCCATCCGCCGGCTGCGCGTGGACTCCTCCTCGTTCGTGATGGCCATGGGTCACGGCGCGCACGGCCACTGGCCGCTCGGCCGCGAGTCGGCGGTCATCTTCGGCCGGCCGCCCGAGTCCCCGCTCACCGCCCCGGTCGTGCTGCTGGCCGGCATTCCCGCCGACACGGTCCACCCGTTCGGCGACGTGCCGATGGCGGGCACGATCGTCGTGCAGGTGCTCGACACGGCGAAGATCAACAACGGCCTGGTGCCCCTGGTGACGGCCGGCGTGGCCGCCGGCGTGAAGGCGTGGATCTTCGTCTCCAACCGCTCGGCCCGGGAGTTCGCGGCGCTGGCGCAGGGCGCGCTGCAGCCGCAGTACGAGGTCGGGGCCGCGGTCCCCGGCCCGCTCGACATCTCCATCTACGAGGTGCGGGACAGCAGCGCCGCCGGCCTGCTGCGCGCCGCCGGCGAGGATCCGGCCGCCCTGCTCGCTGCGGGCGCCGCGCCGGCCGTGCGGCCCCTGCCGGGCGTCTGGGCGACGGTGGACGTGCGGCGCGTGCCGGACCGCGAGGCCTCCGCGCCCAACGTGATCGGGGTGCTCGAGGGCAGCGACCCGGCGCTCAGGAGCCAGTACGTCTTCTTCACCGGCCACATGGACCACATCGGCACGGCGAGCGGCGACGAGGGCTGCCGCGCCACCGGCGCCGACACCGTCTGCAACGGCGCCGACGACGACGGCTCCGGCGCCGCGGCCGTGGTGGAGCTGGCGCAGGCCTTCGCGCGGCTGGACCCGCGGCCGCGCCGCTCGCTGGTCTTCATGACCGTGTCGGGCGAGGAGCGCGGGCTGTGGGGCAGCGGCTGGTACGTGGCGCACCCCGCCGTCCCGCTGGCCGCCACCGTGGCCGACCTCAACACCGACATGATCGGCCGCAACCCGAGCGACGGCGTGCTGGCCATCGGCAAGGAGCACTCGTCGCTGGGCCCGCTGGCGGACTCCATCGCGGCCCGGCACCCGGAGCTGCGGATCCGCGTGCTGGCCGACACCCTGCGCCGCGAGAACCTGTTCTTCCGGTCCGACCACTACAACTTCGCGCGCAACGGCGTGCCGATCCTGTTCTTCACCACCGGCCTGCACCCGGACTACCACCGCGCCACCGACTCGGTGGAGAAGATCGACGCCGACCAGGAAGCCCGGATCGTCCGGCTCGCCTTCTACCTCGGCCTCGCGGTCGCGGACGCCCCCGCGCGGCCGGAGTGGAATCCCGACAGCTACCGGCGCATCGTAGCCGGCGCCGGCCACTAGCCCGCCCGCCACGCACGCGCCCGGCGGACGGCCACCCTTCCGCCGGGTGCCGCGTTTCCGGATATTGCCGCTCACGTCCCCCGTGGCGCGGAGGCACCGATGACGGGGCGTCGTTTCTCGCTCGCGCTCGCGGGCGCCGCTGCCGCGGCGGGGCTCCTGGGCTGCGCCGGCCGCGAGCCCACCAGCCCGGTCACCCAGGCCCAGTCCATCACCGCGTCCCGCCTGCAGCGGCGCGTGGCCGACATCGCGGACGACTCGATGCTCGGCCGCGCCACGCCGAGCCCCGCGCTGGACCGCCTGGCCGCCTACGCCGTCGCGCAGTTCCAGGCCTCCGGCCTCCGCCCCGGCGCGGGCGCCGGCTTCATCCAGACGTGGAGCGCGCCCCGGGGTCCGGCCCCCAACGTGGCCGGCGTGCTGGAGGGGAGCGATGCCTCGCTCGCCGGCGAGTACGTCGTGTTCGTCGCGCACATGGACCACATCGGCACGCCGGGGAGCGCCGAAGGCTGCGCCGCCGTCGGCGCCGACTCCATCTGCAACGGCGCCGACGACAACGCGTCGGGCACCGCGGCCGTGATCGAGCTGGCCCGCGCGTTCGCCGGCCTCGAGCCGCGGCCGCGGCGCTCGCTGCTCTTCCTGCTGGTCTCGGGCGAGGAGCTGGGGCTGCTGGGGAGCCAGTACTACGTGGCGCACCCCGCGGTGCCCGTCGCCCGGATGGTGGCGGCGGTGGCCCTCGACATGATCAGCCGCAACGCGCCCGACTCCGTGCTCGCCCTGCGCCTGGCCGCCGGCTCCCTGGACACGCTGGCGACGGCCGTCGCCGCCGCGCACCCGGAGCTCGGTCTCCGTCTCCACGTCGCCACCGGTGGCGGCTCCGATCACGTCTCCTTCGCGCAGTCCGGCGTGCCGGCGGTGGCCCTGTTCGCGGGCCTGCACGCCGACTACCACCGGCCCACGGACAGCGCCGACCGGATCGACGCCGGCAAGGCCGCGCACATCGCGCGGCTCGCCTTCTACCTCGGCCTCGAGCTGGCGAACCGGAACGCGCGCCCCTCCGCGGCGCCGCCGCCGCGGCCCGTGCCGGCCGCCGCGGACGCCGCGCCGTGATCCGCGTCGGCCCGGCCGGCTGGTCCTACCCGGACTCGCCCGGCCACGTGTACCGGGCGGAGGTGCCGTCGCGGTTCGACGCGCTGCACTTCCTCGCCTCCTACTTCGACACCATCGAGGTGAACTCCACGTTCTACCGGCCGCAGCCCGCCCGTACCTTCGCGTCGTGGGTGCGGCGGGTCGCGCACAACCCGCGGTTCCGCTTCACCGTCAAGCTGTGGCAGCGCTTCACCCACGAGCGCGCCGCGCCGTGGACCGCCGAGGAGCTGCGCGGGGTCACCGAGGGCCTCGAGGCGCTGCGGGACCAGGACCGGCTCGGCGCGCTGCTCGCCCAGTTCCCCTGGTCGTTCAAGCCCGGGCCGGCGGGCCGCGAGACGCTGGCCCGGCTGGCCGAGGCCTTCCACGGCTGGCCGCTGGTCGTGGAGGTCCGCCACGGGGGCTGGGGCCGCGAGGACCAGCTGCCGCTGTTCCGCGACCTGGGCCTCGGCGTCGCCAACATCGACCAGCCGCTGATCGGGCAGTCGTTCGCGCCGGCCGCGCACGCCACCAGCCCGCTCGGCTACGTGCGCTTCCACGGCCGCAACTACGAGCACTGGTTCGGCGAGCAGGAGGACGCCGCCCAGCGCTACGACTACCTCTATACCGCCAGGGAGCTGGCGCCCTGGGTGGACCGGATCCGCTCGCTCGCCGCGAGCGAGGGCGTGGCCGACGTGTACGTGATCACCAACAACCACTTCGAGGGCAAGGGACCGGCCAACGCCCTGATGCTGCGCGCCATGCTCGACCGCGGCCGGGTGAAGGCGCCGCCGGTGCTGTTCGCGACCTACCGCGAGGCGCTGGCGCCGTACGCCGAGCCGTGGGACGCGGAAGGGGAGCCGAGCCTGTTCTGAATTCCGAATCCCGGCCTCGCGCCGCTGGTAACCACCGCTCACTTGCCGTCTGGCAACGTATCCGACCTCTGAGCGCTATCTTTCTGCCCTCTTTATGGATGCCTCCCGGATCCGGAACTTCTGCATCGTGGCCCACATCGACCACGGCAAGTCCACGCTCGCCGACCGCCTGATCGAGGCGACCGGGACGCTGAGCCGCCGGGAGATGCGGGAGCAGGTGCTCGACACGATGGACCTGGAGCGGGAGCGCGGCATCACCATCAAGCTCAACGCGGTGCGGATGGCGTACGCCGCGAAGGACGGGCAGCAGTACGAGCTGAACCTCATCGACACGCCGGGCCACGTGGACTTCACCTACGAGGTCTCGCGCTCGCTGGCCGCGTGCGAGGGCGCGATCCTGGTCGTGGACGCCGCCCAGGGCATCCAGGCCCAGACCGTCTCCAACCTGTACCTCGCGCTCGAGGCGGGACTGGAGATCATCCCGGTCCTCAACAAGATCGACCTGCCCTCGGCCGAGCCGGAGCGGCGCAAGGCCGAGCTGCACGACCTGATCGGGGCGGACCCCGACGAGATCCTGCTGGTCTCGGCCAAGGAGGGCCGCGGCATCCCGGAGCTGCTCGAGGCCGTGGTGCGGCGGGTGCCGGCGCCGGGCGGCGACCCGGCTTCTCCGCTGCGGGCGCTGATCTTCGACTCGTACTACGACCGCTACCGCGGCGCGATCCCCTCGATCCGGGTGGTGGACGGCGTGGTCCGGCCCGGGATGAACATCGCGATGGGCTCGCACGACGGGGTGTACGAGGTGGCGGAGGTCGGCTGGCTGCAGCTCGAGCACAGGAGCGCGCCGGAGCTCTCGGCCGGCGAGGTGGGCTACCTGGTCGCCAACTTCCGCGACGTGAAGGACACCCGGGCCGGGGACACGATCCTCGACGCCGACCGCCGCGCGCCGCAGCTGCTGCCCGGCTACCGCGACATCAAGTCGATGGTGTTCGCCGGCCTGTACCCGACCCAGCCCGAGGCGTACGAGGACCTGCGCGACGCGCTGGCCAAGCTGCAGCTGAACGACGCGTCGCTCCACTACGAGCCGGAAACCTCGGTCGCGCTGGGCTTCGGCTTCCGCTGCGGCTTCCTGGGCCTGCTCCACATGGAGATCGTGCAGGAGCGGCTGGAGCGGGAGTTCGACCTCGACCTGGTGACCACGGTGCCCAACGTGGAGTACGACGTGTGGCTCACCAACGGCGAGAAGCTGGTGGTGGAGAACCCGAGCAAGATGCCCACCGGCTCGCAGGTGGACCGGGTCGAGGAACCGTACGTCCGGGCCCGCATCATCTCGCCGTCCGAGTACATCGGCGCGCTGATGAAGCTCGGCCAGGAGCGCCGCGGCGCGTACCTCGGCATGAAGTACCTGGATCCGGTGCGGGTCGAGTTCGAGTGGGAGTTCCCGCTGGCCGAGATCATCCTCGACTTCTACGACCGCCTCAAGACGCTGTCGCGCGGCTACGCCTCGCTCGACTACGAGTTCGCCGCCTACCGGGCCAGCGACCTGGTGAAGCTCGACATGCTGATCAACGGCGACGCGGTGGACGCGTTCAGCGTGATCATCCACCGCGACAAGGCGTTCGAGTGGGGGAAGAAGCTGGCCGGCAAGCTGCGGGAGCTGATCCCGCGCCAGTTGTTCGAGGTGGTGATCCAGGCGGCGATCGGCTCCAAGGTCATCGCGCGCGAGACCGTGCATCCGCTGCGCAAGAACGTGCTCGCCAAGTGCTACGGCGGCGACGTCACGCGCAAGCGCAAGCTGCTCGAGAAGCAGAAGGCCGGGAAGAAGCGGATGAAGCAGGTCGGCGCGGTCGAGATCCCGCAGGAGGCGTTCCTCGCCGTGCTGAAGGTCGAGTGAGCGGGCCGGGCGTCCGCCCCAGCGGCCCGGTGCACACGCCGGCCGACGCGGAGGCGGTCGCCGCCCGGCCCAGCGGCGGGCGCCTGACCGGCCGCGGCCTGGTGATCCAGACCGCGTTCTTCGGCGACGTGGTGCTCACCACCCCGCTGATCCGCCGCGCCGCGGAGCGCCACGGCACGCCGGTGGACGTCGTGGTGCTGCCGGCCGCGGTGCCGGTGCTGCGCAACCATCCGAGCATCCGGGACCGCATCCCGTACGACAAGCGCGGCAAGGACGCCGGGATCGCCGGGTTCCTGCGGATGGCGCGGCTGCTCCGCCGCCGGCACTACGCCGCCGCCTACCTCGCCCAGTCCAGCCTCCGCTCCGCGGCGCTGGCGTTCGCGGCCGGCATTCCCCGGCGGATCGGGTTCCGGGAGGCGCCGGGGGCGTTCCTGTACACCCACTCGGTCGCGCCGCGCGGCGAGCCGCACCAGGTCGAGCGCCTGCTGGCGCTGGCCGACGGGGCGCCGGAGCGGCGCGAGCCGGAGATCTTCCCGGGCCCCGAGGAGCGCGCCTCGGTGGACGCGCTGCTCGCCGAGGCCGGCATCCGCGGCGAGTTCGTGGTGCTCGCACCCGGCTCGCAGTGGGGCTCCAAGCGGTGGCCGTTCTTCCCCGACCTCGCCAGCGCGCTGGCCCAGGAGATCCCGCTGGCGCTGGTGGGCGGCCCCGGGGACCGCGCCGACGGCCGGCAGATCCGCAACGCGCTCGGCGCCGCGACGCCGGTCGCCGACGGCATCGGCCGGCTGTCGCTCCTCGCGGCGGGCGAGCTGATCCGCCGCGCGCGGGTGCTGGTGTCGAACGACTCCGCGCCGGTGCACCTCGCCTCGGCGACCAACACCGCCACGGTCGAGATCTACGGGCCCACCGCCCCGCTGTTCGGCTTCGCGGCGCGCGCGCCGTGGTCGCGGGTCGTCGAGCCCGAGCCGCTCGAGTGCCGGCCCTGCCACCACCACGGCCCGCCGGCCTGCCCGCTCGGCCACCACCGGTGCATGCGCGAGATCCCGATCAGCCGCGTGCTGGCCGAGGTGCGGACCCTGCTCCAGATTGTCCCCAAACGCTACGGAGCCTGAGCGATGCGCTACCTGGTGGGCGTGGACATCGGCGGGACCAACATCGTCGTCGGCACGGTGGCCGAGGACGGGTCCGCCGTGCTCGGCGTCGGCCAGGCGCCGACCCTGCCCGAGGAGGGCCCGCAGGCGGTGGTCGGGCGTATCGCGCGGCTGGTGCAGGGCTCGATCGCCGAGGCGCAGCGGTCGGCCGGCGTCTCGCGCGACCGGATCGCGGGCGTCGGCATCGGCTCGCCGGGCCCGCTGGACCGCGAGCGGGGCGTGGTGCTGCTCACGCCGAACCTGGGGTGGCGCGACCTGCCGCTGCGGGACCTGGTGAGCGAGGCGACCGGCCTGCCGGCGTCGCTCGACAACGACGCCAACTGCGCCATCTACGGCGAGTGGTGGGCGGGAGCGGCGCGCGGCTCGAAGTTCGTGGTGGGGCTCACGATCGGCACCGGCATCGGCGGCGGGATCGTCATCGACGGCAAGCTGTACTACGGCACGTCGGGCGTGGCCGGCGAGGTCGGCCACACCACCATCGACTCCACCGGCCGGCGCTGCAAGTGCGGCAACTACGGCTGCCTCGAGGCCTACGCCTCGGGGCCGGCGATCGCCGCGCGCGCCATCGAGGGGATCGAGACCGGCGCGGAGAGCGACCTGCCGGCGCGGGTGGGCGGCGACCTGGACCGGATCACCGCGCAGACCGTGTACGAGGCGGCCAAGGCCGGCGACGAGTACGCGCTCGAGATCGTGCGCGACACCGCCAAGTTCCTCGGCGCCGGCGTGGGCAACCTCGTCAACATCTTCAACCCGGACACCGTCGTGATCGTGGGCGGCGTCACCATGGCGGGCGACCAGCTGTTCGTGCCGCTCCGGGGCGAGGTGAAGCGGCGCGCCTTCAAGCCGGCGGTGGACCGCTGCCGCATCGTGCCGGGCGAGCTGCCGGGGACGGCGGGCGTGGTGGGCGCCGTGGCGACGTTCAAGCACGACGTGTGGGGGGAGGTCTGAAGAAGCTCGGCGTGGTGGGCACGATGATCTGGGACACGATCATCGGCCGCGACCCCGCCGCGGCGCCGTTCGAGGAGTGGGGCGGCATCAGCTACGCCCTGGCGGCGCTCGACGCGGCGCTCCCGGAGGGCTGGCAGGTCGTGCCGGTCGTGAAGGTCGGCCGCGACCTCGCCGAGCGCGCCGACGGCTTCCTGCGCACCCTGCCCTCCGCGCGCGGCACGCGGTTCGTCGTGGTGCCCGACACCAACCCGCGGGTGCGGCTCAACTACCAGGACCGCCAGCGCCGCTGCGAGGGCCTGGTGGGCGGCGTGCCGCCGTGGACCTGGGCGGAGCTGGGGCCGATGGTCCTCGACCTCGACGCGCTGTACGTGAACTTCATCACCGGCTTCGAGTGCGACCTCGCCACGGCCCAGGCGCTGCGCCAGGCCTACCGGCGCCCGCTGTACGGCGACATCCACAGCCTGGCGCTCGGCATCCGGGCCAACGGCCTCCGCCACCTGCGGCCCATCGAGGAGCCGCTCGCCTGGCTGTCGTGCTTCGACGTGGTGCAGGTGAACGAGGACGAGATGGGGCAGCTGGGCGACGCGCCGCTGGAGCTGGCGGCGCGCGCCGTCGCCCGCGGCGTGCAGGCGGTGTGCGTGACGCTGGGCGAGCGCGGCGCCGCCTACGTCGCGGCGCCGGGGTTCGACGGCTTCGGCCCGGCGCCCGCCCCGGCCGGCGCGGGCCAGGTCGCCCGCACCGCCCGGATCGACGCGGAGGGCGAGCCGGTCGCGGGCGACCCCACCGGCTGCGGCGACGTGTTCGGCTCGACGCTGTTCGCGCGCCTCCTGGCCGGCGACGCGCTCGAGCCGGCGGTGCGCGCGGCCAACCGGATGGCGCGGCGCAACGTGTCCTACCGCGGCGCCACCGGCCTGCAGCACCACCTCCGCGGCGCGCTCGCGCCCTCGCGGCCCGCGTGACGACCGTCGTCGAGGTTCCCCAGTCGTTCGACGACCGCTCGTTCGAGACGTTCGCCGCCGGCCTCGCCGCGGCCGAGGGCGCGAGCCGCGTGCTGGTGGACGCGCACGCCACCGAGTGGGCCTCGCCGTTCGGCCTGGTGGGCCTGCTGTGCGCCGGCCGCGCGCTGGGCCAGCGGCTCGGCGCCAGGCCGCTGCTCACGGTGCCGTCCGACACCGAGGTCGCCCACTACTGGGCCCACACCGGCTTCTTCGCCCAGGCGGAGTCGCTGTACGAGATCCACGGCGCCGTGCCCCGCAGCCGGCAGGCGCCCGAGAGCGCCGTGCTGCTCGAGATCACGCCGGTCGCGGTCGCGGGCGACGTGCACCGGGTCGTGGACCGCATCCAGAGCCGCTCGGCGGCGATCCTCGACGCGGCGACCGGCCTCGACCCCAAGGCGACGATGGGATTCGGTATGGCGCTTTCGGAGGCTTGTCAAAATATTGTGGAGCACGCCGGCTCCGGCGGCTGGGTCGCGGTGCACGCCTACACCTGGAGGCGGAGGCTCGGCCGGCGCGTGGTCGTCATCGCGGTCGGGGACGCCGGCGTCGGATTCCGGCACACGCTCGAGGCCACGCAGGCCAAGCGCTACGGCGACCGGTGGAGCGACGCCACGGCGCTCGAGGCGGCGTTGATCCACGGGATCAGCAAGTACCGCGATCCCGGCCGCGGCCAGGGGCTGCGCGGCATCCGGATGTGGGCGGAGCGGTGGAAGGGCAAGCTGAGCATCCGCAGCGGCACGGGGCGCATCGTGCGGGTCCCGGACTGGGACGAGGACGTGCCGCTCGCGGACGGACTGGCGCCGTTTCCCGGGGCGCAGCTCCAGCTGGTGGTCCCCGGGTCGGTGCGGGAGGAGCGGTGATCGCCGAAATCGACGTGCGGGCCGTGCTCTCCCGCAGCATGTGCGAGTTCCACAGCGACCTCGTCACCCGGGCGACCGGGCGCGCCGTGCGCGGCGGCATCGAGGCGCACCTGCAGGAGCACCCCGACGTCACCGTCGTGGTCCTCGACTTCTCGGAGGTCCGGGTGCTCGACTGCTCGTGCGCCGACGAGGTCGTGGCCCAGCTGCTGATGCGCACCGCCGGCGGGCGGGAGCGCCGGGTCTCCTTCCTGGTGCGCGGCCTGGCCGAGGCGCACGCCCTCCAGATCGACGACGTGCTGCGGCGCCACGGCCTCGCCCTGGTGGGCGAGGAGCGCGGCGGCGGCGTCCGCCTGCTCGGCTTCGTGAACGACCTGATGCGCGCCGCCTGGGAGCAGGTGGTGCGCAGCGGCTCGGCCCGCCCCGAGGAGCTGGCGGCCGAGCTGGCCTGGCCGGTGGACGAGATGGACCGTGCGCTCGGCCAGCTGGTCGAGCGCCGCCTGGTGATCGAAGCGCCCGACCGGCACTACCTTCCCCTGACCGCCGCCTGACGCCGATGCCGCGCCGCACGCCCGGCCGGTCCACCGTCGCCATCCACGGGAACCCGGCCGCCCGCACCGCGCCCGAGCCCGTCGCGCCGCCCATCTACCAGTCGAGCACCTTCGTCAGCCCGTTCGGCTCGACCGACGAGGTGCGGTACACGCGCTACGGCAACAACCCCAACCAGCTCCGCCTGGCCGAGCGCCTGGCCGGGCTCGAGGGCGCCGAGGCCGCCATCTTCGTCGCCAGCGGGATGGGGGCGACGGCCCTGGCGCACCTCGCGGTGCTGAGCCCGGGCGACCACCTCCTGTCGAGCGAGTGGATCTACGGCGGCACCCGCCGGCTGTTCAGGGAGGAGTTCACCCGGTTCGGCATCGAGGTGTCGTTCGCCAACCCCGACCGGCGGCGCGACTGGCGCAGCAAGCTGCGCAAGAACACCCGCGCGATCTTCGTCGAGACGCCGACCAACCCGCTGATGCGGGTGCTGGACGTGGAGCTGCTGGCGCAGCTGGCCGAGGCGGAGGGCATCGCGCTGCTGGTGGACTCGACCTTCGCCACGCCCATCAACTTCCGGCCGCTCGAGCACGGCGCGGACGTGGTGATCCACAGCGCCACCAAATACCTCAACGGTCACTCCGACGTCATCGCGGGCGCGGTGGCCGGCGACGGCACCGTGATCGAGGAGGTGCGCGAGCGGATGAAGCTGTGGGGCCAGGCGCTCGACCCGCACGCCGCGTGGCTCATCGAGCGCGGCCTCAAGACGCTCGACGTGCGGATGGAGCGGCACAACCGCACCGGCCTGGCGATCGCGTCCTGGCTCGAGGAGCAGCCCGCGGTGCGGCGCGTGCACTACCCCGGCCTCGCCTCGCACCCCGACCACGCGCTCGCCGCCCGGGTGCTCGAGGGGTTCAGCGGCATGGTCGGCGTCGAGCTGGCGGGCGGCGCGAAAGCCGCCGAGCGCTGCCTGCGCGCCCTGCGCCTGGTGACCCACGCCCCGAGCCTGGGCGGCGTGGAGTCGCTGGTCTCGGAGCCGCGGTTCACCTCGCACGCCGGCCTGACGGCCGACGAGCGCGCCTCCGCCGGCATCCCCGACGGCTTCCTCCGCCTCTCGCTCGGCCTCGAGGACCCCGACGACCTGATGGAAGACCTCGCCCGAGGACTCGCCGCGGCCTAGCCCCGGCCGTAGATTGCGGCCGTGATCAAGTTCAGCCACGTCACGAAGGCGTACGCCAAGGGCGCCGCGCTCGCCGACGTGTCCTTCCACGTGCCGAAGGGCGAGTTCTGCTTCCTCACCGGCCACAGCGGCGCCGGCAAGACCACCGCCCTCAAGCTGATCTACCTCGCGGAGCTCCCGACCTCCGGCGAGGTGCGGGTGTCCGGCTTCACCTCCAACCGCATCGGCGCGCGCGACGTCCCGCGGCTGCGCCGCCGGCTGGGCATCGTGTTCCAGGACTTCCGGCTGCTCGAGGACCGCACCGCCGAGGAGAACGTGGCCTTCGCGCTGGAGGTCACCGGCGCCCGCCGCTCGGCCATCGGGCCGCGGGTGATGCGGGTCCTCACCCAGGTGGGGCTGGTGGCCAAGGCCCACCAGTACCCGCGCGAGCTGTCGGGCGGCGAGCAGCAGCGGGTCGCCATCGCCCGCGCTCTGGTGAACGACCCGGTAGTGCTGCTGGCGGACGAGCCGACCGGCAACCTCGACGACCGGGCGACCCGCGGGATCTTCCAGCTGCTCCGCGACATCAACGCGGCCGGCACCGCGGTGCTGATGGCCACCCACGACCTCGACCTGGTGAAGAGCTTCGACGGCGCGCACCTGGTGGAGCTGCAGCACGGCGGCGTCGCCTACGACTCGGCCGAGGACGCCGGCGAGACGGAGACCCCGGCGTCGTGAACCTGGTCGTCCGCGAGACCCTGCTCGCCTTCCGGCGCGCGCCGCTGCTGTCGGCGCTGTCGGTCACGACCATCGCCTTCTCGCTGTTCGTGTTCGGGCTGTTCGGGCTGGTGACGGTGAACGTCCAGCGGGTGATGGGGTCCGTGGCCGAGCGGGTGGAGGTCGTGGCGTACGTGCGCCGCGGCACGCCGATCGAGACCATCACCGTCGCGGCGGCGGACATCCAGGCCTTCCCCGAGGTCGAGAGCGTCACCCACGTGTCGGAGGAGGCGGCCCTGGCGCGCGCGCGCCGCGAGCTGCCGGAGTTCCGCGACATCTTCCAGGACCTCGAAGCCAATCCGCTGCCCGCCTCGCTGGAGGTCCGCCTCAAGCCCGAGTTCCGCGACGCCCGCCACGCCACCCTGGTGGCCGAGCGGCTGCGCGGGTTCGACTTCGTGGACGACGTGCGCTACGGCAGCGACTGGGTGGCCAAGCTGGACCACCTCCGCAACATCGCCGGCGCGGTCGGCGTGGTGGTGGGCGCGGCGTTCGCGCTGGTGGCGGTCATCATCATCGGCACCACCATCCGGATGGCGGTGCTGCACCGCGGCCACGAGATCGCGATCATGCGGCTGGTGGGCGCCACCGACGGGTTCGTCCGCCGCCCGTTCCTGCTCGACGGGCTGATCAAGGGGCTGCTGGGCGGCGCGCTGGCGCTGCTGCTGTGCTACGGCGCCTACGCGATGGTGGACGCCTGGCTGCTGCGCGCCGACTTCTTCACCACCGCGGAGTCGCTCGCCGGCGTCGCCGCCGGCGGGCTCCTGGGCCTGGTGGGCAGCCTGGTCAGCATCGGCCGTCACCTCCGCAGCGTCTGATGCGCGGCCGGGCCGGCGCGTCCTCGGCGCTCCTGGCCGCCGCGCTCGCGGTCGTGGCGGCGGGGCGGCTGGCGGCGCAGCAGCCCCCCCCCGCTCCGGCCGACACCGCGCTCGAGAACAGCCAGCAGCGGCTGATCGAGATCCGCCGCGAGCGCCAGCGGCTCCAGGCGGAGATGGAACGGCTGCGGGGCCAGGTGCACTCGCTCTCCAGCGAGGTCCTGAACCTCCGCGAGCAGGTGCGCACCACCGGCCGCATCGTCTCCGAGCTCGACCTCCAGATCGCGGCGATGGGCTCCCAGATCTCGCGCAAGACCGCGGACCTGCTGATCGCGCAGGACGCGCTGGCGGAGAAGCGGGCCGTCCTCCACCACCGCCTGATCGAGATCGCCAAGCGCGGCCCGCTGTACGGGGCGCAGGTGCTGCTCGCCGCCGAGTCGTTCGGCGACCTCGCCTCCCGCTACAAGTACCTGTACCTGATCAGCCGGCAGGACCGGCAGCTGGTGGCCGACGTCGAGGCGCTGCGCGACAGCGCCGCCAGCGGCCGCAACGTGCTGCTGAACCTGCAGGGCGCGCTGTCGCGCCGCCGCGACGAGCGGGCGGAGGAGAACCAGCGCTACCGGCAGCTGGAGCAGCAGAGCCAGCGCAGCCTGCGCCAGTCGGAGCGCGAGGCGGAGCAGACCCGGCAGCGGCTCGCCCAGCTCGCCAGGGACGAGGCGCGGCTGAACGACATCATCGCGTCGTTCGAGCGGCGCCGCCTGGCCGAGGCCGGCCGCGGCGCGGTCGCCGCGCCCGCGCGCATCCGCACCGCCGACCTCGGCCGCCTCGACTGGCCGGTGGACGGCGTCATCATCTACCGGTTCGGCCGGCAGCAGCTGGCGAACAACACCACCGTCCGCCGCGACGGCATCGGGATCGCGGTGCCGCAGGGCACCCCGGTGAAGGCGATCGCCGACGGCACGGTGCGCAGCACACGCTCGCTCGGGACCTACGGGCCCTCGGTGGTGATCGAGCACGGCGCCGGCTTCTACAGCGTGTACCTGTACCTCGGCGAGATCGACGTGAAGAACGGCCAGGCCGTCACCCGCGGCCAGATCGTCGGGCGCTCCGGCGGCGAGAACTCCGACGAGGGGCCCCACATCGAGTTCCAGATCCGCGGCGAGGCGTCCGGCCAGAAGGGGCAGGCCCAGGCCCTCGACCCCATCGCCTGGCTGCGCCGCCGCCGGTGAGCGCCGCTCCTCCCGTCCGGCGCGGGGCGACGCGATGAGCGCCCCGGAACGCCTCGCCAAGCTGTGCGAGACCTGCGGCCGGTTCCGGCTGTACGCGCCGGACGACGGGTACTGCATCGTGTGCGGGTATCAGAGCCTGGTCGCCGAGTGCGGCTGCGGCCGCAGCTTCGACTACGCGCTGACGGAGCCGCCCGGCGGCGGCCTGCACTGCCCGCGCTGCGGCCGCGACTTCCGCGGCAACCGGGGCGGGATGGCCCTCGAGTAGCCGGGCCGCGGGGCGCGGACTATGTTCGCGCCGACCGGGTCCCGGGGACGCCGCTCAGCCGGCCGGAGATGCGGCGATCGCGATCCGGTCGTCGCCCGACGCCTTGGCCCTGGCCAGCGCGGCGTCGGCCAGCGCGAACAGGTCCTCGGGTCGCAGCGCTTCGGGGTGAGGGAAGGACACGATGCCGGCCGAGAAGCCGGGACGCTCGCCGCCCATGTCGGGGAAGCTGTGCTTCGCCACCGCCGCGGTCAGCCGCTGAACGAAGTTGCGCGCGCCCCGGGCGTCGGTCTCGGGCAGCACGAGCGCGAACTCGTCGCCGCCGTAGCGCGCCACGAAGTCCGGCGAGCGCAGCTCGCGCTGCAGCAGCTGGCCGATGTCGGCGAGGATCCGGTCGCCCGCCTGCGCCCCGAGCCGCTCGTTCAGCGTGCGGAACTTGTCCACGTCCAGCACCACGAAGCAGAACCGCAGCCGGTAGCGCCGCGCCCGCTCGTACTCGTCCCGCAGCCGGCGGTCGAGCCCGTCCAGGCTCGCGCATCCCGTCAGCACGTCGAGCGCGCCGGCGTTGAGCTGGCGGCGGAACACGGCGGCGCGGCGCTCCTCGTTCTCGAGCACCTTGGACGCGGCCTTGGCGATCGTGTCGGCGAGCGCGATGTCGCGGCTGGTGAGATCCGGATCCCCCTCGCGGGTGCGCAGGAAGAACACGCCCGCCGGCGTCCCCTGCACGAACACCGGGAGGGCGACGGCGGAGCGGATGTTGGTCTCGACCGCGTGCGCGTCCCACGTGTCCCGGATGGTCGAGAACAGCGGATGCTCCTTCACGTCCGCGATCACCACCGGCTGCTCGGTGCGCAGCGCCTCCTGGATCTCCGGGTAGTGGGACAACTCGACCCGCATGTCGCGGACGGAGGGGTTCTCGTACACCGCGACCACCCGGCCGTGGTCCGCGCCCGGCGAGGTCACGACGAACGAGCAGTGGGACAGCGACAGCGCCTGCCCCACGCGGCGCACCAGGGTCTGGAAGATCTCCTCGGCCCGGAGCGCGGCCGACACTTCCTGGAAGATGTCGAACAGCAGCTCGCGCGCGCGCAGCGTCACCCGGATCTCGCGCAGCTCCGCGCGGTGGGCCAGCAGCCGCTCGAGCCGCGCCCGCAGCTCGGGGCCGCTCACCGGGGCGGCGACCGCATCGTCGGCGCCGGCGAGCAGCAGGTCGGCCAGGCCGTCGGGCCCGCTCGACAGCGCGACGAGGGGCAGGTCGGACCACTGCTGCACGGTCTCGCGCAGCTGCTTGATCTTCCCCAGCGGCGCGCGCGCGCCCGCGGCGACGCACAGCAGCACCGCGTCGGGCGAGGACGCAGCCGCGGCGGCCCCGAGATCGCCGCCCGGCGGCAGCTCCTCGACGCGGAGGCCGGCGTGCTCCAGCGTGGCCGCCAGGCTGGCGGGCCTCGCGGCGGCGTCTCCCGCGACCAGCACGTGGGTACGGA
>Ga0335082_10000357_pt1 | contig 46403 bp, 30 predicted proteins | sample Lox_Sample_41_FD_206718 | JGI IMG/M metagenome (GOLD analysis project Ga0335082, IMG submission 206718) | Soil microbial communities from Loxahatchee National Wildlife Refuge, Florida, United States - Lox_Sample_4.1 | ecosystem: Environmental > Terrestrial > Soil > Wetlands | place: USA...
GTTCGTGAACCACCTGCAACGGAACTACGACGAACTTATCAACTGCCATGAAGTGCGGGTCAGGCAAGTGGAGCATCACATCCTGGTGTCGTGCCATTGCGTGATGAAGGGCGAATTGCCGATCACGAGGATTCACGACGTGCTGGCGGCGCTGGAAGACCTGGTAAAAGAACGGTTCCCGCAAATATCGCGCGTGACGATTCATCCCGAGCCGCCGGAGCAGGCGTAGGCAGCCTTCGGTCTTTATCCCGTATTGAAATCAGAGATCGCCTAGTGTCCGGGCGGAAGAGCTTCGTCATGGCGGGCATTCTTGATGATAAACATCAATGGAATCATCGCGAGTGACATGACCCCGAGAATCCAGAAAACATCGATAAAGGCCAGCATGGCGGACTGGCGCTGGAGCTGGTAATAGAGCAGTTCCTGTGCTTGCTGAAGCGCTTTGGCAGCGTCGGAGCCATGCGAGCGCAGCGCCGCGGCGGCGCCGTGGAGCGCTTCCATGTAGCGAGGGTTCAGCGGAGAGAGGTGGCCGACAAGGTTTGTCTGGTGGCGCTGGGTCAAGCGGGCCTGCATGGTGGTGACCAGCGAAATACCGACGCTGCCACCGATGTTGCGGGCAAGGTTGATGAGGCCGGTGGCGTTGTTCATCCGCTCCTTGGGGACAAAGGCAAAAGCGGTAACGTTGATGGGGACAAAGAGAAAGGCCAAGGCGCCACGAGAGATCGTCCAGATGAGAACGAACGTCAAGAAGTCGGTTTCGAGATTCAGTTTGGCGAGTTGGAACATGCCAATCGAGAGAATGGTGAGGCCGACAATCACAAGCCAGCGGGCGTGAAAGCGAACCAAGAGCCAGCCTACCGCGGGCAGCATGACCAAGGTGACGATGGCGCCCGGTGAGAGCACGAAACCGCTCAACTGCGCGGTGTAGCCCATCAGCGTTTGCAAGAGAACCGGGAGCATCACCGTGGTGCCGTAGAGGATGATGCCGAGCGCAAACATGGTGAAGGTGGCGGCAGCGTAGTTGCGATCTTTGAACAGGTGGAGTTCGATGACGGGATTCTTCTGACGAAGTTCCCAGACAACGGCGCCAACAAGGCCGATGGCCGCTGCCACAGAGCACCAGACGATAAAGTTTGAACCGAACCAGTCATCGCGCTGGCCTTTGTCCAGAACGACCTGAAGGAAGCCGAGGCCCACGCTGAGCAGACCGAGGCCAATGTAGTCGATGCGAAGCCTTTCGCCGTTCTTTTCTCCTGCGAGATGCGGTGGATCGTGAATCAACGCCGAGGTGAGAAAGATCGAGAGCAGGCCGATGGGGATATTGATGAAGAAGATCCAGCGCCATGAGTAGTTATCGGTGATCCAGCCGCCGAGCGTAGGGCCGATGATGGGAGCGACCACGACGCCCATGCCGTAGACAGCCATGGCCATGCCCTGTTTCTCGCGTGGAAAGCTTTCGACGAGGATGGCTTGGGAGACGGGCTGGAGCCCCCCTCCCCCCGCCCCCTGCAGCACGCGAAAGAGGACCAGGAGAGGCAGACTGGGGGCAATGCCGCAAAGGAAGGAACTGATGATGAAGGTGAAGACGCATGCCATGTAGAAACGTTTGCGGCCGAAAAGGCGGGAGAACCAACCGGTGAGAGGAAGAACGATGGCATTCGAAACGAGATAAGAGGTGAGAACCCAGGTGCTTTCGTCCACGCCGGAGGAAAGACTGCCGGCGATATGGGGAAGGGCCACGTTGGCAATGCTGGTGTCGAGCACCTCCATGAAGGTGGAGAGCATGACGGTGAAGGCGATGATCCAGGGACTGACAGTGGGCCGGGCGAGGCTGGGAACGTGAAAGTCGGATTGCGCGATCGAGGCCATGAAATCGGTTCAGGGCACGAATACACTTCCACGGCGCGAAATCTGCGGTCGCAATGGCCGTGGGAGCGAGCGACGTGAGGGGTCACGCCAACTAAATAGGCTAGCAAGGGGGAGAAAGTGGGGATGTGGCGGCGGTCACACGGGGGAAAAGAGGGGCAGAGGAGAGGATTAAGACTATTTGGGTGGGAACAATCTAACAAATTCGGGGTCGGCGTGGAGGAGTGTGAGGTCGGGATCCTGTTGGGGCCAATGGAAATTGGCGTAGCCGTGGGAGAGGGCGCGGCGGATCAGGTCGAGGGCTTCAGACTTCTTGCCCAGGACGCAATAGGTGCAGGCGGAGTTGTAGAGGACGTTGGAATCGTCGGGGCGAAGAGCAATGGCCATCTCGAGGTGGCGGACAGCGTCCTCGGAACGGCCGAGGTTGGCGTAGTCGGCGGCCAGAAGGCTGCGCGCGCGGACATCTTCCGGGACCAGTTCGAGTTGGCGCTCAAGGACGACCATTTCCATTTCGCGGTAGCGGCGAAGTTCTTCACCCCGGCCAAGACGCTCGAGGGAATTCGTGAAGGGGATGTAGACGTTGTAGTCGTCGCCGTTGGCTTCGATGGCCTTCTCGGTGAGGTCGGCGGCGTCTTCGAAACGGCCGGAAGCGAAGTAGGCGCGGCCCAGGACGTTGTAGACGCCGTCGCAATCGGGCTTCAGCAAGATCGCGCTGCGAGCGAGCTCTATAGCCTCGGGATGCTTACCCTGGGAGTAGAAGAGGCGGGCGCGGGCGACGAGGGCCTCGGCGAGGGTGGGGTCCAACTCAAGGGCTTTCTTGCAGGCCGCCTCGCCGCGTTCCACCCACTTGGGGTTGTGTTCGCGGATTTCGTGAATCATCGCGCAGATGTAAGCGACTCCCGCATGGGCAGCCGCGAAATTGGGATCGAGTTTGATGGCTTGTTCGAACATCTGGAGAGCAAATTCAAGGCTTTCACGGCGGGCGTAACTGCGGCCACGCAGAAAATAGTCGTACGCGACGGAATTTTCAGTGGGCTTGGAAGCGATTTTCCGCTCTTCCTGGGGGGAAAGGGTGATGCGGAAAGCCTGGGCGATGCTGCGGGCAATTTCGTCCTGCACTTCGAAGACGTCGGCCATTTCGCGGTCGAAACGCTGAGCCCAGATGGTGTGGCCAGAGCGGGATTCAACGAGTTGCGCGCTGATGCGGAGGCGATTGCCGGAGCGGCGGACGCTGCCGCCGAGGACGTAGGAAGCATGGAGTTCGCGACCGACCTGGGGAGCGGTGACGGGCTTGTCGCGATAGGCGAGCATGGCGGGACGCGGGAAGACCTTGAGATTCCGGATGTTGGCGAGCTCAGTGATGATGTCTTCGGTCATGCCGTCGCGCAGGTATTCGTCTTCCTTGGCGCTACTGAGGTTTTCGAAATAGAGGACGGCGACGGAGTTTATGGATTTCTTTTCCTGGGACGCCTCGCGGGAAGCGAGGTGGGGGCCACTGCGGCCGGACGCGGCGGATTTTCCGGAGCTGAGATCGCGTTTGAGGCGCTTGAGGTCGGCGCGCAATTCGGCGGCGGACTGGTAGCGGAGCTCACGGTCTTTCTCGAGAGCCTTGTAGATGATGGAATCGAGGGTCTCGGGGAGGTCGGGGTTCAGCGAGGCTGCCGGCTCGGGATTGAAATTGAAGATGGCGTTGAAAATGACAGCGGAGGTCTGGCCGCGGAAGGCTTGCTTGCCGGTGGCCATTTCGTAGAGCACTGCGCCAAAGGAGAAGAGATCGGAGCGGGGATCAAGGACGTCGCCGCGCGCCTGTTCCGGCGACATGTAAGCAATCGTGCCCATGGAGGTGCCGGGAGCAGTGAGGGTATCCTCGCGAACGGAAGCGGAGTGACTGGAGGAACTGGGAGCGGTGGCGGTTTCGGGCGAAATGGCAAGAGCGGCAGAGAGCTTGGCAAGGCCGAAATCGAGGACTTTGGCCTGGCCGGAGTCGGTGACGAAAATGTTGGCGGGCTTGATGTCGCGGTGAGTGATGCCGCGCAGATGGGCGTGGTCGAGGGCATCGGCGACCTGGATGGCAATGTCGAGCAGACGTTCGATGCGAAGCGGCTGGCCGGAGATGAGGTGCTTGAGCGTCTGGCCCTGGAGGAACTCCATCACGATGAACGGCTGGTTGCCAGTGTGTTCGCCGATTTCGTGGACGGTGCAGATGTTGGAGTGGTTCAGAGAAGCGGCTGCGCGAGCTTCGCGCAGGAAGCGGTCGAGGGAGAACTGATCGGCGATGGCTTCCGGAGAGAGGAACTTGAGGGCGACGTGGCGGTCAAGGACCGTGTCGCGCGCTGAGTAAACCACACCCATCCCGCCACCGCCGAGTCTCTCGACGATCTGGTAATGCGAAATGGTTTCCCCGATCATGATGCGCGAACCAGGCGCTGGGAAAGGATATTGAGAATCGGCGTGGGAGTCAAAGCAGATAGCGCAAATAGTGGCTAAATCCGCAAGATTGGGGGTCAGCGGGGGCGTGTTGACGAAGCGATTAACCATTGACCGATATAGTAAGGGAGGAGGATCAGCAACGTGGAGTACAGAAGCGGCCCGCGAAAACGGTGAAACGCGAGAAGGAGGTCGGAGAGAAGGAAGAGAAGAGCGCCGATGGCCGCGAATCGAGCGGATACGTTTTTGAGGACAAGGAAGCGGCCCATGGCCTGGCCCGCCATGGTGGAGAGAAGGGCGGCGTAGAGGGCGACGGGAAGGAGCAGGCCGCCAGGCAGGGTTGGGAAGAGGATCGCATAGAACAGGGTGGCGATAAGGAGGTAGGCGAGCCAAATAGCAGCACGGGCTGGAAATTTGCAGTCGCGCGTGAACGCCAGCAAGTAGGCGATGTGGGCCAAGAGGAAGGAGGCGAGGCCCGGGAGGAAATATTGGTTGGGCCAGATGAGGAAGATGTCGCCGACAAGCGAGAAAAGAAGGCCGATGACGATCCAAAGGGCAACGGGAGACCTGGAGTGAGTCCAGTTCAAGAAGGCGATAGCGACGAGCAGCAGGGTCGCCAAGGGCTTGAAGACATAAACCAGCCACAGGTTTGGCCAGTGATGGCCCGCCAAGGTAAGGAAGACAGCCAGGATAAAGGCAACGATGAGGGCAGGCGAGGGACGTGGCGGCATAAATGGAGACGAGGCAATTATAGGTGAAAAGGAAATCGGCGGCGCTTCGAAACGGAATTGCGCTGCAGCCGGAGCGATTGCGGCTAACCAAACAGCACAATAAACGACAATGAAGTTGACGAACGGGCGAATACAAAGCGAATATTGGGACGTCGGTGATTGTTTACGGGGGACAGCGCATGGCCGGGGTCGCGGTGAAGAAAGGACTTTCAGGAAAGAGTGAAGCGATCCTCGGGGCGCTGAAGAAGTATTGGGGCTACGACGAGTTCCGCCCGAGGCAGGAGGAAGTGGTCCGGAGTCTGGCGGCAGGGCGTGACGTTTGCGTGGTCATGCCGACGGGCGGAGGAAAGTCCCTGTGCTACCAACTGCCGGCGGTTTTGCGCGAGCGTCAAACGGCGGTGGTGATCTCTCCGCTGATTGCATTGATGCAGGACCAGGTGGCGCAATTGCAGCAGATGGGCATACCGGCGGCGTTTCTGAACAGCTCCGTCGAGGAGTCTGTACGACGAGAAGTGAAACGCAAAGCGGTCGCAGGCGAGTACCGTTTGATGTACGTATCGCCGGAGCGGGCGGTGATGGAAGGGACAGCGGAATGGCTGAAGAACGTGCCGGTGTCATTCTTCGCGATCGATGAAGCCCACTGCATTTCCGAGTGGGGCCACGACTTCCGCCCTGAGTACCGGCAATTGAGCAAACTGCGGGAGCTGTTTCCCGAGCAGGCCATTGCGGCATTCACGGCAAGCGCGACGCAACAAGTACGGCACGACATAGTAAGCCAGCTGCGGCTGAAAGATCCGCTCAAGTCAGTGTCGAGCTTCCGGAGAGAGAACCTGCGTTATTTCGTGAAGGAGACGAAGGGGATCTTGCAGGATGCGATGTTGCTGGAGGCGCTGCGGAAGGCCGCAAGCGGGAATGCGATCGTGTATGCACCGACAATCGCACGCGTGGGAGAAGTGATCGACCTGCTGGAAGAGAACGGAGTTGCGGCCGTGGGGTACCACGGGCAAATGGAGGCGAAGGCGCGACGCGAGAATCAGGAGAAGTGGATGTCGGAACGGGTGCGGGTGGTGGTAGGGACAATCGCGTTTGGGCTGGGAATCAACAAGCCAAACGTGCGCGTCGTGGTGCGATTGGGATTGCCGGAGAGTATTGAGCAGCTGTACCAGGAAACCGGGAGGGCGGGGCGCGACGGCTTGCCCGCGGACTGTTATTTGTTCTGGCAGAAACGCGACAACGCGCTGCGGGCGCACTTCATCAACCAGATCGGGGATTCGAGAGAGAAGGACCGGGCGTGGCGGCGCTACGAAAAGATGCGGGAGTTCGCAAACGCGGCGGAGTGCCGGCAGAAGATGATCTGCGAGCATTTCGGGGAGCCGGCGAGCTGGGGCAAGTGCGGGGTTTGCGACGCGTGCGCCGGAGTTCCGAAATGGATGCGGGCCACCAGGGAATCAGAAGGCCGTCTGTTGCGCAGCACGGCGGAACGCCGCGTGGAAGCAATGACGTATACGGCGAGTGCGGATACCGACGAGGGCGTGGATGAAGAGTTACGGGAGTTTCTGCGGGAATGGCGGCGCGACGTTGCGCGGCAAAAAGAGACGCCGGCGTTCGTGGTGATGCACGATACGACGTTGGATGAGATCTGCCGGAGGCAGCCGAAAACGCCGCAGGAATTGCTGCGCGTGAGCGGAATCGGCGAGAAGAAGTGCGAGCTGTACGGAGCGTCAATCCTGCAGGCGTTGGAGCGATTCCGAAAGGGCGAGCGGGCCAGCAAGGAGTGGCGCGAGCGTCCGGCGAATCCCTCACTGGAGACGCTGGAGTTGCTGCAACAGGGGAAGACGCTGGAGGAAATCGCGCAGATTCGCGGGAGAAAGGTGTCGTCCGTGGTGGTGCTGGTAGCGGATTTGGTGGAGCGAGGCGAGGCGGACTTTCAGGAGCGCTGGATGCCCGCGGAGCGACGGGAGCAGATTCGAAAGGCTTGCGAGCGGCTGGGGATGGAATGGATGAAGCCGGTGAAGGAAGACTTGCCGGCGGAAGCGAGTTATGACGAGATCCGGCTGGTGATGGCGGAGATGAAGAGAAAGAATAAAGCTCAAAAATAGCGCGAGTAGATAGATCGAAAGGGTAGCTACGGCGTCAGTTGATCGCAGAGGGACGCAGAATTGCGTCCCTCTGATTGGTAACGGTTACTTGAGCGGAGATTTGCCGTTGAAGCGGGCGGCGGCACCGAGTTCTTCCTCGATGCGAAGAAGCTGGTTGTATTTGGCGATACGGTCGGTACGCGAGGCGGAGCCGGTCTTGATCTGGCCAGCGGCAGTGGCGACGGCAAGATCGGCGATGAAGGTGTCTTCGGACTCGCCGGAGCGGTGTGAGATGACGGAATTGTAGCCGGCCTTGCGGGCGAGCTCGATGGCATCGATCGTTTCGGTCACCGTGCCGATCTGATTCAGTTTGATCAGGATGGCATTGCCGATGCCTTCGTTGATGCCCCGGGAGAGGCGCTCGGTGTTGGTGACAAAGAGATCATCGCCGACGAGCTGAATCTTTTTCTTGGAGGTCTTCGTACCCACGGATTGAGTGAGCGCTTTCCATCCCGCCCAATCGTCTTCGGCCATACCGTCTTCGAGCGAAACGATCGGATACTTCTCAACCCAGTTGGTCCAGTAGGCAGCCATTTCAGCGGAGGTGTGTTGGGACTTATCCGACTTCTTGAAGACGTACTTGCCGCTGGCCTTGTCGTAGAACTCGCTGGCGGCCGGGTCGAGGGCAATGGAAACCTGTTCGCCGGGCTTGTAGCCGGCAGCGCCGATGGCTTCGAGCACGATCTGGATGGCTTCTTCGTTGGACTTGCAACTGGGAGCGAAACCGCCTTCATCGCCGACGGCCGTGGAGTAACCGTGCTTTTTCAGCGCGCTCTTCAGCGAGTGAAAGACTTCGACGCCCCAGCGAAGTGCTTCGGAAAAAGAGGGCGCACCAATGGGCATGGCCATGAATTCCTGGAAGTCCACCGAGGAGTCGGCGTGCGCGCCGCCATTGAGGATATTCATCATGGGAACGGGAAGCAGGTTGGCGGAATGATCGGAGGAGTAGCGGGCCAGGTACTTGTAGAGCGGCTCTTTGACAGCAACGGCGGCGGCGCGAGCGGCGGCCATGGAAACGGCCAGGATGGCGTTGGCGCCGAGGCGGGACTTGGTCTTGGTGCCGTCGAGGCTGATCATCTTGTGGTCGAGAGCGCGCTGGTCGGCGGCATCGAAGCCGGTGACGGCTTTGGCGATTTCGGAATTGGTGTTGGAAACGGCTTTGAGGACGCCTTTGCCGAGATATTTGGACTTGTCGCCGTCGCGGAGCTCGAGGGCTTCGTGTTCGCCCGTGGATGCACCGGAAGGAACGATGGCCCGGCCGAAAGCGCCGGACTCGAGAAGCACATCGGCTTCAACGGTGGGGTTGCCGCGCGAATCAAGGACCTGGCGGGCGTGAACGCGGGTGATTTTCGTGGACATAACAGTGGTGTCTCCTGAGTAAAGTCGAACTAAAGATTGTAACAGAGGGGCAGGGTGCCGTGAGTGACGGGAAGCACGGCCGCGCGTCTGCGGATTTCGCGCGATGCCGCGAAGGCAGTGAGATCGAAGTGTTCCGCAGGGGAAAGAAACGCTGCTCGGAAAGCTAAGCAAGAGCGCCGACCGAACTGCGGCCGCTGCTAAGACGGGCCGGAAGCCAGATTAGACAGCCGGCAAACCGCGGAGTTATTGAGACTCGGGCTCTTCGATAAGGGACTCCTGGCGGACGACGACAACGATGCCGGAGGGAGTCACATGGAAACGGCGGCGGTCCGCTTCGAGATCATAGCCGATCTCGGTATGCTCAGGGATGCTGACGTGACGATCGATGATGGCGCGGCGAATTTTGGAGTGCCGCCCGATGTTCACGTGATTGTAGATGATGGATTCGCGGACATCGCTGTAACTGTTGACGCGGACGTCGTAACCGATGACGCAATTCTGAGCGCGTCCACCAGAGAGAATGGAGCCGCCGGCGACGATGGAGTCGAGGGCTTCGCCTTTGCGGTCCTCGTCGGCAAAGACGAACTTGGCCGGCGGATACTGCTGCTGCCAACCGCGCAGGGGCCAGTGCTTGTCGTAGAGATTGAAAACCGGGGAGACGCTGACGAGGTCCATGTTGGCCTCGTAATAAGCGTCGACGGTGCCGACATCGCGCCAGTAGAGGGATTCGCGGCTATTCTCGTCGACGAAGTTGTAGGCGAACACACGGTGTTTCGCGATGATGCGCGGAAGGATGTCTTTGCCGAAATCGTGAGAGGACTTCGGGTCCTCGGAATCGGCCAGGAGAATGGGAATGAGGAGCTGTGTATTGAAGATGTAGACGCCCATGGAGGCGTTGCAGTGCGCGGGCTTGAGCGGAGAAGTTTTGGGCTTGACGGGCTTTTCGTCGAAGCCGTGAATACGCCAGTCCTTGTCTGTTTCAATGACGCCGAACTGCTTTGCGGCCTCGGCCGCGGGAATTTCGATGGTGGCGACGGTGACGTCGGCTCCGGAATCAATGTGCTGCTGGAGCATCTTGGCGTAGTTCATCTTGTAGATGTGGTCGCCGGAGAGGATGAAGGTGAACTTAGAGCGCTCGCTGCCGATGGAATAGATGTTCTGATAGACGGCATCGGCGGTGCCCTGATACCACTGCTGGGAAACGCGCATTTGCGGCGGCAGAACTTCGATGAATTCGCCGAGGCCCATGAGGGGCGACCAGCCGGCACGGATATGGCGCGAGAGGCTGAGCGCTTTGTACTGGGTGAGAGTGAAAACGCGACGCAGGCCGGAGTTGATACAGTTTGAGAGAGTGATGTCGATGATGCGATAGAGAGCGCCGAACGGGACGGCGGGTTTGGCGCGATCGCGCGTCAGAGGCCATAGCCGTTCGCCCTGTCCTCCAGCAAGAAGGACCGCAATGGCATCGCGCATTTCTGGCATGGGGATCGGCTCCCAAAGCAGAGGTGTAAGGCACCCCAGTGTACCAGCAGAGGCAAGCAGCGGGCAGTGCGCGAGAGGAAGGGGTGGAAGTTAGTTTGGAAGTTAACAGTACCGCGCAAAGCACGAGGGAGGGCCGGCGAAGCGAGGATAAAAGAAAGAACACTTGACTTAGGAGGCCTGAATTGACTACAAGAAGCCAGCGTCCTCGTGAGATAATGTAATCCAGGTGCAGCGTTGCCGAAACCCGCAAGCGCTGCTTGGAATCCGAACCGGAATAGAGGTGAAGTACATTGGCAGAGGTAATTATTCAAGAGAGTGAGTCTCTTGAAAACGCACTGCGCCGTTTCAAGCGCAAGGTGCAACAGGAAGACATCATTAAAGAAATCAAGAAGCACAGCTTCTATATGAAGCCCGGCGAGAAGCGTCGGGCGAAAGAAGCGCTTTCGCGGAAGCGACTGCGCAAGAAGCAGCGTCGCGAGCAGGATTAACCTGAGCGAGACGCGGCTCGGCGCCGCACTTCCGGGATCAGGCCCCTATCAGGCAGAGAAGTTGGGATTTCGTTCAAACTCTTCGCCCACCGGCCCAAGGGATCCGTGCCCGGCGACCCCGAGGTACAGGTCCGTCGGAAAACCAAGGCCAATGGTCAAAGACTGTCCCGTTCCCGCTGCCCGCAGGGGGCCAAGGGGAGCGGGTCATGGAATTCCACGATAAGGTCCTGAAGTGCTCGGAATGTGGCGCCGAGTTTGTATTTACCGCCGGCGAACAGATGTTCTTCGCCGACAAGGGGTTTAAGAACGAGCCGAAGCGTTGCAAGGCTTGCAAGGCCAAACGAGCCGAAGGTGGCGGTGGAGGCGGTGGGGGGCAGGTCCGGGCCGAAACTAAGACGACCTGTTCGCAGTGCGGAAAGGAAACAACGGTTCCTTTCCGGCCGACGCAAGGCAGACCCGTTTTCTGTCGCGAGTGCTTCCAGGCGAGAAGGTCGATGGGAGCAGCGTGAGAGACCGGAAGTAAGAAAAAGAAGAAACGAAACAGGGGCGCGCTCTCGGAATCAGCGCGCCCCTTCTGTTTTCAGGAACGCCGGGAAGCGAGCCAGGACTCCAGCTGAGCCAGGGATTCCGGCATATTGCGGCGCCCATAGCCGAAACGGACGTGGTGCGGTTCGTCATAGACGGTACCGGGGAGAAGCAGCACACCAGCCTCACTGACGAGCTGATCACAAAAAGACTGGATGTCCAGCGGTCCTTTGTAGCGGGCGAAGCCGATGGTGCTGGCGTTCGGGGGAGTCCAGTCGAATAGGGCGGCGTGGCGCATGAAAAAAGCGGAAAGCAGGCGCAAGTTGCGAAGGACAATCTGGAGGTTGCGATCAATGAACTTCTGGCGATGACGGAAGGCGAGCGCCGTCAGGAATTCACTCGGAGCGCTGGCACAGATGGTGGTGTAGTGCTTGAAGGAAATGATCTTTTCGAGGAAGCCTTTGTCATGACAGGCAAGCCAGCCGAGACGCAGGCCGGGCAGGCCATAGGTCTTGCTGACGGACCCGAGGCTGACGGCGCGGTCGTACTGGTCGCAGCCGGCGGGGAGGCGGGTGGAGGGGTCGTGCTCGAGTTCGCGGTAGACCTCGTCGCAGAAAACGTAGATGCCGTGGCGCTTCGCGAGATCCAGCACGCCACGGTAAATTTCCGGGTGCATGAGGAGACCGGTGGGATTGTGGGGCGAGTTGATGTAAATGGACCGAGTGTTGGGGCGAATCAGAGACTCGAGGGAAGACAGGTCATGGGCCCAACCATTTTCTGGATCACGCTGCCAGCGGCTGACAGTTGCGCCCGTGCTGGCAGGAATCGTGAGAGCGCTTTCGTAGCAGGGAGTTTCGACGATGGCGTGGTCAGACGACGTCAGGAGCGCGTGATAGAAGACAAAAATAGCCTCTTCGGCGGCGGAGGCGACGATGAGCTGGTCTGGGCCGATGGTTTGATACATGCGGGCGAGGACTTCGCGAAGCCACGGAGCGCCGGGCGATTCGGTGTAGCCGCACCAGTGATTCAAGAAAGCGTCGTGGGCTCCGGATTCCAGGGCCAGTAGATCGCCGATCGTCTGGGACTCCGCGTCGGAGGAAGAAAGCAAGTACTTGGCGCGGAATTCGTGCTTGCCCATATATTCTTCGATTCGAAAAGGTGGGATTTGCATGGGGATGAGTGTGCAAGCGGGGAATACAAGAGTCTAGGACCAATTTGACCCGCGGAAATCCCTTTTGGCGGCACGGAAAACGGCGATGGGGTGAAAGGGTGTGTTTTGGGCACTGTGGGAGTATGATACTGGCTCCGAAGTCCCCAGAAGTAATCCTGCGATCCGGAGGGCCGGCTGATGGCTCACCGCTTCACGATAGGTGTCGAAGAGGAATTCCAGATTATCGATCCCGAGACGCTGGAATTGCGTTCGCACGTGGTGCAGTTGCTGTCGGCAGCGGCTTCGCGGGGCCTGGGCGACCAGGTGAAACAGGAAATGCACCAGTCGATCGTGGAGACGGGGACGAAAATCTGCGAAAACGTGAGCGAACTGCGGCTGGAGATGCACCGCACACGTGCCGAACTGGTTGCCGTGGCCGAAAGCACGGGTTTGCAGGTGGCCGCGGCGGGAACTCACCCGTTTTCGAGTTGGATTGACCAGGTGATTTCACCGGGTGAGCGCTACCAGAACATCGTGGAAGAGATGGGCCAGCTGGCTCGATCGCTGCTGATTTTTGGAATGCATATCCACGTGGCGATGCCGGACCGTCAGACAACCATCGACGTGATGAACATGGTGCGTTACTTTGTGCCGCATTTGCTGGCGCTTTCGACGAGTTCTCCGTTCTGGATGGGGCGGAACACGGGATTGAAGTCGTTCCGGACGACGGTGTTCCGGCGATTTCCGCGAACGGGCGTTCCCGAGCATTTTGACTCGTGGAGCGCGTACGAGAATTTCGTGAACCTGCTGATCAAGTTGAACTGCATCGACAACGGCAAGAAGATCTGGTGGGACGTGCGGCCGCATCCGACGTATGGGACGCTGGAGTTCCGGATGTTCGACACGGCGACAAAGGTGGAGGAGGCGGTGGCGATCGCGGCCCTGACCCAGGCGATCGTGGTGAAACTGCACCGTTTGTATACGAGGAACATGGGATGGCGGACCTATCACCGGGCGCTGATTGAAGAGAACAAATGGCGGGCAGCGCGCTACGGCATCGAAGGAAAGATGATCGACTTCGGGAAGGAAGAGGAAGTACCGATGCGATCGCTGATCCCGGAACTGCTGGAACTGGTTGATGACGTGGTTGACGACCTGGGAAGCCGGGGCGCCGTCGAGTATATTCGTACAATTTTGAACGAAGGAACCAGCGCGGAGCGCCAACTTCGGGTATACCAACAGACCGGCGACCTGAAAGACGTGGTGAAACACCTGGTGACGGAAACACGGGCGAGCGCGATGGACACGAAGTCCAATTCGGCAGGAACGATTCACTAAGCAAGTCGGTTGTACTGCGCCGGAAGGGCGCAGGAGGAAAGCCATGACAAAAGTGGGACTGTTGTGCGGACGGGAGTTCAGTTTCCCACCGGCATTTCTCGCGCGCGTAAACGAATTGGGGAAAAAGGATGGGATCACCGCCGACTTCATAAAACTGGGCGGCACCAAAATGGGCGAGCCGGCGGAATACAAAGTGATCGTGGACCGGATTTCGCACGAAGTGGAGTACTACCGCGGCTATCTGAAGCATGCAGTCTTGCAAGGGACATACGTCATCAACAATCCGTTCTGGTGGACGGCCGACGACAAGTATTTCAACTACAGCATGGCAGCGAAGCTGGGGATAGCCATTCCGAAGACGGTGCTGTTGCCGCAAAAGGGATATCCGGCCGACGTCGACATCACGTCGGAGTCGTTGCGCAATCTGAAGTACCCCATCGATTGGGTCGCGCTGCTGGACTATATAGGACGGCCGGCGATTTTGAAGCCGTTTTCGGGCGGCGGATGGAAGCACGTCTACAAAGTGAACAACGAAGAGGAACTGCTGCAGGCGTTCGACCAGACCTCGCCGTATTGCATGACGCTGCAAGAGTTTATCGATTTCGAGCAGTACGTGCGGTGCTTTACCTTCGGAAAGACGGACATTCTGCCGGTGGCATACGACCCGAAAGAGCGGCGTTACCTGGTGGAGCACAATTACCTGAAGCCGGAACTGGGCGCGCGAGTCGTGAAAGACGCCCAGACCATTAACCAGGCCCTCGGCTATGAGATGAATACGATCGAGTTTGCCGTCAAGGACGGTGTGCCATACGCGATCGACTTCCTGAATCCGGCGCCGGATTTCGAGCGCGACCGCATCACGGAGTTCTACTTCGAACACGTCGTGGACAAGATGGCACGGCTGGTGATCGACCGGGCACTGCACGGAAATGTGGCGAACTCCTGGCCGCGCTGGGAAGAAATGCTCGGCCTTGGCGCAACAGCGGGATTTACGGGTGCGCCGCCATCCCCGCAGAGCGCCCAATCGGCGCCATCCAGCACGAGCCGATGAAGACGTCGCACGCCGCCGGGAACCCGAACCCGGTCGAATCCTGGGACAAACTCCTGCGCCCGCTGGTGGCGAAATCCACTTCACTGGCCGAGAAGTTCCTGGAAGATGTGCGCAAAGCAAAGCTGACGTTTGGTGATCGTGTGCACTGCCCGTTTCTTCGGCCGGTGTTTCTCTCGCCGGAAGACGAGCAGCGATTGCGAAGCGTCGCTGAAGCGATTGTCGTGATCGCCGAACGAATTACGCGGGAGGCACTGGACGACACCGCGCTGTTCCAGCAATTTCATTTGCGGCCGGAAGAGGAGCGGCTGGTGAGATTGAAGGGCGGTCCCGGGCCCGCGAGCACCGCTTCCCGGCTGGACGCGTTCCTCCTGCCGGAGTCGCTGAAATTCGCGGAATACAACGGCGAGTCGCCGGCCGGGCCGGGATACTCGGAGACGCTGTCGGATATTTTCCGGGCGCTGCCGGTCATGGAGGAATTCAAGAAGAAGTTCGAGGTGCATGCGTACCCGCTCTCGGCAAAGCTGCTGGACGCTTTGGTGACGACCTATGTGGACTGGGGCGGGCAGACGAAACGGCCACAGATGGCGATTGTGGACTGGAAAGAAGTGCCGACATGGAGCGAGTTTGAGATTTTGAAGGGCCGGTTCGAGAAAATGGGGATTCCCGTGATCCTGGCCGATCCCCGGGAACTGGAATTCGACGGCAAGAAGCTGGCGGCGCGGGGGAAGAAGATTGATCTGCTGTACCGGCGCGTGTTGATGAACGACATTGTGGCGCGGCCCCAAGAGTGTTCAGCGCTCGTTAAGGCGTATGAAGCCGGAACCGTATGCGTGGCCAACAATTTCCGGTGCAAGATCCCGCATGTGAAGGCGTTCTTCGCGGTCATCACGAACGACAAGAACGCCAGATACTTCTCGTCCGACGAGCAGGAACTGATTCAGCGGCATGTGCCGTGGACGAGGGTCGTCGAGGATGTCCGGACTACACACGATAGCGGGAGCATCCAGCTATTGGAGTTCATCCGCAAGAATCAGAAGAATCTGGTGATGAAGCCAAGCGACGAATACGGCGGGATGGGCGTGACGCTGGGATGGGAAGTGGATAAGCCGCACTGGGAAAAGACAATCGAGCAGGCATTGCCGGGCGGAACAGGCTCGAAGGAACACGGTTGCTGGATCGTGCAGGAACGGATACCGATGCGGCGCGGCGAGTTTCCGTTCATCGGCAAAGGCAACAAAGTGGATTTCCGAAATATGCTGGTGGATTTCGCGCCATACATTTTCCGCGGGCGGGTCGCAGGCTACCTGACCCGATTGAGCGCCACCAGCTTGGCTAATGTGACCAGCGGCGGCGGGCAGATTCCATCGTTCCGGGTGGAAACCAAGAAGCCCGCCAAACGCGTTACCAAACCCAGACGCTAGTGCTTTTGCGAATTTGGCGATGGGACAAGTTTCGGTAAAATAGAGAGATGTCTTTCGGAATCGCTCCCAATGAGTTGATGCCTGGCGCGAAGAACGCAGTCGAAGTGTGCCTGGGCGTGCGCGCCGGCGAACGCGTGGTCGTGATTGCGGATGAGGTGAGCCGCATCGTGGCGGCGAGCCTGGAAAAGGCGCTGAAGGAACAACGCGCCGAGATCACCGGATTATTATTGGAGGATTTTGGACCGCGGCCGATGAGCGTCGCTCCGGAAGCCGTGCTCGACGCACTGGAGCGCACAGACGTGGGCGTGCTTTGCATGACGCCGCAGCCCGGGGAGTTGGGCGCGCGGATGGCAATTGTGCGCGTGGTGGAGCGGCGGCAAATCCGATATGCGCACATGATCGGAGTGACCCCGGAAATCATGCAGCAGGGGATGCGCGCGGATTATCGAAAAGTGGACGAGTTGAGCGACCGGCTGCGCGAGCGAATGCTGAACGCCGAAACACTGACGGTGAAGACTGCGGCGGGAACCTCGATTAGCGCGCACTTCGACCGTCAACTGGATTGGGTAAAGACAAGCGGGTTGATCAGCCCGCGGTACTGGTCGAACCTGCCGGCGGGAGAGGTGTTCACGACACCGGCGACGGTGGACGGCACATTCGTGTGCGACGCGACGGCGGGCGATTACTTCAACGGGAAGTATGGAGATTTGCAGGAAACCCCGCTGACGATGAGGATCGAGGGCGGGCGGCTGACCAAGGTGGAATGCGCGCGGAAGGATCTTGAAGAAGAGTTCTGGACATATACGCATACCGATGAGAACAGCGATCGCGTGGGCGAACTGGCGTTCGGGACGAATCTCGGGCTGACAGAGATGATTGGGATTCTGCTGCAAGACGAGAAATTTCCCGGCGTGCACATCGCGTTCGGCGATCCCTATGGAAGCCAGACGCATGCCGACTGGAAATCAAGAACACACGTGGACGTGTTGACGCGAAATTGCGATGTTTGGATTGATGATGACCAGGTGATCGAAAAAGGAAAATACCAGCTCGATCATCTGGGACTTGCCTGACCGATAAATCAGAACAACTTGGAGATGTACTCGCGCATCTGGTTCTTCCAGTACGGCCAGTCGTGGCCGCCTTGCGGGCCCCAATCGTCGAGAGAGTGGCGAATGCCCTTGCTGGAAAGCACCTGCGAGAGGCGATACGTCGGCCCGCTGTGTTCCCAGGGGCCGGAGCCGGTGACAAGGTGGATGTCGCAGGACGCATAATTCTGGTGGTACCAGGGGTCCGAGAGACCCGCGAGGTAGTCGACGGGATTGTTGAAGTAGAAATTGTCGTCGTACATGCCGTCCATGAAATTCCGCAGGTCGTAGACGCCAGACATGGCAAAGCAGCGCTTGAAAACATCGGGATGCTTAAAGAGAGCGTTGGCGGCGTGATATGCGCCGAAAGACGAGCCCATGGTGGAGATGCCGATCTGTGACTGGCAATTGTTCCAGATGAAGGGGACGACTTCTTCCCGCAGATAGGAATCGAAGACGGACTGGACGTAGCTGCGGTGGAAAGGATGGGCGCCCTTGTTGTAGAAGCTGAGGCCGTTGATGGAATTGACCGTAAAAAGCTTGACCTTGCCCCCATCGATGAAATCCGCGAGAGCGCTGACCATGCTTTGGCCTTCCAACTCCCACTCATCGCCGGCGCTTGTCGGAAATGCAAGCAGCGGCGATCCCCAATGGCCGTAGGCGACCACGCCCAAGTCGATGCCCAGGCGCGGAGAATACCAACGATGATATTCACGTTTCATGTGCGGGAACGCTCCAAAGACTGCGGGAAACCAAGTATGCCAGCGGAGAAGGCAGCGGGCAAATGAAGCGGAGCCGGCGATGGGCCGCTTCCGGAGAATGCCCAAGCCCGCACTCGACTCGCTTGCGTCTCATGCGAATGAAGGTAGGATAGAGGGCAGCGTGGAACGATTTTTCGCCCATTTCCATCGAAAAGCCAGGTGACAACATGATGCGAATCGAAAACGTGAGCCGTCGCGGATTCCTGCAGGGCATGCTGGGCACCGGCGCATTGATCGTCGGCGCCCAAGTCTTGCCGGGCCGTGCGGCGCGAGCTGCCGCGCCCGGAGGCAACGGGCCAATGAGCGACGCGGCGCTGCATCCGAGCGTGTACGTCGCGGTGGACACGGATGGGACGGTATATATCATCTGCCACCGCTCGGAAATGGGCAGCGGAAACCGGACCGGATTGCCGCGCATTGTCGCAGACGAATTGGACGCAGACTGGGCGCGGGTGAAAGTGATGCAGGCGCCGGGCGACGTGAAATTTGGGGACCAGGACACCGACGGGTCGCATTCCGTGGTGAGCTTCTTTGACACTTTGCGGGAGGCGGGAGCCACAGCGAGGTTGATGCTGGTGCAAGCCGCGGCACAGACGTGGAGTATCCCGGCAAAAGAATGCACAACGGAACTGAATACCGTGGTGCACAAGGCCAGCGGGAAGAAGCTCAGCTACGGAGAGTTGGCGCCAGTCGCCGCGAAACTTCCGGTGCCGAAGAAAGAGGAGCTGCAGTTGAAAACGCGCAGCGAATGGCGCTATATCGGGAAGCCTGCCGCGACCTACGACGTAAAAGATATGGTTTCAGGCAAGGCGTTTTATGGGCAGGACACGCGGATGGACGGGATGTTGTATGCAGCCGTGGCGCATCCACCGGTATTTGGAAGCGCAGTGCAGAGTGTAGATGACTCCGCAACTCTGAAGGTGCCGGGCGTGAAGCAGACAGCAAAGATGGATGCCTTCAAACCGCCGGTCCTGTTCCAGCCACTGGGCGGGGTCGCGGTGCTGGCCGACAGCACCTACGCGGCGTTTCAGGGGAAGAAGAAACTGAAGGTGGAGTGGACGAAGAGCGAGCACGCGGTTTGGACGTCGGATACGTACCGCAAGGAATTGGAGGCGACGGCGAAAAAGCCGGGCAAGGTCGTGCGTGAAAACGGGAATGTGGATGAGGCGTTCGCGAAAGGCGGGAAGGTCGTGGAGTCGCAGTATTACGCGCCGATGCTGGCGCACGCGGCGATGGAGCCTCCCGCGGCGACGGCCGTGTACCGCGACGGTAAGGTGACCGCGTGGGCACCGACACAAAATCCGCAAGGAGCACAGGACGCGATTGCGGCGGCGGTGGGGATCAAGAAAGAAGATGTAACGGTCAACGTGACGCTGCTGGGCGGCGGGTTTGGGCGGAAGTCATTCCCCGATTTCATCGTCGAGGCAGCGGTGTTGTCGAAGCAGGCGGGGAAACCGGTGAAGGTTGTCTGGAGCCGCGAGGACGATATCCAGTTCGATACATTCCACTCGGTGGCGGCCATGTATTTCAAAGCGTCATTGGGCGCGGATGGCAAACCCACGGGATGGCTGCAACGGAGCGTGTTCCCACCGATCGCTTCGACATTTGATGCCTCCGCCGAGTATCCAGACGCCGGAGAGATTGGCTTGGGCTTCAGCGATATACCGTTTGCGCTGGAGAATCACCGCGCGGAGAGCGGCCCGGCCAAGAATCACACGCGGATCGGGTGGCTGCGTTCGGTGGCGAATATCTATCACGCATTCGGAGTCCACTCGTTTGTGGGCGAACTGTCGCACGCAGCGGGCAAGGACCCGGTCGAGTATGAATTGCTGCTGCTGGGACCGGACCGGATTATCCCGAAGACCGAACTGGCGAAGGACTATACGAACTACGACGGCGATTACACGAAGTACCCCATCGACGTGGCGCGATTCCGCCGGATCGTGCAGATGGTGGCGGAGAAATCCGGCTGGGGCAAGCAAAAGATGGGGAACGGGTTTGGGATGGGGCTCGCCATTCACCGGAGCTTTCTGACGTATGTCGCGACGGTGGCGCAGGTGGAAGTGAAGGACAACCAGGTGCTCTTACGGCGCGTAGATACGGTCGTGGACGCGGGAACGATCGTGAACCCGACCATTGTGAAGCAGCAGTTCGAAGGCGCGGCGGTGATGGGGACGGGCATCGCGTACTACGGAGAGATCACGGCGACTAACGGCGTGATCGATCAGGCGAATTTCGACACGTACCAGGTGGCGCGGATCAACGTTGCGCCCCGAGAGACCAACATTTATATCGTGGAGAGCGACGCACCGCCCGCGGGCGTGGGCGAACCGGGACTGCCGCCGGTTGCGCCGGCGATCTACAACGCGATTTTCGCGGCCACTGGGAAGCGGTATCGCGAAATGCCGCTGACGAAGTTCGGATTGGCGTAAGCAATCTGGAATTTACGGTTGAGCATGGAAGGGGCGCAGCGTCGGCTGTGCCCCTTCCTGTTTTGGAGGCCTTCGCGTTTGGTATACGATGCGGGCGTGTGGAGGATTACGTTGAGCCGAGTGATGAGCTTAATGATTTGCGCGCTAACGTGCGCGGCGATCCCCGCCGCCGGGCAACGGCGGCCAGTGCTGCCGCAGATCGACGAGCCGCATCCCTATTACTACCGCGAAATGTATTTGCCGCAGTTGACGAGCGGGCCAAGCAGCCTGACGTGGGGGCCGGACTCGAACGAACTGATCTATTCGATGGCGGGTTCGCTGTGGCGGCAGAAGCTGGATGCGAAGGAAGCGGTGCAACTGACGGACGGCTCGGGATACGACTACCAGCCGGACTGGTCACCGGACGGGAAGAGTGTAGCGTACGTGTCGTATCAGAAAGACGCGATGGAATTGTGGCTTCTCGACGTGGCGAGCGGGAAGACCTGGCAACTGACGGATGGTGGTGCAGTGAATGTGGAGCCGCGTTGGTCTCCCGATGGGAAGAGGCTCGCGTGGGTATCGACGCAGTATAACGGTCGATTCCACATTTTTCTGGGCGAAGTAAAAGATGGGAAGTTGACGAGCACTACGAGGTTAACCGGCGAAACGAAGAGTTCCCTGCCCCGGTATTACTACAGCGCGTACGACATGGAGATCAACCCGGTCTGGACGCGGGACGGGAAAGAGGTTCTGTTTATTTCGAATAAAGGACACATTCACGGGACGGGCGGATTCTGGTTGATGAAAGCGGAGGCGGGAGCAGAGCCACGGGAGATTCACTACGAGGAAACAAACTGGAAAGCGCGGCCGGATTTTTCGCCGGATGGGTCGCGGATAGTGTACAGCTCGTATCTGGGCCGGCAGTGGCACAATTTGTGGGTCATGCCGACGAAGGGCGGCGACGCGTTTCCCATTTCCTACGGAGATTGGGATCAGACGAATGTGCGCTGGTCGCCCGACGGAAATACAATTGCATACATCTCGAACGAGAAGGGTAACACGGAGATTCGCTGGCGGGAGGCTTGGGGAGGCGGCGAGAGTCTGGTCGTAACTGACGAAAGAAAGTACATAAGGGTTCACAGGCGGCTCTGGATCGAGATCAAGGACAACGTGCGAGTATCCGTTACCGACAAGTCGGGCCGTTCATTCGCTCCTGAAGACGCTTGGATCTTCGCCGACGACGGATATGACCGCAAGGAAAGGTCGTTCGAAGTGCATTATTTTTACGCGCGGCCTGATGAGAGCGTCGAGATCGACGCGCCTCCTGGAGAATACCGGGTCGACGTTTCCAAAGGACCCGAGTTCAAGGCGTCGCGGGAAACGGTACAGGTTCCCTCCGGCCGGGATGGTTTCGCCCACGGAGTGCTGACACATCTCGATTTCGATGACGGGATGAAAGGACGGTGGACTGGAGGAGATCTGCACGTACATATGAACTATGGAGGCGTCTACAGAAACGCGTACGCGAATCTTTCGGAGCAAGCTGACGCCGAGGGATTGAAGATTGTCTATGAATTGACCGTCAATAAAGAACAGCGGTTCCCGGATCTCGAGTTTTTGAACTTCGACAGGCCGGGTTTCAAGAATTCCGATCTCGACACTACCATCACGCAAGGACAGGAATTCCACACCAGCTATTGGGGACATCGCGGAATTCTGAGACTGAAGAATCACTTACTACTGCCGGGATACGCGGGATATCCCAATACAGCAGCGGCGAGCTTGTATCCGATGAACGCGGACGTGTACGACATGGCTCACGCGCAAGGAGCAGTGGTAGGGGCGGTGCACCCGTTCGACGCCGTCCCGGACCCGTACGCGAAGCCGGCGGAGCGAATCACGGACGAATTGCCCGTGGACGTGGCGCTGGGAAAACTGGACTACATGGAGATTGTGGGATTCAGCGACCACAAATCGACCGCGACGGTGTGGTACAAGCTGCTGAACCTGGGATTCAAGCTTCCAGCGGGTGGCGGAACGGACGCCACGACGAATTATGCGGCTCCGATTCGAGGGCAGGTCGGATTCGACCGGGTGTACGTGTGGACGCCGCAATGGCCGTCGACCATCGATTTGTGGCTGGACAATCTGAAGGCCGGCAGGACCTTCGCGACGAACGGACCGCTGCTCGAGTTCACGTTGGGCGGAGAAATGGTCGGAAGCGAGTTGAAGTCCGACGCCCCTCAGGGCGCGGTGCCCTTCACCGCGAAATTGCGGTCGATCGTTCCCGTAGATCACTTGGAAATCGTCTGTGACGGCAACGTTGTGCGAGACCTGAAGCTGGAGGGAGACCGCCAATCCGCGGATGTGACCGGGGCGATCCCCTTGCAACGGAGCGGGTGGTGCTTGCTGCGCGCATGGAGCGAGAAGGCCGTCTACCCAGTGATGGACAATTACGCGTACGCCACGACCAGCCCGGTGTACGCGACGATCGGCGGGAAGCGGGCGTATTCGAAGGAAGACGCGGAATATTTCAAGGCGTGGATCGACCGCACCATCGAAATCACGGCTGCGTATCCCGACTGGAATTCGCCGCAAGAAAAGGCGATGGTGATGAAGCGGCTGAGTGACGCCCGCGTAGTCTACGACTCGATGAGGTAACATCGCCCCGGGCCGCCTTGTCGGCGCACTGACAATCGATATAGAATTTCCCGGTGCTTACGCGCGCTGCAATCCCAGTTGCCAGGCGCAAATTTGAAGACAGCATTGCATTGGTCTCCCAGAAGGGCAATCGCTCCGCCCTTGATTCCGAAAGCATGGCGAAAGTTAGAATGAATCGCTTTCCGCGGTAGGCGCGGGGCTGCGCGAATGAAGCGGTGGGAAACAAGGAAGGAGGGTGCATGATCGTCGGTGTGCCCAAAGAAATTTATCCGGGGGAGCGGCGGGCGGCCTTGGTGCCCGCGGTAATCCCAAACCTGAAGAAGGCCGGCATGGACGTGGTCATTGAAACCGGGGCTGGTCTGGCCGCCGGCTACCCGGATGCCGAATATGCCGAAAAAGGCGCGCGACTAGCGGAGAAACGTGAGGAGGTGTTCGCTGTCGCGGACATTATCGTTCAATTCCTGGTGTACGGCGCGAACGACAAGACCGGGCAGGCGGACCTTCCTCTGTTGCGAAAGGGCCAGGCCTTAGTCGGGTTCCTGAGGCCGCTCGGCGCGGTGAAAACCCTCCAGGAAATCGCCGAGCGGGGCGTAAGCGGGTTCTCCGTGGAATTGATGCCCCGAACGACGCGTGCGCAAAGCATGGACGCGCTGTCGTCAATGGCGACGATCTGCGGATACAAGGCGGTGGTGCTTGCCGCGAACACTTTGCCGAGGATGTTTCCGATGTTGACCACCGCCGCGGGTACGATCGCGCCCGCGCGCGTACTGATCATCGGCGCGGGAGTCGCGGGATTGCAGGCCATTGCCACGGCAAGGCGGCTGGGCGCAGTGGCATCCGCCTATGATATGCGGCCGGCGGCGAAAGAGCAGGTGCAGAGCCTGGGCGGACGATTCGTCGAACTCCCGATCGAAGCAAAGAATGCGCAGGACGCCCGCGGCTACGGAACCGTGCAAGACGAGAGTTTCTACGCTAAGCAACGGGAGCTGCTGGGCAACACGGTGGCCGACAGCGATGTGGTCATCACGGCCGCCGTGATCCCCGGGAAAAAGTCGCCCGTACTCGTCACCAAAGAGATGGTCCAGCGAATGGCGCCGGGTTCGGTGATTATCGACCTGGCTGCGGAGCGCGGCGGCAACTGCGAATTGACGATACCGGACGAAATCATCGACGCTCACGGCGTGACGATCATCGGCGAATACAACCTGGCGGGAACGGTTCCCTATCATGCCAGTCAGATGTACGCCCGGAACGTGACGGCGTTTCTGCTTCACCTGGTCAAGGACGGCAAGGTGAACCTGAATCTCCAGGACGAAATCATCCGGGAAACCCTGGTGATCCACGGCGGCGAAGTGGTCAACGCACGCGTACGCGAATTTTTCTCGCTGCCGGCGCTGCAGCCCGCGCCCGCAGGAGGAGGGGCCTGATGAAGCTGGATCTGTTGACGGGACTATTCGTCTTCATGCTGGCGGCGTTCATCGGATTTGAAGTGATCCGGCGCGTTTCGCCGCTGTTGCACACGCCTTTAATGTCGCTGACGAACGCCTTGGACGCAATTGCGGTCGTCGGCGCGATCATCCTGGCGGGCGAGGGCAAGAGCACGCTGGCCACGATTCTCGGAACGATCGCGATTGTCGCAGCCACGAGCAACATCGTGGGCGGCTTTATCATCACGGACCGCATGCTGAAGATGTTCAAGACCAGCGGCCCAAGGAAGCCGTGACGACATGATCGCGATCGAACACATCATCGAGACGACATATCTGATTGCGGCAGCCTTATTCATCCTGTCGCTCAAGTGGCTGAGTTCACCGGCGACGGCGCGGAGGGGCGTATGGGCCGGCGAAGCGGGCATGCTGCTGGCGATTGTCGGCACCCTAATGCACCAGGGCATCGTGTCGTACCGCTGGATCGCGATTGCGCTGGTGCTTGGAACAATTATCGGAGTGCCGCTCGGCCGAGTGGCCATGACAGCCGTGCCGCAACGAACGGCGTTGAGCCACGCCTTTGGCGCGCTGTGTGTCACGCTGGTCGGAACGGCAGAGTACTACCTACGCGCGCCGGATGTGCCGGGATTCATGATGGGAGTGTTGTCGCTGGAAGTGATCCTTGGCGCGCTCACATTCACAGGCAGCTTGATGGCCGCAGGGAAACTCCAAGAAGTGTTGCCGCAGCGTCCAATCACCTACAAGGGCCAGAACTTCGTGAACCTCGGGATGCTGGCCGTGGCCATCGGAATCGCGGCAATGCTCGTGGTCCATCCGGAAAAGATGTTCCTGTTCCCGCTGCTGATCATCATTCCGCTGATTTTCGGCGTGATGATGATCATTCCGATCGGCGGAGCGGACATGCCGACGGTCATTTCACTGTTGAACTCGTATGCCGGACTTTCGGCCGCGGCAATGGGCTTCGTGCTCGGCAGTAAGCTCCTGATCGTCGCCGGTGCGCTGGACGGGGCCTCGGGCTTCATTCTTTCGGTGAACATGTCGAAAGCGATGAACCGGTCATTCACGAACGTGTTGTTTGGCGCGTTCGGCCAGGAACAGACAAGCGCAGCGGGCGGCAGCAAGGAAACGCGGCCGGTACGGAGCGCTTCGCCTGAAGAAGCGGCGCAAATCCTGGCGGCAGCGAGCAAAGTGGTGATCGTGCCGGGATACGGCATGGCGGTGGCGCAGGCACAGCATAAGGTCCGCGAGATGTACGACGCGCTGACGAAGAAGGGCGTGGACGTGAAGTTCGGCATTCACCCGGTGGCGGGACGCATGCCGGGCCACATGAACGTGCTGCTGGCCGAAGCGGACATTCCTTACGACAAATTGCTGGAAATGGACGACATCAACGGCGAATTCCCTCAGACGGACGTGGCGCTGATCATCGGCGCAAATGACGTGACGAACCCGGCCGCCCGCGAAGACTCCTCCAGCCCTATTTACGGGATGCCGATTCTGGACGTCGACAAGGCACACACCGTAATGGTAATCAAGCGCGGCATGGGCGCAGGCTTTGCCGGAATCGAAAACCCCCTCTATTACCTGGACAAAACGCTGATGTTGTTCGGCGACGCCAAAAACTTCGTCGGGTCCATCGTGCGCGAACTCTCGGGCGGACACGGCTAGCGAGACGCGCGCCGTTCAAAATACGACAGAAAGACTAAAGCAACTGGGCTCAGGGCCGGTCTGGGCTTTCGACGGCGCGCCAGACTCCGAATCCGGAAGCCGCACCAATTAAAGCCACAGAAACCAGCAGGAAACGGCTCTGGCCCGCAGCGATAGGCGCTTTGCCCTTGGCCAGATCGAATGCCGCCGGGCAAGTGTGATGCTGATGGTGATTGTGATAATCGCTGTCGTCGGGAGAAACGTACTGGCGGTAGTCGATTTCGTTGACCGCTCGGACGCGATAGGCTTTGCCTTCTTCCACCAAATGGGACTCGGAACCAACCTTGGCATCGGCGGTGCCGCGCTGGCTGTACACGGTGATGTTGCACGGGTCATCGATGCTGACGCGGCCAAAATCCGGCATGCCGACAGCCGGCTTCACACGGACGTCCGAAGCCACGATAATGACGTTCTGCTGAGTGCCGGGTGTCGTATAGCGGACGGCACCGTGGTTGAGTTCGACGACCGCGCCATAGGGTGCGGCATACACATGAGCGCCGGAAGAAGGCTCGAGTTCCAGGGACAGTCCCCCGATTCGCACCAGCAGGTCGCCGCCGTCGCCAGTCGTAAGGTAGTCGCCGGAATAGACGGTGACACCCTCTGAAGCGCCGGCATTCCCAATATTGGCGTTCGTCGATTTGACGACAACGCCGAGTGCGGCGGCCGACGATTGCGCGTGCGTGCACAGCGGCACGGCACAAGCCAAAACGAAGAACAGGAGGGTCAATCCTCCAAATCGAATGAAGTTCCCACGCATGCCTTCTACTCCTTCCGAGCGCAGTTTCTGAGTGGTCCGCACGGAACAGTTCCTCCCCGAGAAACAGTCCGCGAATTGTCAATGCGAGATAGGTTTGCCGGCGATGGCGAACTGAGGTGAAACTTCATCGAAGGATCGCCAAACAGAATCCAGGTGCGGCGGACATCGTCATCGGCAGTGGTGGATTTGGCATTCAGGATGAGACGGCCGATGGGGTCCGACGGGCGCGCCGCCAATTGCGAAAGAAATGCGAGGTTCATGGAGACTTGGGGCGCCTGGTCGGTAAATCCAGACGAGGCCCAGACAGCCACCGCTCCGCCGTTCGGTGCGAGGAGGAGCGACTCGGCCAGGCTATCCGCATAGACGTCCTGGAAGAGGCCGTTCAGGCAATCGATCAGCAAATACACGGGCAGCCGGCCGCCATTGGTAAGCGCGGCAGCATCGTTGCTGTCAAAGAGATTCGCGAACGACCACTGCTGCTCCGCGCCGTGGCCGTTGTAATTCACCAGCAGAGCGCCGTTGTTCAGCGCGGAGAGAATCTGGGCGCGGGCGGTGTCCGCATCGAGACCATCCGCGAGCAGTTGCGTGGGTTGCAGAGAACGAGGCAGCGCTGCCATAGCAGAGGTAACCGCGGAAGTGAAGTTCGCGTCGACGTTCTGGTCGGCGATCAGAAGTGCTTGAGAACTCCACGTGCCGGAGTTAGAGCCCCGCTCATAACCGACAATCTTGGAAACAACGAGATCGAGATCATCGGTGGTGCGAACGGGCAATCGTCCGGTGGGAATCGTGGCAAAACCCATCTGGCGGAAATCGGTGAGCCAGTCGTCCGAAGCAGTCTTGAAAGCGGCGGTCTCGATGATGCGCGTCGGGACAAAATCAAACTCGCCGAATCCAAGGTAGTTGCGCGGATCGAGCGAGGCATCACCGACAAGAAGAAGCGCCTCTGGCTTGCGGCTCCAGCGTTGGGAAGCGTCCTTCAGGAAGCTGCGGATCGCAAAGGGGCTGTGTTCGCCGTAGTTGTATTGATCGTAGATCTGGTCGGTCGTGACCACGGCAACGCGATGGTCTTGCGATTCGCGCAGGCGCAGGAGCGGGTCGAGATGAGGAGCGAAATCAGGATGTGCGATGACGACGATGTCGCCGCCGCTGCGATTGATGGGAGCAGGAACATAACGCACAAGCGCGGATGGAGCGGAGAGAGCATCGTCCGCGAACGCGAGAATCGTGCGCGTATACGGATAGCCAGGCGGCAGTGTGCCGGTAATGCCGTAGGACCCGGATTCGGCCGAAATGGTCCCGTCCAGTTCAACGATGTTCAAGGGATCGGTAATGTCGAAGAGGCGCAGCTGTTGCCTGTCGAATCCTGTAACATGGACGGTCGAACCGGCATTGGCGGTCGCGCGGAGCCAGTTTGCGTCCGCTTCATAGGTGTGCCGATAGTGGAGCCGCAGCGACTGAACAACGCTGACATCATTGTCGCCATTCAATGCTGCCAACGTGACCGTGTTATCGCCATCGACCACAAGAGACGGATCGATATTCAAAGACTGCTTCGAGAGAATCTGGCCGGAGAATTCGATGGTTCCCAGCGAAGCGCCGTTGAACTCCACTGAAATGGAGTGCCGCTGGGCATCGGTCACGCCTTGCAATGCCAGGTCGAGGACAAGCGGCTCGCTGGAAGCGGTGTCACGGTGCGCAATCGTCAGGATCTGATCGACTGGATCGGAGAGAACGACCGCGCCAAAAAAGTTGTCATTGTTCTCACCGTTGAGCAGGGCGGCAAAATACGTAGTGCGGTCCTCGCGGACCACGGCGAATGGGAAACTCGCGCCTGCTGTGCCTCCGGATCTTGCCGTGTTCGCCGGCGCGATGCGTTTACCGAAGTTTCCCTCGCGAACCAGCCAATAGATGCGAGTGCCAGAGAAGGGCGTGTCGATGCCCGTCCCGTAGAACTCAATGGCGTCAGAGGGCGAGGGTGCGCCGGTGCTCCGGCCAGTCAGGAGCAGAGGCTGTTCGATTCCTTCGGCATAAAGGCGTAACGAGCGTACATCCGTGTTGGAGTCCAAGCCTGCCGCGAAGAGCTGCGCGAACGGGATGTGATACCAGCCCTCCTGATCCACACCAATCTTGACAGCCGGGGACGCGGCGGCGTTGAAGCGCGGGAAATTTATCGGTGGCACGGGGAAGATCGGGCGAGGCGCGACAAGCCGTCGCGAAAGCAGCGCTGGCTCCGCGTTCACGTGCAACTGGCGAAGGGAGGGAGAGAGCGCTTCGGTTTGCATCGCGGCGGAGACATGCAAAGCGCGCGCAACCGGTGAGGCCGGGGCTTCCACATACGCAGGGCCGTGCATCGTGCGTGTGCCATTGATGTCGACATCTTCGATCCAGTAGTTGGCGCCACCGACGGGGTGCGTATCGATCCACGAATAGGACTTCGCGGCGTGTTGTGGACGGGAGCCGCGCACCAGCAAGGCCGAACCGGCAACCAACGCGGGATTGAGACGCTGACGGCCTCCAGCATTTTCGCGATACACGTAGAAGCCGAGGTTGCGCGATTCTTCATGCGTGCGCCAGACAACGCGGACGCTGCCGTCCTCCTGCGCGAACGCATTGAAGGAGGCGAGGTCAACGGCGGTGGGCGCCTGGATCGTCGACACAAAGGACGAGGTGTTGTTTCCGGAGTTCGGGTCCGAGGTCGAAGCGCTTACGGTTGCCGTGTTCGTCGATTGAGAGCTGGAGCTGAACGTCGCCGCCGTGGCATTAATGGAAACGATCGCGGTGCTGCCCACTGCCATGTTACCGAGGCTGCAGGCGACCGTTCTCGTGCCGGCGGTATACGTGCACGAACCCATGGAAGTGAAGACCGATACATAGGTGACCTGGGTGGGAATCACGTCGGTGACGGAAACGCTTTGCGCGACCGCAGGCCCGGCGTTTTTGACGGTGAGGGTGTAAGTAAGGTTGGTGCCCTGATTCACGGGATCGGGCGAAGCGATCTTGACGATACTCACATCCGCCTGCGTCGGCGAAGCGACCAGCGTGTTCACAGTTACGGTGTTGTTGGCTGTGTTTGGATCCGTGACGGAACTGGCGATGTTTGGAGAGTTCGCGATTGTAGTGCCTGGCGCGACGCCGGCATTGACCTTGACGACGAGCGGGAAGTTGACCGTGGCGCCAATCGCTAGTGTCTGGCCCGAGTTCAGCGTGCACGTGAACGTGCCCGTGGCGCCAACAGCGATGGTGTTGCAGGTCCAGCCGGAGGGGGCGGTGAATGCTGCCCCGAGAACCGTGTTCGCAGGAATGGCATCCGTAAAGGTGACGGAAGTCGTGCCGGACGCCGTGATGGCCGTGGGACCATTGTTGGTGATGGATTGCGTATAGGTAATCGTGTTGCTGGGAGTCACCGGGTCCGGCGAATCGGTACTGGTGACCGCGAGGTCAGCTTGCCCGGCCGCCGCAACCACCGTGGTCGCGATGGCTTCATTGTTGGCTGTGTTGGGATCTGTCGTATTGGTTGTGACATCGGCAACTGCAGAGATTACGGTGCCGGACGCAGTGCCCGCCGTAACCCGCAACACAACGGGGAAAGTCGAAGAAGCACCTGCCGCGAACGAATTGTTCGTGCAGGTAATCGTTCCGGTGTTGCCCACGGTTGGCGCGGTGCAACTCCACCCGCTGGGCGCGCTGAATGCAGCGCCGAGCGTGGTGTTCGCCGGAATCGTTTCGGTGAAAGCAGAGAACGCGGCCGCGGCCGGACCGTTGTTGGTAACCACGGCAGTCATGGTGACCAGGTTGCCGGCAACAACGGTCGGAGCGGAGGCCGTGTTCGTTACGGCCAAATCCGCCTGCGAAGCCTGACTGACTGTGGTGATGGCTGTCGCAGTGTTGTTGGCAAGAGCGGGATCCTTTGTGCCGGAAATGATGTTGTCCACATCGACGATCTGTGTGCCGTATTGCGTGCCCGCAGCCACGGTGACAACCACGGTGTAGGTTATCGAAGCGCCGGAGGCGACGAGCGGATTCGTGCAAGTAATCGTGCCTGTGCCACCCACAGCCGGTGTGCTGCAGGTCCAGCCGGCGTTCGTGGAAATCGATTGGAACGTGGTGTTCGCGGGGATGCTTTCGCTGAACACGGCGTTGACCGCGGCAAGCGGGCCGTTGTTGGTCACGGTCTGCGTGTACGTAATCGTTCCGCCCGGGAGGACAACGACGGGCACAGCCGCGTTCGTGACGGCCAAATCTGCCGAGGCACAGTAGGCGCCCGCCTGTGTGCCGGGCGTTTCGGTGATGATGTGGGTGTTAACCATGACTCCGTCTTCTCCCGGAGTCGCACCGAAGGAATCCTGAACAGTCGTGGTGTATCCGTTTGCACCACCGTCCACAGTCGCGGCTGCCGGCGTCGCGGAGAGGAAGATCACGCCGCCTCCGCCACCACCACCCGGTCCATGGCGTTCACCCGGGAAGGTGCCGCCAGGAGCCTGGCTCGGCCATGCATTGCCACCATTTCCACCATCCGCGTGCACAGTAAGCCCGCTGAGGTTGCCACTGTTGCTGAAGACCAGGATGGATCCGCCTGCGCCGGCTCCACCGGTGCTGTCGTTCAGGGTGCTTTGCGTCGACTGCCCGTTCGCCGTAATGGTGCCTGTACCCGTCACGTTCCCGGCGTGAATGATGACGAAGCCGCCGCCCGCTCCGCCGCTGCTGAAAATGCCGTTGCCATTGCCGTTGTTCGTGCCTGAAATGTAGTACGTGCCGTTATTCGTCGTTCCCGCGCCACCGCTTCCACCCATCACGAGAGCGCTGGTGCTCGCGGGGAACGTCGAGCCGCCGAAACCGCCATCCGTCGAATTGGTCGCGCCGAAGCTATTCCAGCCGTAGCCGCCTTGACCGCCGTCTCCGCCGTTCGCACCCGCGCCGCCGCCGGAGTTGTAGTCGTTGCCCGCCGGGTCGCCATCCGTACCGCCCCCACCTGCGTTGGCCGGAGCACCGCGTGCGTAGCTGCCGCCAGGCAGTGTGTCGCTGGGAGTGCCCCCCGTCGTGTCGGTAGGATTGGTGGTCGACGTAAGAGTGAATGGCGCAATGTAACGAGGCGATCCAGCGATGCCCTCGCCTTTCGAACCGTTGCTGCTGTTCGCTGCGGTTGTGACATAGTCAGTCACTGCGCCAGTGCCTCCACCAAGCTGCCTGCCCGCGCCACCACGGAAGCCCATGCCGTCTACGGCTACGGTGCCACCGAGAGTGAGCTGAGAAGACACATCGACCGCGAGAACACCTCCAAGCGATCCATTCCACGCCAGCGGCACCAAGCCTGAACTCAGCGTGGCCGAGGTGTACTGCGGAACGCGGATAATTTGATAGGTCTGCTGGGCTTGCGTGGTGGTCGCCGTTACCTTGGAATAGCTGTTGAGCAAGCCGCCCGTCGGGCCGGAGCCTGTGAAATTGAGCGTGCCTCCTGTGGTCGGGACCGCGTTCGTCGCCGTGACGAACTCAAAGAGTCCCGAACTGCCGAGGCTTGTGGATCCTGTCGCCGGATCGCCTGCAAGACCGTCGCCGTAAGAACTGGTGTTGGTACTGTTGATGGACGCGCCTTGCATCTGGATGATGAGGAGAAGATCACCAGCGGCAATGGCCGTCGAGGCGCCGCTGACGGCCCCAAGCGCTACCGACGTCGAAGCGGAGGCGAGCGTGCCGGTGTTCGCTGGTGGATAGTAAGAATTAACGATGCCCGTCAATGTGCCGCCGGCGCCGTCGCGGCCCGGAGTAGCGCAAACCAACGGCTGAACAACGGTGTAGGCCGTGGCGGAGTTGTTGGAAGAGTTGGGGTCCGTCGCTAGAGTCGCGGTGGCCGTATTGGTCAGCGTGGTTGCGGTAGAGGGCGCGGTAACCGTGATAGTGAACGTCGCGACTGAGCCCACTGCCATTGCCGAAGTGATGGAACACTGCACCGTGCTTGTACCAGAGCATGACCATCCAGCCGAAGCTGTTGACGACACAAAGGTAACGCCCGCAGGTAGCGCGTCGGACAGCACGTTCGCGGTGACCGGAGCCGCAACGGAACCGAGGTTTTGAACCTGGATCGTGTAGGTGAAGTTCGAAAAGATGAAGACCGGAGTCGGCGCCACCGTCATGGACACGGCCAGGTCGGAGCTGTTTGCGGGCTCGACATAGATCGTTGTGATGCTGGTGTTGTTCGCGGGCGTGGGGTCAACCGTGCCGGAAGTAACCGTGGCCGAATTCTGGACGGTGGTGCCGGAAGCCGTCCCGGTATTGACACGCATCGTGATCGTCAGCGTGCTGGCTGTCGCACCAGCGGCAAGAGCGGCGTTGTACGTGCAAATAATCGGGCCGGCGTTGCCGGACCCCGGATTGGTGCAAGTCCAGTTCGTGCCGGTATAGCTGCGGTAGTTCGTGTTCGGCGGTGTCTGCTGGTAAACGGTAATCGTTCCTGTGGGAACGGTGACAGTCGTCGTGTTGTTTTTGACAGTCTCGGTGTACGTGTAGTTGGTGTTGGTCTGCACCCACGTCGCCGAAGCCGCCTGCGTTAGCTGCAGATCGGCCTGCGCCAGCGCGGTGAGCGCGAACGGCCCGTTCACGATGAAGAGAAGCGCCAGGATGCCAAAGAAGCTCGGAAAAAACCGCCGAAGGCGCAGTTCAGCAGCGGCACGCAGGCGGTGCGCGGCGACTCGGGCCGGATGGAACACGCGCGTCCGCAGGGAATCGAAGGATTCCTGGCTGCGTTCGTTGCGGCGAGAGACGACCTTGCCGATGATTTTTGTGACCGGTGCGTCGGACGTGGCACCCGTGTCGCTCCGCGTGGAAATACCGTCCACGGTATCGCTGGAAACGACGCGGTGCACAAGCAAGCCATCCGCGTGACGCGCGAGCACCACGTCACCCCGTCGCAAGCTTTCAGGTGAAGCCGGTGCGACAATGACCGTGTCGCCGTCACCGATGTTCGGGCGCATGCTGCGGCCGGTTGCTCGAAATTGCACGGCATTCCCGCGGCGCATCAGCGCATCGCACAACTCTTCGAAAAGACGCGAATCTTTGCGGACCTGTGGCTCAGACCCGGGCATGGCGAATCGCCTCCACGGCATTGACTGTTGGTGTGAACCGGAATGTGGAGCAGGGCACGGAGCGGGTGACTTGGTCCAGAAATCCCAGGGAAAATTGAATGCCGTTCTTCAGATAGAACGGAACAAATGCGCGCGCGAACAGTTCCGCAGCCGCGTGGCCTTGACTGAGGGGACGCAGTTCCTCGGCTGGGGCCTGTTCGAGGACGAAAATCCTCGACAAGCGAGCATGGGCCGCCGACGCAATTCCGGCGTCGCCGTGCCACGGTGTGCCATACATCCAGAACTCGCCGTTCTCTCCGCGAAGGATGATGCGGTCATCGCTGAGGAGGCGCACACCCGGTTGCGATTGCCAAAGCCGGGCGGTCGTGCTCTTCCCTGCCCCGGAATGGCCGAGGAACAGGTAGCCGCTGCCGTCATCGTCGACAAGGCCGAGGGCATGCACTTCCACTCCTTCGCCGAGCGCCAGGCGGTGCATCATCGCGAGTTCGTCGAGGGGATATTCCAACGGAAAGATTGCCTGGCCCGCAGGAATTGCGCCGCGATTCAGGACCACGTGGCCTCGCTCGAATTTCGGGTCGAACCAGGCCGCCTTGTAAGGCTCGCGGCCGATCGCGGGACTCGAGAAATAAAATTTCGTGCCGGTGGACGACAGGTAGGCTGACCACAGACCGCCGGAAACGAACGAGGGTTCACCGGCAGGAACTTCCAGGGTGTTGGTCCAGGAGACGTCGAGCTCGATATCGCACGTTTCCTGCTGTGCCGCTCCGCGCACAAGAAAAGGCTCGTGTTCTGGATCGAGAGCCACCGGCATATCCCCGCTGCACCACAGGCCGAAGGAGAATCCGCCGATCCGTACGGCCAGGCGCGTTGCCCGGGTCAGGTTCGCTTCCAAACTTGCTGCCGCGTGTGCCATCGATTTCTCTCGGTCCTCGTGTTAGGACCCGAAGGTCTTACAGAACAGGGTTCGGCAGGAACTGGAAATCGGCCCGGTGACGCCCGCGACTTTGCAATGTCCCAGGACAGCTTCTTCGGGCCGCAGACTTATGCGAACCACTTGCGGAGGCTGGTACGCGACCTTCGCGCCAGTGTCGATTTTGCTCTTGTCGTTCATGGCCTCGTCTAACAGTCCTTGCTCACCGGTAGTTCGCACCGCAGGAGGAACATCCTCCGGAGGAACAACCGCCGCCCGCGTTCAACACGGGCAGGAGCGAATCGGGTTTCGGTAAAGCAACTACGTTGGGCTGATCGGCGAACTCGTTATTCAAACGGTCTGCGGCGGCGCGCAGGCCGTCATGCTGGCTGCCACCGGCACAGCAGGCGCAGTCACCGTGCTCCGGAACGTCAATTCCAAGCGCGTAGGCGCGCAGATGCGCCACCTGGCACAGAAAATCGACCGGCTTTTCGGCGTCGCCGCTCTCCAGCTCGCCGTTCGCCGCGCACATACTGCAAAGCGAGGTGATGCGGCAGTTGCTGCAAATCGTCTGGCGCGTGTTTTTTGTGCGGCGAATATCCAGCAGGCGGGTGTTCCAACCGTCGGTGAATGACCCGTCGCGCAGGTTGTAGCCGTCCCGGTGCGACAGGACACAAATCGTCATCTTCCCCGTGGGGTCGATTGCGCAGCCGTTATGTCCACCGCCGCAGGTGTAGCGGTTCGACGTGCTGCGGTGAGCCATTTCCAATTCCGCGCGAACCAGGCGGGCAAACTCGTTCCGCCGGACAGGATCGCGAAAATCAAGGAATACCGCGTGTTCCGGTGTGAGGCGCACCGCCAGCGGGCTTTGTGAGCAGTCTGTCCGGGGATTAACCAGCGGGTCGAACTTGAATTCTACGCCGAGCTCTTCTTCGGCAATCCGCTTCATTTCGTAGACTTCGTGATAGTTGATCGTGGTGGGAACGGTCTTGAGTTTGAGGGGCAGACTGCGTTCCTGCAGAAGGCGAATGCCCTTCATGCATCGGTCGAAAGAGCCGGGAATCTGCGTGAGCGCTTCGTACGTTTCGCGCGTGGCTCCGTACAGCGTGATTTCGATGTTGAACGGAGGATACTCCGCCAGATGATCCGCAATGCGGGGCGTAATCATCGTGCCATTGGTAAACAGCGTGATCAGGAAGCCGCGCTTCTTCGCTTCCGTGTAGATCTCCAGAAAATCTTTGCGGGCGAATATCTCGCCACCGGTGTAGAGCAACCACAGGCAACCGAGATCGACGAGTTCGTCGAGCAGGCGAACGTGCTCCTCGAACGAGAGCTCCTGCTTGCGCGCTTGCGCGTCGTGCATTGGCAAGTTGTTGTAGCAATGCTGGCATTCGAGCGGGCAGCGGTGCGTCACTTCGATCGAAACCTCCACAGGCACACGTCGCCCCTCGAAACGCTCGTGCAGGAGCGTGGAGAAATCGCTGTATGTGGCGGTCTGCACCAAAAGTCGAACCCTTTCTTGTGGAGCTTAGGCCTCGGCGTGAATCAACTTCTCCGCCGCCAAGGAGTCTAGGAAAAGCTCGATGTCGGCGCGCGCCTGCGAAGCGGTGACTTCAAATTCGTCGCACACGCGCTTCACCATTTCACTGAGCGAATGGGACTCGGTCATGAAGTCCCACAAAACGGCACCCACTGGATTGAGCGTGTACAGGGAATTCAGGTCGCCGACCCCTCGACGAATCGGCACGATGATGAGTTCGCCCTGAATTTTGCGAACCACAACGTCTGGATTGCGGATGAAACGCACATCGACAGAAATCATAGAAATTTCCCTAAACTCCGTCGGAATCCCTGAAAAAGAAGGGGATTGTCCTTAAGGGAAGTTTCTAGTACTTACAGTACCCTGTCATGTGCTGAAACAATTGTTGTACCGTAATGGTACTCAGTTACGACTAAGGCATCGTGCTATCGGAGCCAGAACGAATGGGCCATTGCAGTCCCTGGCCTACAGGAGTGAAATCTCGTCCGGAGCGCTGGCCTCAGGACCTGCCGGACCGAGCCTGTTGAACGGTCGCAACCAGCGATTTCGCCATTTCCACAATCTTCTCAGTTTGCCCATTTCTAAGCGCTGCTAAATCAACAAGATCCGCACCAACACCAAGCGCATACGCTCCGGCAGCGAAATACTCCTGGGCATTCGAAAGATTGACCCCGCCGGTCGGTACAAAGCGGGCCGCGGGAAAGGGTGCCCGGAGGGCTTTGATGTGCTTTGAGCCTCCCGCACTACCGCAGGGGAAGATCTTGATGACCTGGGCGCCGGCCTCGAGGGCGGCCATCACCTCGGTGGGGGTGAGGGCCCCGGGGAGGGCCAGGATGGAACGCTTCGTAGCAGCTTGAACCACCGGCACCGACAATCCGGGGCTGACCAGAAACTGCGCTCCGGCATCCATGCAAATCTCCGCCTGCGCGGCCGTTGTGACGGTGCCCGCGCCGGTCAGGACGCTCGTGCCAAAATCGCGAACCAGCTGGCGAATCATCTCCGGCGCACCCGGAACCGTCATGGTGATTTCAATGATGGGGATGCCACCCGCACAAATGGCATCGACAGCCTGGCGTGCCTCCTGAACGCTGGCGGCACGGACTACGGGCACGATGCCGATTTCGCGAATCTTCTCAAGGGCTGCTTCGATCATTGCGTCTCTCCGGAAACATCGTTTGAAGCCAGGTGCCTGGACGGGTCTACAAATAGCCAGGCGAACGCGCCAAGGGCACTCAGGCTGGCGGCTACGAGAAAAGGATACGTCCATCCGAACCGGGCGGCGATGACGGGCGTCAGCAGGGCTGTGACCGCGCCACCCAGTTGCGCGCCCATGTTCATGAAGCCCGAGGCGGACCCGGCGCTTGCGCCCGCAATATCCGCGGTTACGGACCAATAGCTGCTCTGCGCAAGGTACAAGGCTCCGGCCCCCCCGGCGAGGACGATACTCGCCAGCCGGGCGCTGGTGGCCTGCGAACCGAGCACCAGGAGCGCCGCCGCGAGTGCCAGAGCGAACGCGGCGATGCCGCAGCGCCCGATGCGTTTGCCGTAGATGGCCGAGAGCCTGTCGTTAATGACGCCCCCCAGCAGGCTGCAAGCCACCATGGCAAGCGGTGGAAACGTGCTGTAGAAAGCGCTGGACTTCAGGTCGAGCCCCCGAACCTGCGCAAGATAAATGTAGAACCAGCTGAAGAAGATCCAGGCGACGTAGCCGAAGGTGAAGTAACTGAGCGTGACGGCCCAGACTTCCCTGCTCGTTAGAATACTGCTCCAAGGCACACCGCTTGCGGCCCCCAACCGTGCTTTGGCGGCGGTAGTGCGGCCTCCCTGGATATACGCAAGTTCGGCCGGCGAAACGCTGCGATGCTCCTCCGGTGTGTCGCGCGCCACCAGAAACCAGACCACACCCACCAGCAGGCCGATCAGGGCGCTGAACCAGAACGAAGCCCGCCATCCGTAATGGAGAAGAATGTAGGTGACCAGAGAAGGGGCGGAGCCGGCCCCGGCGCCCACACCGGCGAAAATAAGCCCGTTCGCGATTCCCCGCTCCTGCGTGGGAATCCAACGCGAAATGAACTGATTCGAGGCCGGGAAAATGATCGCTTCACCGGCACCCAGAACGAAGCGCACGAAGACAAAGAGATAGATGGCTCCTGTGAGCGCCGGCGATACGGCCGCTGTGAGAGCGGTGAAAATCCCCCACCAGACCACTCCCACCGTGAGCACTCGCCGCGGGCCAAGGCGATCCGCAAGCCATCCGCCCAGGGTCTGAAAGAGCGCGTAACCCCAGAGGAACGCGCTGAATACCCAGCCCAGTTGCACCTGCGTGAGATGAAACTCCTTGGCAATCGAACCGCCGGCGACCGAGATATTGACGCGATCGAGAAAGGAAACAGCGCTGAGAATGAAGAGCCAGAAAACCAGGAACCAGCGCAGTCTTCCGCGTTTCTGTTCAGTCATGGGCATTCCACCGCTGGGCCGGTGTATTGCAGCGCATCAGGCCGAATGCGCTTTCAGAAATTCGTAAAGCTTATCGGCAATGATGGAGTCCTCGCCCGGTTGCAGCATAAATGAACTGACCGCCAGACTGTCGTCGCGCTTTTCGCCAAAGGCGTGCTTTTCTGACCGTGCCAGGACGATGCTGGGCTTTCCAGCGCGGAGAGTCTTGACCGTTTCGTCCGCCGAGACGTTCACCTTGCCGCGATCCCACTTAATCTCCATGTGCGGAACGTGATTGGCGATGTCTGGGACGAAGTAGGAAGTGGAAACGCCGGGGATCGTCGAAACCTTGGTGGCAATCCGCTCAAGCCGGGATTGCCATTCGCGATTCAGCGCTTCATGGTCTTCGTTGAGATAGCACTCCAACGCTTTGACCATGCCCACGATTTCTTCCTTGCCGACTTTCTGGCTGCGGCCGATGGTGTCCTCGTGAGGGCTGTTGTTCAGGAGCGCGTTTGCCACGAGCTCCTCGCGTCCAAGAAGCAACCCGGCGCACTGCGGGCCGCGAATCGCCTTGCCACCGCTGAAGGCGATCAGGTCGTAGCCCATCGTGGCGTAGTCCCAGAGATGAGAGACAGGCGGGGTGTCCGCCGCAGCATCGATCAACGTAGGTATCTTGTATTCCTTGCCGAGCTTGGCCCATTCGTCAACTTTGATCTGGCCGCTGGCGTTGGCAAAGTTCGAGAAATGCAGCATGGCGGTCTTCTCATTCACCGCCTTGCGGAACTCTTCGCGCGTTTCGATCACCACGAGCTTCACTCCCGTGGTGCGGAGCTGGTGGTCGAAAGGGTTGCGGTGAGACTTCTGAATGATCACTTCGGACTTCATGCCCGTAAGGTCGGGGATCTGCTCGATGAATTTTGAATTGTTGCCCGTGAGGATTCCCGCGAGTCCGGACTGCATGGCGGCAGCGGCTCCCGACGTCACGATCGCCGAATAACCGGCCGGAAGCTTCAGCATTTCCGCGATGCGTTTGCCGGCCGCCACTTCGAGGTCGGGAATGCTGATGAAATGCTTGCCGGCCAGCGCCATGACCTCCTCGACTTCGGGGCGCATTAAAGAACCCCCAAGGACGGTCATGGTCCCCTGGCCGTTGATGACGGTCGTCACGCCGAGTTCGTCGTAGACGTTGCCCGTTGAGCCGAAGCCGGTGATTTTAGATGCGGGTTTTCGTGCCGCCACGGAAGAGAAGCTGCCCCTGGGATTCAACAAGGCTCCCGTCAGGGTGCCGAGAATGCCCATGAACGACCGGCGCGTCCATCTCAAATCGAGTCCCATCAGGTTTCTCCTTTTCCGTTTTCTACTTCTTGACGACAGCAGCGATGCAGTTGATTTCCACCAGCGACTTTCCGGGAAGCGCCGCGACCGCGACGGTGGTGCGGGCCGGACCGCCATTCGGGAAGTAGGTCTTGAAAACGCTGTTCATGCCGTCATAAAAATCGATGTTCACCAGAAAAACGGTGAGTTGCAGGATGCTGTCCATGCTCCCGCCGCCGGCCGTCACCAGAGTCTTGACGTTTTCCATGACGCGCTTGGTGTGGGTCTCAATGTCCATGGGGAAATCGCTGGAATCATGAGAGTGCGCGCCCTGGCCCGCGATGTAGATCACCCCGTTGTGAATCACGAGCGGTGTGATGAAGCCCGTACCCGCGGTCTTTCCTTCGTAATCGAGCTTTTGCACGCCGCTCGGCGCCTGGGCCGATGCGGAACTCGCCGTGGAGAGAAGCGTGGCGGCGCCGGCACCGGTGAAGAACGAGGCCAGACGTGACGCGAAGCCCCTGCGAGAAGTCAGATTGCTGAACATCGTGTTTCCTCCTGAGATTTAGTCAAACAGATACTGGGTGCTTCAAAACTGCTGACAATCCTTGGAAGGCGGAAAAATATCCTAGAGCCTTCCAAATTTCTTGACGGCTTCCTGGATCGATTTCAGTTTCTCGATGTACGCGTACATGGAGTGTTCCTTGAAGTCCATCTCCTGGGCCAATTCGAGTACTTTCGCGGCTTCCGAGCGTGGAACGACCACGACGCCATCCTGATCGGCGACGATGATGTCCGCCGGTTTTACCTCCACGCCGTCGCATACCACGGGAATGTTCGAGCCCCCAAAGCGGTAATGATGGATCGACGTGGAGGGGACAATGCCCAGCGCATACACGGGAAATCCGATTTTCTTCAAATAGGCGACGTCGCGCACGCCGCCATCGATCACCGCCCCCGCAAACTCACGCGAATACATGGCCGTGCCCATGAGCCCGCCCATGCCCGCAATGTCGATGCCGTCTTCCACAACCATGACGTACACGGAATCTTTAGTGCCCTGGTCAATGGCGGCGAGCATCCCGCTCAGCGCATTCGGATCGTTGTTCGTCTCTTTTTTCAGCACGACCGTCAGGGCAAGTCCAGCGAATTTCGTCGGAAAAATCGGCCGCATCCGATGCGACATATACATCTTCCGCCCCGTCAACTGTTCCAGGGCGTCGGACACCGACGCCACTTCCACATGGCGGTATCCCTCGAGTAACGCGGCGGTGTTACTTGGGTCGATGCTTGCAGGCGCTGGAGTTTGCGCCACGCGCGCAAGCGCCGCGACCGCGAGAATCACGAGCACCGCTGCGGTGAGAAAGCCATAAAACCCGGCGCGGCGCAAAGAGCTCTGTTTCACGATCCCTCCTCATCCAACGGCAAAGACTCTATCACTGCGCGACTGCGGGATAAATACTTTTGAAACGATTTAATCAGCGATGAAAGGAACGTGCCGCCGAAAAAATAGTTTACACTGCTTAATCGTTGCGTTATTCAAGTAACCCTTCGATACAGAATGCCGCCGGCGTCACAGGATTGGGAGACAGCCGGCCCAAGGAGCAATTTTTCATGAAACGAGTCGGCCTGCTGCTTTTCGCGCTGGGTATTGCTGCGTGTGCCTTGCGTACCGCCGGACAAAATGGCCGCCAGTTTGGGCTGCAGGCGGAATCGCCGCGCTTCTGGGAACTAATCGATCGCGAGGTGAAACTCGACAAAATAGCGACAGGCTTCGGCTTCACCGAAGGCCCGGTATGGGATCCGGGCGGGTTCGTCTACGTCAGCGATGAGGAGCAGAACAAGATTTACCGGGTCTACGCTGATGGGCACCGCGAAGAATTGATCGCGCTGGGCGATCCGGACGGAAACACCTACGACAAGGAGAGCTACTTAATCGATTGCGCCAGCGTACTCCGCGCGATCATCCGAATCGACGCGAAGGGGCGCTACACCGTGCTGGCCGACCGCTTCGAAGGCAAGCGATTCAACAGCCCGAACGATGTGGTGATCGGTCCCGATGGCGCAATCTACTTCACCGATCCGACGCTGGACCTACCCCAAGGCGAGAAGCAGGAGATTCCGTTTCAGGGAGTGTACCGCCTCGGCAAAGACGGAAGCGTCCGGCTGCTGACGAAAGAACTTGCGCAACCCAACGGCCTGGCATTTTCTCCTGATGGGAAACAGCTCTATGTGGACGACAGCGAGCAGCGCAATATTCGCGTTTACGACTTTCACTCTGATGGCAGCGTGAGCAATGGGCGCATCTTTGGCACTGAAGCCGGGCCACCAAAAAGCGGCGTGCCCGACGGCATCAAGGTGGATACGGGCGGCAACCTCTATATCACAGGCCCGGGAGGAATCTGGGTCTGGGATCCGGAAGGCCATCACCTCGGGACGATCCTCATGCCGGAGCAGCCCGCGAATCTGGCCTGGGGCGATTCGGACTATGGCACGCTCTACATCACTGCGACGAAGTCCGTATATAAATTGCGAACCAAGGCTCGCGGCCACGTCCCGTACCTGAAAGACAACCAGCGCTAGCCACCCGCTCCGCTCGACAATGCGTCCAGCCCAGTTCAGAATGCACCTGTCGCCCCATGGCTTCCGACCTGATTGAAACATTTGAAGAGAAGGCCCGCGAGCTTGCTGCGGGCGTTTGCCGCGTGAGGTGTGACGCAGCGCAAATTCGGCAAACCATCCACGAAATGACGCGAGACGCAGCTTCTGTCGCGGTTGGAGCTGGCGAGTTCCTTCCAGACGGAATCGTCAACGAGATCCGGAGCATTCCGGGTGCGCTGACGAATCCCACCGGCGAGCAACTGGCGCGCGCGGAGGTGGGAATCTGCGGAGCGTTTGCCGGTGTGGCGTCGGCCGGTTCAGTGTGCATCGCCTTGGGCCCGCCGTTAGTCAACCTGAGTAGCTTGCTCATGCCCCTCCACATCGTACTGCTGGACGCGCGTCGAATCGTGGCGCGGCCGCGGAATCTGTTCGATCCCGATTGTTTCGGGGGAGAAGGGCTGCGGCGAAACCTGGTTTTCGTTACTGGCCCGAGCGCAACCGCAGACATGGGGCCGCTCGTTCGCGGCGTGCACGGGCCGCATCGCTTGCAAATTGTGCTGATTGGATGACGCAAATGCCGCAGCCAATCGCGCCGCACTCCGAAATCTCTCCGCGCTCCATCGCGAACAAAGCCGACCGGCGCAAATTGCTCGCGGCAATCCGCATGGCCCTGGATATTCAAAGTCCCGCGGTCCGCCGGAATGTGCAGATCTTCAATCGCAGCCGCTACCGAGCCATTTCACTTTTGCCCGACTATGACGCGTTGAAGGACGAAGCCCGCCGGATCAAGGAAGCTTCCATCGCGCGGCTGCCGGACCTTCTGCAACACTTGCGCCGCACCGTAGAGGGTAGGGGCGGCCATGTGTTTCTCGCGGCCACGGCGGCCGACGCGTGCGATTACATTCGCCAAGTCTGCGTTCAGCGCGGCGCGAGGCTCGTGGTCAAAGGGAAAAGCATTACTACGGAGGAAATCCGCCTGAACCCCGCGCTCGAAGCGGCCGGCATCGAAGTGGCAGAGAGCGATCTGGGCGAATTCATCCTGCAAGTGGCTGACGAGCAACCATCGCACATCATCGGCCCGGCCCTGCATTACAGCCGCGAGCGGATCACCGCCCTTTTCAAACGGAAGTTCCAGACCGAGCTGGCTCTTGACACCGGGGAGGAATTGACGAAGTTCGCGCGGGACATTCTGCGGCAGAAATTCCTGCATGCTGACGTGGGCATCACCGGCGCAAACCTGATTGCCGCGGATACAGGAACGCTGATGCTCGTCGAAAGTGAAGGCAACATCCGTATGTCGAGCGTCCTTCCGCCCGTGCATGTCGCCGTGGCCGGAGTAGAGAAGGTCATCGGCACGCGGCGTGAAATGGCTCCTTTTCTGGAGTTGCTGGCCGCCAGCTCCACCGGCCAAAATTTGAGCTCTTATACGAGTTTCCTCAGCCCGCCGATCGACGACCCGCCTTTCGCCTTGCCCGGCAGGCCGCCCGCCAAGCGGGAATTTCACCTCGTGCTGATCGACAACGGCCGCCTGCGCATGCGCGAGGATTCTGTCTTTCGCGAGACTCTGTATTGCATTCGCTGCAGCGCGTGCCTGAATTCGTGCGCCAACTTTCAGACCGTCGGCGGTCACGCCTTCGGCGGCGAAACCTATTCAGGCGGCATCGGCGGATCGTGGGAAGCTGGAACGGGCAAGCTGGAGAACGCGCGCTTTTCCGAATTGTGTACCGGCTGCTCGCGTTGCGTGAACCAGTGCCCGGTACGGATCGACATCCCCTGGTTGAACGAAAATCTGCGCAACCGGTTAAATGGCGGGGCCGGTCCCTCGGTGATGAGCGGTCTGATTGCGACGGTGGCTTCGGCGCCCGAAGCGGACGAACGATCGCCGGTGAGCAAGGCCTTCTTTGGGAACTACCACTGGTTCGCTGAGTGGGGATCGCGCTTCCCTCGAGTCGCGAATGCGTTCAGCAATCTGGGGCCGGTTCGCTGGAGCCTGGAGCGCCTGTTCGGATTGGATCGAAGGCGCGCTCTTCCTCCCTTCCCGCGGCGAACTCTTGTGGCCTCCGAAACGAACCAGGCATCGGCCGGCAGCGGTACAGCGGCTCTGCCAAGGGTGGCGCTGTTCGCTGACGTTTTCACGAATTTTGGAATGGTACAACGTGGCCTGGCGACGCTGCAGGTGTTGCGCGCCCTGGGTGTGGACGTCGCGGTTACCGAATCGATTCCCGAAGGCCGAGCCGCCTTATCGCAGGGACTGTTGGCGACGGCTTCGGCATTTGCGCAACGCGCGGCGTCGTTGCTGGACCATTACGTCAAGCAGGACCGGGACATTGTGATCGTTGAACCGAGTTCACTCGCCATGTTTCGCCGCGACGCCCGGCATCTGTTGGAAGACCAGCAGCTATTCGAACGATTGCGGTCGCGGACGTTTGATCCCGTCGAATACATAACGCGCTTGCTGCGTCATCTGGGACGACACCCGGCAGCGGTCTTCGATCTGCGCCAGTCACCCGTGGGAACGCGGCTCTTCTATCACTCCCACTGCCAGCAGAAGACCATCGGCGCCGCGGCGGCGACGGAAGAGCTGTTGCGTAGCATCGGTTTTAATGTGACCTGTTCGTCGGTGGAGTGTTGCGGAATGGCGGGCAGTTTCGGGTATAAGAAAGATTTTTACGATCTCAGCATGGCCGTCGGCGAGGATCTGTTCGCACAGGTGCGCAAGGCCGAGGAGCCGGGCCACCCGCTTGCCCTGATCGCGAGCGGCACTTCCTGCGCGGAACAGCTGCGCGCGGGCCTCGGGCGCGACGCGATTCACCCGATCGAGCTTCTCGCCGCGATTCTGCGGCAAGATCCGTCACTTTCGGCAGAAGCGGCTAGCGCGCGCTCGCGGAACGTTGCAGCTGATTCAACTCGGCATCAGTGAGTTCAAGTCCGGCCGCAGCCACGTTCTCCTCCAAGTGACTGGCTTGAGAGGTTCCTGGAATCGGCAGCATCACCGGAGAGCGCTGGAGCAGCCACGCCAAGGCCACCTGCGACGGTGTCACCTTCCGTTTAGCGGCGATGTGAGCAACGGGACTGTCCGGAGCCGACAACCGGCCAGCGGCGAGCGGGAACCAGGGAATGAACCCGATGCTGTGCTGTTCGCAATAGTCGAGCACGTTTTCCGAGCCGCGATCGGCCAGGCTGTATCGGTTCTGCACACTCACCACTTTCACCTTGGATTGCGCATGCTTGAGCTGCTGCAGGCTGACTTCGGACAGGCCGATATGCTTGATCTTGCCCTGAGCCTGCATCGCTTGCAGCGTGCCGAGTTGCTCGTCCGCCGGCACCTTGGGATCGATCCGGTGCAGTTGGTAAAGGTCGATGCGGTCAAGGCGCAAACGACGCAAGCTGCCCTCGCAGGCAGAGACCAGATGCTCCGGCCGGCCGTTCTCTACCCACCGGTCTGGGCCCGGCCTTTCGAACCCGCCCTTCGTAGCAATGACCAGACCCGCGGGATAAGGATAGAGCGCTTCAGCGATCAATTCTTCGCTGACCGACGGGCCGTAAGAATCAGCCGTATCGATGAAGTTGATGCCCAGTTCAATCGCCTTTTTTAACACGCGAATCGACTCTGCGCGGCTTGCCGGCTCGCCCCACACTCCCTTCCCGGTAATGCGCATCGCGCCAAACCCAAGGCGGGTGACGCGAAGATCGCCCCCGATCGTGAATTCGCCC